>Ga0180009_10008618_pt1 | contig 10078 bp, 10 predicted proteins | sample OS_PC_MetaG_FD_123537 | JGI IMG/M metagenome (GOLD analysis project Ga0180009, IMG submission 123537) | Groundwater microbial communities from the Aspo Hard Rock Laboratory (HRL) deep subsurface site, Sweden - OS_PC_MetaG | ecosystem: Environmental > Aquatic > Deep subsurface > Groundwater... | reverse complement strand
TTGGGTGTCCGACCCCCAAGTACTCAAGTAACACGAAGGAGCTGGGTAAAATGTTTATCCTGTTAAATTTACTTTGTGATTATTTATACAGGGTTAAAAATTAATAAAATGTTAAATTTACTGAAAGTTACGTAAGATAAGTAATACCAAGGTTTACCCTTCTTCCTTTCTTGAAAGGTGGTGGGTTTACCCTTCTTCCTTTCTTGAAAGGTGGTGGGTCTCTCCTTTTCCGTCGCTTCGCTCCTCCTCAAGGAACGACCTTTTGGCTTTGGTGGAAAAACCTTATGTCTTTTCTGTTGCTATGATCTTATTTCAACTTTACTTTTTTATTATATCACAGCAAGAAAGGTTGCAGTGTTTTTTATCATTTGGAGGTTTCACCCCCTAGTTGTAATAGGTCGTCTTCAAATTCTATTATACCTTGCAAATTTTTGGGGTATTGGTTTATGTCTGGAAAATCTAAATTCATAATTTTGTTATATACAACTTCAATGAGTTCTTTGATTCTTTCTACTTCTTCCGCACCTATTTCAAGCTCTAGTTTAATTATTTTACCATTTAGGGGTTCCAAAAATTCAAGGCATCCTTTTTGGACAACACCCTTGCGCGCAAAATCACGAGAATTTTCCACAAGCAATTTATAAAAAATGATTTGCCTTTTATAATTATGCAATTTAATTTTTTCATAGGATGTTTTTCCTTTCCACTTAATAGAAGCTTTGTCTGTTTTGAAATCTACTACTTCAAAATCGCCTGCTTGTATATTTATCATTTTGTCTATCTTTCCTGTAAGATGAGCATCGCCAAGAACAACGCCTTGATTCTTAAAATTAATTTCAATAAGATGGGATATATTAAAAGTATCTAGCTGAGTATTGTAATAAACAGCTAGCGCGTCTTTGCCTCTTTTAAGATAAAGTTGATAATCTTTATCAGAAAGCCGTTTCATAAAAAGTTCTTTTGTAAACCAAATTAATATCTGTTCAAGTTTTGGTATCAATCCATCTTTGCGAAAGTTGGTGTAAATAAATTCAATTGCTTTATGCATTGCTGTTCCATAAGCGCTTGCTGGTGACATAGATTGCGGAAAACGAAGCAAGTTTTGCTCAAGAAATGTTTGTGGTCCGCCAGAAACTACATTCAGAAAATTGTTTAAGTGTGTAACTGGCATTTTATAATTTTCAAGTAGCGTTTTTAACAAAACAGTTTCATTTTCTGCTAACGGTGGTAAATAATAAGAGGCCCAAGACTGAGCTGTTTTTTCTGTAAGAATATTGGTGGGCGTGGACAAAATTTTGCATTTTTCGCCCATAAGTACAGTGTGAACAAATTTATCTCTCGGTTGTTGATTTGTCTCGTCTTCTAAACAAGTATTAAGAAATTGCAATTCCAGACATTTTTTTCCTTCTTCTGTTTGATTATACGAAGTGAGATATAAATTTCGTTTTGCGCGTGTTAAAGCAACATAAAAAAGTTTAAGATGATCATCAAAATTATCACCTGCCGGAGTTATAGCTAGGTTCTCTGGAAATTGTAATTTAGCTCCGCGAGAAAAAGCAGACCAAATTTCATTTTGACATGCGATCACAAAAACAGTATCAAATTCTAATCCCTTTGCTTTGTGAGCAGTTAAAAGATTAACGGCCCCGGGGATATTTGTAAATAAATTTTTATCTGTCATTTGTAATTTATTTTTTTGATGCAAATCAACAAATTCGCTCATATCATCAAGAACCAATTTTTCTCCATTTTTATATTCACGAAGAGTATGCATAAAAACTTTCAAATTTGAAAGAAAGGTTAAATATTTTGCCGTGTTTTCTTTGAATTCATCATAACTAAAATAATAATTACGAAAAGGGCTGACATAATGAGTTTTTTGTACTGTGTTTTTGGAATTTTCGTTTGAGGTTATTTCATTTGAAAATTCTGCGCATATGTCCTCGTCTTCATTATCAGACACCATCAATGATTGGTGTCCACCGACAATCGCATCAAACACGGCTTCCAAAGTTTCCGTTTGAGCAAGCCCGCTTAGTTCATCAAAAAAATCTGCTATTTGTGAAACTTTTTTATTGTTTGATTTTCGCATAATTCCAAGCCACTGTTTGCGCGAATCTCTATTTTGTTCAGCTTCTACGGCAATATTCCATATTGTCGCTCTATCAAGTCCCCAAAATGGATAAGAAAGAATTTCTGGAAGATATTCATCCGCATCTATTATATTTTTACGCGCAAGCGTTGCTACAAATCTTCCTATTGTAATTAGCTGATGAATATGCGGTTCTTCAAGTATATTCTGTTTTCTTTCGTAGCTTGCTATAATATTTTGAGAGTTCAAATACCCAACCATTTCTTGTAATTTACTGTGTGTGCGAGAAATAACAGCAATCTCATTGGGTTCTTTGCCTTCGTCAATAAGTCGTTTAATTTCTCCCGCAATAAAAGATAGCTCACACGTATTAGTTGAAAAAATTTTATGCTCAATATTCCCAGTGCCAATATCTAAATTGGACGCAGTAAGTTCTTATTTTAATTCTGGAATTATATTTTCAAGTCGTTCTTCGCCTTTTTTAATCATATGTCGCGCAACATCAAGGATGTCTTGGGTTGAACGATAATTTTGCGTCATTGTGATTATTTTAGGATCTTTATACGCTTTTTGAAAATTAAGGATATTGGAAATTTCCGCGCCTTGAAATTTGTAAATTGCCTGATCATCATCGCCAACCACCATAATATTTGGTCGTCCTTCGTGCACCTCTGCATCAGTAATAAGACGCAAAACCGAATTTGCGCGTCGTTAGTATCCTGAAACTCATCTACAAGTAAATGTTGAAATTGCTCTTGTAAATTGTAACGCAGACTATTATTTTTTTCTAAGGCTTGTATTGCTTCAAGAAGCATATCAGCAAAATCATAATATCCGCTGTTGCGCATTTGTTCTTTATATTTGCGATATACATCTCCAAGAGCACGCAGTTTATCGAGATTAAGATAGTCCCGATGTACACGCGCTCCGTTGTCATCTTTTTTTGTATTTTTAGTTTTCCATTGCGAGAGTGGAGTTGTTTTAGATACTTCTTTAGCATCACTCAAAGCTTTTTTTAATGAGTGAACAACACTCGGCAACCAATGCGACAGATGTTGAACAGGAAATGGCGCGCTTTTACGTAGGTCTAGTTTATCAATAAGTCGCGCTATTTTTTCAAAACTATTTTTGTTTATTCTTTCATCAAATATCTCTGCTAAAAATGGATTAGCAAATTCAATTTCTTTTTTATTATGTAAAAGAATCGCTTGAAACTCCTCGGGGGTAAGACCCGCTTTTTTAAGATTTCCTATTGCCGGTAAAATTGTTTGGGAATATACAAACCCTTGTTCTGGATGAATGCTTCGTAAAGGATTATCATAGTCAGTATCTATTAAAATAGATTCTATAATTTTAAGTTGAGTAAGAGTATCTGCTGGAATAAAATTTGCTCCATTATAAAAAAATTCTGGGTTTCTATCAATAATCTCAACCCCAAAGCTATGGAAAGTGTGAATTGATATTTTATACGCCTCGGCGCCAATTATTTCAATAAGTCGCTGTCTCATATTGATTGCCGCAGAATCAGTAAAAGTTAAACAGAGAATATTGTTTGGCGCGGTATCGGTTTTGCGCAAAATATTCGCAATGCGAAGCGAAAGAATTTCAGTTTTACCAGAACCCGGACCAGCAACCACCAAAACAGGCCCCTCTAAACAATCAACCGCCTCTTTTTGCGCTTTATTAAGTTTTTTATAGCGTTTTACAAAAGTGTCTTTAGTATTCATTAAACAAAGTATAACATTTTGAAGCTCCAAATTAAATACATACTTTTTGAATTTCAAACCCACTTGGGGGTTTCACCCCCAAGTGATATAATATCCGGTATGACAACAAGAAAAGTACCGTTTGTAAACAATGAGTATTATCACATATACAACCGTGGGGTAGATAAACGCAATATTTTTCAAGATATTAACGATCTCAATAGGTTTTTTCAAAGTATGAAAGAGTTTAACAGTATTGAACCAATCGGAAGTATATATGAACAGTCATTTAGCCAACTTGGAGGTTCGACCTCCAAGTTGGCACTTCCAAGTTAGCCATCCACGGCGGACTTTCATTAAATATCTCCGAGTTCATGCGGTAATCTTTTAGAGGGGTGTTGCTTCGTTGGAAGTCGCTGCGGTAGTGGTTGCTTTGATTTTTTCTAGTTTTATTGGCTGTGTGTTTTTGCTATTTTTATCATAAGTAAACGATGCTAGAAGTTTATTATAAAAATCAGCATAATCCTGTGAATCTTTATTTTCTTTTAAATATCTAACTGATATAAGATATGCCTTATCGTCAGCTTCAAACATAGTGTCGTGAAATACTCCAATTCCTTGTTTAAGCGTTTGGGGATCAATTATGACTTCTACTTCCGATAAAAATTGAGTGGCTGGAATTTGAGCTGGTCCAACCACCGTTTCGTTTTCCGTATAGGTTGCAGTACGTACCGTGCTACTGGCACTGGTACTGGTACTGGTACTGGTAGCTTGTGACAAGGCATCAAGATTTGCGCGAAGGGTAACAACATAATCAGTATATGTTAAATAATTTTCTAGACCCGACAATTCAATTATTGTATAAGCTGCTGTTTGGTTTGTGTCTAAATTACCTCTTAATATAAGCGTGTCACCTGCCGTCAGTTGCATATCTTGCATTGTTTTAACCCCCTGTTTTTTTAATTCATCGGGAATACTACCCTCTACAACAAGCTTCGTTTGTGCATCGGGGATAAATTCAAAAGAATAACCATTCACTCCATTTGTATATTTTTCAGAAACAGGATGTGTGCTAACGATAAAAAGAAAAAAAGAAACCGCTATAATCGCAACAACAGCAATTAAATTTTTTTTGTTATTCAATCCTCTGCCAGAAATCCCATTTTTTACTTTTTCTTCGTGGTCGTTGTTTTTATTTTCTTCTTTAATATCCATAGTTTTCCATTGTTTATTTTGATAACTTTATTTTTTACAAGTTCTTAGAACTTATTCAAAACTTATGTTACACCAAAAATCTGAAAATTTTGCTTCGGAAACAGTATTGTAAACAGATTATTACCACTGCATACGCAATCTGCCCATTTCTTTAATCTTATCTACAATTTCTTCAAGACTAAAATTGGCTTTAATAAGATACTCAACGGCTCCTTTTTCAGCCCCCTCCGCTATATTTTCTTTGCCACTCAAATTAGACACAATAATGACTGGAATACTGCGACCATAATCATCTTCGCGTAATCTTCGTAACACCTCCATCCCTCCCATTTTTGGCATTAACAAATCAAGCACAATGAGATCGGGACGTTTTTGTAAAGCCAAAGCAAGTCCCTCGTCTCCATCGGCAGCTTCAATGGTGTTAAATCCCTCTATTCGTAATTTCTCTGACATAAGTTCTCTTAGCAACCCCTCATCTTCCACAATTAAAATTGTTCGTTTATCATCTGTCATAATTTATGATATTTTATTAATAAGCTATTGTATTATACCAATAAAAATTTTAATTACAAACAAAAAATAATGAAATTTTTAAGTTTTAATTTTTCTAGAATTGTTAATCTATTTGTTTTTTTCAATAAAATCATTTACTTTTGATATAATTTCATCAATAGTGAAACTAGATTTGATTAAAAAATCAGCGGCGCCAGAGTTTATGGCCCGTTTAATATGTTGTTGGCTACCAAGATTACTTAGGATAATAACAGGAATATGTTTATAAGATTTTTTCTGTTTAATTTCTTCAAGAAAACAAAAACCATCTTTTTCTGGCAAAAGAAGATCTAGAAGAATTAATTCGGGGGTATTTTTATAGATCTGGTTTAGTCCATCCTCAGCACACGGCACAGTATCAACCAAGAAACCTTTATCACGAAGCCCTCGCGCAAATAATTCTCGCATAAATAAATCATCGTCAACTAAAAGAATTGTTCTTTTTTTCATTCTACCTTATTTTATCCTTTTTATGCAAAATAGTCAAGAAAACGTTGGGTACCATTTCCTATTTAGCTATTACGAAAAAACTAACATAAATCTAAACAAAAAACAGAGAAGCTATTTTGTTTTGGATCCCTTAAGTATAATTCGCGCAATTTCGTCTTTGTTTGCAAGTTTTTCTTCTCGTTGAGAAAGTATTTTGAGTTTATATTGCCCGCTTCTTATTTCATCTTCTCCAACACAAATACTAAATGGAATATTTCCGTTTACCGCAGTTTTTATCTGCGCAGAAATTTTACGCTTCGTAATATCTAGCACAACACGCATACCTTGGGCGCGAAAATAACGCGCCAGTATGTTTGCATTTTTTTCATACTTCGTAGCGCATACGCATATATATAAATCAATACTTGAATGTAAATTGGTTGGAAGTAAATTATATGTCGTTAAATAATCTAAAAGTGTAACATCTCCCATACCAAAACCTACGCCCGCTACTTTCTCAACGTCAAAAATATCCACGAGGTCATCATAGCGACCACCACCAAAAAGAGCCCTGTTGTTCTCTGCTCCTGTGTCATAAACCTCAAAAACTATTCCCGTATAATAATCAAACCCACGCATTATTGTAGGATCATATACTATGTTTGTGATATTCACTTCGTTTAACATTTGGAATAATTCTTTCAACTCTTTTGTCCCTTTATTTTTTTCAAATTCTTTTGGCAAATTATTTCTATCTGTATTGTTTAGAAAATTTATAAATAAATTGGTTTTCGCGCCTAAAATTTTTTTTGCTTGCATAATAAAATCTTCTACTGGGATTTTTGCTTTTCTATCTATTAGTTTTGAAAGCGTGTACATATTTTCTTTTGTTATTTTTAAGAAATCGTTTAATAAAAAATTAATTAGTTGTCTGCTATTCACACGAATTTCAAAATTCTTGTCTGACGCGCCAAATGCTCGCATAATATCATAAGCGACGGATACAATTTCAACATCTGCTGATACTGAATCAATGCCAAAAATATCTACATTAAGTTGCCAATGTTCGCGTACGCGACCACGCTGGGGTCGCTCATAACGAAACAAATTTGGTATAGAATGCCAACGAAGGGGAAATACAAGCGCTTTGCGCCGTCTTGCAATCATACGCGCGACGGTTGGTGTCATCTCGGGGCGAATAGTAACATCTCGTCCTCCGCGATCTGTAAAAGAATAAGTCTGTTCGTTTACAATTTCTTCGCCAGATTTTGTTCGATATAAAGCTGTTTCTTCAAGTAAAGGAGCATCATATTCAACATACCCATATTGTTCTACGACACGAGATAAAGTATTAAACATATATTTCCGCACCAGCATATCCGCGGGATAAAAATCCCTAGTTCCTTTGTATGGTTCCATTGAAAGCTTATTTAGTTTAGTCATATAAAAATTAAAATGTAAAAATCAAAATGAAAAATTTACCCTGTTAAATGCGAAGCAATTTTGTAAAACAAAAATTATTTCACAGGGTGAACAATGTAAAATGTTAAAAGTGTGGATATTTCCAACAAGGATTACATAAATAAGTAATACCAAGGTTTACCCTTCTTCCTTTCTTGAAAGGTGGTGGGTCGCACCTCTTCCGTCGTTCCACTCCTCCTCGAGGAACGACCTTTTTGTTTGAGTGATAAATTTTTTTTAACATTTTTATTTTTAACATTTTTTAATTATATCAGACATTAGGATTGTTACCCAATTAATTTCTACTACAATTTCCAGATTTTGCTGTTAAAACCAATGGTTCATTATTCGTAATAACAATCGTATGTTCAAAATGAGCGCTTAAAGAATTATCACAAGAAACAAAAGTATAACCATTTTTTTTTATTTTTATTTTTGGTGAACCTAAGGTAAACATAGGTTCCAAAGCAAGAACCATTCCCTGCAATAAAAGTGTTCCTGTGTGGGGATGGCCAAAGTTTTGAACATAAGGCATTTCATGAACAGCGTGTCCCACGCCATGTCCGCCTAATTCACACACTACACCATATTTATACGGACGCGCGCATAATTCAATCGCGTGTCCTATATCACCAAGCTTATTGCCCGCGCGCGCTACCCGTATTCCCGCATAAAGCGCTTCTTGCGTAATTTCTATAAGCTTTTTTACTTTGGAATCAATTCGTCCAACAGCAACTGTTATTGCGCCGTCCACCACGAGACCTTTATGTGTTAGACAAAAATCCAAACCAACAATATCCCCGTCTTTTATTATTTTTTCTCCGGGAATACCATGTACAATTTCTTCGTTGATTGAAATACACACACTTGCGGGGAATGGATAAGTCGCGCCAAATGGCTGGTAGTTCAAAATTGATGGTTCATCTCCTTCTTTGCGAATAAGTTTCTCTGCTAAAATATCAATCTCTTGAGTTGAAACCCCTGCTTTTATTGAGTCTTTTAATCGTGACATCACCTCAAAATGCCTTTTACCACCTTCGCGTAAAAGTTCAATTTCTTTTTTTGTTTTTTTAAGAGTCATATTTACGCGAGTTCTAGTTTTGCCATAATCTCTTTGTGAACTTCTTCGGTAGTATTATTACCGTTAATTTCAATAATATTTTGGGTTTTTCTAAAAAACTCCACCGCGTGAATGACTTCATCATGGTACGCTTTCAGACGAATTTTTACTTTTTCGTCCGCATCATCCGCGCGATTTTCAAGTGTTTGACGTTTAGAAAGTCGCACTGCCACAATTTCATCTGGCACATCAATATAAACCGCTTTGTATGGACGTTCTAACCAAATCATGACATCATTAAAAAGCTCAGCTTCAGGTTTTTTCCGACATGCTCCTTCATAGATAATTCCTTGATCCCGTGAAAGACTTAAAATTGCTTCTTGAAAAAGAAAAGAGGCAAACCAATATGGCATAAGAATTCCACTTTCAATAATCTCTTTCACTTTTTGCCCCACAGATGTATCTTGTTTAGCAATCTCTCTCAAGCGAAGCCCCGTAGAAAAAACCTTAAAATCTGTTTCTTTCGCAAGTAACATGCTTTGGGCACCCTTACCCGAACCGGGCTTCCCTATCATAATAATAGTTTTATACTTCATAATTACTAGATAATACCAAAATAATGAACAAACTGCCAATAAAAACTAAATCTCCCCATAAGACGATATGCTTTGGCATATATCCTGCGTAGAAACAAGTCTAATGTCAGCTTTTTATTATCCGTTTGTTTAAAAACTCTATTCCAAAATTCCATCTATGTTCACATCATATAAAATTTGTTCAGAAATAAGACGATAGCTGAGCAGTTCGCTTTCACCAAACCAAAGTTTTATCTCTTTTTTTGCTTCCTCAACGTCACCAGAGGCATGTATAAGGTTTCGCACAGAACGATTATCTATATCAGCAAGTTGGTAAGAATCAAGAGTAAAATCACCCCGTATTGTTCCCACATCACTTGTTAGCGGTTCTGTACTGCCAGTAATTTTTCTTACCAATTCAATTGCTTGGTTTCCCTCCCAAACCATCGCTATGACAGGGCCCGAAGAAAGATATTTGGCGTTCGCTTCCAAAACCGCAATTCCATTATCGCGATAAGTTTTATGTGGAGATTTTTCTCCTTTTCTCTCATAAGAGGCAGCCGCCTTTTTACCCACGCTTTCAAGCCACTCTTCTCCCCCAACCATATAATGCTCTTGCGCTTTCTTTGAACTTGGAATTGTTATTTTAAGACCAATAAGTTTTAGTCCAACTCGTTCATATCTTCTGATAATTTCTCCAACTAGAGCTCGTTGAATACCGTCTGGTTTAATAATAACAAAAGATTGTTCTTTTCTTTTTTGTAGCATATATACAATTTTCTAAAAATAATTATTAATAAAGTTCTTTCTCAGTATAAAATAATGATCAGCTATCCATTGTCCATTAGACCTGCCCCTTAAACAATTGGGCGAATAGTAACATAAAAAATCAAAAAACAATAATCTTAGTCTTGTCTAATCCCTAATGTCCCCTGAAACGGTATCCCGTTTTGACGCTAATGTCCCCTGAAATGAAAAAAGGGTTGCG
>Ga0180009_10008617_pt1 | contig 10078 bp, 9 predicted proteins | sample OS_PC_MetaG_FD_123537 | JGI IMG/M metagenome (GOLD analysis project Ga0180009, IMG submission 123537) | Groundwater microbial communities from the Aspo Hard Rock Laboratory (HRL) deep subsurface site, Sweden - OS_PC_MetaG | ecosystem: Environmental > Aquatic > Deep subsurface > Groundwater... | reverse complement strand
TCAGCGTGCGATTATTAAACATCTTGACGGTGTTGAAACGCTTATTATCGAATCTACCTTTGAGGGTATGGGACAAAGTTTTGGATGGATCATACCGATACCGGCTATTCCCAACAAGTTTGAAGAACTTACCCCGGGTTTTATGAAGATGCTTTCCTTCCAGACTCAACCGAATGTTGTTCGCCTTGATCAATTTACAGTAGGATTAATAATTTGTTCAGTTATTTTCTTATCTATTATTGGTCTTGCTATAATATTTAAAACATGGCGTTTTTTAAAAATATTTTTAATTGTTTCTGGTATCACACTAATTTGTTTAGTGATCGTTATACCAAACTTTATTTCTTATAGGAGCAGTGGTGGCGCAGAAGCTGTTGGAATCAAGATTATAAGTGCTCAGGTAATCGGCAACTATCATATAATCGTGATTAAAGCGAATAACAGTGGCGAGCTTAACAAGTGGTTGGTAAAGAATGGCTATGTGAGAGTAAATGAGAAAGCACTTGGGATAGTCACAGAGTACATTGATAAAGGGTGGTGTTTTGTAGCGGCAAAGCTTCTTCGCAAAGAGGAAGGACAGTCCACTACTCATCCAATCTTAATGCAATTCATATCTGAGAAACCTGTTTACCCAATGCGACTCACGTCGTTATCGGGGTCAAACGTACAATTAGAATTGTTTGTCATAGCAAAAGAAGAAGCTCTTCCTGTTAATTATTCGTTGAACAAAGAATATTGCAACATTTTTTATACTAAGACTGGGCAGATGAATCTAATTGATTCTTATCAACCTGCTTCGGCCAACAATACTTTTGCATTTATTGCATTTATTGAAAAAAGTGGGAATGATAGAGGCAATTGGCAGGATATCAGGCGTATAGTACATCGGGATGCAATAAAAGTTATGTGGGATGGTTGTGTTGTTACAAAATTGACAGGTAACATATCGAGCAACCAAATGGAAAAGGATCTCCTTTTCAGTTATAAGGAGGTACATCCATCATATGAACCTTTCAGGAAAAAAGTGTGGGGCTACCAGACATCCATCCTAATCGCAGGAATAATTTCATATCTTTTTGGATTAACTATCTTTATAATTATGTTTGTTATTGCCCCTAAATTTAAATTCCTAAAGAAATTCCGTCCCGTTTTAATTGTTTTTATTCCGGCAATTATTTTTTTTTCAATCTATTTGGGTTTAGGTGAAAAAGTTAAGATAGAAAAAACGTATTGTTCCTTTTCGAGAGCAAATGCGGATATTAAAAATGCATATACTGCTTCTCAAGCCTATTTAACAGACTATCCAGACGGTCTTCCTACATTGGAAAATTTAAAAGATTACGGTTTTGTTGGGTCAACTTGTGTTGATTTGATGATTGAAGGAAAAGGGAAAAGCGATTTAAAAATAACGGCGACAATTTTAAGTGATGGGAGATCATTTGTGGCCGATAATGATGGTCGAATTTATAAAATGTTTTTAGATTAGCAGGTAAAAGAGAAAAAGAATTGGCTTTTGGGGTTTGCTAAGTTATGAAAGAATATTTTTGGGCTGTTTCCAATAAGATTTGAAATTGAAATTGGCGTTTAGCTATATCCGTTTCGTGGTTACTAAAAAAGTAAATCATACTGAAAGCGTTTTCTGCCTCAAATCAACTGTTTAACCCGATTTTAAGAATTGAATATTAAGGTCTGGAATCTTGAACTCTGAAAGTGAACAGATCGGCTATGAAAAGACACTATTCCCGAAACCGATATTTTGAGGATTGTCTGAATCATGCCTGAAATTTTCGTCTGAACCGCACTATTATTAGTGAAAAGGAGTGTTCGGTTTTGATACTCTCAATAGATTATTACCTTCATAACGTTTGGATTTTTTGTGGAGGAAAGCTATGGCCAAATTACGGGATAAAGTAATCGTGGTGACCGGGGCTTCCGAAGGTATCGGACGTGCTTTATGTTTAGCTCTTGCTTCTCAAAAGCCAAAACTAGTATTGGCAGCTCGAAATCAAAACCGGCTCAGCCAATTGGAGGAAGAAGTCGAATATGAAGGGGCGCAGGCATTGGTCGTACCGACTGATGTAAGCCAAGAAAAGGCGTGTAAAAACCTTATTGAAAAAACAATTTCGGAATGGGGGCATTTGGATGTTCTGGTTAACAATGCTGGCATGACTATGTGGACCACCCTCGAAGAAATGGAAGACACTACCATTATCGAACGGCTCATGCGCATCAACTACTTTGGTGCAGCATACTGTACCTATTACGCACTGCCGTACTTAAAAAAAAGTACGGGGCGACTTGTGGCAGTATCTAGCGTGGCAGGGTTGAGCGGCGTGCCTACCCGAACCGCTTATGCAGCCAGCAAACATGCTATGTTTGGTTTTTTTGATTCTCTTAGAATTGAATTGATGGGTACCGGTGTTTCGGTGACAATGATCGCTCCAAATTTTGTTTTTAGTGAAATTCATCGGCGTGCCCTTGGAAAAAATGGAAATTCTTTGGGGATAAGCCCGATGCAGGAAGACAAGATCATGACAGCCGAGGAATGTTCGTCACAGATTGTAAAGGCGATAGAAAATCGAGATCGTCTTGCGATTTTATCTTTCAGAGGAAAAGCGGGCCGTTGGTTGAAATTGATCGCCCCGGTATTGATAGACAAGCTTGCATTAAAAGCAATTCAGGACGCTAAATAGCAGAGCCCATCTAATCGTTTCATTTTACTATAATAATGTGTCAGAAGGCCAAAAAAGAAAGGGAGACAGCCTTGATAAGTTTATATCTTTACCAGGAATATAATTTATAAGTTAAATTTTTTAAAGGTCAATTGATAATGGGTATCGTTGAGTAAAAAACCTAACAATTTCTTCACAATCAGAACTGTATAGCGGCTATCTTTCTACAACCCAAAAGCCAACGTTCCCAAAATCGATGTCGCCAGAACCATCGCCATAAAAATGCAATCTAATATCCCATCCACGATTTTATTGAACATAATGCCCCTCATAGCGATTACCATCATCATGAAAAAATTCCTGAGCATCCTCAACAGAATCAAATAATATCCAATCCCGTTTAATGGTGACCCCAGCCTTTTTTCTGATTATTTCCACAGCGGTGTTTCCATGATATTCGTAATACTCGTGATAATCCGGATATGATTCATGTCGTGTCATTCCCTTTACCTCCTCAAAATCTGTAGATAATAAAGATAAAATAAAAGGATTCAAGGATTCGAGGGGTCAAGTGTTTGTTTTCTAATGATTTTATCAAAGCCTTCATGTTTCGGAAATCTATTTGTTGCATGATAAATCTCCAAACACAGCTGATATGCTTTTTGCCAGACCTTTAATTCTTTATAGTTTCTCAGCATTTCACTTGAATCCTTGAGCCCTGGACCCCTTGAATCCTATAGGATCAGCAACGCTTTTTGAGGTGATCCAAAATTAATTTAGTTCATCGATGTTTATTTTTTTTCCGCAGCAGGGACACCTGGTCAAATGATCCGTGCTTTTTCCTTTGGATTTGAAAATTACCTGGCAATTCATATTTGGAAATAAATACTGGACCCATATAGCGCATCCGCAACCACAAAATCGTTGTTGCATTTAACACCTCCTCTTGTTTATCTATATGCTTTATTGTTTATACATATGAACCTTAAAGGCAAAAAAAATTTACCTGAGTTCCCTGCTGATCCAGATTACCTTTCCAATAATGCGTACGCTATTTATTTCGCTACCCTGAAGGTAAATCGGAGAATAGTCCTTGTTATCACTAAGCAGGACAAGCTTATTGGGGTGTTTTTCCAACCTTTTGACCATTATCGTATCATCAACACCAACAGCGTATATGGCACCTGCCAAAACGTCTCTCTGGGATTCATCAATAAGAATGGTGTCGCCATCCTTCATCTCAGGTTCCATGCTGTTGCCAAAGATATCCATTAACACCATTTTATTTATGGTGCCCTTAGTACCTAGCCAGTCCTTTCGGAAAGCGTAGTAACCTTCAATTTCGGAACCGACTTCAAAAGACCCGCCACCGGCACATAAACGGGCTTTTACCTTTGGAATATTCTTAAATATGGAATCGGAATCGGTTTTTTTGTGAAACCTCTGACCATTGCCTGTTTCAATCCAGTCAGGGTTTAACCCGAAGGATCGATACAGCTGCAATATCCATTTATCAGGGATAGAATCCTTTTTTCTGGCCTGGGTGATTGCGGACCGGTTTATATTCAGTGCGGATGCCAATTCAGTTTGCGAAGCTATCCCGGTTGCTTCGAAGACCCGCTTTAAAAAGGAATCAAATCTATTCGTTGCCATATTTTCACCCTGGACCCTGTGCATTGTCAATTAATGTTGATCTAAATAAACATATAAATTTATAAATTGCAACAATTATTTTAAAAAAAATGATTCTTCTCCCAATGAGTGGGGCGAAAGGGGTCCAGGATTCGAGGGTTCATTGGTTTAAGTGTCTGTTTTTTAATGACTTTATAAAGGATTCCAAGATTCTCTTAACCTCTCTGATAGCTCGCCGGGTATCGCCGGAGAAGTCGGTTTTTGCAGGGGGAATAAAAAAGCCGTTTCAAAACCCCATCCAAGGTTTTGAAACGGCTTCTTTGGTAAACCCCTTAATTGAGACAAAAAATATACGGTCTTTATCAGGTTCCGCATCCAGAATCAGGAATCGCCGCTTCTACATCTTCAGGCCAAGTCCAAATCAGATCAACTTCAACATCAGGTTCCGGTCGAGATCAGTCTTCGTATCAGATTGCCGGCATTTCTGGCTCAATTAAGGTTATCGGTATAAAGGCGGCTCCGGCCGCCTTTCATTCGCTATTTACTTATCCTTTGATACTGCGGGGGAGCAGCATCTGGTGCTGCGGGCAAATCGACTTGGGATTCTGGTAGGCAGATCCCGCGAAAGCCACCATATATTTGCGCATCTCGCTCATGGGAACGACTTCATCCACCAGCCCATATTTGGCGCAGTAAGCCGGCCGGGAATTATCGTGATATTCCTGGGCCAGCTTGTTCATGCTTTCGATCACGGGGCCCAGGGGCCGGCCGGCTTCTTTTTCTTTGACCAGACGGCGGGAATAGGTTGCCACGGAAGCTGTTTCGCCATGCATGACGTAGATTTCAGTGGCTGCCGTGCCCAGTGTAAAGGCCGTGTGCCGGTTGGCGGTCGGCCCGCCCATGATATAGTGCGCGGCTGCCGTGCCCTTTCTTAAAACAAACAGCATCATGGGGACATCCGTCTGCTGGATCGAATAGATCAGGCTCTGGCCAAGCCCCAGCAGTTCAGCCTTTTCGGCAATATCTCCCACATCGATCCCGCTGGTGTCCTGGAACCAGACAATCGGCACCCGGTCTCTGCCGCACAGGGTCACAAATTCATTCAGCTTTATAAGCCCCTGGCGATAGAGCTTGCCGCCGATACCGGGGTAGTCGGCATATTCGGGATATCCTTTGCCCAGAAATCCCTGCCGGTTTCCGATGCATCCCACCAGGTATCCGTCGACCTTGCATAGGCCCGTATATACCTCCGGCCCATAGTCCGGCCGAAACTCCATCTGTTCGCTGCCGTCCACCAGCCGCGCCAGCACGTCGTCAAAACTGTATACCTGTTTTTGATTCATGGGTATCAGCCGGTAGATGTCGTCGCTGGAAAATTTCGGCTCTTTGGGTTCAGCCACCCGGAAGAACTTGGGATTATAAGCCGGCATATCCTTCATGTAATCTTTCAGCCCGTCCAAAACCCCTTTTTCTTCCTCATACACATATCGAAAAAAGCCGGTCTCATCATAATGGACTTTTACCGACCCCGGCGGCTCCACCTTGAATTTTTTCGCGGCGTCGATGAGCTGTTCGGCGCCCTCTTCATCAAAATGACCCTTGGGCGACATGCCGCTCAAGATACCGCCCCCGCCCACGGCAATGTTGCAGTTTTTATGGGCAAAAAGAATGGCGGGGCTGATGCCCTGATAGCCGCCGCCGGCCGGATTGGTCCCATAGATACCGGCCAAGACCGGAATGCCGCACTGCTCCAGCTCGGCGTGCCGGAAAAAGGTTGTGCCCGAACCGCGCCGGTTGGCATAAAATTTTTCCTGCTCATCCAGTTTAACGCCGCTGCAGTTGACCAGCCAGATCAGCGGAACATTCAGCCGCTTGGCGAGATCCGTCGCTCTTAAAACATTTTCAGCCTGTCCCGGTATCCAGGCGCCGGCGATGTATTTGTTGTCAAAGCCGATGATAACTGCCCATTTTCCGGAAATTTTACCAAGGCCGTCGAAAACGTTGGTGGTCCCGACTTCATTGTCCATGGGGTTGTAAAGGGTATGCAGCGGACACCAGGTACCCGGATCAACCAGGTATTCCAGCCGTTGCCAAACCGTCATCTGACCGCGCTGATTGATTTTCTCCGTGGGAAATCCGGCGTTTTTCGCTTTTTCCACAGCCTGGGCAACTTCGGCTTCGGTTTTTTTTACCAGCTCAAGATTTTCCTCGGTCCTTTTTATCTGCCCTTCTTTGAGCGGTCGGCCAAAGTCGGCCATTTTTTCAAAATAAGGTCTCATGGTAAAACTCCTGATCCGATTTATAATTAATTATCTATTGCGCTACTCAATAATCGCCAAAACGTCGTCTTCTTCCACTGTATCCCCTTCTTTGACCTTCACTTCTTTGACGGTTCCACTGCAGGGAGCAAACACCGGTGTTTCCATCTTCATCGCTTCAACGATGATCGCTTCGTCGTCCTCTTCAACTTTCGCCCCAACAGAGATTAAAACCTTGAATACCTTGCCCGCCAGCGGGGCCAAAATTTTTTCTGCCATTGTGATTCCTCCATTTATTAAGTTTTATCTTAAAATCGTCAAAAAAACGCCGGCTGCTATCACGGTGCCGATGACCCCGGCGACGTTCGGCCCCATGGCGTACATCAACAGATAGTTCTTTTTGTCGGCTTCCGCCCCGACCTTGTGCACAACCCTCGCCGCCATGGGTACGGCCGAAACGCCGGCGGCGCCCAGCAGCGGATTGATTTTTTCCTTGGCAAAAAGATTCATGAGCTTTGCCAGAAGCACACCGGTGGCCGTGCTGATCATGAACGCAAACAGCCCAAGAAAAAAGATAAAGATAACCTTGGGCTGAAGAAACGTTTCGGCATTCATGGTGGCCCCTATGGGCAGTCCCAGAAAGATGGTAACGATATTGAGAAGCTCGTTCTGGGCGGCATGATTTAATCTCTCCACCACTTTGGCTTCACGGAAAAGGTTGCCGATCATAAACATGGCCATCAACGGCGCTGCTGCCGGAACCAGCAGAATAATCACCAGCGCGGAAACCATCGGGAAAAGAACCTTTTCCAGCCGTGAGACTTTCCGCAGCTTTTTCATTCTAATGACGCGTTCTTCTTTGGTGGTCAGCAGCTTCATGATCGGCGGCTGAATAATGGGCACTAGCGCCATATAGGAATAGGCCGCCACCGCACAGCTACCCAGCATATGGGGCGCCAGTTTGGTGGCCAGAAAAATCGTAGTGGGACCGTCCGCTCCCCCGATGATGCCGATGGTGGCCGCTTCTTTCAGGTCAAAACCAATGGCATAGGCAACAAAAAATGTAATATAGACGCCGGCCTGGGCGCCGGCTCCCAGAAAGATCAGAACCGGACGGGCCAACATCGGCCCGAAATCGGTCAGGGCGCCAAGCCCCAGAAAGATCAGGGGCGGAATAATTTCCCACTGAATTCCGTAGTGATAAAAACGCCACAGCAACCCTTCGTTCGGTTTCATCAGGTCGGCCAGGGGAAGATTGGCAAGAACAATGCCGAAACCAATGGGGAGCAGCAGCAGCGGCTCATAATCCCGGGCGATCGCAAGATAGATCAGGGTAAAACCGATGGCCCACATGACGATCATGCCGGGTGTCACAAAGAAGAACCCGGACGTTTTAAACATTGCCAGCGTTTCTTCGATCAGGATCATTTTTCACCTTCGCTGGAATTCAATCGACTGGTCACGCCGGACACGATCTTAATGGAAATGTAAAGCAGTGCCATCCCCAAAAATACACCACTGATGCCGGCAACGAAAATGCCTAAAGCCTCAAACACAACGCATCTCCTTTCAGGTTTGCGTGGAAGAATGCCTGTTCCATATAATGAAACATTGTTTAGTTTGGCTAAATACCTATACCAGACCGAAGCAGCATGTCAAGTCGCATTTTAAACACTAACGAAGCGGCCACAGGCCTCTTTCGGTCAACACCGTCCGGAGTTCCTTCAAGGCTGCGTTCGTGGCAGGCACCCCGCCATAAACGGCCGTTTGAAAAATGACTTCTGCAATCTCCTCCGGGGTGCAGCCCACATTCAAGGCCGCCTGGATATGCAGGTTCAATTCATCGGGACGGGAAAGCACCGTCAAAGCGGCAACCGTAACCAGCTGCCGGGTTTGATGCGGTATTTTTTCCCGGGCATACATCTGGCCGGTAATAAACAGAGACAAATCTTTTGCCAGATCCTTGTCAAATGCCTTCCACAGCTCAAAAGGCCTTTCACCTGAAACGTCCTTAAAGTAAAGGGCCGCCGTCTCTTTGGTTTTTTCAACGACTGTTTTGCTCAAAACGATAGCGTCCTTTCGCCGCCGGAACCGCCGGCGTATTGCAACCCGTTCATCCGTCTTTTTTCATGGCCCCAACGGTTAGCCCGGATATTTCACGAAGTGCATTCGTTTATTTGCAAGACACTCCGGGGTGCAGCTGTACTTCAAGTACCGCAAGCCCCGGATAACGCAGCAAATGGGCGAATGCGCTTCGCCCGGAGGGTGAAAATTTTCAGACATTTGTTTTTTCAATTGAGATAATAATGTGCGCCCCTTGTCTTTACGCCAAATTTGTGCCTAACAGACCATTATCATGATATTTTTAAAACTTGCTGAAAAATATTCATGAAATAAACGGGTTAGCGGTTCGCCTTGCGGATACCGAGCTGATCAAGGGCGATGATCCATTTGCAGATATTGGCCGAACCTTCCACCATGCTATAGGTCGGTGCATCCCGATAGTAGCGGGCAACCGGATACTCGATGGAGTAACCGTAAGCTCCCAGAATCCTCATGGCAAAGTTTGCCGCCCGTGTGACCGCCTCCCCTGCAAAATACTTTGCCTGGGCCACATCCAGGCCATTGTCCAGTTTGCCCTGGTCCTTTGCCCAGGCTGCTTTATACACCAGCAACCGCGCCGCCTCGATTTCAGTAGACATCTGGGCGATCATATCTTGGTTCATCTGAAACTCGCCGATTGATTTTCCGAATTGCTTTCGGTCCTTGCAGTATTTTACAGCCGCTTCCAGGCAAGCTTGTGCCAGACCGACCCCCCCGGCGGCAGCCGAAAGACGGGTCTGATTCAGGGAGCTGAATACAATTTTGGCGCCGTCACCGGGTTTCCCGAGAATATTTTCCTTGGGCACTTTTGTATCGGTCAGGAATATTTCGCCGGTGGGGGATGAATGGGATCCCATTTTATCCAGTTTTGAAGTCTTGACGCCGTTGAAATTCTTAAGTTCCACCACAAACGCAGACAGTCCCTTGGAGCCCTGGTCGCGATCGGTATAGGCATAATAGATAACGACATCGGCGATATCGGCATTGGAAATCCATGTCTTGGATCCATTCAAAAGCCAGTGGTCGCCTTTGTCTTCCGCCTTGGAAACCAAGGCCATAACATCCGAGCCCGCATCCGGTTCCGTAATGGCGAACCCGCCGATATAATCGGCCTCCACCAGCTTGGGGATATATTTTTTCTTTATTTCATCATTGCCGTATTTAAAAATCGTATAAGCGCATCCCAGGGCCTGCATGTTGACCTGGACCCTGAGTGAACTGGATGCCCGCGCGATTTCTTCAGTTATGATCATGGCCGCCAGCCAACCCATATCCGTACCTTCAAATTCTTCCGGGATGACGGTCCCAAAAAATCCCAGTTCTCCCATTGGCTTGATGGCTTCCTTGTATGGGAAGTAATGCTTTTCGTCCCATTCATCGGCAAACGGGGCAATCTGCTTGGTGGCAAACTCC
>Ga0180009_10008616_pt1 | contig 10079 bp, 7 predicted proteins | sample OS_PC_MetaG_FD_123537 | JGI IMG/M metagenome (GOLD analysis project Ga0180009, IMG submission 123537) | Groundwater microbial communities from the Aspo Hard Rock Laboratory (HRL) deep subsurface site, Sweden - OS_PC_MetaG | ecosystem: Environmental > Aquatic > Deep subsurface > Groundwater... | reverse complement strand
ACATCGCCCTTGCACCTCCTCCCTTTGTCCAGCCGCCTGCGTCTTCGCTTTGCTCTTCCGCCCGCCTCCTATCGTCGGCATCCCCCGCAAAAGCGGGGGCTTGCGGCTTTTGTAATGCGCCTTTTTGTTGACAGGGGCAAGCGGACGGCGGCGCTTGCCCCCGTCTCTGTTTTCACCGTCGGCTTTGTGAGTTTTTTTTGTTTTACCCTTACAGGGTAAAGCAATCACACAAAGGGCGTGGGGGAAACCGCTATAGGCGGATGAAACCGCCCGACTGTGATTGCTGGTGGGCGGGACTAATTTTTTTTACAAAAATCCCCTGGATAATTTTTGAATAGAATAATATGGAAACAAGTCACGGAAGCAGTATGTCCGCCATAACCTGCGCGCAGAAGGGTCACCACCTAACGCCATTTTTCTTTATTATCTTTCTTTTATTGGAAAATCTTTATGAGCTGTGAAAAAGTTCCAGGTTTATATTTTTCCCATTCTTCCTGTTTTATGTAAAGAGTTTTATAACTAAACTTATTTTGTCTGTTATTGGCATCTTCACACCACTGCCTCAACCTTGAAATTTTTAACGGGTCATCCAAATCTTCGCGACCTTTTGTTTCAACGATATAGACCCTTTTATTATTCTCTTTGACAAAAAAATCAGGATAATAATTCGCTATTGTTCCATCGGCATTTTTGTAATCTATTTTGAAATGAATTTCATAATAATTCTTTGCATAAGAAATAATTTCATCATCCGCCAAGCGTTCCAAAAAATCCGCAAACTCCAATTCGAAATCACTATCTCCCACAATTCTGTTAAAAGCGCTTTTTCTCGGCACCAAATAAGCTTTGTCATTGACAACAAAAGGACGACTCATACTAACCTTGATATAATTTTTGATCTCAGTATCTCCAACATCCTTAACTGTCAGAGTATTAATTTCTTTCTTAAAAGTCTGAATAATCGTTTTTGTAACTTCCAGTTCCGAAAGATTCCGTAAAATATTTTTATCTTCCAAATCAACTGCGGTTTCAAACAATTGTAATTGTATAAATTCCTTCACTTTCCCGAAAAGAATATCATAACATCCAAAAAGCCTAAGTTCTCTCATTATACTTTGAGCAAAAAAGCCAACGGCGCTCTGATAATTCGGTTCTATATTACTCTCTAAAACAGTTGTATGATGCACCTTTTCTTCTATAACGTGCCTGAATACTATTTCCCGCTGTTCCTGTTCATTAAACTGCTTTATTCTTAATTTTTCATGCTCAAAACTGGAAACATTCAAATTGGATAGGTTCTTATATTCTCTCTGAATCCTCGGTGTTAGGATTGGCAGTTCAATATCAAGTTTATCAATATCCTTTTTAAGATTAGCATGGTCAATTTCAATAACCATTGGCGTCACCGGTTTAGTGGATGGATCCATTTTTCTCTTTTCCAATTCAACCCCTTCGGCTTTAATAGATTCCACAAAATCCATAAATGCAGGAGTACCTATAACACTGACATATTCTTCTATGTCTTCTCTGCCGAAAAACATACGGCGCAATCCTCTCCCCAGAGTCTGCTCAGGCAATATATTGGACGTAGCGGAATAAGCTCTAAGCCCAACTATAGTAGTTACATTTTTTACGTCCCAGCCTTCTTTTAACATCAGCACGGACACTATGACTTTATAGGGACTTTCATTACTGTCAATCAGATTGGCTTGCGAACGTAAACGGTTAAGTTCTTCTTTAGCTCGGCCTTGGACTTTCTCTGAAATGTCGCCGCTTTTATTGGTATGGATTGTCAGAACCGAACCTTTTAAATCCGCATAATTCTTCTCCAAGTATTCCTGTACCTCGTCGCAGTTCTTCGTATCGTCAGTCATAATAAATAAAATCGATTTTTTCCCAGTCGGCTCAAGTTCTTTATAGGTCTTTCTCCATTCTTCAATACCAAGGCTTATATAATCCTCATATTTCTCTGTAAAAATCGCGCTCTGCTTTTCCTGAAGTTTTGCTCGGCTAGCCGGATCTGGTATTACTGGATTTTTTACAACCCCCTGATGTATAGCTTCTACAAGCGGATAATCAGAAATCGTCTGCACAAATATTCCGCCGTTATTATGCTTTGGCGTGGCCGTAACATCCACCTGCAGAGAAATATTCTTTCCTTTCTGAATTAACTTGTTGTTAATATCCTGTATTGACTTAAACCAAGCCATTCTGGGGTCATGAATGTGGTGAGCCTCATCGTTAATCACCATAATTTCATCAAGTTCTCTGACAATATTTCCTAAGTCCACAAGAGATTCATTAGTTTTTGCTACTGGTTTCTTTCCAAGAAAATAATCTGTTGAATCGTCATCTTCAAAAGACGGCTCCTTCACATCCCCTTCATATACACGGTGAATATTTGTCAGAAAAATATTCCCTGTTGAAGAAATTGTAGTAACATCATCCTGCAAATGAAGAGTAATCTGAAAGTCATCACCCCAGTTTCTACCTTCATAGCCGTTATCCGGCAGAATAGGGTCCTGATAAAAAATCTTTAACCCATTAAAATCAGCCTTGATTCGTTCAAGAACGATAATATTCGGCGTAATTAAAAGAAAATTCCGGGAAAGCTCCGAATCCGCCTCGTATAATTTATGAAAATAAGACCACGCAAGAAGAAGACTCATAACCTTTGTCTTTCCGCTGCCGGTTGCCATTTTGATAACCATACGGAGCCAGTCTTCATCAAACATATTCGGGCTTACCCGACCGAGAGAATCATATGGCAGAAAATCGTATTTGTTTCTTGCCCCGGCCACATCATATAACCATATAATTGATTCGACAGCTTCCCTCTGAGCAAAATAATATTGGAATTGGCAAGTTTCGCCGGCTTCGTTGACTATGTTATGTTCTTCCTTAAACCACCAGTTAAGTAAAGCTTTTGAAGTGGCGCTTGCTCCATCATAATTTTTATCACGCCATTTTTTTACAAGTTTTCTTATTTCCGGCACAAAAGGGGGCAACAATTTTTCATAACCCTGCTCACGCAAGGCTTCATCGGCGGGAAACCAGCGAATTTCAGGGTCTAAAATTGCATATTTATCTTTAGGAAAATTTTTATGCAGTGCCATTATTAAATATTAACCTCTATTACTTTAGTCGTGTCATTGCCAAAAATATCAACTACTTTAACGGCAATTTTACGCCGTCCTTTGGATACTTCTTTCGCTGCTGAAACAAGTTCCAAATTCCTGTCTTTCTTTGTCCTGAATGACTGCCACTCGTTTTCAAAAATATATCCCCCTGTCCATTCTTCTTTTTCTTTTTGAGTTTTAGGATCAATTACATGGACTATTTCTTTCTTACTCTCCATATCAAAATCAACCGACCAGTAATCCACCCAATCAGTCCACTTTTTCGTCAAAACTTCTTTTGTCACGACAGAAGTTTTTTTATCTTTTGACACTTTGATAACTTGACCATTATCAATCACAATCTTACTTGAACCTACCTTTAGCGCACTTTCTATACCTTCAACGCTATCCTGATTGTAAAAAACACTAAAATCACATAACTCAATAGATACAGTCTTACTTTTGGCCCCGCCTTTAACAATGGGTTTTACTTCGATATACGCAACATCATAAAATTTGACATGTCCTTTCTCAACAGCGCGGCGGTCAAATACTTCCCGTGGGATAACCTTAAACTGCACATCAACGCCCTGACGGCTTAGTTCGGAAAAATCAATCCCCATTTCATAATCAAATCCAAGAATATCAAACTTCGTTATACTTTTTTCTCCGGCTTCTTTAATTGCATCTTCAACAAAAGACAGGGATACCGGCATACTTATTGGCCCGACCGCGACAAGCCGATCTCTTTTCTTGCCGACAAATGTATTATAAGAATCCACCGGTTGGGCCTTGTATGCGGAAAGAATCAGTTCAACAAACTGTTTTTCTTTATTTTCTAAAATCTGCTGTTTTTCTTTCGACCGAATATCAGCATCTACATTGATATACTGTTCCCGCTCATATTTGCCGAGATTAAGTATTTCAAATGCCCTAAAGTTTTTCCCTTCATTTTTCATATCACGCTGAACTTGAATAAGACGCTTACGCGAAGTATGCACAGCAAACCGTCCGAGGTCGGAACCAATCCATTTGCGTCCCAGCTTTTCAGCAACCGCTAAGGTCGTGCCTGAACCGCAGAAAAAATCAGCAATGAGATCTCCTTCATTTGTTGAAGCTGTAAGTATTCTTTCCAGAATTGCCTCTGGTTTCTGCGTTGGATAAATTAGTTCTATTTTTCGAGTTTGATCAGAACTTTTAGAAATAAACCAAACATCGTCGATTTTTTTCCCTTCCTTCATATAAGCCTTATGTTCTCTCCCATTAAAATATGTGATCTTATATTTCCTGCCCTCATCGTCTGTTAGATTATATCTATTAACTGTGGATTGCGCATAGTCTTCGTATGTCACATTAAATACTACAGATTCAGCATTCTTAACATAACGCAAAATACTATCATGTTTTCGAGTAAACGCATTCTTAGGAGCAGACCCTCCAGAATATTGCCAAATTATTTCATTGAATAAATTTTTTGGACCAAAGATTTCATCCAATGCTAAACGAAGATGACTATTTACCCGCCAATCACAATGTACATAAATACTGCCGTCATCAGCTAAAAGACCGTGCATGAGTTTTAATCGCTCATAAATCATGGCGATAAAGCTGTCCGCCCCCTTGCCCCAAGTATCCCGATAGGCGACTTCTTCAATAACCGACGGTTTTTTGGTGAACGACTCATCGCCAATTTCCACATTCATGGAAAAATCAGCTCCTACATCAAACGGAGGATCAATATAAATAAGTTTTAATCCGCCCTGATTTTCTATTTCCCTTCTCATCGGGCCGTTTTTAAGAGATGAAAGAATCAGTTTGTTATCACCCCAGATAAGTTTATTTGTCCATCCGCTCATCTGTCTGCCGGAAGTGTCAAACAGATTGTATTGAGTATTCTTCGCTATTTTCTCGCTTCTCGGCTCATCAATATGCTCAATTGTCTGAAACGGCAATACAAGATTGCAAACCTCTTGTGTTTTCCCATTCCATACAAGTTCTACTTCACGGTCGCCTTCAAAAAGCAAAAAGCGATATTTATCTGGGAGAGGTTTTCCCGTCTGAACTAATTTTATTACGTCCCTTTTTTCGTTATCACTAAGTTTCATCAACAATCTTCCTTACAAAAACAGTATATTTGTAGTTTTTCATAGCTTTATTCTACCAAATTTCGGAGTCTTGCCCTATATCGAACGGTATGGGTCCCAAAGAAATGCAGATTCGTCCCAATTTCTTTCTAAAACCAGAACCATCTCTGCAATTTCCGGTACTTTCATTTCCTCCACTCTACTTGTGGATAAATAAGTCATGAAAGCATCAGGTGTGCCATGTACCCAAGTGTAACGCGTGATACAGGGTCAACGCCCGTCACCATTTGTACTCCTGCTTACAACCTTCTGTATTCCCCCTTTTATACTTTTCGGTATAAAATCCCTATCAGGCAAAATATCCTGAAATTCGTCTAATTGAAATTTGATTTGTTGCATAATTTTAGAAACATTTTTTTTAGAATAAAACCAAAAGTCTTTTCGTGCAATATATTTCTTCATAGCAAGCAAAAACAAATCACGGATCAAACTTATGCTTCTATTTGTTTCTTTTTCTAAGTTGTATAGATAATCACGGTAAGTGTTTAAAATGTCTTTTTGTTTTTCTGATGTTTGACTTCTAAAACAATATTCACTTTTTAAATTTTGTTTCACAAACTTATTGAACTCCAAACGCAGTCTTTCATTCTTTTCCATATACACAAGAATCTCATAAGATTGAACTAATCTAATATCATCACATCCTAATAACACTTTATATTCCTCCGGCAATAAATTGAAATCAAAACTTTGATCTGTTAAAATATCAAATTCATCTGTTGAAAATGCTATTTTTAATAACTCGTCATCACCCTCAATCATCTTTGTTGTAGCTTCTATATGCGGGATAATAGTATGTCTCTTTATAATCAAGTTTGAATTAAGTATTTGATAACAAACTTCTGCAACATAGCTAATAGCATACATCTTTTTATCTTTGTCTTTTCTGTCTTTTTGTATAAACTGCAAAACAATGATAGTCAAAGATGCCCCAAGAGTTGCTAAAAATGGAGTTAAAAAACTTTCACTACTAAAAAATCCCATGAGTGTAACACTCCCGAGGTTGCCATTTTGACCTTTCATATTTATAAATCTTCATTGAATTATTCTACCAAATTTCGACGTCCTAAAGAAATGCAGCTTCAGAACAAATCCCGGTTGCGCAAAATTTGGAAATTCGGGGACATCCGATATTTTATTTTATTTTCCTCCCGAAAAACAGAATTTCATTTTTCTCCTTTCAATATCCAGACCAGAAGCATTCACAACCTATAATTAATGCGACCACATAGAGGATACCAAAGCAATGCCCATGAAAATTATCAGATATGCCCAATGGCCACTATTATTGTAAATATCGGGACGGTTCTGATTTTCCTACCTTCAGCGGACAGGCATTTCGCATTTGTATTTTTCATTTCGCTATATTACCAAATTTCGGGTACTCAAAGAAATACAGTTTCGTCCCAATTCCCTCTCTAAAACCAGAACCGTCTCCATTCTTTTTCACGTTATATATTTCTTGTCTTTACTTGGCCCCAGTAACGACTTATATTTGACAATTTCCTCGGGGGCCCCTACACATCCAAAAGCTGATAATACATACGCAGCAAGTAAGCCAACTTTTACAAAAGCGTCAAGTACATCAGCATCTGTTTTTGTGTCTTCACTATCAATCTTAATTAGAAACTCCGGTTGTCTTACTTCAGGAATGATAATATCTTCATCAAAAACTAAAGGTATTCCATATTTAACTACACGCTTAATATATTCAGAATCGTCAATGAAAGGAATTACATTAAAAGTATTTACAATTTTTATTGACGCACATATTTCCCCATCATTATTTGTTATATTTTTTAATTCTAGGAATTGGTTATATAGTCCAGCAAGTACACTAAAAAAATAGTTAAGGTCACAATTTTCAGTAGAGCCCAAATCATGTTTCTTTTTTTCTTTAATAAAACTTAAAGGATTATCTGAAGATTTGTATTCTTCTATTAACCGGTCGTTACTATAGCTATTAAATGGGATGATCAGTAGGGCGGTGCCTGAATGCCACCATCTGAAACTAAGAACCGGCAATAAAGGATTGTTATGCTTGGTTTGTCTTGCTATATATCCTCTGTGGGCAGAGTAAAATGTATTCATGGGAATCTTTGGCTTACCATCCTTAATGCCTATTAATGAATTTTTAAAGTCATCAAATTTAAGACGGTCAAAGCGTTTTATAAAATAAGGATCAGTGAATAAATGTATATAAGCTATAGGTGTATTTATATCATGATAATGTGGACGATTACTTAGAAATTTCTCAAAATTCTTATTATTTTTTTGGCTCTTTTCCCATAATTTATCTAGAACATACCTATCGGTCTCAGCTTTTGGGTCAGAGTGATCTGCAACTCTTCTATATATTTTTCCACTTGAATGTATGTAAGGAGGTCTTTTGCCTTCCGGTATATAAATAACATAAATAGCCCTACTATCACTTAATCCTATTTTCTCAGATGGGCCATGAATAACTTTTTCCTCATAATATACTTCTGGATTTACGTGGGCACTTATTGCTTCACGGATTGCTGTTGACAGTTTACCTATATCCTTGTGCTCTATCCCCGGAAAACTCTCGGCAGTCTTTTCTGGTGATTCTTTAACGCCGAAAAATAACCATCCTCCGTACTGGTTTGCAAAGGCAGACATATGTTTTGCAATGCTTTTTATATCAATAGACTTTTCTTTATAATCTAAATACCACCCTTCAGATACATCTCTCAAAATATATAAATCCTCTGAAGTAATTTGATTTATATCTTTGTTAAATGGATTAAAATTATAAAAAGCCATTACTTTTTCTCCTCATCATAAGCCCCTTTTTTTCCATTTTTAGTTTTCTTCTTTTGGGTTACCATTAATTTAATTTTTTCTAGTTGATCCTTTTTGTTTTTTCTGGAAACATACCAATCATCAATAAGAGTTTCAATCAAACCAATCAGTAGTTTTGCCTCGTTAGGATCAACACCCACAATTAAATTAATATCCTTTTCCATATGAGCACCAATATTACCCATACTACGAACAGCATCTATACCTTGCCAAACAAGAGGATCTACTTTGTCTTTAAGTGCCTCGACTTCATCTTTCAATCTATTTTTTGTTATGCCCCAAAAATCTCTAATCATTCCCTGTAAGCATCTTCTTGCAAGCGTAGCAGAAGCCTTCGGGCTTAATACACAAATACTACATGCTTCATAATAATCCTCTTGAATCGCCTTCGGAATATAATCCGATAACACCTTGGCTTCAGAATTTGGTAATAATTGCCAGCGTTGTATTAACTTTGTACTACGCCATCCTCCATTATATTCCATTCCAATTAAAGATACTTCCAAAGATAACTTATTGCAATCTTTGTTCGGGCATGTAATTGCACTAATCAACATGCCCACTCCTCCAAGAGCAGATTCGTGAAGATTTAAATGATGCAATTCAGTACATTGGTTCGGCTCTGTTATGGTTGTGTGATGTGAACAATACGGACAATTAAAATTAATATTTTCCATAATTTTTCAACTCCTTCCTTTTTGTAGAAAATGGTGCCATTATCTCCAATATTTTTTTCCATTTCGACTTTCCGCCGTCCCCTTTAATTTATTATCGAAAAATATCCATTTGCTCTTTTTCTTCTGGTGTATAGTCATTATAAAAAATTATATTTGGATTCGGGAAAGTTTTTGAGGTCATATCCAGCATTTTTGGTTTTATACACTCATTATAAATTTCATTTATTGCTTTTTTCTTTTCCAATAAATCTTTCACGCAACCACTTATCACATCTGCCACTTCAATTCCAGGATTACTTGCTGATGCTTTAGTAATGTCAATATTATGAATATTGCATTCTTTTGCAATATTTATCCACCCTTTATCTAAATATTGCGGGCTATCAATTAAATACTTATAATCTCCATCGCTCTCACCGCTAACCAGAGCTTTTTTTGAATTTTCAATATGTGTCTTTTCAAAGTAGTTAAAAAATATTTCATTCTTAGCCGAATTTACTATTTTCTTTTTTATTTTATCAGTCAAGTCTTGACCACCTGTAGAAACAGGAACTTTCTCAATCTCACTAATAATCTTATAATTACGCGATTGAAAATGGGCGGGTCGGGATATGGTTATAAAAATACTGAAGTCAACATTGAATATATTTTTAAATATTTGATAGTTTTTTTTAAATTGCTCCCATTTTAATTCCTTTACCTTCGTTTCGTGTTTTGCAAATAGCACTTCTTTTCTTAAAAAATTATACTTTTCTGGAGTAATTTTTACCCACGCGCGTACGTAATAATTGCCCTCATTCCATTTCCCACTTTCATCTGAAAAAATTAAATATTTCATACTCCTCCGTTTAAAAAATACCTAGTAAGAAAATTTGGTGCCGGGCGTTGACCCTCCTACGGCGGACATACTGCTTTCGTGACTTATTTTCGCATCCAAAAAATTTGAGATGACTTTGTTTTTCATTACGTTAATTATACCAAATAATAGCCTAATTCAAAAAAGTTTTTGAAGCTTAAGTCAATATGGGGCAAAACGGTTTCGGAGCGAGGGGGCGGAATCCGACGAAGGCGGATGCAGACCGAGCTCCGAAATCGTTGGTGGGCGGGTCATTATTGTTTTTGCTCACAAAGCCGACGGTGAAAACAGAGACGGGGGCAAGCGCCGCCGTCCGCTTGCCCCCGTCAACAAGAAGGCGCATTACAAAAGCCGCAAGCCCCCGCTTTTGCGGGGGATGCCGACGATAGGAGGCGGGCGGAAGAGCAAAGCGAAGACGCAGGCGGCTGGACAAAGGGAGGAGGTGCAAGGGCGATGT
>Ga0180009_10008615_pt1 | contig 10080 bp, 8 predicted proteins | sample OS_PC_MetaG_FD_123537 | JGI IMG/M metagenome (GOLD analysis project Ga0180009, IMG submission 123537) | Groundwater microbial communities from the Aspo Hard Rock Laboratory (HRL) deep subsurface site, Sweden - OS_PC_MetaG | ecosystem: Environmental > Aquatic > Deep subsurface > Groundwater... | reverse complement strand
TCTCGCAATTCTCCCCCGTTTTTGCAGATACTTCCAAAATATCTTCTTCTCTGCAGCCTAAAATTTCAATAATTTCTTTTTTTGTTTCTTCCACGCGAGCGTTCGGGCTGTCTATTTTATTCACAACCGGAACAACGGTAAGCCCCAGCGCTTTCGCCATTTCAAGATTGCCAACCGTCTGCGCCTGCACGCCTTGGGTAGCATCAACCAGCAAAACCGCGCCTTCCACAGCTTTGAGAGATCGAGAAACTTCGTACGAAAAATCAATATGCCCTGGAGTATCAATCAGATTTAGGGTATAGGGTCTAGCGTCTAGGGTGTAAATCATTCTGACAGGTTGCATTTTTATCGTTATTCCCCTTTCGCGTTCCAATTCCATTTGGTCAAGGTATTGTTCCTGCATTTTTCTTTTTTCCACAGTTTTTGTTATCTCCAAAAACCTGTCAGCTAAAGTAGACTTACCATGGTCAATATGGGCAATGATGCAAAAATTTCTTATGTTATCTGAATTACTATTCATAAAAGCGCTTGCTATTACTATAGTTTATTATATATAATAAGAGCAAGAGAGCGGGTCTTTAACAATGCAAACAAAAAGGAGTTAACGTTCAAAATGAGAAAAAACACGGTTTTTGCCTTATTGATTTTGTCAATTTTGACGATTTTTGCGATAAGCGGATGTGCCAGCACAAAGAACACACCTAATAAATATCTATCCAGATCAAACGAAGCAGTACTGTCGCCATTTCAAACGTGGGATGAGATTATTGAAAAATACAACAAAGAAATAGTAGTGGGAAAAACAACCACCCAAGACCTGAAAAAAATGGGCATCTGCGAGGAAGCGCCGAACGTAGGAACCCTAAACTGGCTAAGTGTTGAAAAGATATTCATACACAAAGAAAATATTAACAGAAAAGATTTACCCAAAGGAGTGCGAATCTTTCTTGATGCCAAAAAGAATGAAAGAAAAGCCTACGAGCTGGTTTTTTCCGACACAAACAAACACCACGAAGGTAATTTCTGGAAACACACTCTCAATTTTAGAAAGATTGAAAGAAAAACGGGCTGGAGCTTCTATGGCCTTATTTTAACCGTAGACAATGTGGTAGTATACACCTTGCCATATGACGGAAAAGCAAATATCAATGTAATCCGGAAGGAAGTAAATCCTCTGGGACCGCTTCAAGGTCTTGGTGGCGACACCGTAATCGATGGCGCCAAAAGATTAATTTGGTAAAAATAATAACAAAAAACCACTCTAACGGGGTGGTTTTTGTTATTCTTACATAAATCATTCCAACAGAACGTTTCTAAAATCTCTTATTGCCTTTATCTCCTCCAACGAACCCTCTGCAAATTTTTTATACTCAAATTGATCCTTAAACTGTTTCAAAATAATATCTTTTTTGCAAAAAATACCCCTATCTTCGTGGTTATCTACGTTAAAATATTCCCCATAACTCGACTTGGAAGTTGAGCTTCCAAGTCTGTGGACTTTGTCGTTTAGATTTACATAAGCGCTTAAATACAAAAGATCTTCATTTGAACAAATACAATTAATTTTATATCTCCCTTGAAATAAAACCCCGTTGCGTTTATTTTTTTTATTAAAATACTTAGTATATCCCGTGCCTAGTCTATGCATAAACTTTTCAATTCCTCTGTTTACCACCTGCTCCAAAATAAAATGGTAATGATTTGGGTTGAGGCAATAACAAATAAAGTTAACTAATTTATCCTGCTTGGAAGTTGAGCTTCCAAGTTGCCCAAGTTGGTCTTTTTTGTCTTTGTGAAATGAGTTCTCGTATATACTACCTATTGGTTTTATGGCGTTAAACTCTTCCATGCTCTGAAAAAATCTTCTAAAATCATTTTGATCTAAAAAAACCGTTCGCTTGTCTACGCCACGATTAAAAACATGATAATATTCTCCGTTTGATGGCGACTCTTTTCTCATCCCTCTATACTACCACTTGGAAGCTGAGCTTCCAAGTGTCTTCCGGTCGTGTTTCCATGTGTTTTTATGGGAGTTCTTCGGGTTCGGGTTTAGCGACGATTTTTTTGCCCTCCACATAAGAAAATTTCTTTCTGACAAAAAGGGTGATTTCTTTTAATTCCCTGTTGTTTGTTAATTTAAGAAAAACAAACCCCGCAAACAAAGCTAGGATACCTGCCAAAAAACCCTGCATAAAAATACCAAAAAATATATCTAGATTGAAAATGCGCGCAAAAATTGATAAGAAAAAATAAGCAGTCGCGCCAGACAATACGGAAGAAGCAGTTACTTGCAAAGCAGATTTTTTAACACGTAAAGAAATGCCCCCAAATTCCTTTTCAAAAAAGACAAAAAGAAGAATAAAATTCAAAATCATGCCAATAGAATACGCCAAAGGAAGAGCCAGAACAGAAGCCCCAGAAACATCTCCCACCCTTAATAAATTTTTAAAAAACCAACCAACACTTACGCAGTTTTTAAACAAAGAAAGAAATGCCACCGAAGAAATAACTATCACAAAAGATGAAATAATGTTTACAATAAGAGGAATTTTTGTTTTACCTGCCGCGTAAAAAGCCCTGACCAAAAGAAGAACAATACCTTGGGCAAAAAGAGAGAAAGAAAACAATGCTAAAGCGGCGGCGGTTAAACGAGTATCCGCCCATGTAAAAACGCCTGCCCCCAAAATAACCCTAACTATTTGCGCCCTCAAAACAACAAACAAAGCGGTAAATGGCAAAAGCCAAAAAATTATATGACTAAAAGACGAAGATATGGATGATAAAAATTCCTCCTTTTCCTTTTTTATAAAACTGCGCGCCAGAGACGGAAAGGCGGCGACGCTATAACTCAAAGCGATAACGCCCAAGGGAATAGTTTGTAAATTTGAAGCAAGATTGAAAACCGCAATGCTTCCGACCGCCAACAAAGAAGCCACCGCCGTCATTGCCATCAAAACAAGCTGGTTTAACGCCAATCCTAAAGCCCTGGGAAAAGATAAGTTAAGGACTTGTTTTACTCCAGAAAAATCTATTTTGCGCGTAAATCTAGGGAAATACCCCAAACTGACGAGGGATGGTAATTGAATCGCGAAATGAGCAAAGGCGCCAATTATAACGCCACAGACAACCCCTTTCAATCCAATAATCGGCTCCAAAAAAAGAAGACCAAAAATAATACCAACATTGTACAAGACACCGCTTAGCGCATACACAAAAAAACGACGGAAAGACTGAATAATGCCGGCAACTAGATTGGAAAAGCCAAGAAACAAGGGTGAAAGCAGAAGAATTCTACTAAGTTTTATGAGTATATCTTTGTCTTCTCCCGAAAAACCCGGCGCAATCATACTCGTTATATAAGGAACAGCAAAAAAAGAGACTGCCGTCAAAAAAACAAGAAACACAAAAAAAACAGTAAAAACACTGTTTATAAACCTTTTGCTTTCTTCAATAGAAATTTTTTTCTTCTCCAAAAAAAGAGGTATCAAAGCCGTTACGGACACAAGAAAAAGAGAAAAAACATACAACAAATCAGGCAATCTGAAAGAAGCGTAATAAACATCAAGCGTCTTGCCTGCGCCAAAATTTGACGCAAGTAAACGATCTCTTAAAATAGCCAGCGCTTTCGCGCCAACAGAACCAAAAGCCAAAATAAAAGCCGCCTGGTGCAGTCCCCTTGTTTCTTTACTTAAAAATTTTAAAATTTTTTGCACAACTTAAAATCACTCTTCTTCCATAGAAGTTTCTTCATCTATTGGCAATTCCCCCCTTTCTTCAGGCGCCAGTTCCGGTGGAGAAATATTTGATAACGGGGAACGGCCAGCGCGCAAATTTGATAGAATCATTCCAACTTCAGTATTTCCGGGATTTAGCGCCTCAATTTTTTCAAATTGTTCAATTGCCGCGGAATCATTATTCAACTCGGAATATATTAACCCTAAGAAATAACGGGCATTTGAATAATTGGGATTGTTTTTAATCACTCCTTCAAAAACCAACTGCGCTTTTTTATAATCTTTGTTTTGGTAATAAAGCATGCCAAGCTGGAAAAGAACTCCCGTATCGCTAGGCGCCGTAAGACGCGCCAGTTCAGTTTGTTTGATGGCATCTTCTAAGTCGCCCTCTTGTGCCGCAATTTGCGCCAGCAAGAATCTTGCTGATGTATAATTACTTTTCAGGGCAAGCGCTGAATCAATAAAAGAACGCGCCTCGTCATTTCTGCCCATCTGAGCATGGACGCGAGCAGACAACAAAAGAGGATATGGGCTAGAAGGAGCTTTTTCCAGAGCTTTTTTGTAAGCCTCAAGAGCAACCTGATCAGCGCCTTCTAATTTGTAAGGTATCAGATTTTCATAGACTCCACCCAACGCTATCCAATTAGATGAGTCCTCCGGGTTTAGAGTTGTTGCCATTTGAGCTTGTTCAATAGTAAAGGCCAAAACATTTTGAAATTGTAAAATCGCCTCATCCTCAGACAAATTGTCCGTAGAGATTTGAGATAGTCTAACAAGTCCAATATCGCTCAACATCTGGTGATACCTTGGTTGCTGGTCAAAACTAGCAGCCTTTGAGAAAAGATTCTGAACAGTATCCAGATCGGCGCCACTATTGGCTAAATCAACGCCCCTTGCGTAAGAATAGGCCGCCCAATACTTTTGGAAGAGCAAATAAAAACCGGCAACACTAAGTATCAACACAAGAACTATAGCCAACGAGAAAATAAAATTCAGACCCACCTTGTCCCCAAAAGAAAATTCTTTCATGGGTAATTTTCCGCTTTTTATAAGCATCGCGAAAAACAAACCCGTAACCAAAAATGACAAAAAGAACAAAAAGTTGCCGGGGGTGTAAATAATATTAAACACCCAAAGATAAACCGAACCCAAAAAAGAACCGAATAACAAACTCCTAATTATATTGTCCTCGGTGTAAAGAACTGCCCTGAAACCATAATAAAGAATAGAAAGAACGAAGAAGAGCCAAAAAATAGAAGCGAAAACACCCGTAGTTGCAACAAAAGAAGGGAGTAGTCCTATACCGCTCTGAAAACCAACATTCCAAAAAATAGTTTCATTTATACTAACAGGTTTGAACTTTGCCCAATCATAAGCAAATGTGTTTGGTCCCGAGCCCAAAATCATATTTTTCACGCTTTCCGTCAAAACACTCTTGTTGATTTGAAAAGTGGCGCTCCACGAAGGCCGGACATCCAGAGACTCAAAGCCAAGCGCGTTTGTTAAATCACCCATCAGTGGCCTAATCAATATAAAAAACAATGAAATCAAAACCAAAAAAAGAGACAAATAAACAAAATTGCGCGCTTTTCCAGAAAACGAAAACAAGTAAATAAATAAGACCAAAAATAAAAATCCGAGAACATACCAAGCTGTTGTAAAATTAATTAAAGCCACAGACAAAAGAGAAAGGGCCATGATAACGTACAACATCACGCGCCAACCACGGCTTGTTTTTTTGAAAAATTCTATAGAAACAACAGCTATCAGACCAATAAAACCAAAAAATATAGCCAGCTCATTCAGCGACCCCACAAGAGAGACTTTCCCGCCAGAAACGAAACCGAAAAAATTCAAATCAAAAATAATGCGAAGCGCTTCTATAATAAACACAACCAAAGATGACACAATTAAAAAAGAAAAGAGAGCTAAAACTCTTTTTTCCGATTGGAAAAGCAATGCTGTCAAGAAAAAAGCAAGCGATGAAGCGAATATAAACGCAAAAGTTCCCGTCTCTCCACCAACCCCAAAAAAGGAAACTGACATGGCCTGAGAAAAGAAAGAAGACACCAAAGTGGAAACCAAAACTGCCACAAGAGACCAAACAGCAATTCCACTAAAATACTTAACGGATCCCTTCTGTAATATGTGCACAAAATAAAAAACAGAAGCAAACAAAACAGCGACCAAAATAAGAATTGATTTGCTTATCCCTAGGGCATTTCCGCCAAAAGGAAGAAACCAAAGAGGTAACAACAATGCTAATGCTAAAATGATGCGATGAGAAAACTTAGTCCAAAAAGTTTTCTGTTTAGGCAATTCTTCTTTATTTATATCCATATTCTTATAAGTATAATAATAACAATAATAATAATATTATAGCATGGCAGTATTAAAAAGGTCAAAAAAAAATATCCACTATGGACATAGCGCAAAATCTATATTATACTTGTAAACAGTTTTGTGTTGGGTAGTCGCTCCCAATTTTGTTCAAACAATTTTGGCAGAGGAAAGTCCGAACACTTGCTTTTTTATAAAATGCAGAAGGGTACAGGCTAACCGCCTGCCGTGGCAACACGAGAGGTGCGAACAGAAACGACCCGGTTAAGTCCGGCTGAAACGTGCTAAATCCTTACCCAAGTGCAAGGCCGTGTCCCGCTTAGCGGGAAGTGCCGCTTGACCCGCCAGGTAACTGGCGAGGCAGATAAATGACTACCGCCCCGCTTAGCGGGGTACAGAATTCGGCTTATAGACACAAAACACCCCCCGCCCAGAAATGGGCGGGGGTTTCGTTTTTTACACCCCCTACAATTCTTTTGAGAGTTTTTGAAATTCTATTAGTTTTTCTTCTAAGGCAATCGCGTCCCCTTTTTCTTCAAGCGCCCCCATTTCGTTCGCAATTTTTTCTAATTGATGCTTCGTATCTTCACTTTTTAAATCTTCTGCGAGAGTTTGAATCTCTTTTTCAATTTCTTTCATATCCCCATAGTAAAGCTCCGCTTCCAACGCCAACTTGCCCTTTTCTGAACTTTTCATGTTTTCCAAGAAACTTTTTATTTTATCTCGCGCAAAAGATGGAACTATTCTTTTGTCTTTTTTCCACAACATAATACCAGCCAGTTTTTCTTTTATAAGATTTTGTCTAGTTTTTGTTTCTTTTTTTTCTATTTTTATCTCCCCTACTCCTGAGCTTTTTTGTTTAGAATCTATGTGAATTTTCTTCATTTCTTCTAAAATAGTCTCCTCTTTTACATTTAATTTTTTCGCTATATAAGACACCCAATGGCTTCTATCCACTCCACTCTGTATAAGCAGGACGTAAGGTAGAACCGATTTTTCAACACTTAATTTAAATTCACGCGAATTTGCTCCACACTTTTCCTCTAAAATATTTAGATAAAATTCAATTATATGCAGTGATTCGTTTATCGCTTTTTTCCATTCTTCCGGATTTACCAAAATAACATCGGCTGGGTCTTTTCCTTGGGGAAGCGCCACGGCGCGAACTTCAAACCCGCTTCGCAAAGCAATGTCTATACTTCTTTTGGCAGCGGCGAGTCCCGCTTCGTCGCTATCAAAAGCCATTATCAGATTGTTTGTTAGGCGTTTAATTATTTCCAAATGACTTGATGTAAGAGCCGTCCCAGAAACCGCAACAGTATTTGACACTCCACCTTCTCTCGCGCCTCTGGCACCTTCGGCTTGGTGCGCCATTATTACATCCATTTGTCCTTCAACTAAAATGCATGCGTCTTTTTTTCTTATTTCCATTTTAGCTCTATCAAACCCGTAAAGTATTTTTGATTTATCATAAAGAACGGTCTGCGGAGTGTTTATGTACTTACCGACACCCTCTTTCTCTTCTCCAAATACACGTCCGGAAAAACCGACTATTCTGCCTGAAACATCCTTAAGAGGAAACATTATTCTACCTCGAAATCTGTCGTAGTAACTTTCTGTGTCTTTTTTTATAACAAGCCCTGCCTTTTCCATTTGGTCAATAGAATATCCCTTATTTTTTAGAAAAGTAAAAAGATGTCGCCAGCCACTTTCTTCTCCGAGGGCAAAACCGATGTTAAAATTTTTTAATGTTTCATTTTTCAGTCCCCTCTTACGAAGATAGTTTAATACTTCCTCTTTTTCCGTAAGCTGCTTCTGGTAAAAAAAGACGGCGTCGTTCATCAAGTCTAGAAGAGTCGTTTTCTCGCTTCTGACTTCCGGATTTTGAAAAACAAGAGTTACACCGGCGCGGTCAGCCAGAGTTTTCAAAGCCTCCGGAAATTCCACCCCCTCTATCTGTTTAACAAATTCAAAAATATCGCCACCTAAGTTGCAACCAAAACAATGCCACATTTCTCTTGCTGGAGAAACATAAAAAGAAGGTGATTTTTCTGAATGAAAAGGACAACAGGCCTTATAATTAGCCCCCGCTTTTTGTAGTTTTATATACGAGCCAACAACATCAACTATCGTCAATCTCTGTTTTATTTGCTCAACATTGGATGACATCTTGCTTTCAGTCTATCTTAATTGGAAGTGAAAATCAAAAAACCCCAAAAAATCACTCGGGGCAATAACCAAGAATCATTAAACTTTCTTCCAATTTTTCGGGATTATGGCGAACTTCCCACTCAAGGGGACTGGCTTTTTCATAATGAGCCTGGCTATAATTGAGTCCCTTGCCTATCCACGACCGCTCGCAAAGTTCATGTAAAATCACATAGAGTCTTTCTTTGGCGCTGACGTCATCGTCTATCCAAATTTCGTTTTGGGGAACATAATTATAAACAAGGTCGTGACCCCCTTCTGCAAAATCAATATCAAAAACACTTCTCACCGCGCGCCCATCAACCAGCCAAACAAAAACACCTTCTTTTGTTTTCCCCAAGAGATGTTTGCGAGCTTTGCTTGTGTCTATCGAACCGTCTTTTGCGACAATTTTTTTAAAATCACCAGACATCATTCTTTCCACTCGTTCTTTGTTGTCTGCCACCTCAACTGCTTCATTATAAGAAACACCATCATTCATCATTTTCCACTCAACTAAAAGATGGTCTACAAAAAAATGACGTTCATTGGGAACAGATTCTTTGTCGAGCCAAAATTCATTTTGCGGAATAAATGAAAAACGAAAATGCTGGCCAAAATTAGAAAATTGCCCATCCACATCACGCCTGATTTTAAAGCCGTCAACCAACCAGATATCTATCTTCCCCCTCTTCCCAATTTTCTTTATATAAAAATCGCTCACTTTTATTTACGCCAGATTCGGGCACAATATTTCGTAAATCTCGCCCGTTAATTTTCTGAATAATTCTCGCTTTTTCCAAAACGAATTATTTTCAGAAACGTCTTTATTTCTAATTTTATTCAACTCTATAAGCGCCATATATCTTTCGTGCCCCAAATCAACATCTGGCTTTGCCTTGGTATCTTCCAACCCTTGATAAATCCTTTTTAAATGATCATATTTGCCGGAAATCCTTAACTCTTGATTGGTAGTTTTTTTTATACAAGACGAAAGATCATCAGAAAGACATCGGTTTGATTCTATGTGTTTAATAAAATCGTGAATTGCCACAAAAAAAGCAAAACTCGCTGGAGTTTTTAAGATTTTTTGGAACTTTTCATCTAAACCTATTTTTGCTTTCTTCATTAACCGTATTGTATCACAAATACGATTAAATAGCGAGAGGGGGGTTCTTTTCTTTAAATTTATTTTTTCTTTTTGGATGAAACTTTTTTTGTGGTAACTTTTACTTTTTTAACTTTCAGTTTCTTTGTTTTTTCTATTGAAGTTTTGGCACTAGGAGTTAATATTTTTATCAACCCGTCAATTTTTGAGTTTAACAGATTAATTTGTTCCATGATTTCTCCGGAATCTTTACTTCCACCCACACTTCCGCTTCTGCCCTGCTTAAAACAATCATCGCAAAAAACAGGTTTACTGGCCGTCGGTCTAAACGGTACTTGGCAACCCTTTCCACATTTGGCGCAAACGACATCATATCTTTGCCTATCTCCAAAACTAGGTCTTCTGCCACCCCTATCACCACCCCTATCACTGCTATTGCCTTGATTTTTAAAACAGTTACTGCAAAACACCGGACGCTCTCCTGTTGGTCTAAAAGGAATCTCGCAACCAACACCACATTCACTACAAGTAGCTTTGTGCATGGCAGGCTTGTCACCGTCTCTGCCTCCAAATCTTTTCCCGCCACCAAACGATCTCCCACCACTAAATTTTCTATCGTCTCTTTTAAAATTTCCCATACTTCATACTCTAATTAAAACTAATCTTATTGTGCCTAACTTTAACACGCTTCTAATTATAAAGCAATAGTAT
>Ga0180009_10008614_pt1 | contig 10081 bp, 8 predicted proteins | sample OS_PC_MetaG_FD_123537 | JGI IMG/M metagenome (GOLD analysis project Ga0180009, IMG submission 123537) | Groundwater microbial communities from the Aspo Hard Rock Laboratory (HRL) deep subsurface site, Sweden - OS_PC_MetaG | ecosystem: Environmental > Aquatic > Deep subsurface > Groundwater... | reverse complement strand
GCGTTGTAGGCAGCGGCGATGGCGAAGTTTTCGAGCGCCATGCGGCGGTTGCGACGGGCGACGGCGATGGTTTCGATCACGGGGCCAAGCCGGTTGCCCTGGATGATGCCGTCGGAGGCGATCTGGCTGACTTCGGCGGCTGAGGCAGGTGACAGCGAGGCATGCGCCGCGGCGAGCGCAGGGGCGTCGTTGAGGCCGTCGCCGACCATCAGGACGCGGCGTCCCTCGGCTTTCATTTTCTCCAGTTCGGCGATCTTTTCGTGCGGCTTGCGGCCGGCGAGCCAACGCGCGATCCCGGTAGCCTCGGCAGCCGTTCTGACAGCGGCTTCGCGGTCGCCGGAGAGCAGCGCGATGTCTAAGCCCGCCCGCTGCGCGCGTGCGACTGTTTCGGCAGCATCGGGGCGAAGGGCATCGGTGAAGTGGAACGCGACCGCGGGTCTTCCGGTGCCCGACACGAAGTAGAGAGAAGCTTCCGAGGCTGCGTCCGACATGAGTGTCGAGGCGGCAACGCGGCACCATTCCGCCGAACCCAAGCGGGCTTCGGCGCCGGAGTCGTCGGGGCGAGACAGTCCGGCGCCTGGAGTTTCCGCGACGTTTTTGAAGGATGGGACGTCGAGACCGCGTTCTCGCACTTCCCGCACGACGGCCTGAGCGTAGGGGTGGCGGCTGGCGACGGCAAGGCTTGCTGCGGCAGCGAGCGTGTCGTCGCCGATTTCGGCGGAATTCGTCAACTCGGGTTCGCCGCGGGTCAGCGTGCCGGTCTTGTCGAAAACGATGGTGTCCACTTCCGCCAGTCGTTCAAGTCCGTCGGCGGCAGTCATGATCACACCGTGCTTGAAAAGCCGGCTGGTCGCGGCGACCTGGACTGCGGGTACGGCGAGGGCCAACGCGCAAGGACATGTGATGATGAGGACGGAAATGGCCGTCGTGAGAGCTGTCTCCCAGCCCGCTCCGAGGGCAAGCCAGCCGAGGAACGTCGCGAAACCGAGCGCGTGAACGAGGGGTGCGTACAGGCCGGCGGCCTTGTCGGCGAGACGGACGTAGCGGCCCTTGTTCTGCTCGGCGGTTTCCATCAACCGGCCGATCTCGGCGATAAGGGTCGCGTCGTCGGCGGCGGTCGCCTCGATTTCGACGGGGGCTGTCAGCGCCACCGTTCCTGCGTAGACTGTGTCGCCGGCGCGGACCGTTCTGGGGAGCGTTTCACCGGTGATAAGCTGCTCGTCGATGTCGCTTGAGCCCGAGACGACGCGGCCGTCGACGGTAATGCGCTCGCCGGCCGGAACGAGGACGCGCATGCCTGGCATGAGGGCGCGGGCGGGCAGGCGCTCGCTCGTCCCGTCATCGTTCAGAACCGTTGCCCAACCCGACTTGAGGCCGAGGAGATTCTGGGCTGCGCCCTTGGCGCGGCTCCTGAGGCTCTGGTCGAGATAGCGGCCGATCAGGAGAAAGAAGACAAGCGAGACGCTGGCGTCGAAGTAGACCTGCTCGGTGCCGCGGATGGTCTGCGCGAGGCTCATGGCGGTGGCCAGCAGGAGTGCCAGCGAGATCGGCACGTCCATGTTCAGCCGCCATACCTTCAACGCCGCCAGCGCCGAGCGGAAGAAGGGCTGGCCGGAATAGCCGATCGTCGGCAGGGCGATGAGGGCCGAAAGCCAGTGGAACAGCGATTGGATCTCCATGTCCATGTCGCTGGCGAGTCCGGCCCACACGGAAACCGACAGCAGCATGATGTTGGCTGCAGCGAAACCTGCAACTGCCAACCTGCGCAGGAGATCGCGGTCGGCGCTGTCGGCGTCGCCAGTCGTGCCGGTGGCGAGATCGGCGGCGCGGAACCCGGCAGCGGCCAGTGAAGCAATGATCGCTTCGGTGCCGGTTCGACGCGGGTCGAACGCGACGCTTACGCGCTTTGCGGAAAGATTGGCGCGGACGTTGGCGATGCCGGGCGCGCCGTCGAGCGTGCGTTCGATTTTCCGCATGCAGCCGCCGCAGTTGAGGTTCTCGACGGCGAGGGTAACGCGTTCGGTTGCCGCCGCGTGGTGGGGTTCAGCGGGAATGGCGCGGGTGTCGAGATCTATTGCGAGAGCCATAGGCGCTCCTTCAGGCGATAGCGGGGTGAGGAAACAACGTCGACGGGGTCATGGGCTTCGAGGGCTAGGATCCAGTTGCCGGGGGCAAGCGCCAGCGGCTGCGACCGGTAGACGCCGGACCCGGCGTCCTCGAAGGCGACCGTCCGGTCGAAGGTGTCGGTTGCGGGACGGCCGATCCTGCCTTCGACGCGGACGCCGCGAACGGGCGCTCCATCGGCGGTCTTCAGGACAAATTCGATACGTTCGCCGGTCGCCTTCAGCGCACCCTTCCAGCCGAGCTTGTCGAGTTGGCGGGACTCTTCGAGGCTGGCGTTATATGCAACGCCCTTGCGGTAGGCGTCGGCGGTTTCGATGCCTGTGAACGTCGTCATGGCGAAGTACAGAAACACGCCGTTGACCGCGATCATGACGCCGAAGAACACGATCAGCCCTGCGAGAACGTGCCAGCCGTTCAGCTTCCAGCCGTCGCTGCCGGCGCGAGTGGCAATCTCATCTGATGATGTCGTCATGGTTGCGGTCTCCGGAAATTGGTGTTGCGGCGGGTCTGCGATCCGTCGGCGGTGTCGGTGACGACAAAGGTCAGGTCGGCGGCCTCGCCTTCGAGGGAACTCACGGCTGCGGCGGGCAGCGACAGGTAGACGCGTAGCGCACGCAGGTTATCGGGAGCGACGGCGATCCCAGGCGCGGCGGACTCAAGTCCGACGATATCGATCCTGGGCTTTGCGGCGCCATCGGGCAGGCCTTCGATAGAAAGCTTGTAGGTCCGCGTGTCGTGGCGCTTGTTGAGGATCTTGACCGTGTAGCCGTTGCGGATACCGCCGTCGGAGAGACGGACGAACAATGGGTTGCGGTCGCGCAGGACGTTGACCTGCAATTCGCTGCGGTTGACCCAGCCATACGTCATCAGCGCCAGCACTGCAGGCAGAAGCACCATGTAGAGAATGGTGCGCGGACGGAAAATTTTCACCGGCACGCTGCCGCCGGTCTCGGCGGCCTTCAGGTTATGGAAGGTGTCGTAGGCGATGAGGTTTCGCGGACGCCCGATCTTGTCCATGATTTCGTTGCAGGCGTCGATGCAGAGTGCGCACTGGATGCATTCGAGCTGCGGACCGTCGCGGATGTCGATCCCCACCGGGCAGACGACGACGCACTGCTTGCAGTCGATGCAGTCGCCGCGACCCTCCCATGTTTCGTCCTTCTTGTGGGCGCCTCGCGGTTCGCCACGGTAGGCGCGATAGCTGACGAGAAGCGAGTGGTCGTCGTACATGGCGCCCTGGATGCGCGGCCACGGGCACATGTAGATGCAGACCTGCTCGCGGGCGAGACCGCCGAGGGTATAGGTGGTGAAGGTGAAGACGCCGAGGAAGAGGTAGGCGACGTAAGGCGCGGTGCCGTTGAACAGTTCCTGGGCCAGCGTCGGCGCATCGCGAAAATAGAAGATGAAGGCGCCGCCGGTGACGAGCGCGATCAAAAGCCAGATCGCGTGCGTTGCGCCGAGCTTCCAGATCTTGTCGGCGGTCCAGGGCGATTTCTGCAGGCGCAGGCGGGCATTGCGGTCGCCCTGAACGAAGCGCTCGACCATGACAAACAAATCCGTCCAGACGGTCTGCGGGCATGCGTATCCGCACCAGACGCGGCCTGCAAGCGCCGTCACCAGAAACAGCGCCAACGAGGCGAGGATCAGAAGACCGGTGACGTAGTAGAATTCCTGCGCCCAGATCTCCATCGGTCCGAAGAACAGGCGCTGGTGTTCGAAGTCTATGAGGACGGCCTGATCGGGGAGTGCGGGCCCGCGATTCCAGCGCAGCCACGGCGTGATGTAGTAGACGCCGAGGGTCAAGCCCATCACGAGCCACTTAAGATTGCGGAAGGTGCCGTGAGCGCGCTTCGGGTGAATGGCGATGCGATCGGCGTAGAGACTGCGCTGATCCTTGGCGTTGACCGCGCGGACATCGTGGCGCGCAACGCCAGGCGCGGCTTCGCGGCCCGGCCCTCCGGCGGCCTCGTCGGGAGCTTGGGCCGGGCTGCCGGCAGCGCTTTCGCTTGCCGTCCTAGGAGTAATGTAGGTGTCCGGGCTCGTCGCCATGCCTGTGCCGTCCTCGAGGGCGATGCAGTCGTGACCGAATTTGCGGGCTGCCGCCAGCTTCGCAGTCGCCCCGCCGCTTGCCGAAGCTTGTGAGCACAATACCCAAGTCCGGGGCTGGCGGGTTCATTGCGTCCGGTCAATCGACCGGTGCGGCAACCCGCCAGCCGCCTCGTGCTACTGGCCGCCGCCCAAGGCGTGGACGTAGACGGCGAGCTGCTTGATCGTCACGTCATCAAGACGGGTGTGCCAGGGCGGCATGACGCCGCCGCGGCCCGTTTCAATCGAAGTGACAATGTCCGTCTTATCGGTGCCATAAAGCCAGATCCCGTCGATCAGATTTGGCGCGCCCAGTTCCAGATTGCCCTTGCCGGTTTCGCCGTGACAAGCGGTGCAGTTCTCGGCAAAGACCGCCGCACCTCGAATTGCAGCCTCCTGATCGGACGCCTTGCCGCTCAACGAGAGAACGTGCTCGGCGACGTCGTCGATCTGGGCGGGTTCGAGCAGTTTGTCGGTGCCGAACTTCGGCATGTCGCTGACCCGGGTATCCGCGTCGGCGCTGCGGATGCCGTGGCGGATGGTGCGCTCTATGGCGGCCAGATCGCCGCCCCAGATCCAGTCGTCGTCATTGAGGTTGGGGTAGCCCATCGATCCCTCGGCGCCGCGTCCGTGGCAGGGTGCGCAGTTGTCACCGAACGCGGCCTTGCCACCGGCAAGTGCGAAGTTCAGGAGATCCGGCTTGTTCTGGATCTCGGCGAGTTCGGCCTTGCCGATGGCATCGCGGAATTGGGCCTGGGCGGCCTTGCCGGCAGCCACCTGCTCCATCACCACCGCGCGCTGAGAGTAGCCGAGATAACCCCGCGTGTAGTCGCTGGCCAGCGGCCAGGCCGGGTAAAGCACCCAGTAGCCGATTGCCCAAATGATGCTCGCGTACAAAACGTAGAGCCACCACTTGGGCAACGGCTTGTTGAGTTCCTCCAGATCGTCGTCCCAGACGTGCCCGGTGGTTTCGAAGCCTGTTACTTCGTCAATTCGTTTCTTGTCAGCCATCAGTTGCGGCCTCCGGTATCGCGGGTGGCGTTTTTGTTGTGTTCGTCGCTATCGAGCGGCATGCGGCTGGCGTGTTCGAACGTCCGACGATTGCCGGGCCAGACGGCGTAGACGACAACGCCGAGGAACAGGACGAAGAAGATGAGAAGCGAGAAGCTCTGAGTGAACCCTGCAATGGTTTCGTAGGTCACGGTCTTGACTCCTAGCGCAGGTTGGGACCGGCGGCGTCGAACTTGGTGAAGTCGACGAGCGTGCCGAGCATCTGCAGGTAGGCGATCATGGCGTCGAGTTCCGTCACCTCGCCCGGCTTGCCATCGAAGTCACCGACGACGGCCTTGGGATAGCGCGTCGCAACCGCTTCGACTCCATCGGCCTCGGGATTGGACTGGGCCTCGAGATCGGCGGCGGCGTTGGCGATCATCTCATCGGTGTAGGGAACGCCGACGATGGCCAGCGTCTTCAGCTTCTCGGCCATTTCCTCCGGGTCGAGCTTGCGCTCGGCGAGCCAGGGGTAGCCGGGCATGATTGATTCGGGCACGACGGAACGCGGGTTCGTCATGTGCGCGAGGTGCCAGCTGTTCGAGTACTTGCCGCCGACGCGGGCGAGGTCGGGCCCGGTCCGCTTCGAGCCCCACTGGAAGGGGTGGTCGTACATGCTCTCGGCGGCCAGCGAGTAGTGGCCGTAGCGCTCGACCTCGTCGCGCAACGAGCGGATCATCTGGGAGTGGCACACATAGCACCCCTCGCGGATGTAGATGTCGCGACCGGTGAGCTCGAGGGGGGTGTAGGGCCGCATGCCCTCCACCTTCTCGATCGTCGACTTGATGTAAAAGAGCGGAATGATCTCGACGAGGCCGCCGATCGCCACGACGATCAGGATGCCGATCGACAGAAGCCAAGTGTGACGTTCAAAGATACCATGTTTGCTGAGCATCTATGTCACTCCTTATTCGGCTGCGGCGAAGGTTGATCGCAGGGCCGGAGCCGCCGCAACGAGAGGCTGGTTTTCGGCGTCGACAGATTCTTCGCTGCGTACCGTCCGCCAGAGGTTGTAGGCCATGATCAGGGCGCCGATGACGAACAGCAGGCCGCCGCCGGCACGGATGATGTAGGGGATGTGCATGGCATCCACGGTCTCGACGAACGAGTACTTGAGGAAGCCGAGTTCATCGTAGGCCCGCCACATCAGGCCCTGCAGGATTCCCGATACCCACATCGCGGTGATGTAGAGAAGGATGCCGATGGTCGAGAGCCAGAAGTGCCATTCGACGAGCCGCATGGAATAAAGACCGCGGCGTTTCCACAGCCATGGGAACAGGCAATAGAGGGCGCCGAACGAGATCATGCCAACCCAGCCGAGGGCGCCGGAGTGAACATGGCCGATGGTCCAGTCGGTGTAGTGCGACAGCGAGTTGACCGCCTTCAAGGACATCAGCGGGCCTTCGAAAGTCGACATGCCGTAGAAGGCGACGGAAACCACCATCATGCGGATGACGGGGTCGGTGCGCAGCTTGTCCCAGGCGCCCGAAAGCGTCATGAGGCCGTTGATCATGCCGCCCCAGGAGGGCATCCACAGCATGATCGAGAAGGTGGCGCCAAGGGTCTGGGCCCAATCGGGAAGAGCTGTGTAGTGCAGGTGGTGGGGACCGGCCCAGATGTAGAGGAAGATCAGCGACCAGAAGTGGACGATCGAAAGCCGGTAGGAATAGACCGGGCGTTCGGCGCGCTTGGGAATGAAGTAGTACATCATCCCGAGGAAGCCGGCGGTGAGGAAGAAGCCGACCGCGTTATGACCGTACCACCACTGCGTCATTGCATCCTGGACGCCGGAGAAGAGGATGTAGCTCTTGGTGCCGGCGAACGACACCGGCACGGCGAGATTGTTGACGATGTGAAGCATCGCGATGGTGAGAATGAAGGCGAGGTAGAACCAGTTCGCCACGTAGATGTGGGGTTCCTTGCGCTTCATCAGGGTGCCGGCGAAGACTACGAGGTAGGCGACCCAGACGACCGTCAACCACAGGTCGGCATACCATTCGGGCTCCGCATACTCTTTGCTCTGCGTGACGCCGAGGATGTAGCCGGTGCCGGCAATGACGATGAAGAGATTGTAGCCGATCACCACGAACCAGGGGGACCAGCGGCCGAACAAACGCGCCTTGCAGGTGCGCTGAACGACATAGAAGGACGTCGCGATGAGCGCATTGCCGCCGAAGGCGAAGATCACCGCGGAGGTGTGAAGCGGGCGCAGGCGCCCGAAGCTGGTCCAGGGCAGATCGAAGTTGAGCCAGGGAAAGGCCATCTGCCAGGCGATGATGTCGCCGACGAGGAATCCGGCGATGCCCCAGAAGACGGCGGCGACGGCGGCAAACTTGATGGGCCCGTCGTGGTAGAATTCGCGCGCTGCAGTGTCATGTCCCGTCAACTGGGTGAGCACATATAGCGCACCAAGAACGGACGTGCCTCCCAGCAGGGCGCCGTGAAACTTCATGACGGGGTCTGGGGAGAACGCGACGAGATACAACCCAAGTATCGTCCCCAGAGCCGCGCCGAGGACGGCGAGCGCATCGGAGAAGGCGGACATCTCCTGGCGTTTTTCAATCGCAGCCATAATTGTATTTCTCCGTTCAAAGCGGGATCTGCCGGGAATGGGCCGGGAGGGCCGGGAATGGGCCGGAAATGGGTAAGCTCGATCGGGTCAGTCCAGTGCCGCATTTCCCGCAAGCCCTTGATGTCTGCAGCGGGCTTCACCGACATTGATCAGGATCAATGAGGGCTCATTTCGCCGCACCTACTTTGGACGCTGCCGGGCATCTGCCGAGTGCCGGTGAGCGCTCGGTTCGCGGTGTTGGAATGGAGTGGGTTTTAGGACCTGGCAAACGATCGGAGCTTGGAAGGCCTATGTCACCACATTCCTTGCATTTGCGTCTGGTCGGTGGGCGAGCGGAAGCCGGCTCACCTTCGGTGCCGATTGACCCCATCGCGGTGCTCGAAGTCGATCACGTGCTGAAGTTGGAGCTTTGCGATGCCCTGGAACGGCTTGCCGACGGGCTTCCCAACGAGACCGACATGGCGTTGGCCAAGGTCGCCGTCACGGTTCTCAGACGCGGCCTTCCCGAACATATCGAGCTTGAAGGACGTCATCTCTTCCCGCTGCTCAAAAGGCGTCTTTCAGGCGACGAAATATTTCGGCCGGTACTCGAACAGCTTGAGTTCGAGCACGAGCACGACGATGCGTTCGCCATCGAGATCTCAGAGGAACTGGAAAGGCTTGCGGAGGCGGGTAAAGCGCGCAACGCGGAGATGCTCGGCTATATGCTGCGGGGGTTCTTCGTGTCCTTGCGCCGGCACGTGTGCTGGGAGAACGCGACGGTTCTGCCGCTCGCCCGCAGAAAATTGACAGAGAACGATCTTGACGAGTTGAGAGAAGCGATCGTTGCAAGGTCGCTCAGGCATGCGGTCGGCCGGTCGATGGACGCGTTCATTGGCGTGCGGACCAAGCCTGCGGATTAGAAAGGCGAGCCAAACGCGTCTGCCAACCGGGTTCCCATCTTAAAACTGTTTCGCGCCGTGCAGATCAGGCGACGGCTTCGTCGCTGGCTCCGGCTATCGACTGCAGTTGGCGCAGGTCCGGGACCAGGACTTCGCGCCCGCTCAGCAACCTGATCGTTCCCTGCCGCTTCAGATTCGATAATTGACGGCTTACCGTCTCGATCGTCAGGCCGAGAAAATCGGCGATATCGGCGCGGGTCAGCGGCAACTCGAAATTGGCGGCATGGGGACCGAGTGGATTGTGTTCGGCATGCGAACAGCCGATCAACGGCTGGCGCTTGGCGATCAGGTACAAAAAGCTTGCGACCTTTTCCTGCGCGCTCTTGCGCCCCAGAACGAACATCCATTCACGTGCGGAATCGAGTTCATTCAGCGTGTTCTCGAACAGGCGGTGCTCAAGGTCTGGATGCTTCTTCAGGAGTTGCTCGAAACCAGTGTTGGGAAACGTGCAGGCCTCGACGTCGGTTGCTGCCTGGGCGAAATACGGGTTCGACTTGGAAAAAGCCCGGCCCAGGAAATCGGGCGCGAAGACCAGTCCGACGATCTGCTGGCGCCCGTCGGCCGACGACTTCTCAAGCTTGATGACGCCCGAGATGATATTGGCGAAAAAGGTTGTCGCCTCTTCATCGGCAAGAATGATGTCGCCGGCCTTGAAGTGGCGGACCCTGCCAATGCGGCCGAGTTCGGCGAGTTCCTCGTCGTTGAGCGCCCCGCACACGGCGCGGTGGCGTATCGCGCAGTTGGCGCATGTGTTTTTCCCAATGTGTACAGGGTCGTGTGCCATGAAAGACCGCCTGTCTGCTGCTCGCTGCGGAATGTCAATCTTAAATGCAGGCGAGGAGCACGGCAAGCGAAGGCAAGATCAAAGCGATAGTAATTTTTCCCAATGTTAGGGCGGAACATTGCAGAATTACTGATCGCTATCAGTAATTATATTTCATTGCATCAGTGCTCATGCACGTATGTTCCGGGTGCCTCGCAAATCGGTGCGGGAAGCGGAGGTGTCCTGCCGTCGTCAATCGTATCGCCGGCCAAGCGCTCCGAGGTCGACCGGGCGGCCATCCATGCAGCCCAGGCGATCCACCAGGAGCCTTCCTGGTGAGGTACCGTGCTGGCCCAGCTATCGGCTTCGATGAAGTTGTCGTCGGCGCCGCGGTCTGCGATCTGGAACGAGCGACGCGGGTGCCCGGGTTCGGAAATGATGCCGCCGTTATGGCCACCCTTGGCCAGGAGAAAAGTGACGGAAGTATCGGCCATAAGGTGGATCCGATAGACCGATTGCCATGGAGAGACGTGGTCGCGGCTGGTG
>Ga0180009_10008613_pt1 | contig 10082 bp, 7 predicted proteins | sample OS_PC_MetaG_FD_123537 | JGI IMG/M metagenome (GOLD analysis project Ga0180009, IMG submission 123537) | Groundwater microbial communities from the Aspo Hard Rock Laboratory (HRL) deep subsurface site, Sweden - OS_PC_MetaG | ecosystem: Environmental > Aquatic > Deep subsurface > Groundwater... | reverse complement strand
TCGTCCCTGAAAATATTCGCATGATGGTGATTCGTCCGGTGTATGGATCGGAAATTGTTTTATAAACCAGAGCAGAAAACGGGCTGCTGTCTTCCGGCTTGATCTCGATATCGTCAACCATGACACTCCCTCTTTGTATGGGAGAGGGAAGAAAATTGACGACTCCGTCCAGAATGGGCTGAGTGGCCATGTTCGTCAGGGCGGAAGCGGCAAAAATCGGAAAAAACTCCCCTTCACGGATACTTTTATTGAGGCCTTGAATAACATCCTGAATCGAGAGCTCTCCGCTTTCAAAATACTTTTCCATCAACGTCTCGTCATTTTCGGCCACCATCTCGGTCAGTTCCTCGATCTTTTTGTCGACGGCTTCCTTCATGTCGGCGGGAATCTCGCCTTCCGTCATCTTTCCGCTGCCGTCGCCCTCAAAGAGATACGCTTTCTTCTGAACGAGGTCGACGACCCCTTTGAAATTCTTTTCGCTGCCGATCGGCAGCTGCACGGGAACGGCGTTCCGTCCGAAAAACTGCTGGACGCCCTCGACCGTCCTGTCAAAATCGGAGTTTTCCCGGTCCAGCTTGTTGATGATGATAATGCGGGGCAGCTTGAGATCAACAAGCATGTTCCACCCTTTTTCGGTGCCGACCTCCACGCCGGCCACGCTACACACCGTAACGACGCCCGCATCCACCGCCCGCAGGCTGGCCCTTGTGTCCCAGAGGAAGTTGGTGTAGCCGGGACAATCGATCAGGTTGATCTTGTGTTTATTCCACTCGAAATGACACAGGGCCGCATTGATCGATATTTTTCGTTCAATTTCATCTGGATCATAGTCTGTCACCGTGTTGCCTGCATCCACCTTTAAAAGCTGGTTTGTTGCGCCGGAATTAAATAGAAAGGCCGCCGTCAGGGATGTCTTCCCCGATGAACCGTGTCCGATCAGTGCGATATTTCTGATCTTTTCTGCTGGATAATTAGCCATCGTGTCGTTTTCCTCCGATCTCGTATTTACAGCTTTCTATGAAACGTAAATGCCTGTATTTTCAGAAAAGTGCAACAGTTAGTTTACACCAAATGTCCGATATTTCTCAACAAAAAAAGTGGAGGGGACATGCTTTTTATAGGGCCGGAATCATGCAATGGATTGGAGAAAACCTCGCAGGTCGGCCGGAAGGGGCGTTGAAAACGCCATTCTCTTTCCGGAGGACGGATGGGTGAATTCAAGCGAAAAGGCGTGCAGAAAAAGACGCGGGCAGGACGTTTTTTTTTTACCGTAGCCGGTATCTCCGACAATGGGAAATCCGGACGCCGAGAGATGCACGCGCAGCTGATGGGTACGGCCGGTAACAGGGATAAGATCCAGAAGCGTGTAATTGGCAAAGCGTTTTTTCACCCTGTATGCGGTTTCAGCTCTCCGAGGCCGGTTTGTTTTGACGCTCATCCGGTCCCCGTACCTCACGTGACGCCCGATCGGCAGATCGATCGTTCCCTCATTCCGCGGCATATTCCCCCAGACGAGACCGATGTAATGCTTGCTGATCTCCCTGGCCTTGAACTGCCGCAGAAGTTCCAGGTAGGCATCGACCGTACGGGCCGTCACCAGAACACCCGAAGTCTCTTTGTCCAACCGGTGGACGATTCCCGGGCGGTCAGGGGGGCCCGCCTCCCGGATTTCCGGATAATGGAAAAGGAGGGCGTTAACGAGAGTATCATTCAGATGGCCGGCGCCCGGATGAACGACAAGTCCCGGCGGCTTGTTGACGACAATGACGTCCCCGTCCACGTGAATGATGTCGAGCGGAATGTCATGCCCCTCTGGCGGAACATCCTGTTCCTTTGCGTTTTCAGCCGCCAGCTCCACCCGATCACCTGTCCTCAGTCTATGGGAGGATTTCACAGCAAGGCCGTTTATTCGCACATCACCTGAACGGATGATTTTCTGAATGCGGGACCGGCTCAGTTCGGGCAGGTGCGAGGCGACAAACAGATCGAGCCGCTGATTTTCTTCAATGTCATCCGTGATGATCCAGATCCGGTTGAGATCGAGATGTTCTTTCACGGATTCATCCTCCGGAGGTCAGTCCGAATGAAGGGTGAAAAATCGCCCCTTTTGCATGAATCACCGGCAATCCACTTCCCGAATCCGGGATTCGATGAAACAATCAATGCTCCGATCAGGCGCTTTTCCTTTTTTTCAGAATGAAAAACAGCGTAAGTGCGACGGCGATCCCGACGAGGCTGAACAGCTGCGGAAAGGAAATCGAGGTGTAAGGCGATCCTCCCTGAATCAGGTAGGTGTTGGATTCATAATCCCCGCGGAAAAATTCGGTCACATAGCGGATGATGGAGTAGTTGATGATGTAGAGAAAAAAGACCTGGCCGTCAAATTTTTTCTTTCTCAGAACGACAAATAGAATGAAAAAATTGAGAAAATTGAGAACGGCCTCATACAGCTGTACGGGATGCCGGGTCACATGCAGAGGAATGCCGGTGATGTTGTGAGCATAGTCGCTGGTGAAACTCACGCCCCAGGGCAGTTCGCATTCCGTCCCCCAGCAGCATCCGGCGCTGAAACAGCCGATCCGCCCGAAGCCATGCCCCAGGGCGATGGCGGGGCCGACGATGTCCGCCGTTTTCCATAGAGGGATTTTATGCCGCCGCATGTAAAAGATGGCGAACAGAATGCCGAACGCCAAACCTCCCTGGAACACCCCTCCCGAGCGGGCCAGGCTGAGGAGTTCTCCCGGATACTCGGTGTAGTAGGAGATGTTCCCGACAAACAGAACCAGTTTGGCTCCGAGCAGGGCGATGATAATGGTGTAGAAAGCCATATCCAGAATTCGGGGAGCGTTCATTCCCCGATTTTTCGCCTGCCGAAACATGAACCAGATTCCGAGTCCTACCCCCAAGGCCAGCAGAAATCCGTACGTGTGGACGGTGAGGGGGCCAATTTTTAAAAGGATGGGAAACATGTTCACCCCTTCCTGAAAAAGAATACGAAAAGAAGCAGGGCCGCCCCGCAGGTGATGCAGGAGTCGGCCACATTAAATGAGGGAAAGTGCCAGCCGCTCGCGTAAAAATCGAGAAAGTCGACAACATATCCCTTTATAATCCTGTCCGCCATATTGCCTGTCGCACCGGCAAGAATGAGCGTGAGGGCCAGCTTCAACGATTTCTCCGTAGGCGGCGTCCGGAAAAAATAGACGAGGATAAAAACCAGAGCAAACAGGGAGGCGGCCAGCAATCCGAAGCGGATGAGTTCGGAGTCGGATTGATTTAAAAAACCAAAAATCGCTCCTCGGTTCCGGATGTGTGTCAGATCAAAAAAGCCGGGAATGACACGGCTGCTTTCATAAAGAGGAATGGACCGGACGATGAGAAGTTTGGTCAACTGATCCGCAACGAGCAGAAGAAGCGCCAAAATCAGAGAGGGAGAATGCCTTTTCATTCACCCCTCCTTTCCACCACATCAGCGCAGCGCTTGCACAATTCCGGATGAGCGGCGATGGTGCCGACCGCCGTCGATATGTTCCAGCAGCGCTCGCACTTGTTCCCGGCGGCTCTCTTCACCCTGACGCTCGGTTGTTCGGCGTCTCCGTCTTCGAGACTCACGCAGGATACGATGAAAAGAGACGGCAATTCCTGTTCGTGGGCCCGGAAAAATTCCATCTGATCGGAATGGACCGTCAGGCGGATTTCGGCTTCGAGTGAGTTGCCGATGATTTTTGCCTCCCGGGCGATCTCCATCTCTTTCAACACCATCTCCCTTACGGCCGTCAAGTGCTCCCAGTCACTGAAAACGGAGGATTCGAGACACATTTCTTCGAATTCCGGAAAAAGCGTCAGATGCACGGATTCCTCTTTTCCGGCAAATCCGGGCATGGCCTCCCAGGCTTCCTCGGTCGTGAAAGGAAGGATGGGAGCCAGCAGCACGCAGGTCTCACGCAGCAGCTTGAAGACGGCCGCCTGGGCCGACCGGCGCATGACGTCGCCGCGGCCGGAACAATACAACCGGTCTTTGAGAACGTCCAGATAATAGGAACTGAGATCGACCGAAAAAAAATTGTAGATCAGGTGAAAGATGGAGTGATATTCAAACGTATCGTAATGTTTTCGGATTTTTTTCCCGAGTTTCCGAAACCGCTCTAGAATCCAGCGGTCGAACGGAAACATGTCCTCCGGCTCCGGGGTCTGCGTATCGGGATCAAAATCCGAGACATTGCCCAGCATAAAACGCCAGGTGTTGCGGATTTTCCGGTAGGCTTCCACCAGGCGCTGGCGCGTTTCCTGTCCCCAGCGGGCGTCCTCCTTGAAATTCAACATGGCCACCCACAACCGCAGAATTTCAGCGCCGTTCTGCTCGATGATCTCTCTCGGTTCGATGAAATTGCCGAGGGATTTAGCCATGGCTCTGCCCTGCTCGTCCAAGACGAATCCGTGGGTGATGCATGTCCTGTAGGGGGAGGCGCCACGTGCCGCGACACCGATAAGAAGCGAACTGTTGAACCATCCCCTGTACTGGTCGTGACCCTCGATGTAGACATCGGCCGGATAAGGAAGATCCGCCCTCTTTCCGAGGATGTTGTGACTGGCGCCCGACTCGAACCATACGTCGAGAATGTTGAATTCCTTGTCGAAATCGCCGCCGCCGCACGACGGGCAGACCGTCCCGGCAGGCAGAAGATCCCGGGCCTCCCGCTCATACCAGGAGTCGGACCCTTCCTCCGCGAAAATATCAGCGACGTGCAGGGTGATGGTTTCATCGGCGACAACGGAGTCACACTTCCGGCAGACAAATGCGGGGATGGGAACGCCCCAGGATCTCTGGCGCGAGATACACCAGTCGGGACGGTTCTCCACCATGGTGGCGATTCTCTCCTCACCCCAAGCCGGAATCCACCTGGTCCGCTTGATCTCCTCCAGAGCCCGGCCGCGGAAACCGCCTTCGTCCATGGAAATGAACCATTGGGAGGTCGCCCGGAAAAGGACGGGTTTCTTGCAGCGCCAGCAATGGGGGTAGGAGTGCTCGATTTCGCCGTGTTTGAGAAGGCTTCCGTCCGCCTCCATGTCCTTGACGATGATATCGTTGGCTTTAAAAACATGAAGGCCCGCGTATTTTTTCACATCGTGCGTGAAGAGCCCGTGGTTATCGACGGGGGTGTAGATGTCAAGATTGTATTTCAGACCCGTCAGAAAATCGTCCTGCCCGTGTCCGGGAGCGGTGTGGACGGCGCCTGTTCCCTGATCCAGGGTGACGTAATCGGCAAGGACAAAAATCGCTTCCCTGTCGATGAACGGGTGGCGGGCCTTGAGACCTTCCAACTCCCTGCCGGGAAATTTGACGAGGGTTTTCGTTTTTTGAAAACCGATCTCCTCAATGATAAGGGGAATGAGTCTCGTTGCGGCGATGTAGATCTCGCCGTCGGCCTCAAACGCGCCGTACTCAAAGTCGGGGTGGAAGGCGATGGCCAGGTTGGCGGGCAGGGTCCATGGGGTTGTCGTCCAGATGATGACGGAGACATCCCGGCCCTTTACTTCCGGATATTTTTCACCGAGTTCGGAGATGACGGGAAATTTGACGTAAATCGAGGGGGATTTGCGGTCCTTGTATTCGATTTCAGCTTCGGCCAGGGCTGTAACACAGGTGGGGCACCAGAAAACCGGTTTTTTCCCTTTGAAGACGTTCCCGGACCGGAAAAAGGCAGCTAGAAAACGCAGGATTTCCGCTTCATAGTCCTTGTTCAGGGTTAAATAGGGGTCTTCCCATCGGCCGAAGACTCCGAGACGTTTGAACTGTTCTCGTTGAATGTCCACGAATCCGAGGGCGTATTTGCGGCATTCTTCCCTGATTCCAAGGACGGAGAGAGACTCTTTCTTTTCCTTGAGCTGTTTATCGACCTTGATCTCGATGGGAAGGCCGTGGCAGTCCCAACCCGGAATATAAGGGGCTTGAAATCCGGCCATGCTCCGGGATTTGACGATAAAATCCTTGAGTATTTTATTGAGAGCCGTGCCCAGGTGAATATTGCCGTTGGCGTAAGGAGGCCCATCGTGAAGGACAAAAGGCTTTTTCCCTTCCGAACGCTTTTGAATTTTTTCATAGAGACGGATGGAATCCCATTTATCGATAATTTCGGGTTCGCGCTGGGCCAGTTTGGCCTTCATGGAAAAAGTTGTCTGGGGCAGGTTTAAAGTGTCTTTGATCGGTGTCTTCTCAGCCATCCTCTTCTCCGCATCTGTATTGATGTTCGGCGGTTGAGCGGTGAGACCCATTCATCCGGTCGAACCGGACTATTATAAATTATATGAGGCGTTTTCTCTACCTCTATCTCCTGAGTCATTCATGAAAACTTCCCCTCTACACTTTTTTTCGATGATTGCAGTTAGAAATACCGGTCAGTCTATTCGCAGATGGGCGCCGCGGCTGACGGTGTTATTGAGAGCGGCGGAAGTGATGAGCTGAGCGACCTGGATGCCGTGTTTCAGGACGACGACCCTGTGATCGATGCGGGCCTCTCTGTAAAACTTTTCGATCCGGTGGCGCAAGTAATCCAGGTCCGCCCTGGCTCTTTCCAGTCTTTTTTTTGTTCGAATGATTCCGGCATAATTCCACATGGTGGATCGGATGAAGAGCCAGTCCTGGTTGATGAGGGCCGGGTCTACATCCTCCTCATTTTCGGAATAATACCAGGAATGAATATCCTTGAAATCAGTGAATTTTTCGTTGTAGGACATGGTTGCGATGTGTTTTCCGGCCCGGGTTCCCCATATGAGACCCTCTAGAAGTGAGGTGGAAGCCAATCGGTTCGCACCGTGCACGCCCGTGCAGGACACCTCCCCCACCGCATACAACCCTTTGAGAGAGCTTCTTCCCCATGAGTCGACTAACACACCGCCAAGGCAGTAGTGGGCGGCCGGAACGACCGGAATGGGTTCCACGGTTATATCAATCCCGTAATCCATGCATGTTTTATAGATATTGGGAAACCTTATTTTTATATCGACCTTTGCATAGGAGGCCAGATCGAGGAGAACATAATTGCTGTCGGAATTGATCATCTCTTCATAGATGGCACGGGTGACCTCGTCACGGGGCCCGAGATCCTTCCGTTCGTGATGGTTCTCCATGAAGGTGCGGCCGTCCTTCGTTTTCAGGCGGGCTCCCTCTCCCCTGACAGCTTCGGATATCAAAAACCGCTCGGCGTCCCTGTGAAATAGGGAGGTGGGATGAAACTGGATGTACTCCATATTGACGATCCGTGCACCCGCTTTGTACGCCATGGCGTATCCGTCCCCGATGGCCCAGTTCGGATTGGACGAATAAAGGAAAACGGCACCACACCCGCCCGTAGCCAGAACGGTGTCGGCGGCGAAAATCGCTTTGACCCTGCACGTCCGGTTGTCGAGGACATAGGCCCCGATGCACTGTGCCTCATTGTAGAAAAAGCGGGGATTCTTTGAGTGATGGGGAACGGTCAGAAGGTCGACGGCCGTGTGCTCGTTGAGGAGAGTGACATTGGGATTGGCCTGCAGGGCCGAGATGAATTTTTCGGCGATGGTCCGCCCTGTTGTGTCCTTGATGTGAAGGATCCGCCGACGGGAATGACCGCCTTCCTGGGCGTAGTCCAGATTATCAGGTGACGATCGGGAAAAGGGAATTTTCAGTTTGTCGATCAAGATGTCATCCACCATCTTTTTCCCTTCGGTGGACAGGATCTCGACGGCCTCGGGATTGTTGATTCCGTCTCCCGTTTCGACGATGTCCTCTTTCAGGAGCTCAGGCCTGTCATCCGCTCCCAGCGAAACGATTCCGCCCTGAGCGTAATAAGTATTGGATTCAGCGGGATTCGCATTTTTTGTGATCACCACCACCCGAAGACCACGATTGGCGGCCTCAAGCGCGGCGCTGGCCCCGGCTATGCCGCAGCCGATGACCAGGACATCCGTTGTGTACATTTCCGATTCGTTCATTCGATCTATTCCGTTGTCAGAGAAATGGCCCTCATTTGAGAAAGTGAATCATAAAAATTCCAGACTGATATCAAGGGATTGATAGGAGTGCGTCAGCCCTCCGATCGAGATAAAATCCACCCCCAGATCCTTGAGACCGGCGGCATTTTGGAGGGTCACATTGCCGGAAACTTCCAGCGGAACCCGGCCGTTAACCCATTGGATGGCCTCACGCATCTCTTCGATCGGCATGTTGTCGAGCATGATGATATCGGCCCCGCTTTCGATCGCTTCTTTGACCTCGTCCATGTTTGTCGTTTCGACTTCAACTTTGATATGAGACGGCACTTTTTCCTTGGCTAATCGGACGGCTGCAGAAACGCTGCCTACGATGTGCAGATGGTTGTCTTTGAGGAGCACCATATCCGAAAGTGAAGAGCGGTGGTTTTCTCCTCCTCCCATTTTGACGGCATATTTTTCCAGAACCCTCATTCCGGGCGTCGTTTTTCGCGTGTCCAGTACTTTGGTCCCGGATCCCGAAAGGATTTGAACAAATTTCCTTGTCGTTGTTGCGATTCCCGACATCCGCTGCAGAAAATTGAGTGCTGTCCGCTCTCCCTTGAGAAGGGAGATGGAAGGTCCTTCAATCTCCGCCAGGAGGTCTCCGATCTGAACAAACCGGCCGTCCCGCTTGAGAACTCGAAAAGAAACGGAGGGGTCGATAAGCTCGAACACTCTCTGGGCGACAGGGATTCCGGCCAGAATGCCCTCTTCCTTAGCCATAATGACGGCTTTTGACCGGGAATCGGCCGGCACTACACTTTCGGAAGTGATATCCCCCTGAGGAATATCCTCCGTGAGAGCGGATAAAATAACGTCATCGAAGTTGTAATCAGTCATGAGCGCTGATTATAAGCTTTTTATTCCTACCTCGTCAATCCGGAGTCAGGGGATTGACAGGATGGGGAAAAAAGACCTTAATAGACCAGTGCGAAAAAAAAAGACCGTCTTTGTCCTCATTTCCCTGGCCATCACCATCCTTCTTCTAGGGTTGCTTTACTCCCGGATCGACATGCGGGATTTTCTCGACACCCTCGCCCATATTCACCTCCCTTTTCTCTTTCTTTTTATGCTGATATCCCTGGCCAACACCTTTCTCCGATCCTGGCGCTACCGCTGGCTTCTCCAGCCGCAGAAAATCGGTGTCGGGGCCGTATTTCTGGTGACACTCATCAGGAATGTGTTTGTCGACCTTCTTCCCGCACGTATCGGATCACTTTCTTATATCTACATCCTGAACAAACGCTTCAATTTTTCCTTCGAATCGGCCGCCTCCTCTCTTCTCGTCTCCATTTTTTTTGATTTCCTGACGCTCAGCCCCTTTCTTATTCTGGCCGCCGTAGTGGTCGGGTCCGGAGGATCGGCTGTCTCCCTCTCCCTGCTGATCGCGATTGCGGTCCTCTTTTTCGGCCTGGTGTTCGTGCTGTACACCCGGCTTCGCCCGCTGCTTCTCTTTGTCATAAAAATTGTCCAGTCCATTCTCAAGGTTTTCCGTCTGCAGGACAAACCCTGGGCCCGATTGATCGATGAAAAGGGCCGCCTCACCATCAAGGAGCTGGAAGGGACTAAACAGCGAGGCATTTTCTGGCCGCTCTTTATTGTTTCTTTTCTTATCCGCAGCGCCAAGTACGGCGCCCTCTACTTCCTGCTGGCCGCTCTGCTGAAGAGCCACGGCTACGTCCTGCGGCAAATCAGCTTCTGGAAGACCGTACTCGGGGTCAACGGAGCGGAACTGACATCCGTCCTCCCCATCAAAGGGATCGGCGGATTCGGCACGTGGGAGTCGGCCTGGGCCCTTTCCTTTCAACTCATGGATTTTGATTCGAGGCTGGCCGTCATCACCGGCATCGGTGTTCACCTCATCACCAACCTGTTTGAATACATTCTGGGGATTGCCGCCATTCTTGTTCTGGTCGCCCCCCTCCTTCTCAAAAAAAAAGTTAAGGGAAAAATGGAATAATCCGATCTTATTCTCGCCTGTACCGATGGTCCTCTATCCAAGGGATTTCAGCCGGCTGTCCTGCTTAATCGAGGAACCGTTTGGTTCGGCCGGACATCAGGCCGGACATCAGGTG
>Ga0180009_10008612_pt1 | contig 10082 bp, 10 predicted proteins | sample OS_PC_MetaG_FD_123537 | JGI IMG/M metagenome (GOLD analysis project Ga0180009, IMG submission 123537) | Groundwater microbial communities from the Aspo Hard Rock Laboratory (HRL) deep subsurface site, Sweden - OS_PC_MetaG | ecosystem: Environmental > Aquatic > Deep subsurface > Groundwater... | reverse complement strand
GGGGATTGCCGCGATTGTGAGCCGGCCTTAAATATAGACGCTTTTGGTGACGCGCCTCACAAAAAACTTATTATCTGAATATTGATGAGAAACTTTAGGATAAAAGGTCTATGACAACCCCTACGACCGACGCGACGCTTCAAATCATGGTGCTGGGCGCCGGCACCATGGGGCATGGCCTGGCGCTGCTGGCGGCCAAAGCCGGTCAACCGGTCTTTCTGGTTGATTCCGACCCGGCGGCACTGGCAAAAGCGCAGGTCCTGATTCGATCTCAACTGGAATGGCTGCAGCAGGAAGATGAGCTGGGATCTGAATCCCCGCAGCAGGTTTTAGATCGCATTCAGCCCCTGCAAGATTTCAAGGAAGCCGCCTCCGCCTGTGACCTGATCCTGGAAGCCGTCAGCGAAGATGAAAAGATCAAAGCCGGACTATTTAAGAGTCTGGCCCCACGGATCGCTTCCCATTGCATCGTCGCCAGCAACACCTCTTATCTGGATGTTTTTTCCATTGCTCCCGAAGACATCCTGCCGCGTCTGGCCATCGCTCACTTTTACGCCCCGCCCTATCTGATTCCGCTGGTGGAAGTGGTGGGGGGAGAAAAAACCGCAGCCGATGTGGTGCCCCGCCTGATGACTGTGCTCGATGGGATGGGCCAGCGTCCGGTGACCATGCAGCGCTTCATTCCGGGTTATATCGTCAATCGACTCCAGCGCGCCATAGGAAGGGAAATTTTCTATCTGTTGGACAATGGATATGCCGGACCGGAAGAAATCGATGAAGCGGTCCAGACGTCTTTAGGCTTGCGGCTGCCGGTTCTGGGAGTGGTTCGACGCTATGATTTTACCGGGCTGGAGATATCGCTCAAGTTTCTCGAAAATCCTTCCATCCACCCGGCCGGCGAGGACACCATCCCCCGGTCGTTGAAAGCCTGCGTCGATGCGGGTAACCTCGGGGTCAAGACAGGACGGGGCTTTTATTCCTATGGGGGCCGTTCAACCGCCGAAATTCTGCGGGAAAGGGATCGCAGGCTTCTGGCGCTGCGACGATTTATGGCGCAGGAAAAAATCGCCCTGAAATTTTGAGAATTCGCGCCGGACGCCGTTGAAAAGTAAATATCAGACCCCAGAGGGGCTGGCTTTGGTCTAAGCCCCTGAGGATCACGTTTTCGATACGGGATTAAAAGAGGTGTCAATGAAAGCATATTCCCGGGCCATGGTATTGACGGGTCCCCAAAAACTGGAACTGCAACGCTTTGAGTTGCCTGAAATCGGAGCGGACGACGGACTGCTGGCTCTGGAATGTGTCGGCGTCTGCGGTTCCGATCCCGGGATCTTTGAGGGCCGACCTACCCGCGGGCCCCGCCCGTACCCGATCATTTTAGGCCATGAAATCGTGGGTCGGATCCACAAAATGGGAAAGGCCGCCCAGGCGCGTCACGGGGTTGCAGAAGGCGACCGGGTGGTGCTGGAATACGCTTTCGGCTGCGGGCAGTGCGATGCCTGCCTGTCGGGCAGCTATACCCTGTGTGACCGGAATTATACCTATGGCTCCATGATGACCTGTCAGCACCCGCCGCACCTGTATGGCGGTTACAGCGATTTCGTCTACATCCACCCCCGGGCCATGGTGCACAAAATCGGAGAAGAAGTCTCACCGGAAGTCGGGGTGTTGATCTGCGCGGTCATGGGTAACGGGATCCGGTGGCTGCGACAGATCGGCCAGGTTTCCATCGGCGACACCGTTGTGATTATCGGCCCCGGTCTGCAGGGAATTGCGGCCACGGCCGTGGCAAAAGAGGCGGGCGCGGGATGTATCATCGTGGCGGGCCTGGCCCGGGACAAAACCCGTCTTGAAATGGTGCAGCGGTTCGGGGCCGACCTGACCGTTGATATCGAAAAGACGGATCCCGTCGACGTCGTAACAAAGGTGACGGCCGGAAAGATGGCTGATGTGGTGATGGATGTATCCGGCAGCGCTGTCGGAGCCGATCTGGCTTTGTCTCTGGCCGGGAAACGGTCGACGGTGGTGCTTCCCGGAATTTACAAGGGAAATCAGGTGGCGCTCAATCTTAATCGAGCGGTGGTAAATGAAATCAAGATGCTGGGGGTTTTTTCCCACGATTTTCGCGCAGTGCGGCCCGCGATCCGGCTGGTTCGTCAAAAAAAATATCCGTTTGAGGACCTGATATCTCACCGCTTTAAACTGGAAGACGCCGAACACGCTCTTAATTTAGTGGCCGGCAAAATACCGGGTGAAACGCCTTTGAAAGTTATTTTAAACCCTTAAAAAGGGAAAGATAACGTTTAAGTTTTAAGTGGTTCTCAACCGTCTCGATCCTGTTTCTGAGATCCCAACCAGAGGATATTCCAAGAGTTGAAAAAAACCTAACCGCCTTAATGATTTCATCTCGCAGTCAATATAATTTTCAGATTATTCTAGTCAAGATCCAAGGCAGGAAGCAAGCACCTGGCTATTTTGAAGATATGTTTCACGCATCATAAACGATTGGTAAATAAACCAAGACACCCACTTCTTATTTTTCTTGATTACTGAAGTATATCTGTGGTATACGTGATCCTGTCAATATTTGACGAATATGTAGGCTTAAATCGAATCCACAATGCTCAAACTGCTCTGGAATCAGACTGTTCTGGGTGCATCATGCGGTATCCAGGCTGACTCCCTTTCCCACCGGCCTAAATATTGAAAACACATAGCGTGCTCGCATATTTTAATATTTGGCCTGATTAGGGAGCGCGGATGCTTCACTCAGGACCAGGTCGGCTTCCACAATGAGGCAAAAGGTGCCGAGCGGCAACGCCATCGGTTATTTCTGGTCTTTCTTTTTTTCGGTTTTTGCCGCTTTGGATAGGTTTTCAAATACGGACTGAAAGGGATTCACTTGCATCAGGCTTTTCTGAGTCGCTTCAGAGAAGCCCATTCCCATGTCAAGCCATTTTTTAAACTGATCGTCCATCGAGCTTTTGTAAACCAGGTAGCTATTGATGGCTTGCTGCAGGTAATTGTCAAAAAAATCCACCAGCACGGTGTCGCCGTACTGAATGATCAGGTAAAGGAACGGCACCGGCAACAGCACGTTTTTGTTTTTAGCTTCCTCCAATACGATCTGTGTCAGGATAAAGGCGGTAACGTCCGCTTTGGTTTTTGCGTCGACAACCTCCACCTGCTGACCGCTGCGTATCCGCTCGGCAACCTCATTGAGTGTCACGTACTTGCTTTTATCGGTGTCGTACAATCGCCGGTTGGCATATTTTTTTAAAATAATTTTTTCAGCCATTGTCCCTTTCCTATTAATTGTCATATTGCAACAATATTTCTTATTTTATCAGGCCGAACTATGAAAAATATATATTTAAATACTATTTGTATATATATTACAATATATTATATTATATTCAGATTCCGTATAAAATAAAATAAAAATTTAAATAATTTGTGCAATGCACAATTTATTATTGACAAATCAAATTCGCACCATTATAATGCGACCTAAAATCGTCAAAAAAACTCATTTTAAGATAGGAGAAAGCCTTAACATGGACTCACGTTGGATTGCAAAACAAATGATCGATTTTCAAAAAACAACCTTTGACCATATATACAATTCCATGGTTATGATTCAAGACCACACGGAAAAATTAGCTTACTCGCTTTTTAGGCAGGCCATCTGGATTCCCGAGGAAGGCAGCCGGGTCGTCAACCAGTGGGCTGAGATCTTTAAAAAAGGTCGTAATGACTTTAAAGTCGCTGTGGATGATGGCTTCAGCAAAATGGAGGATTCGCTTACAGCCGACATACAAGCCCATCCGGAAATATAACAATAACCCTATAACAAGGAGGCAAGCAAAATGGATCAAAAACAAATCGCAAAACAGATGATTCAGTTTAACAAAACGGCTTTTGACAACAGTTTCAACGCCATGACCATGGTTTACGAACAAAATGAGAAAATGGTCGCTACTTTCCTGAAGCAGGCGACCTGGATTCCCGAAGAGGGCCGAAAAGCCATTGAAAACTGGGCGCAGACGTATAAAAAGGGCTGTGAAGATTTCAAAAAACTGGCGGACGAAAATTATCAGAAAGTCGAGGAGTTCTTCGCCGGCTCCGGAGACTAAGACGTTTCAATACATAGACTGATGCAAGAAAAGCTCATGGCTTTTCAGCCATGAGCCTTGCAGCGGATTTGCATAGGAGGCACGCCTTATGAACGAACGCATAGAACCTTCTGATTATTCATCATTTCTGGCCCTCACCCTCGACAAAAACGTGTCTGCCATTTATCAACACATCAGCGCCACCCAAAACTACTTAGCCGGGCTCTCCAGGTATGCCGCTGATTTCATGATCCCTTATCTGATTTCCACCGGTTATTTCAAAAAAGCGGAGAATGAAAAACTGTCGAACACCTCCCTGCTGGATAGTCTTTCAGCGTACCTTCGGCTCCTGGATTTCAATCTGAATATCTTCAACCGGGGTTTTTTTGCCGGTCTGAAATCCATCAATGGCTACGCACAATTTGAAATGAGCAGCTTCATTGCCGCCGTCTATAATACCTTTTTAAATATGGAAGGGGAAGATCTATCCGCCTTTGTCGAGCGCCAGGCGCGGCTGATGGATCTGGTCGTAAATACTTACCCCCAGGCGATTCAGGCCATCGAACCCGAATTCGGATTTCATTTTGAACGCGGTGAACACAAGCTTGCGGCCGAAACGGACCGGTTCTATCTTTATCAAATCGCTCCCACAGATAAAAAAGTAACCGTCAAAAAAAACGGCAAACCGATTATCATCCTCCCCCCGTATGTCCTGGGCGCCAATATCCTGGGCTTTTTACCCGCTGAAAATCGAAGTTATGCCCACTGTTTTGCCAACCGGGGGATTCCCACTTACATACGGATTTTAAAGGATATTGAAACCACGGAAGCCCTTCAGGTCATGACCGGTGAAGATGACGCCCGGGATACCCGGCTGTTTTGTGAGACCGTCATGAAAAGCCACGGCAAACCGGTTACCTTGAACGGATACTGCCAGGGCGGTTTTTCGGCTTTGTGCAATCTGCTTTCAGGCGAGCTGGATGGGCTGGTGGATGCGTTCATCACCTGTGTTGCTCCCATGGACGGTACGCGCAGCAAGGGTCTGGCGGATTTTCTCAAAAGACTTCCCAAGCGCTTTAACGATTTAGCATACGGAACCAAGACCCTGCCCAACGGAAACCAAGTGGCGGACGGCAAATTGATGGGCTGGGTCTACAAACTCAAAAGCATCGAACACGAATCGCCGATTCCCGCGTTTTACCGGGATTTGATGATGTTCGCCCGCCAAGGCAAAAAGGACATTAAAATCAGCAAAACCGCGATGGCTTTGAATTTCTGGCTGAACAATGAACGTTTCGATCTGCCCCTGGAAATCACTAAAATGAGTTCTGATTCTTATAATGTGCCGATTACAGATGACGGCACCCTGCCGGTCAAACTTTTCGGTAAAAAACTGAATTTGAAGCGTCTCAAGGAGTTGGCAATTCCCTGGCTGATTTGCTACGGTGAAAGCGACGATCTGGTGGAAAAGGAAACCGCACTGGCACCGCTGGATTACATCGAGGCAGAAGTCACACCTTTTCCAAAGGGGCATGTGGCCATGGCAACGTCGTGGTCCGATCCCAATTCGCCCTATGCGCTGCACACCCGCTTCGGGGAAGGGAAATGGCGCGGACCGGTTCTGTTTCATATGGACCTGGAGCGCGCATCCACCGGATCCCGCAAGGATGGAATGCCCAAAAAGAACAAAAGAAAAGTGAAAAATGGATAGACAATTCCTTGAATTTTTTGGAAATTTCCTTCTCAATAGCGCCAAGGGCCAAAAGCAGCTTGAAGATATGACCCGTTGGATGAAAAAAGACTGCAGCGGTTTCGACGAATTGACGGATATGTTTCAAAGGTTCTACGGCCTGGATGGACTGCCGCCTGATTCGCCAGACTACGCTAAAGCCTGGCAAAAGGCTTCTGAAAGTTTCAGGGCATCTTTTAATGACTGGCTGACATTCATAAACGTGGTGCCCAAAAGCGAGCTTTTGGCACTGGAAGAAAAATGTGAAGCCCTCAAGGAGAAAATTGCGGCTCAGGAGGAAACCATCCTGCATTTGCGAAACCTGCTGAATGAAAAAGGCGTCCCCTACACGGAGGCGGTCCAAGGCTTTAGCAAAATGATGGAAAAGCAAGCGCAGCAATTCCAGGCGCTCATGGAGGGTGTCGGCAAGGCATTTAAAAAGGATGGGGACTGACCATTGAATCGGATGGACAGCAACCAAACCAGGCACGATTTAAAATTTCTACAGAAGAGGAATGCAGCATGCTGGAAATAAAAGATTCCGTAGCAGTGATCACCGGCGGCGCCAGCGGCATCGGGCTGGCGGTTGCCGAATACTGGGTAAAACAAGGCGGCAAAGTGGTACTGGGCGATATTGCTGCAGAGGCACTGAATGAAGCGGCAGCACACCTAGCGGGGGACACGGTTACCGTGGTCTGCAATGTCACCCGGGAAGACGAGTGCGCCAAGCTGGCCGATACCGCCATTGAAAAATTCGGCAAGATCAATCTTGTGGCACCTTTTGCCGGCATCATCATGGACGGCTTGATGGTTGCACCGGACCGGGAAACAGGGAAGGTGAAAAAGAAAATGTCTCTGGACCAGTTTCAAAAAGTGGTGGATATCAACTTGACCGGTGTGTTCTTGACGGTGCGGGAGTGCACGGAACGGATGATCAATCACGACTGCCGGGGGTTGATCTGCCTGATTTCCTCCACCGGTTCCCTGGGAACAGCAGGTCAGATCAATTATGCTTCCACCAAGGCTGCCATGTCCGTGATGCCGAAGGTGCTCACGGCGGAGTTTTTCCGTCGGGGGCTGGCCGATAAGATCCGCTGTGTTGCAATTGCACCCGGCTATGTGGGCACAGCGATGGTAAAAGGAATGAATCAAACGGCTTTGGAAAAAATACTGGGCGAGGTTCCCATCGGCCGCCTGGTTGAACCCCAGGAAGTGGCGTCTCTTATGGGAGAGCTTTACCGCAACGAAGCCCTGGCCGGGGATGTGTTTTTTATCCACGGTGGGCTGCGCCTCGGATCCAGAGGATAGATCGGCAAAATCCTTTGATACCTAAAACCAGGAGCGGTGACTCCAAATTTCCTGCTCCAGGTTTTTCTTGTCCTCCTGAAGGGTAAGATACATGGAGGCGTTCTGGATGGCCAGGGCGCCTTGATGGGCCAGGGCTTGAACCATGGTGAGGAAATCCTCGGGAAACTCCCGTTTAATATGGGAGTACAGCCGCAACACCCCGATAATCTCATCCCGCGACTTAATCGGTGTAACGATTATGGAGACGATGCCTTCCTTTTTCATCTCTTTTTGGTACTGAATCCGTTTGTCTTTAGTTGCATCTTTGATCACAAGAGTTTCACCTTTGAGTGCCTGGGCGGCGCTTTTGGATGCAGATACCAGCCCCTTGTTCAAAAATTCATCACTGAGGCCATAGCTGGCCACCAGTTTCAATTCGCCGCTGTCTTTATCCAGCAAACGGATGGCCGCGCCTTTCATCCCCAGAGCCTGGCAGATATCGACCGTCAGGTTGTTTAAGATCTTCTTTATATCGAGACTGGAATTGATATGAGAGGCCAGATCGAGAAAAAGCGAGGCGTTTTTCTGTATCCGGCCAAGCAGCCGGGCATGCTCAATGGCAACACCCCCCTGCTCGGCCAGGGCCGACAGAAAACCGATTTCGTCTTTGCTGAAATCCCTCGGCACAGCGGTATACAGCGATAAAATCCCCATGGTCTGGTTTTTGACAATCACCGGTACGCTCAGAATTGAGGCAATTCCTTCGGCTTTTTTGGCGTCATGATGTTCCAGACGAGGGTCTGTGGTGGCATCACGAAAATGAAGATGACCCCCTTGGATGATTTCCTCTACAATCCGTCTGGCTTTCAACGGTTTCTGGTGTAAATAGTTGTCGGACAACCCCTTCTGGGCCACCGGAACAAAAATATCCTTATCCGTTTCAGCCAGAAACAAACAGGCTGCCTTGGCGTCCATCGTATCAACGACACTTTGGACGATCAGATCCAATAGTTTTTCCTTGGAAAGGGTGGTTCCGAAGGCTTTGCTCACCTTGCAAAATGTTCTGAAATAATCCTTCTCCTTTGTCATAAAGCATCTCCTCACTGTCCGGATCGTTGGGCATGTTTTTGGGGCCGTTGGGACAACTTAGATCTTGCTGCTGCTTTGGGGGTTGCCTTCTTTGCGGCGGTTGACTTTTTCTTTCGCGGATTTTGATCTGGTACCTCTCTTTCCTCGAGCCAGGCGGCTATCCTGGGAGCAAATTCGCGCTGGCACTTGGAACTCACATAGATCCCGATATGTCCGGTCTCCAGGCATACATCGGTTGTGTCTTTGCTGCCGACTTTGCGCGTCAGAAGCTCGCAGGCTTCCGGTGGAACCAGGTGATCATACTTGCCATAAAAATTTAATAACGGCATGGTGATATTTTTCAGATCAACCCGCTTTCCCCCCACTTCGAGCTTGTTTTGAATCAGCAGGTTTTTCTGGTAGAAGTCCTTAATGAACTGCCGGAATGTTTCTCCCGGAAGATCCGGACTGTCAAAGATCCATTTTTCCATGCGGACGAAATTTTCCACAAATTTCTTATCGTCCATATTCTCAAAGAACCCCACGTATTTGTCGATCATCAGGCGGGCCGGGTTCATCAGCAGAAAGCCGAAATTCATGACATCGCTGGATATATTGCCATAGGTATCCACGAGGCGGTCTGCGTCGACTTCTTTCATCCACACATGCAAAAGCCCCTTGTCCGTGTCGAAATTTGTCGGGGTCACCGTGGTTATCAGGTTTTTAATTTTGGCGGGGTTCAAAGATGAATAGATCACACTGAAGGTACCGCCCATGCAGATCCCCATGAGGTTTATCTTTTCCAGATTGTGATCCCGCCGAATGAAATCCACCATCGTATCCATGTAGCCGTTGACATGGTCGTCAATGGTAAGGAATCTGTCTTTACGGGTCGGATATCCCCAATCGATCATGTAAAGATCGATACCGTGTGATAGCAGGGTTGCAACAACACTTCTTCCCGGTTGAAGATCCAGCATGGTTTCCCGGTTGATGAGGGCGTAAACCACCAACAGCGGCGTTTTATATTTGATATCGATCACCGGTGTATAGTGCTTCAGTTTTACCCGGTCTTCCTGATGCACGACCTCGTAAGGCGTTGCGGCAATTTCCGTATCCAGCGGTTCGAGCAGGACATCGGAGGCCTTGTGTGCCCGCGCGCGAACCCTATCGGCATCTTCGACGAGCTTTGACAGAATAAGATCTACTGGAATTTTAGGCGTACTCATGAAATTGCCCTGCAATATTTTTGGTTTTGGGCCCAAACGATGTTCATTTTAATGATCCGATTTCTTTTCCAATGTCTTTATCCGCTTTTTCAGCAAGTAAATCTCCTTGTAGAGATCATCCATATCTTTTTGGGTCGAGATGGGCAATGTGTTCAGTATATCTTCCAAAACCTTATTTTTTGCTGCAGAAAATACAGACATGGTATTCAGTGTTTTTCCCAGTATTTTGACGTATTCCGGGGATTGGAACAGGGTCATGTAATGCCCCTCCAATATTTTTATCCACATCTGATAATATTTTTTCGAATCTTCCGGTAGCTCTCCTGCTTCAGCGATCTCCCCGAGCTTTTCCTGCATAACGCTAAATGACTTTGTCACCGGCAGATAAAGCAGCCGGAGGAATTCGCCCATGGCTGCCTGAAACAAATTGAATTTGTCTAGGGACTGGTTTACTTTTTCCTGGTAAAAGCGCGTTAGTCCCAGCTGGGGGATATTGAAAAATTGCCTGAATTCTTTCTCGTAAATCTCGGTCCAGGCTCTGAAAGCATTTTCGTCAAGGTCCTCAAACGTATAAGCCTTGGTAGATTTTCCAATTCGTCCTGACCGTTCAAACCACTTGTGCTGAAACTCAAGAAAACCGGTAAGGCTCGTTTG
>Ga0180009_10008611_pt1 | contig 10082 bp, 7 predicted proteins | sample OS_PC_MetaG_FD_123537 | JGI IMG/M metagenome (GOLD analysis project Ga0180009, IMG submission 123537) | Groundwater microbial communities from the Aspo Hard Rock Laboratory (HRL) deep subsurface site, Sweden - OS_PC_MetaG | ecosystem: Environmental > Aquatic > Deep subsurface > Groundwater... | reverse complement strand
GGTTTTTAACTCGGGGTGGAACTGCACACCGACAAACCTCGGATGGTCGGGCCGCTCGACAATTTCGGGAAGCAAGCCATCGGGCGACATTCCCGCAAAGATCAAGCCCTGCCGTTCGAGCGGTTCGATATAGGCGCTGTTGACTTCGTAGCGGTGACGGTGACGCTCTGAAATCAGCTCCGCCCCGCCATAGATCCGCGAAACATGGCTATTGGCGCTCAGCTTGGCCGGATAGGCGCCGAGCCGCATGGTGCCGCCCAGATCGCCGCCTTCTTCGCGTTGCTGAATGCCTTCCTGGCTCATCCATTCGGTGATGATACCGACCACGGGTGCATCAGTCGCGCCGAATTCGGTTGAGGACGCCCCGGCGATGCCGGCCGCGCGCGCGCCTTCGACGCAGGCCATCTGCATTCCCAGACAGATACCGAAGAATGGCACCCCGCGTTCACGCGCGAAGCGAACCGCTGAAATCTTGCCTTCGCTGCCGCGCGTTCCAAACCCGCCCGGCACCAGAATGCCGTGCATCGGATCGAGCGCGGCGATGATCTGCGATTCGTCATCGCCTTCGAAGATTTCGGCGTCGATCCACTTGATGTTGACCTTCACCCGGTTGGCAAGCCCGCCGTGGATCAATGCTTCGTTGAGGCTTTTATAGGCGTCCGGCAGCCCGACATATTTGCCCACCACCGCGATGGTAACTTCGCCTTCTGGGTTGAAATAGCGGTCGTTGACATCGTCCCACGCCGCCAGATCTGGTTCGGGCGCGTCGGTAATGCCGAAGGCGCGCAGCACCTCGCGGTCGAGCCCTTCGGCGTGATATTGTTGCGGAACCGCATAGATTGATGGGGCGTCCAACGCGGGGATCACCGCTTCGGTGCGCACGTTGCAGAACTGCGCGATCTTGCGGCGTTCGGTTTCGGGGATCGGGTGTTCGGCGCGGCACAGCAGCAGATCAGGCTTGATCCCCAGGCTGGCAAGTTCGCGCACCGAATGCTGGGTCGGCTTGGTCTTCAGCTCTCCCGCCGCCTTGATATAGGGCACCAGCGTGACGTGGACGCTGAGCGTTTGCAGCGGTTCCAGCTCGTTCCGCAATTGCCGGATCGCCTCCATGAAGGGCAGCGATTCGATATCGCCCACCGTCCCGCCGATTTCACATAGGATGAAATCGAGGCCATCCTGTTCGGCCAAAGCGAATTCTTTGATCGCATCGGTGACGTGCGGGATTACCTGAACCGTTGCGCCCAGATAATCGCCGCGCCGTTCGCGGGCGATGATGTCGCGGTAAACCCGGCCCGACGTGATATTGTCGCTCTGCCGCGCGGAAACGCCGGTAAAGCGTTCGTAATGCCCGAGATCGAGATCGGTTTCGGCCCCGTCATCGGTGACATAGACCTCACCGTGCTGATACGGGCTCATCGTGCCCGGATCGACGTTGAGATAGGGATCGAACTTGCGGATGCGGACTTTATAGCCGCGCGCCTGTAACAGCGCCGCGAGGCTTGCCGCCATCAGACCTTTGCCAAGCGAGGAGACCACGCCGCCGGTGATAAAAATGAACCGCGCCATGGGAGTTGGGCCTTAAGCTGCGAGAGGGATTCGGGGCAAGCGAATTGCGCCAGCAAATGCTGCGCCATCCACAGTGCTGTCGGATCAGGGGCTGAACGGACGCGCGCGCGCGCCAGTAAAATCACTATTCGGCGAGCGGATCTTCGCTGGCGGGAGCAGCCGGAACCGGCTCTGCCAGAGCCGGTTGGGTTGGCGCAACCGGATCGGCCAGCAGATCGGGCGCTGCCGGGGCCGCCGCGCCGCGCTCGAGCGTGGAGGTGACGCTGACTGCGCTGCTTTCGCGAACAGCCAAACCTGCGAGCACGATCGACAGCACCACAAACACAATGGCCAGCCATTTCGTCGCACGGGTTAGGAAATCCGCCGATCCGCGCGCACCAATCCCGCCCGATGGGTTGCCGCCGATGCCCAGCCCGCCCCCTTCGGAGCGCTGCATCAGGACAGAACCGACCAGCGCTGCGGCGACAATCGCCTGAACCACGGTGAGGAAGATGAACAAGGACATAGAAAAAACTCGTGCGAAGGGCGGCGCGCGCCCGGTTGCGTCTGGTGCCCGCCATGTAGGCCGAGTGCGCCCCCGCGACAAGTCCGCGAGAAAGCGCGCCGGCCACAGGCTGGATGATTAGTTTTCGAACGGCTCACCCGCGGCGAGCGCGATGCCCATGAAACTATCGGCGGTCAGGCTTGCCCCGCCGATCAATGCACCGCCCACTTCGGGGACGGCGAAGATTTCAGCAGCGTTTTCGGGTTTCACTGACCCGCCATAGATGATCCGCACCTCTGGCCCGTGGTCGTCACCGAACAGATCAACCAGCAGCGCGCGGATTGCAGCGTGCATTTCACCAATATCCTCAACCGTTGCCGCCGTACCGGTGCCGATTGCCCAGATCGGTTCATAGGCCACGGTCAGTCGATCAGCGACATCGGCTAGCATCGATTCAGTCGGCGGAAGCGATGCTTTGAGCTGCTTTTTGACGACGGCCACAGCCTCACCCGATTCGCGCGCCTTGGCGCTTTCGCCGCAGCACATGATGATCCGCAGGCCAGCGGCCAGCGCGGCTTCGGCCTTGGCGCGCACCCGCGCATCGGTTTCGCCATGCCCTTGGCGGCGTTCGCTATGGCCAAGGATCACGAACTTGGCTCCGGCATCGGCGACCATCGCGGCGGAAATGTCCCCGGTAAAGGCGCCGCCATCAGCGTGGTGGCAATCCTGCGCGCCCACGGCGATCTGTTCAGCCTCACGGTGAATCGGGTGAATCAGCGTGTAAGGCGGTGCCAGCGCCACCTCGACCTTCATGTGGCGCTGGGCAGCACGGTCAATCGCCCGCGCTTCGGACAGCATCGCACGGGTGCCATGCATCTTCCAGTTTCCGACAATATAGGGTCGGCGGGTCATCGGTTTGTCCTGCACCTTGCAAAATGAGAGAGTTAATAGCCGGTGTCTGCGATTCTATGGCCGCTTTAGTGCCCCGACGCCGCGTCCGCTAGCCGAGGAAGCCGTGCTAGTCAAAACGCGCTGACACCTGTTGCCGCGCAGCCGCAGGGACGATAAGGCGCGCCGGTGCCGTAAGCCTTGCGGTGCAGCGCTGCGGCTGTAAGGCCGTGCCATCAGCCAGCCTCGGGTGGGATTGTCACGCCATGATTTCGTTCTTCCGCCGTTTCTTCCAGTCGAAAATCGGCCTGCCGGTTTTTCTTGGGTTCCTTGGCCTGATGGCGCTGGCATTCGCTGCGGCGGATATCACCGGATCGACTTTTGGCGGCATTACAGGCGGCGACCGCGTTGCGGTGGTCGGCGGTGAGGCGATTCCGATGTCCGATGTTGCCATCGCTGCGAACACAGCATTGAATCAGGTCCGCCAGCAAAACGCCACGCTGACGATGCCCGAATTCGTTGCCGAGGGCGGGTTTGATGAAGTGCTCCGCCAGCTTATCGACCGCACCACCGTGGGCACCTATGGCGAGAAATACGGGCTGCGCGCGGGTGAAAACCTGATGAACAGCGAAATTCTCCAGATCGGGGCATTTCGCGGGCTGACTGGAGAATTTGATCCTGCTGCCTATCAGGCCGCGCTGCGTCAGGCCGGGATGAATGACGCGACCTTCCGCCGTGATCTGTCCGTTACCCTGATCGAGCAGCAAATGCTCAAGCCTGCACTGGCCGCGCCGCAGCTGCCGGAAAAGATTGCCCGCCAATATGCCGCGCTGGTGCTCGAACGGCGCAAGGGTGAAATTGCGCTGATCCCCAGCGCCGCCTTTGCCCCCGCTGGCAACCCCGGCGATGCGCAGCTGTCCGCATGGTATCAGGACAACCGCACCCAGTTCATCCGCCCTGAACGGCGCACACTGCGCTTTGCGGTGTTCGGTGCCGACACGCTTGAAGTTTCGGCCACGCCGTCGGCAGCGGAAATCGCCGCGCGTTACAAACGCGACGCGGCCAAATACCAGGCCAGCGAACGGCGCGCTGTGACCAGTTTCGTGGTGCCGACCGAGGACGCGGCGAAGGCGCTGGCGGCGCGGATTCGCGGCGGGGTGGGGCTGGAAGCCGCAGCGCGCGAAGCCGGGTTCACCGCCTCAACCGCCGAAATACGCGACCGTGAGGCGATGGCGAGCGCCACCAGTTTCGCCTTTGCCGATGCTGCGTTCAAAGCCGCGCAGGGCGGGATCGTGGAACCGGTGCAGGGCACGCTGGGTTGGTATGTCGCCCGCGTCGACCAGATTGAGCGCAGCCCGGCGCGTAGTCTGGAACAGGCCACGTCAGAGATCACCGAGCAACTCGCCGCCGAAAAGCGCAGCGCCGCCGTGGCTGATCTGACCGCCGAGATCGAAGCCGAGATCGATGGCGGCACCGCCCTCGCCGAAGTTGCTGCGGCATACGGTCTCAAGGTCGAAACCTCGCCCGCATTGCTCGCCAATGGACAGGCTTTTGGTCAGCCGGACGTGCAGATCGTGCCACAACTGTTGCCGGTGCTCAGTACCGCGTTCCAGATGGAAGAAAGCGAACCGCAGCTGGCCGAAATCGTCCCCGGTCAGCAATTCGTGATGTTTGAAGTCGCGCGCATCGAAGAAGCCGCCGCGCCGCCGCTCGCGCAGGTTCGCGAAGCAGCGATTGCTGCATGGAAGCGCGCGCAGGGAGCCAAACTGGCCAAGGCTGCGGCAGATCGCATCACCGCCAAGGTGCGCGGCGACACTGCGCTTGCCGCTGCGCTTGCTGCCGAAAACAAATCGGGCTTTGAACGCGAAGTGATTGATCTGGAGCGCCGCCAATTGCTTGCCCAGACCCGCGGCAACCTGCCCGCGCCGCTGGTATTGCTGTTCAGCATGGCCGAAGGCTCGGTCAAGGTGCTTGAAGCGCCGCGTGACCTTGGTTGGTATGTCGTCAGCCTTGACGCGATCAGCACCGATCCGGTTGAAAGCGAGCCCGGACTGGTGGGTCAGACCCGCCAGCAGCTGGCACCGGCGCTGGTCGACGAATACCGGCGTCAGGCAACCGCGGCGATGCGCGCCGAACTGGGCGTCACCCGCAACGACCCCGCGATCGAAGCGTTGCGCAAGCAGCTCTCTGGCGAACAGTAAGCGCAGGCGTGATCGTTTCGTGACCCCATCTGCCGCTGGCCTGCCCGAAAACGCTGAAACCGCCATCGCCGCGCTGGCAGATGGGCGTGCGGCGCTGGTGTGGCGGCGGATCATTGCCGATAGCGACACGCCGGTGGGCGCAGCGCGGCGGCTGATCGTGCCGGGGCGCGGCGATTTCCTGCTTGAATCGGTCGAAGGCGGCGAAGTGCGCGGACGTTACAGCCTGCTCGGGCTTGATCCCGATCTGGTGTTCCGGGCCAAGGGCGCGGCGGCTGAAATCAACCGCGATTGGCGCACAGACCGCGATGCCTTCAGCCCGTGTAATGGCGATGCGTTGGCCGAACTGCGCGCGCTGGCGGATGCCTGCCGGATTGATCCAATGCCCGAAGGGTTGCCGCCTGCGCTCGCCTGTCTGGTCGGCTATCTCGGCTATGAAACCATCGGATTGGTCGAAACCCTGCCGCGCGCCGCCGACAGCCCGCTGGAACTGCCCGATATGCTGTTTGTGCGGCCCACGGTCATTCTGGTGTTCGATGGCCTCACCAACGCGCTGTTCGCGATTGCCCCGATCTGGCAGGCGAGCGATCCTGCCGCTGCGGTGGCGCGCGCGGGCGAGCGGATTGACGCGACCTTGAGCGAACTCGCCCAGCCTGCCCCTGCTGCTGGCACCGCCGCGCTGCCCGATGCCCTGCCCGATCTGGCCCCGGTAATCGCAGCCGAGGATTACAAGGCGATGGCGCTGCGGGCGAAGGATTACATTCTGGCGGGCGACATTTTTCAGGTGGTGCTGGCGCAGCGGTTTACCTGCCCCTTCCCGCTGCCGCCGCTGGCGCTGTATCGCGCGCTGCGGCGGGTAAACCCATCGCCGTTTCTGTATTTCCTCGACCTGCCGGGCTTTGCGCTGGTGGGTTCCAGCCCGGAAATCCTCGTGCGGGTGCGGGACAATGAACTCACCATCCGCCCGATTGCCGGCACGCGCCCGCGTGGACAATCGCGCGATGAGGATATCGCCAACGAGGCCAGCCTGCTGGCCGACCCCAAGGAGCGCGCCGAACACCTGATGCTGCTCGATCTGGGGCGCAATGATGTGGGCCGGGTCGCGGCGGCGGGCAGCGTGACAGTGACCGACAGCTTCACCGTCGAACGCTACAGCCACGTGATGCACATCGTCAGCAATGTGGTGGGGCGGCTTGCGTCCGATAAAGACGCGCTCGACGCGTTGTTTGCGGGCTTTCCGGCGGGCACCGTGTCGGGCGCGCCCAAAATCCGCGCTTGCGAGATTATTGCCGAGCTCGAACCCGAAACGCGCGGGGCTTATGCCGGGGGCGTCGGATATTTCGCGCCCGATGGCAGCCTTGATTCGTGCATCGTGTTGCGCACTGCGGTGGTGAAGGACGGGGTGATGCACGTGCAGGCAGGTGCGGGCATCGTCGCCGATAGCGATCCCGATTACGAACTCGCCGAATGCCGCGCCAAGGCAGGCGCACTGATCGCCGCCGCACGCGAAGCGGTGCGCGTGGCGGGCGAGCCGGGGTATGGGCAATGACCAACAGGGAGAGCGGGATGATGCAGAACATACGTTACGCGGCGGCACTGCTGCTTGCGCTGGCGCTGGGTCTGCCGCTGACTGCGGCCAAGGCCGAAGACTGGCTGGCGAAGGCGCAGGAACACGAGATCGTGCTCAAGGATTTCGCCTTCGCAACTGGCGAGACGCTGCCTGCGATCTCCATGCACGCGCTCACCTTGGGAGAGCCGCGCCGCAATGCCGCAGGAGAGATCGAAAATGCGGTAATGCTGCTGCACGGCACCGGCGGAAACGCGGCATCGCTGCTGCAACCCCATTTTGGCGACGCCATGTTCGGGCCGGGTCAACCGCTCGACATCACGCGCACCTACATTATTTCGCCCAGCAATCTGGGCCACGGCAAAAGCAGCAAGCCGAGCGACGGGCTGCGCGCCGCATTTCCTCGCTATGATTATGATGACATGGTCCGCGCGCAGCATCGGATGCTGACCGAAGGGTTCGGGATCACCCGCCTCGACATGGTCATCGGCACTTCGATGGGATGTATGCATTCATTCGTGTGGGGGCCGATGTATCCCGATTTCGTCGGCAAATACGTCCCGCTCGCCTGTAACGCGGTCGAGATTGCCGGGCGCAACCGCGTGATGCGGCAGATGGTGATCGACGGGTTCAGGAACGATCCGGCCTATGATGACGGCAATTATGCCGATCCGGCCGATCTCAAGGTTGGACAGGCGATCGCGGCCAATGTCCTGCTACTTGCAGGGAGCAATCCCTATCGCATGGACGCAGAACTTCCGACTCGCGCAGGGGCGGAGCAGTTTTACACCGTGCGGCAGCGCCGTGCCGCCGCAAATCCGGTCGATCCCAACGACACGATCTATCAGTTCGATGCCTCGCGCGATTACAATCCTGCGGCGCGCTTGCATGAAATTACCGCGCCGGTGCTGTGGATCAACTCGGCCGATGATTTCATCAACCCGCCCGGCCTCGGCAACCCGGCGGCGCTCGCCTCCACCATGCCGCGCGCGCGGTTCGTGCTGATCCCGCCGAGCGCGCAGACCTATGGCCACGGAACGCACAGCCGTCCGAACCTGTGGATGGACGAGCTTTTGCGTTTTCTCAAAGAAAACCAATGATCAGAACGTCAGTTGCCCTGCTTGCGACGGTTGCCGCCACATTCGCTCTTACGGCCTGTTCGGAAGCCCCTGCGGGCGAGCCGGTGGTGCGGATGAAGTTGGACGGCTCATCGGGCGAGGTGTTGTCACCCCCTTCGCCCTCGCCCACTCCATCGCAGGCCGCTGCGCCCTCCGCCTGCCGCGACGTTACGTTTGAGAACGTAGCGCTAACCCATTGCACCGCCGATCCGGCCAAGAACCGCATTGCGATGGCAAATGCGGTCAACGGCGGGCAGCCGTTCGGTTCGCTGAGCGCATTTGCCGCCACGGTCGATTCCGCATCAATCGCCTTCGCCATGAACGGCGGGATGTATGGCGATGATCTCAAACCCCTGGGTTATTATGTCGAGAATGGGGAGCGCCTGTCAGAGATTGATCGCGGTGACGGTGAGGGCAATTTCTATATGCAGCCCAACGGCGTGTTCTTCGGCACCGGGGGGACATGGCGGGTGATGGCGCGCGATGCATTCATCGCGACCGTGGGGGATCGCCCGCAGTTCGGCACGCAATCCGGCCCGATGCTGGTGATCGATGGCAAGCTGCACCCCGATATTCAGGACAACGGCCCCTCCCGCGCGATCCGCAACGGAGTGGGGGTGGACGCCAAGGGTGCGGCCCATTTCGTGATTTCGCGCGGAGACATCAGCTTCGGGCAATTGGCGCGCTATTTCCGCGATGAGCTGAAAGCGGCCAATGCGCTCTATCTCGATGGGCAGGTATCCGCGCTATGGGATCCCGCCACCGGACGGCAGGACAAGGCGCGAATCGGCCCGATCATCGTGGTGAGCAAGCGAGAAGGAACGGCGCAATGACCCCCTCTGGCACGATCCTTGTCATCGACAATTACGACAGCTTTACCTTCAACCTCGTCCATTATCTAATGGAATTGGGGGCGGAAGTGCGGGTCGAGCGCAATGATGCGCTGACCGCTGCCGATGCGCTGCGCAGCAATGCGGCGGGGTTTCTGATTTCCCCCGGCCCGTGCACGCCCAACGAGGCGGGGATCAGCCTCGATCTGGTGGCCGCCTGCGCCGATGCGGGCAAGCCGCTGATGGGCGTGTGCCTGGGCCATCAGGCGATTGGTCAGCATTTCGGCGGGCGGGTGCAGCGCGGCGGGTTGATGCATGGCAAGACATCGCCGGTGTCGCATGACGGGTCGGGGGTGTTTGCAGGCCTGCCATCGCCCTTCATCGCCGCGCGCTATCACAGTCTTGAGGTGGTCGATGTTCCGCCTGCGCTGATCGCCAATGCCTATGCCGAAACACCGGGCGCGGATCACCCCTCGGTGATGGGGTTTCGCCATGCCGAACTGCCGATCCATTCGGTGCAGTTTCACCCTGAAAGCATCGCGACGCAGCACGGCCACGCGCTGCTTGCCAATTTCGTGGCGCTGTGCGGGCTGACCCCGCAAATGCCCGAAAGGCTGATCGCATGACCGCCCTGCCCGACGTTTTCACCCCCTTGAGCGAGGCCGAGGCGGAGGCCGCATTCGGCGTGCTGCTCGATGGCGCTCCGTCCGAGGACGAAATCGAGGCGTTCCTTGTCGCGCTTTCGGCGCGCGGCGAAACCGCTGACGAAATCGCCGGAGCCGCGCGGGCGCTGCGGGCAAGGCTGATCCCCATTGCCGCCCCAGATAACGCCATCGACGTGTGCGGCACCGGGGGCGATGGACACCACACGCTCAACGTTTCAACCGCAGTCAGCCTGGTGGTGGCCGCCTGCGGGGTGCCGGTCGCGAAACACGGCAACCGCGCGGCTTCATCGAAAGCAGGCGCGGCCGACACGCTCGAAGCGCTCGGCCTTGATATGGACGCTGCGGGACGCTCGGCGGAAAAGACCCTCGCGGCCATCGGCATCTGTTTTCTGTTCGCGAAAAACCACCACCCGGCGATGGCGCGCATTCAACCGATCCGGCAGAAAATCGGCAAACGCACGATCTTCAACCTGATGGGCCCGCTGTCGAACCCGGCCAAGGTCAAAAGCCAGCTGATCGGGATTGCTCGGCCCGCCTATGTCCCGATCTATGCCGGCGCATTGGCACGGCTTGGCACCGGGCAATCGCTGATCGTGTCGGGCGATGAAGGGCTTGACGAACTCAGCCTTGCAGGCGGTAACGAAGTCGCGGTGGTGGCCGGCAACGCTTTCACGATGGAGCGGGTTGATGCCAGCGCGGCAGGCCTCCCCCACGCGCCCATAGAGACGATTCGCGGCGATGATGCGAAGCACAACGCCGCCGCCTT
>Ga0180009_10008610_pt1 | contig 10082 bp, 6 predicted proteins | sample OS_PC_MetaG_FD_123537 | JGI IMG/M metagenome (GOLD analysis project Ga0180009, IMG submission 123537) | Groundwater microbial communities from the Aspo Hard Rock Laboratory (HRL) deep subsurface site, Sweden - OS_PC_MetaG | ecosystem: Environmental > Aquatic > Deep subsurface > Groundwater... | reverse complement strand
GCCACCGGTACCGGCCGCGGCCATCGGCATCTCGAGGCCGATCCCACCCCTGACTACACGGCAACAGCCCAACCCCTCGAAACCAGATCAGTCGATCACGCGGCTGACCAAGCTGACCAAGACGCTCCTTGACAGCAGATCGCTGTACCGTGACAATCGGGGCCCAGGTCAGTGTCGAAGACCACCGACTTCTCCCGGTTTTCGGGAGCCAATGGCCATCTCATGATTGGGATCATTACAAGGAGGGCCTCATGAAGTCTCGTAGCCTAGCAGGGATCGCATTCGTCGCCGCCATCATGCTCGCCGCTGGTTTCGGTTGCAGCGATGACAACGGAACCACACCCGACGCCGGAAAGCCCGACGTCGGAAAGCCCGACAGCGCGGTGCCCACCGAGGGAGGCACCGAGGGCGGCACCGATGCCGCGGCCACCGTGGACTTCGTGGGCGTGGTCGAGGGGTTCGGCGAGAATGGGGCGCTCAAGAGTGGTGTCACCGTTGAGATCTACGACAACGACACAGGAAAGGGAACCGGCACCACCGCCGTCACCGACGCGGCGGGCAAGGTGACCTTGCCAGGGCTGACCAAGGGCAAGCTCTACGGGTTCAAAATGTCCCTCGCCAACTACAAGGACACCTTTGTCTGGAACATCGTGGCCGGAGACTACACCGAGGAGACCCTTTGGGCTGTCTCGAACACGGTGTACCAGATAGCCCTCGGCATGGCCGGGCTGACGCCCGAGGCCGGCAAGGGCACGGTGGCCGGCGCCGTCTACTGGGTCGACGCCCAAGCCAAGGAGGAAGGGATCGGTTGCGCCAAGGTCTCCACCACTCCGGTGACCCCGGACATCCGCTACATGGACAAGACCACCGGAATGCCCACCACTCTGGCCAACCAGGCCTGCACTGCCAACAAGGAAACGGAGGGCAACGGTCGCTTCGTCGCGGCCAACCTGCCCGTGGGCCAGGTGACCCTATCGGCCAAGGACAGCCAGGACGGCGACATCGGCAGCACGACCCTTTGGTCCATCGCCGACGCCATCGCCGTCAGCAACATCTACGCCACGGCGGCTGTGACCAGCAACCCAACGCCCGCGACCTGCAACTGCACCCCCTGACGGGCGCCGCGAGGAACCACCGACACGAGCCGGGTTCACGCCAAGGCGGTGTCGGGTATGGCCTGGCTTTGGGATCCCGGGCGACGGGAAGGAGGACGCCTTGCTTCGTGTAACGATCGTCACCACGATTGTCGTTGGTATTGTGTTGAGCGCAGGGACGACGCTGGCGCAGCCGGCCGGGGCGGATGTTCCTGCCTCCCAGCCGACCTCGGCCCCGGCGTCGCAACCCGCCGCTCCTGCCTCGGCTCCTGCCTCGCAAGCGGCCGTGCCGGATCTCTCCGTGCCGGATCGTTCCCACACGGAGCCCGGCGCGGCGACAGACGAGGACGATCTGTTTGCCGACGCCCCTGACGCGATGGAGGCCGGGGAGGCGGCGACCGAGGAGGCGAGCGCGCCGGCCCTGTTTGTGCTCAACGGTTACATCCAGGGGCAGGCGGGCATCTTCACCGACGGACAGCACCACAACCGGAAGCTGGTGGACAAGGGCGACGACGAGTACTGGGCCGACCACGGCGACCTGATGGGAAAGCTGTCGATGATGCGGGCGGTGCTGCAGCTCGAGGGCGACTTCACCCCTTCACGCTACGCCTCACTGCACTTCGTACTGCGCGGCGCCCGCAGCCTCCGGCTCGATGCCGACAGCGTGCACGCGGAGCCCCCCGAGGGCGCATTCGCCGGCGACCCGTCGAAGTGGGCCCAGGAGACGTACTACAACGAGACCGACCTGCGGGAGCTGTTCGTCGACATCAACCCGGCGTCATGGGTCAACTTCCGGGTCGGCCGCCAGCAGGTGGCCTGGGGGGACCTGGGCCAGTACCGGCTCCTCGATGTCATCAACCCCACCAACTCCACCTGGCACTTCAGCACCCTCGAGTCCTACGAGGACTCCCGCATCCCCCTGTGGATCTTCAAGACCCTGCTCGACGTCCGGCCCCTTCGGGGCAGCGTCGAGCTGGTCTGGGTGCCGATGATCGACCGGCCCGAGGACACGGTGACCGTGCCCCTGACCTTTGTTGGCGCCTGGGGCCTGCCCCTGGCCGGCCCGCGGGAGCACAAGAGCTCCTTCGACATCAAACGCAAGATCCCGATCTACCCGGGACGTGACATCGAGGACACCCGGTTGGGCCTGCGCTGGCTCGGCAGCGTGGCGGACATCTCCTACACCCTGGTCTACTACTGGACCCACCAGCTCTCCCCGCCGGTCCCCACCGGCTTCTACCAGCGCTGGGACGAAGCTCAGAAGGCTCTCGAGGGCGACGTGGAGGTGATCCTCGAGTTCCCGCGCCAGCACATCATGGGCTTCAGCGTGGAGTACATGTTCAAGGACCCGGTGAGCACCATCTTCCGCCTCGAGGCCTCCTACACCCCCAACGCGCACTACGCTGGGGCCTCGGTGCCGGCCGGGGAGCTGTTCACCGACGACTTCGTCGTGGGCCAGGATCTCTACACCCGCCTGCCGACCTTCGAGAAGCACGTGGCCTCCTACGGCGTGCAGCTCATGCGCCCGACCTTCATCCGCTTCCTCAACCCCAAACAGACCTTCATGCTGGTGGGGCAGCTGCTGCACTCCATCATCCTGGACTTCGACAGCAGCGAGCGGATGGTCAGTGTCCCCGGCTACGACAGCACCTTGGTGGGCACGCGCCACTCCTTCACCGTTGTCGGGGCCATCGTGACCGACTACCTGCACGGGATGCTGCGCCCCTCGCTCGTCGGGGCCTACATCCCCCAGTCGGACGCCCACAGCGGCTTCCTCTCCGCCAGGCTGGGCATCTTGCTGGGCAACAGCCTGCGCATGCTGGTGGGCTACACCAGCTTCTTTGGCCAGGATCCCTACAAGGGGCTGGGCCTGTTCCGGGACCGGGATGAGGCCTTCCTCAGGGTGACCTACCAGTTCTAGGACGGGGCTTGGAATAACGGCAGGACCGGATCGTCTCAACTCCTGGCAGCTCCAGGAGTGAGCGACAAGATCGAATGGAGGGTTTCATGATGCGGTTTGGCATCTGTGTGTTGTCGGCGGCGCTCTGCCTGGCCCTGGTGGTCACGGCGAGGCTGGCCGTCGCGGACGAGATAACGAAGGACAACTGGACCGAGAAGGCGGGGTTCAAGCCCGAGACGAAGCCGCGCGGGTTCCGCCCCAAGATGGTGGTCGGCGCCAGCAACCTGGCCCAGGTTCGCGACCTGGTCACGCCCGGTATCCAGCGTCTCGTGAGCAAGTACAAGCTACGCCTCTGGACCCGGGACTACGAGCCAGTCCACCCCTCCCGGGGCTACATCTGGGCCACCAACAAGTTCTCGGGCCGGGCCAAGCTGGTCAAGTCCACCACGCACAGCCGCGGGCTCCGGGGCTACGTGGCCGGCCTGCCCTTTCCCGGGCCGAAGAACGGGCTCGAGGTGGCCTGGAACTACCAGTACGCCTACAACGGGGACGACGGGACCTTCCACTACGGGGTCTACTGGATCGACGCCAAGAAGGGCGTCGAGCGCTGGGAGGAGTGGGTCTGGGAGTTCATCATCCGCACCCTCAACCGCAGCGACATCAAGCCCCGACCGGCCTACAAGGACCTCCAGGCCCAGGGCATCCAGTACCTGTCCATGACCTACGCGATCCAGCCCTACGACAAGCGGGGATTCGGCGCGGTCTACCGCCGCTACGTCCAGCCCAAGGACCAGGAGGGGTGGGTCTACATGCCGAACATGAAGCGCGCCGTCCAGATGAAGATCGGCAGCACGGGAGAGGCGTGGAACTCCACGGACATGCTCTACGAGGACGTCCGGGGCTACATGGGCTATCCGGAGTGGATGGAGTGGAAGATCGTGGACAAGAAGACGATCCTCGCCCCGATGCACGCGGGGGTGCCCCTGGGCAAGGAAGCCCGGGACAAGGTCTTCGACTTCAAGAACTGGCCGCACTGGAACCCCAAGCTCGACTGGGAGCCCCGGCCGGTTTATGTGGTCGAGGCCAGGCCCCGGCTCAAGGGTTACCCCTACAGCCGGATGACCTTCTACATCGACGCGGAGACCTACCTCATCCCCATCAAGGAGTCCTACGACCGCAAGGGCAAGCTGTGGAAGGTGCTGATCAACGCCTACAACAGCTCCAAGAACATGGATCTCTACCCCTTGGGGATCGGCACATCGCTGACCATCGACCTCCAGTCCGAGCACGCCACCGCGTTCCCTTCCTACGACTTCCGGGCGAACGTCGGGCTCAAGCCCTCCAAGTTCACCAAGGAGTCGATCCTCAAGAAGGGCATGTGACCTCGCCATGAGCCGGCGGCCCCTCCCCCTTCGGGTCCCCCTCCTGGCGCTGGCCGCGCTCCACTGCCTGCCGTCGGCGGCCCGGGCCGATGACCCCCGGAGGCCAGCGGCCCAGCCCCTCACCCAACGCGACCGACTCTATGACGTGGCCTTTGTCGGCCGGGAGGCCTGGGTGGTGGGCTTTCCCGGCATCATCCGCCATACGGCCGACAGCGGCATCACCTGGGAGTCGCAGCAGGGGGGCGCCAAGGAGGCCCTGTTCTCGGTGGCCTTCGCCGACCGCCGGCGGGGCTGGATCGTCGGCCGCAGCGGCCTGATCCTGCACACCACCGACGGCGGCAAGACCTGGAAGCGCCAGAAGAGCCCCACCCGCCAGCATCTGTTCGCGGTGAGCTTCCTAGACGGCAAGGAAGGCTGGGCCGTGGGGAGCTTCGGCGCCGCGCTGCACACCACGGACGGAGGACAGACCTGGGCCGCGGTGAAGGTGGTGCTCGGGGAACCGGCAGCCCCCGGGGCCGCAGCGGAACCGGCCGGCAGACCCAAGGAGACCGACGAGCAGGAGGAGAACTTCGGCGAGGGGGCATGGGGCGGTGACGACGACCCCTACGGCGTCGATGGCCAGGACGACAAGAAGCCAGAAGAGAAGCCGGACAAGGGGGGCCAGCCCGCGGCCACCAAACCCGCCTTCGATCGTCACCTGAACGGGGTCCGGGCCCTGGGCCTGGGCAAGGCCATCGCCGCCGGGGAGTCCGGAAAGATCATCGCCACCGCGGACGGCGGGGCCACCTGGCAGGAGCGGAGCAGCGGCGCGTGGGTCCCCCTCTACGATATCCTCTTCGTCACACCCGAGCGGGGCTTCATCAGCGGCGGCGTCGGAACGTTGCTGCAGACCAGCGATGGCGGCGCGAGCTGGAGCCAGGTCGAGACCGGCCAACGGGCCCACCTCTTCGGGCTTGCGCTCTCCGGCGACCGCCTCCACGCGGTGGGCCGGCGGGGCACCCTGCTACGACGCACCAGGGACCGCTTCGAGGTGGTGCCGCTGGGGATCTACGGCTGGCTCTCGGCCCTCGCTTTCGGCGCAGACGGCGCCGGGTTGCTCGTCGGGGGGCAGGGGTTGATCCTGCACACCACCGACGGGGGCAAGGGCTGGCGCCGGGTAGGCGGACGCTAGGAGGGCCTTGGGATGCGCGAGCGAATTGGACGACTGATCATTCGCTTCCGCGGGCCTTGCCTGGTGCTCATCCTGCTGGTGACCGCTCTCTTCGGCTGGAAGATCAAGGATGTCCGGGTCACGTCCGAGACCATCGACCTGTTCCCCAAGGGGCACCCCTATGTCGAGACCTTCGTCAAGTACTCCGAGGTCTTCGGCGGGGCGAACACCGCGGTGCTGGCCGTCGAGGTCAAGCAGGGGGACATCTTCAACACCAGGACCCTGGAGAAGATCCGCCGCGTGACCCGCGCCGTGGAGCTGCTGCCGGGCATCAACAACTACCAGGTGCTGTCCATCGCCCAGCGGAAGGTCAAGGACATCACCGCCGAGTTCATCGGGGGCGGCAACGTTCGCTTCAAAGCCGAGCCCATCATGTTCCCTGATGTCCCCCAGACGGAACAGGAGCTCGAGAAGCTGCGAGAGACGGTCTACTCCACCCCGCGCATCTTCGGCACCCTGGTCTCCAAGGACTCCAAGGCGGCCCTGGTGGTGGCGGGGTTCCTCGAGAAGGCCCTTGACCCGCCGGCGATCTACGCCGGGCTGCAGAAGATCGTCCGGGCCGAGGAAGACGACAACACCCGGATCTCCGTCATCGGGCGGCCGGTGATGCTGGGGCACATCATCGAGAACTACCCCCAGCTAGTCTGGCTCTTCATCGCCACACTGGTCGCCATGTTCCTGGTGCTGCTCGTCTACTTCCGGGACCTGCGCGGCGTGCTGATGCCCATCGTCACCGCCTTCCTCTCGGCGGTCTGGGGCCTGGGGTTCATCGGCCTGCTGGGCCACAACTTCGACCCCCTCGTCATCGTCGTGCCCTTCATCATCTCGGCCCGAGCCCTGAGCCACTCCGTGCAGCTCATCGAGCGCTACTTCGAGGAGTGCCACGATCGAGGTGATCGAAAGGAGGCCGCGGTGGCCACCTTCTCCGGCCTGGTCACCCCGGGGCTCCTCGCCATCGTCACAGACGCCGCTGGCGTGTTCCTGGTGATCCTGACCCCCATCCCCCTGATGCAGAAGCTGGCGCTGATGGGCGGGTTCTGGGTGCTCAGCTTCATCGTCAGCGATCTGGTGTTCAACCCCATCGTCCTCTCGTTCCTGCCCGCTCCCCGCCGCAAGAAGCGGACCCGGGCCGACCTGATGGGCCGCCTCCTCGGTGCGGTCAGCGGCTGGTGCATCGGGCCCATGCGCTGGGCTGTCCTGGCCGTGACCCTGATGGTGGGAGGCGTGGGCTACTACTTCGCGAAGGACCTGGTGATCGGCGACGTCAACCCGGGCACACCGATGCTCTGGCCCGATTCCAAGTACAACCAGGAGACCCGGCGGATCTCCCAGAAGTTCGGCAACACCGAGATCCTCAACGTCATCGTCCAGGGCAAGGAGTGCCCCCTTGCGCCCCGGGAGGAACTGCTCAAGCGCCACGGCTGCGACGAGGACGGCGGGCACTGCTACGACGACGCGGCGGTGACCTGCAGCCGCGACGAGGACTGCTTCGGATGCGACGGACGGCCCGGCGTCTGCCGCACCGACCGGGGCCGGCGGTGCGAGAAGGACACCGACTGTGTCGCCCGGGACTGCAACCCGATCAAGTCGCCGGCGGTGCTGCAGACGATGGAGTTTCTCCAGCGAGAGATGGAGATGCTGCCAGAGGTGGGCTCGTCGGCCTCGATGGCCGCGATCCTGCCGGGGGTGGTCTCCTCCATGCACGGTGGGGACCCAAAGTGGGAGCTGATCCCACAGGACCGCTTCGGCGCCGGCTCCCTCGTGGAGCAGATCATCTCCAAGTCGGAGCCAGGCGATCTGTCCCGTTTCATGACGCCCGACTACCAGCGCGCCACCGTGACCCTCTACCTCAGGGACCACAAGGGCGAGACCCTGCGCACGGTGGTGGCCAAGGCCAAGGAGTTCATCGCGGCGCACCCCATCGACGAGGCCGAGTTCCTGCTGGCCTCGGGATACGGGGGCCTGCTCGCGGCAGTGAACGAGGTGATCACCGAGTCCGAGATCCGGGTCACCACCCTGGCGTTCTTGGTCGTGCTCGTCTTCTGTGGGCTGGCGTTCCGCTCCGTTGTGGCCGGCGTGCTGTTTCTGGTCCCCCTACTCCTCTCAAACTACGTCACCTACGCGGCGATGGGGGCGCTGGGGATCGGCCTCGATGTCAACGCTCTGCCCGTGGTCTCCCTGGGGGTGGGGCTGGGGGTGGACTACGGGCTCTACGTGGTCAGCCGCATCATCGAGGAGTACCGGCTCAAGCCGGACATGGCCCATGCCATCCGCCGCGCCATTGCCACGGCGGGGAAGGCGGTCCTGTTCACCGCCACCACCATGGTGGCCGGCATCGTGTTCTGGGCCTGGTCCTTCCTCAAGTTCCAGGCAGACATGGGGATCCTGCTCGTCGTCTGGATGTGTATCTCGATGCTCGGTGGGCTGATTCTGGTTCCGACTCTGATCTACACCCTCAAGCCCCGCTTCGTCACCCGCGCGGCGAGGGCGTGAGCCTCTCCAGCGAGGTCAGGCGGCGTTCTCGATGGTGCCAGCCATTGGGGCCAGCCCACCGGTTCGGCCGAGATGGCGCTGACGCCGACCTGTTGCCTGAGGGCATTTGGGGTTTCGATTCATCGACTCGCACACGCGCCGGGTCGGAAGATCCTCACCCCTTTCTCCATCGGTGACGCGATGCTATAAGGGCGTCGCCACAACCAGGAATGCTGTCATGACTCGTTGTCTCCGTGCACCCGTTTGCTCTGCGATCCTGATCCTCGCTCTGTTGCTCTGCCCGCGCCCGCTGCACGCCCGGCGCCTCTCCCTGTCCGACGCCATCCGGATGGCAATGAAGCGCAACCCCGAGCTCGCGCTCGAGGAGGCCAAGGTCGAGGAGGCGGAGGCCACGCGCAAGAGCACGCGCGGGTTGTACGGACCGAGGCTGATGATGGAGGGCAACCTGCTGGTCTGGGACTCGCCGCTGGCGTTCGAGCTCAACCTGCCCGATGCGTCGCAGACGGACCTCAACGCGGCGCTGGGGCAGCTGAACCTCACGCCGCAGGAGACCGGGACGCTGATGAAGTACAGCGACCTGCTCGGCCTGTTCCCCAAGCTGATGCCGCTGTTCTTCGACTTCGACCTGGGCAACATCCGCGACCAGGTCACCGCGCAGCTCAGCTTCACCCTGGCGCAGCCGCTGACCCCGCTGCTGCAGATCCACAACGGCTACCGGGCGACCAGCAACGTGGTGCAGGCCGTTCGGCTGGAGCACAAGGGCAAGGCGCAGGAGGTGGCGCATAAGGTGAGCAAGACCTACTTCCAGCTGATGCAGGCTCGACAGCTCGCCGAGGTGGCCCAGACCGGGGTGGACCAGGTCGAGGCGCACCTGAAGCAGGCGCGGCATTTCTACGTGGCGGGGTTGATCGGAAAGCAGGAGGTGCTCAAGGCTCAGCTCGAGCTGGCGCGCGCCAAGGAGCGCGTGATCAAGGCCAGGACGGGCGTCAGCCTGGCCAGCTCGGCCCTCGCGCTGCTGCTCGGGCTCGACCTGGATCAGGAGTTCACCCTGACCGAGCAGGTGGTCGATCCCCCGAAATCGTTCCCCCGCCGGCTGCGCCAGTGTCTGGAGCAGGCGCTGCGGCAGCGGACCGAGATCAAGGCCATGCAGCGCAGACAGCAGGCCGCGGAGCACGGGCGAAAGAGCGCGATGTGGGACATGTTGCCCCAGATCTCGGCGGTGGCCACCTACCAGCACACCCAGGGCCAGGGCACCTTCTCCCCGGAGAACTCGTTCTTCGCCGGCGGCGTGCTCAAGTGGGACCTGTGGGACTGGGGCAACAAGTACTACGCGGCCAGAGCCGCCCTGCACAGGAGGCGCCAGGCGGAGCTGGGGCAGCGGCTGCTGCGCGAGGGTGTGCAGCTGCAGACCAAGCAGGCATTCCTCGAGCTCAGGCAGTCGGAGGAGGCGCTGACGGTGGGCCGGGTGGCCATCACCGAGGCCGAGGAGAACTTCCGCATCGAGAAGAGGCGGTTCGAGGCCAACGCCAACACATCCACCGATGTGCTCGATGCCCAGCTGGCCCTGACTCGCGCCAAGCTGTCGTACACCACGGCGCTGTACGGCTACTACATCGCGCGCGCGTCCCTGCTGCACGCCATGGGCCAGATCGAGATCTGAGCTGCCCTACTCGGTCGGCGCCTCCGACGTATCGTCGGCGGGCGCGAGGGGGTCGAGCCCGTCCCACGCGTCGAACGCCATGGCGCGTTGCTGGTGGGCGATGTAGCGCAGGTAGGCCACGGCCTCGTCGCGCCGGTGCCTGGTCAACAGCCACGTGGCGCCCTCGCGTAGCTTCTCGACGGAGTGCGACACGAGGAAGCTCTCGTCGGTCTCCCCCTGACGGTGCTTGACGCCCAGATGATCGAGCAGGTCGATCAGCATCTGCCGGCGATGGTTGAGCAGCCACTGCTGTAGCAGCTCGGCAGCCGCTTCCTCGATGTCAGTGTCGATCACGCTCATGATC
>Ga0180009_10008609_pt1 | contig 10083 bp, 9 predicted proteins | sample OS_PC_MetaG_FD_123537 | JGI IMG/M metagenome (GOLD analysis project Ga0180009, IMG submission 123537) | Groundwater microbial communities from the Aspo Hard Rock Laboratory (HRL) deep subsurface site, Sweden - OS_PC_MetaG | ecosystem: Environmental > Aquatic > Deep subsurface > Groundwater... | reverse complement strand
AGCAGCTCAGACATTAAGGATGTCCATATGGCCGGTATTATTGCCAGTCTTTACGACAATGAAACCACAAGTGCTGTATTTAACTATGCTCACGCCTGGGATATAACGGATGGTTTTGCCGGTCTGACAGTCATGCCATTTATTACCACTAAAACCGGCGATACATACTCCTTTGAACCTAACACGGGTGGATATGTGAGTAGAGTGGAACCTTCCACCAATATAGGTGATTGGGATGCCGCCTCTCTCCTCTTCAGGACAAATTTACAAGAATCGCACGATAAGGATATCGATCTCTTCTTTGCTACTTCTTGGACTCATACCAATCCTTCCCGGATATCAAAAAACCCTTTTTACGAGATTATGAATCAGGGACTTCTTAGTTCAAATGGAGACCTTCAGGCACGCGATGGATATAGCGTCTATGCAGGAGTTGTCTTCCCCATATTTGATGATGGAAGGCTTGGGTTTGAGTATAACTGGGGTTCGCAATACTGGTTTAACTTTACCGGAGCAGAGGATTCTTTGGTGGGGAGCAAACTTGCCGCCAGAGGGTCTGTGTATGAGGCATATTATATAAACCCTATATTTGGGAGAAACTTTTTTATAACGGTGGGTACCAGATATTATGACTATGAGTATACAGGGAGCGGTAACCCATTAGGGGAACCGGTTAAGATAGATGAGGCAACAGCCCTTGATACCTTAAATCCTGTTATAGATAAGGTTTGGGTTGGATATACATCGGCGACGATGAGATTTTAGTGGTGTGCAGTTAGATTAATTTTTATTTGGAGATATTGAATGAAAAAGGTTATGGTTTTGTTTGTTGCTCTTCTTGCTGTTTCTTTGTCGGCTGGCTTTGCTAATGCTGAGGGGAATTCGACCAAGGGGAAGTATCTTTATAGGAATATCTATAAAGATTGTTCTGCCAGGGGAGAGATTCCTTCATCTACTCCGATAGTCAGCCCGAGTGACAAAACACAATCGCAGTGGGAGAGGACTTTTGAAAAGAAAAAGTTTGATGTCTTTGGCTGCACAACCGAGTTTAATAACTTGACTGAGGCAAACTTAGAAAATATATATACGTATCTGCATGGGCACGCGGCTGATTCGCCAACTCCGGCCAAATGTAAATAGAGTTATTTAAGGAGAGATGATGAAAAAAATGAGAGTAAATTTTAAGTTTTGCCTCTGGTTGGTTCTGGCAGCTGTTTTTGTCTTGGGATTATCCAACGAATCATCCGCCAATGAAGCACCTGTTGCTCCAGGTATTGCCTTAGCTAAGCAGGCCAAGCCTGAGGAGAAGGGGAGCACTGTAGACCACTCCAAGCTTAAGCAACTTGATAAAAATTTTAAGTCCGGGGATGAAATTACCAAGGCTTGTCTCGAGTGCCATACCGAGGCGGATCACCAGTTTAAAAAAACCTACCATTGGACTTGGAAAGACCCTAAGTCTGAGGGGGGTAAGGGGGCCGACAGTGTAAACAACTTCTGTATCTCGGCCAACAATATGGAGGATCCCCTCTGTATCAAGTGTCACCCCGGATGGAACGGTAAAAAGGGAGAGGTAAACTGTCTTTCTTGTCACGGACAGGAGAAGTTTGATTTTGCTGAGGCATTTAAAGATATACAGGATGTCTCTGCGGTAGGAGATAAGGAATCGATAGAAATTGTCAAAGGGATACAGGATGACGTTAAAAAGGCGGCCCAAGATGTAGGGGCTGTCCGCCGTAGGAACTGTGGTGACTGTCACTTCAAAGGTGGCGGTGGAGACGGGGTTAAACATGGAGACCTTGATACCTCTCTCCTCAAACCGAGCAGAGAACTTGATGTACATATGGGCATAGATGGAGAGAACTTCGATTGTACCCGTTGTCATACAACCACTTCCCATAATATTGCCGGAAGGTTCTATGGTACTCCGGCTGAGGGACGTCATAAAAGCCTTATGGATGATGACCAGATATCTAGAATATCTTGTGAATCTTGCCATAGCGCCACCCCTCATAAACCGGGGGTAAAGGCCAATGACCATACCGATAAGGTTGCCTGTCAGTCTTGTCACATCCCAACCTTTGCCAGAGAACTGCCGACCAAGATGTATTGGGATTGGTCTGCCTCAGGCAAGCTGAAAGATGGTAAGTATTATAGTGAAGAGGGACCCTATGGTAAGCATACCTACGATACCAAAAAGGGAGACTTTGTCTGGGGGAAAGATGTTGTTCCTGAATATTATTGGTACAACGGTACAATGACCGATACTACGGTCAACGATATTATAGACCCTTCCAAGCCTGTCAAGCTTAGGTGGCCTATCGGAACACCTAATGCGAAGGATTCCAGAATATTCCCCTTTAAGGTGCATGTTGGTAAGCAGCCTTATGATCTTAAGGGGAAGAACTTCTTAGCTCCTCTCGTTTCAGGCCCGAAGGACTATTGGAAAACCCTCGATTGGGAAGATGCCTTTACCAGAGGCATGGCTACGTTGGGTAAGACTTGGAGCGGAGAGTATGGCTTTGTTGATACAAAGTATGCCTTCCCGACTACCCATATGGTTGTCCCTGGGGAAAACGCCCTCTCCTGTACCGAGTGCCATACTCCGGCTAATGGAAGATTAGCTAATATAGAGGGGGTATATATACCGGGCCGAGACCGCTTAGGCTATTTAGGGTATCTTGGTTGGTTTATTATATTGGCTTCACTTGCAGGTGTGTTGATTCACGCTGCTATCCGAATCGCTTCTTCTAAGAGGAGGGACTAATGAGCGAGCATAAGATGATAAACGTATATTTTTTCTCAAGGTTTGAGCGTTTGGCGCATTGGCTTCAGATGCTTCTAATATTTACCTTGATTCTGACCGGGTTTGAGGTCCATGGCACCTATGCCCTTTTTGGTTACAATGCCGCCGTTAAGATACATAACAGCGCCGCCATTGCTTGGATAGTAATGTTTTGGCTCTTTCTGTTTTGGGTATTAACAACGGGGGAATGGAAACACTATATCCCGACTACCAAGAAGGTTTTTGAGGTAGTTATGTATTACAGTTACGGGATATTTATAGGGCAAGCCCATCCTGTCAAGAAGTGTAAGGATGCCAAGCATAATCCGCTACAGAGGATAGTCTATTTGGTTGTGGCTACTATTATATTGCCAATACAGATATCGACCGGACTTCTATATCTCCTCTATAATTCATGGGAAGGCCTTGGGCTTGGTTTTCTAAGTTTGCGAATGATTGCCTTTCTTCATGTGGCCGGAGCGGTTATAATAATATCATTTGCTATTGTACATGTTTATATGACCACAACCGGACACACTCCAATGGCTCATATTATGGCTATGATTACCGGTTGGGAAGAGGTTGAAGAGTGTGCTGAGATAGAGGAATGGGAAACGAAGTAATCCCACTTCTGAATTAAATTTTACCGAGGGACGGATATGAATTTTAAGGGTTATATAAAGGGTATACTCTTACTATTGCTTTTAATACTTGTATCCGTCCCTATGGTAGGGAAGTATAAAAAGTTACGTCTCGTGGATGACAACTCCTTCAGGGGGACAGCCATAGGGACAAATTTTTCCATTATTGTTTCCCATACCCCCCTTACCAATACGGAGTTTGAGATCTGGAAAAGGGAAATAACCCTACTGGTGGATCAGTTGGACAATTCTATGTCCAACTATATCAGCGATTCTGAGGTTTCCCGCCTAAACAGTAGCCCAGATATAATAAATTTTCAGCCTATTTCAGAGGACCTGCATACTGTTGTCTCCGCCTCACTTGAGGCCTATCAGGAAACAGACGGCTACTTTGATATTACCGTATCCCCCCTTGTTGACCTTTGGGGTTTTGGCCCGGTCCCTCCGGATGGGGTAGTACCAACCGATAAAGAGATAAAGGAAATATTGGCCCATATCGGCTCTAACAGGCTTATTCTCACCTCTCAGGGCATTAAAAAACTTGACCCGAAGATTAATATAAACGTGGGTGCCATAGCCAAAGGTTTTCTGGTGGATAAGGTCGCCCGATTTTTACTCGATAAGGGGTGTAATAACTTTATGGTCGAGATAGGGGGAGAGATAGTTGCCAAGGGGGTAAATAAGAATGGAGTTACTTGGCGGATAGGTGTTGAAACCCCCGATTATAAGACTGAAGAGGCGGTTTATGGTGTGGTAGAGCTGTCAGACCGAGGGATGGCCACCTCCGGCGATTACAGGCGTTATCTAAAGGATAATGGGAAGGTATATTCTCATATAATAGACCCCAAGACGGGCTATCCTGCCCAACACTCTTTGGCCTCGGTAACTGTGATAGCTGAGAACAGTATGAAGGCAGACGCCTATGCCACCGCCCTCTTTGTTATGGGGATGGAGAAGGGAATGGCCTGGGTTGAAAAAAAGGAAGGGGTCGAGGCCTATTTTATAAACAGAACGGCCGATGGAGGCTTTGTTTCCAAGGCGAGCAGCGGGTTTAAAATAGAGGCTATGAATTCCTCAAAATAGAAGGAGGATATGCCTGTGAGAAGGATTGTTTTAGCCATTAGTGGTGCCAGCGGAACCCCCTACGCCAAGAGACTCTTTGATATCCTTCTAGAGTCTGGTGCCAAGATAGATGTTGTCCTCTCCAAGACAGGAGAGAGGATATGGTCTGATGAGACAGGCGAATCGCTCTCCTATTTCGAACGCCCTAATTCTGCCCTCCATAAAGATAATAATCTCTTTGTTAATATTGCCTCCGGTTCAAGCCATTGGGATAGTATCGTTGTTATCCCGGCCAGTATGGGGACAATTGGGAGAATTGCCAATGGGATATCTGATTCCCTTATAACCAGAAGCGCTGACGTTGCCTTAAAGGAGAGGCGGAAGCTGATTCTTGTCTCACGGGAAACCCCACTATCTCTAATACACCTCGAGAATATGACCAAGATAACCAGAGCCGGAGGAATTATCCTCCCCGCCTCACCAGCTTTTTATCAGAAACCGCAGACTATAGATGATATGGTTGATTTTGTTGTGGGGAGAGTGCTGGATCAACTTGGGATTAATCAGACCATAGTGCCGGAGTGGGACTATTCCCCAGAATGAGCATTAATTAGGACAAAAAACACCCTCACCCCATGACTGGGACGAGGGTGTTTTACTTAAGAAAACTATTTCAAAAGCATGCCACCATACTGAACAATCATAGGAGCGGCTACCAGAGATACAACACCCATCAATTTAATCAATATGTTCATAGCCGGCCCTGAGGTGTCTTTGAAAGGATCGCCTATGGTGTCACCGACTACGGCCGCCTTATGGGCGGGGGAACCTTTTCCTCCCAAGTTTCCCTGTTCGATATATTTCTTGGCGTTATCCCAAGCCCCACCGGCATTGGCCATAAATAGAGCCATAAGAACACCGGTTACAGTTGCTCCGGCCAACATCCCTCCCAAAGCTACCGGTCCAAGAAGGAATCCTACCGCCAACGGCGCAATAATGGCCGTCGATCCGGGGAGGATCATCTCATGAAGGGCAGCCGTGGTGCTGATATCTATACATTTTGAGACGTCAGGTTTAACACCTTCTTTGCCTTCCAGCAGTCCCGGTATTTCCCTGAATTGTCTTCTGATCTCGTTGACCATCTTAAATGCGGCTTTACCGACAGAGGTCATGGTCATGGCACCTACCAAGAAGGGAAGAGTTCCCCCAAGGAGGAGACCTATAACAACGAATGGATCCGTCAGCTGCAGTGAGAATGGTACATCTCCGGTCCAACTAGCGGCAACTACCATGTTGTAGGCCGAGAACAGAGCCAAAGAGGTCAGGGCAGCCGAACCGATGGCAAACCCTTTTCCCATAGCGGCGGTTGTGTTGCCGAGGGCATCAAGACCGTCGGTGATTTTTCTTACATCCTCACCTAATCCGGCCATTTCAGAGATACCGCCGGCATTGTCGGCTATCGGACCGTAGGCATCAACACTCATGATAATACCGACTGTGCCGAGCATGGCCACGGCGGCAATGCCTATCCCATAAAGCCCGGCTACATAGTTAGACAGGAGAATGGTTAAACAGAGAATTACAACAGGTATGGCGGTGCTTTCCAGACCTATGGCCAGACCGGCTATGGCGTTGGTGGCCGGCCCTGTCTGACTGGCCTCAGCTATCCTTTTAATAGGGGTAGAGGCGGTATAGTATTCGGTTATAAGGCCTATCAACACCCCGCCGACACATCCTGATACTACGGCCAAAAAGACACTATTGGACATGTCAAGGTAGCTGATTAGTATATAGCTGAATAGAAGAAAGAGTGCGGCCGATATGAATGTTGCGTTACGAAGCGCTGTAGCCGGATCCCCCTTCTGGAGAACCTTCATGGCCAATATGCCGGCAAAGGAGGCTATTAGACCGAAGGTTACCAAAATAATCGGGAGAACCATAGATTCTGCCTGATGAAACCCGGTCGTGGCTGTGGCTGCTATGGCTATGGTGGCCACAACAGAGCCTACATAAGACTCGAATATGTCTGCTCCCAGACCGGCAACGTCACCGACGTTGTCACCGACGTTGTCAGCGATAACACCCGGGTTTCTTGGGTCGTCCTCCGGAATTCCGGCATCTATTTTACCCGCAAGGTCTGAGCCGACATCGGCGGTCTTGGTATATATACCGCCGCCAACCCTGGCGAAAAGGGCGATAAAACTTGCTCCCATGGCGTAACCATTGATAATGCTGGCTGTTTCAGGTTTCCCATAGAGGTAAAAAAGAATACCCAAACCTATCAACCCGAGACTGGCTACGGATATACCCATAACTGAACCGCCGAGAAAGGCTACGGAAAGTGCCTCAGATGTAGCCGGTTTATAGAGGCGAGCTGCTTCGGCTGTTCTTGAGTTGGCCTTGGTGGCCCCCTTCATACCGAATACTCCCGCCAACATGGATGATAAAGCTCCGCCTAAGAAGGCGTAAGAGGTTTCTATATTTATTCCGAACCAAAGTAGGAGGAATACTGCCGCGATAAAGAAGACGAGAATTGTATACTGTTTCTTTAGGTAGACCATGGCTCCATCATGAATCATGCCGCTGATCTCCTTCATCTTGTCATTTCCCTCCGGACGTTTCTTTATACCTATGTATATAAAGAGCGCTACCCCCAATCCGAACAATCCAACCAACGGCACTAACAGAATTAACGAAGATATATCCATCTACTATCCCTCCAAGTTATACAGAGCGGCATAAATTTGTACACCTTTGTTGCTCCTTGGCTCTTCGTTACGGCGTATGCTAAATACGCCTCACTCTTCGCCTTCGTCGCGCCTCGGTCTACTTTTTTCTGACGCTCTGTATATATTATTAAAGATTAAAAAAAATAATAAAAAAAGCCCCTGTCTCTCATTGAGAAGGGCAAAAAATTACTTTAGAAGCGTATCGAGTATAGCCAAGGCCTCAAATGTAGACTCTTGCAGCTCGCTTAGCTCCGATTTCTTGAACCGTGATAAGACATAATCAGCGGTATCCATTCCCTCTGGTGGTCTTCCTACCCCTATCCTTATTCTGCGAAAGTCTTTACTTTTCAAGAATGACACAATGGAGCGTATCCCGTTATGTCCCCCATCTCCCCCGCCTATCTTGGTTTTTACCTTTCCCAGAGGGATATCTATATCATCGTGTACTACTATCAGATCGGATGGGGCCAAAGAATAATGTTTTATTATTGCAATGGCGGCCTCACCCGAAAGGTTCATATATGTTTGCGGTTTGACCAGAACAGACTCTGTTTCGCCTATCTTACCTACCCCATATATGGAAGAAAAACCGCTCTTCTTAACCTTTATTCTTTCCCGTTCTGCAAGGGCATCTATAAATAATGCCCCTGCGTTGTGTCTATTGTTTGAGTATTGAGTCCCCGGATTACCAAGACCCAAGATAGCCTTCATACAATATTACGGACCTTAGGCCGCTTCCCCTGCAGGTTCAGCGGCGGCTGTTTCTTCCTCTACAGCTTCAGTAGCTTGATCTGACTTGGCTACCTTGGGCAGGGAGACAGTCGCAATGGTCAGCCTCGCCTTATCCACTATAATGACCCCATCCGGAACCACTAAATCCTTGACGTGCAGGGTGTGTCCGATATCAAGCTTGGATATATCTACGTCTATTGTCTCCGGAATCAGGGTGATGGGGCACTCTACCAATACGGTGTCCCTCGGGTGGTTGAGGATACCGCCGTTAAGCTTTACCCCTACAGGAATACCGACAAATTTAAGTCTTACGGTAACCTTGAGCTTCTCTTTTGGGCTAACCTCGCAGAAGTCGGTATGTATAATGTTGCGGCTTATCGGATCCTTTTGAACCTCTTTTATGACTGCCATCGTCTCCTTCTTCTTCCCAGGGAGAGTCAAGGAGAGAACCGCGTTGCTCCAAAGGTGTTTCTTAAGAATCGAGGTCAACTCTTTAGAGTCTACCAACAGAGGGATATTCTCCTTCTTGTTGTAGTACATAACGGGAATTAACCCCGACCTACGGGACTCGTTAGAAGATCCCTTGCCCAGCTTTTCTCTTTTGGTTACATTTATATTGATCGTTTCCATCGTATTAAATTAACTATCCTTTCTACGTTAACAACTGTTACTGTTTTATTCCTGCATACTTACATGAACAGGGAACTTACCGACGTTCCCGCATGAATCCTTTTTATAGCCTCTCCAAGCAGCGGAGCGATGGAGAGTATGGTAAGTTTCTCACATCCCTTTTTATCTTCGCTGACCAATATCGAGTCTGTTACTATAACCTCTTTTATCTCCGATTGGTTTATCCGTTCAATCGCAGGTCCTGAAAGAACAGGGTGAGAGCAGCAGGCGTAAACCTCCTTGGCCCCACTATTCAGCAGCGCCTTTACTCCTTCACACATCGTTCCGGCGGTGTCTATCATATCATCGACAATCATCGCCCTTTTCCCCTTCACGTCACCTATTATGTTCATTACTTGGGCGACATTTGCCTTTTCCCGTCTTTTGTCTATTATAACAAGGTCAGTATCAAGTTGCCTGGCAAAGGCCCTGGCTCTCTCCACCCCGCCTGCATCGGGTGATACAATAACCAGATCCTTTATATTCATCTTTCTTATATGTTCTATTATGACCGGCTTGGCGTAAAGATTATCAACCGGAATATCAAAGAAACCTTGTATCTGTCCTACGTGAAGGTCGAGGGTCAGCACCCTTTTAGCCCCGGCAACTGTTATTAGATCCGCCAATAGTTTGGCCGATATAGGGACACGCGGCGATGTCTTTCTATCCTGTCTCGAATATCCGTAATAGGGGATAACCGTGGTTATGGAGGCAGCTGATGAACGTTTGAGGGCATCTATCATGATGAGAAGCTCCATGATATTCCTATTACCCGGGTATGAAAGGGGTTGAACGATAAAGACATCCCTCTCCCTGACATTTTCGGTTATCTGAACGCATATTTCCCCATCAGAAAAATCATATATCTCGACCCCGCTTAACTCTAATCCGAGGTACTTAACAATATCTTCTGCCAGAGGCTTGTTACTCCTGCCGGAAAAAACAAGAAAATCACTTGAACTCATTATACTGCTCCGTAATATATGTTCGGCTAACACAAAAAACTAAAAACACATTATACCCTTAATGTATACAATAAACTATTACTGGCTGGGGCGGGAGGATTCGAACCTCCGAATGCGGGATCCAAAAACCCGTGTCTTACCGCTTGACGACGCCCCAACAATCATACTAATCTGTATCAGATTCTTGGATATATATCCAGAATGGAGCGAACCGGTCTAGCAACAAAAAGGTCGCAATCCGGTATGTTCCAACTGCTGCAGGCCGAGGCGACCGAATTACTGTCTTGGAATATTCCAAATAACGTTGAGCCGCTTCCCGACATGGCCGCCCCCATGGCACCCAATTCAACCAGTCTCTCTTTAATCTCTCCTATTATGGGATGTCTGCCTATAACAGCCGTTTCAAGGTCGTTTCTCAGTCCGGGGACAATCTGTTTTAGACTAACCTTAGACATAAATTTGTCCATTCTATAGGCATTTACGGCCTTTGTCAAACTTAGATT
>Ga0180009_10008608_pt1 | contig 10083 bp, 9 predicted proteins | sample OS_PC_MetaG_FD_123537 | JGI IMG/M metagenome (GOLD analysis project Ga0180009, IMG submission 123537) | Groundwater microbial communities from the Aspo Hard Rock Laboratory (HRL) deep subsurface site, Sweden - OS_PC_MetaG | ecosystem: Environmental > Aquatic > Deep subsurface > Groundwater... | reverse complement strand
GTCTTGGATTGAACCCGTTGAAAAAGGAATAGTGCCAAGCCGGTATTATTATGAATATACCAGGCCTTATTCATGGCTTTATTCAGGAAGCCTGGAAGAAATGAAAAAAAGGTGGTCTAAGAGGCCGCAAGAATGGACTTATTAAAAAACCTTGGCCGGATTTTCGCCGAGGTTTTTATTTTGCTATAATAACGCTATGTACCGGATTAAAACAGAAAAATTTGAAGGTCCGTTTGAAGTATTGGTTGATTTGATTGACCGGAAAAAACTTTCCATCAATGAAATTTCATTGGCTGAAATAGCCGGCCAGTTTTTGGATTATTTGAAAGAAATCGGCAATTTTCCCGTTGGCGAGGTGGCCAGTTTTGTTGTGGTGGCGGCTACATTGATGCTGATAAAATCCCGCTCGCTCATGCCTTGGTTGAAATTTTCGGAAGAAGAAGAGCTGGAAATTGAAAATCTTGAACAGCAGTTAAAACTTTATAAAAAATTCAAAGCGTTGGCCGGGGGGCTGGAAAAAATTTTCGGCAAGAAAGTTATTTTTGCCAGAGAACCTTTTTCACGGATTGAAAAAGTTTTATCAATCCCGCTTGGCGGGATTAAACCCAAAGATTTATCAATTTTAAATTTAAAGAAGGCGCTGGTGAATGTTTTGAACAATTTGCCGGCAAAAGAAATTCCTTTGCCAAAAGCGCTTGTAAAAAAAACTGTCAGCTTGGAACAAAGAATAGACGAATTGATTAAAAAAATGGAAAGCAGGGTAAAAATGTGCTTTTCGGAAATAAAAAACAATCCCGAATGCCAAAAAATTGATTTAATTGTTAATTTTCTGGCCCTTCTTGAATTAACAAAAAGAGGCCTTATAATATTAAAACAAGAGCAAAGTTTTGGAGAAATAGAAATTACCAGATATGACTTTAAGTAATCACATAGAAGCGCTGCTTTTTTTATCCGGCCAGCCATTGAGCGTTAAAAAACTCGAGCAGATTTTGGGCAAGAAAGAAAAAGAATTAAACGAAGCCATAAACGAGCTGGAAAATAATTTGAGCGGCAGGGGATTGCGTCTTTTAAAAAACGGCGGCGAAATAATGATTGGCACGGCGCCGGAATCTTCAAAATATTGTCAAATACTAGCCAAAGAAGAGTTGGATAAAAACTTGGGGAAGGCCGGACTGGAAACTTTGGCTATAATTTTGTACAACGACGGAATTTCCAAGGCGAACATTGATTATACAAGAGGCGTCAATTCCGGTTTTACCCTGCGCAGTCTTTTGATAAAAGGCCTTGTTGAAAGGAAGGTAAATCCAAAAGACCGGCGGACTCATTTTTATACCTCTTCCGTTAATCTTTTTCAGGTTTTGGGAATAACAAAAAAAGAAGAACTGCCTGATTTTGATAATTTTAAAAAAGAAATAGAAAATGCTGTTGAATTTTCTTAAAATAATCGGCTGTATTGTTTTTCTGCTGGCGCTGAATTTTCTGCTGCCGGCTTATGGAAGACATGGCCAGCTGAATATGGCGGCGGTTAGCATGGGCGTCGAACAGAATGCAGAGAATGCGGCGCCGTTGAATTTGGAGGCGAAATCCGCCTGCGTTTTTGATTTGGTTAAAAACCGGTTTGTTTTTGAACTTAATAAAGATATTCAGCTTCCTTTGGCAAGTCTTGCTAAACTGATGACGGCGGCGGAGGCAAAAGAAAATTTGCTTCCGACAACACTGGTGGAGATTTCCAAAGAGGCACTTCTTATGGAGGGCGATAGCGGTCTTGCTGTGGGCGAAACATGGAGATTGCCGGATATTTTGAAAATTATGCTCATTTCGTCGTCAAACGACGCGGCTTACGCGATTGCCTCTTCTTTGTCCGCCGGCCTTAAGCCGGACGATTCCGAATTTGTCGGATTGATGAATAAAAAAGCGCGGGAACTGGGATTAGAACAAGCTTATTTTTTAAACGCCACCGGTTTGGATATTTCAAAGGAAATAGCCGGCGCGGCCGGCTCTTGTTCTGATATAACAAAATTAATAGTATATATTTTGAAAGAGTATCCGGAATTGCTGGAAGCAACCACAAAAGAAATAATGATTTTGAACGGGAAAGAATTTAAAAATACAAATAAACTGCTCCCAAATTTGCCGGTATTATTGGGAAGCAAAACTGGCTTTAGCGATCTAGCCGGCGGCAATTTGATAGTGGTTGTTGATAAGGGCTTGGGTTACCCGATGATTTTAACGGTTCTTGGTTCATCGCTTGACGGCAGGTTTTCAGATGTGCAAACATTATATGACAGGTTTGTGAAATAGGTCTTTTTGCTGTATTTTATAATTATGGATCTAAATATTCTGAAAGTATTTGGTTTATCCGCTTTTAGTTTTTTTATCGGCATTTTGGTGGCGCCTGTTCTGGCTCATTATTTGTACAAATACAAGGCTTGGAAAAAAAATGGCAGTATCAAAGCCATCAGCGGCGAAGAGGCGACTATTGTTAATCAGTACCACAAAGAAAAACAAGTGGGAACGCCGAGAATGGGCGGACTGCTGATTTGGCTCAGCACAATTTTGATAATTTTTATTTTTTGGGGAATTTTCAATGTATTTCCGAATTCGCTGACGGAAAAATTAAATTTTCTAAGCCGTTCACAAACTTGGCTGCCGGTTTTTGCTTTAGTTTCTGCTTCAGTAATTGGATTGGTAGATGATATTTTACAAGTTCGTGGCCGGGGAAAATATATCGGCGGCGGCCTGAGTTTAACAAAAAGAATAATTTTGGTGGCTTTAATCGGTTTAATCGGAGGGTTATGGTTTTATTTTAAACTCGAAACAAGCGACATTTTAGTGCCGTTTTGGGGGCATGTAGAAATCGGGTGGCTTTTTGTCCCATTTTTTGTGGTGATTATGCTGGCTGTTTTTAGCGGAGGAGTGATAGACGGGCTGGATGGCTTGGCGGGCGGAATTTTCGCTTCAATTTTCGCGGCCTATTCCGGGGTAGCATTTTTCCAAAACCAAGTGGATTTGGCTGCTTTCTGCGCGGTTTTAACAGGAGCTATTCTTGCTTTTCTTTGGTTTAACATACCGCCGGCCAGATTTTATATGGGCGAAACCGGCATTTTGGGGCTGACAGCGGCTCTGACGGTAGTCGCTTTTCTTACCGATTCCGCGCTCGTATTGCCGGTTATCGCTTTCCCGCTCGTAATAGAAGCCGGTTCCGTTATTATCCAAATTTTTTCCAAGAAATTTTTTAAGCAGAAAATATTTTTGGCGGCGCCCATTCATCATCATTTTGAAGGAAGGGGGTGGCCAAACTACAAAATAACGATGCGTTTCTGGGTCATGGGCGTCGTATTTGCTATAATAGGGATGGTGATAATTCTTGTTGGCAAATAGTTTATGTTTTATTCTGTCATAATAAAAAACGGCAATATTGTAGACGGCACCGGCGCCGAAATATTCAAAGCGGATGTCGGAATTAGGGGAGAGAAAATTTCCAAAATAGGCGACTTGCAAAACGAATCAGCCGATCTGGTTTTGGATGCCGGCGGTTTTTTTGTCGCTCCAGGTTTTATTGATTTGACCACGCACTCTGACACGCATTGGACTTTATTTTCACAGCCAAACCAGGAAAGTTTTATAAGGCAGGGGATAACAACAATTTTGGGCGGACACGGCGGCTGTTCTTTGGCTCCGCTTATAAAAAAAGAGGCTTTGGGAGCGCTGGAAAGATTGTTGGACATCACGGAAATAAACATTAATTGGCAGACAACGAAAGAATTTCTGGATTATGCGGAGAGAATTGAATTGGCGGTAAATTTTGCCACTCTCGTCGGGCATGAAACACTAAGAAGAAATATTTTGGATGATAACAGCGATAAAACGGCAAACAAAGAACAAATTAAACAGATAAACGATTTGCTTGAGAAATCGCTTAATGACGGCGCCTTCGGTTTGTCCACAAATTTCGGAAAAAAATATTCCAAGTCGGCGTCAGAAAAAGAAATTCTGTTTCTTTTTAAAACCGTCGCTGGCAATAACGCAATTTCCGCGCATCATCTTGAAGATGAAGGGAAAAATTTGCTACCGGCCATTTCCAAACTAATAACATTTTTAAGAGAATCGGGTGCGAAGGGGCATATTTCCCACTTTAAAGCTCTGGGCCGTGAAGCGTGGGAAAATTTTGAAAACGCCCTCAATATGATAGAGCGGGCGCAAAAAGAAGGCATTTTTTTGTCTTGTGATTTTTTTCCTTATACAAGCACCGGTTCTAATTTAGTCAGTTTTTTGCCTGCCTGGATTTTGGCCGAAAACAAGGAAAAAATTCTACGCCTTCTAAAAGAAAAAGAGGTCCGGGAAACTTTGAAAAGTTATTTGAAAAGCCTTACTCTTCATTTTGATAAAATAATCATCGCTTCTACTGGCCGCGATTCGGGCAGTATCGGCAAAAGCATAAGTCAAATAAGCAAAAATTCCGGGTTGGAGGAAGAAGAGGTGGTCATCGGCCTTCTTGAAGCCAATGATTTACGAGTGTTTATCTTCAATGATATTATTTCCCCAAAAAATATTGAAATTTTAAGCCAGAAATTTTATTCCATGATTGCTTCCGATGGAGTTGGTTATGATGCCTTGGGTTTATCCGGAAATAATTTGCCGCATCCGCGCTCTTTTGGAGCTTTTCCGCGCGCGATGTCCCAATTTGTAAAAGAAAAAATGATTTTAACCTGGGAGGAAATAATTCATAAAATGTCCGGTTTGCCCGCGCAGACTCTTGGCATAAAAGATCGCGGAATAATTAAAGAAAACTATTGCGCCGATGTTGTTGTTTTTAATTCGGAAACAATAGAAGACAGAGCGACATGCGAAAATCCATTCCAATATTCCGCGGGTATTCAGTACGTGTTTGTAAATGGCAGATTAACTTTGGCGGAAAACAATTTAACCGGAAACCGCCGCGGGAAAATTCTTAGGAAAAAACGATGAGAAAAAAATATGATAAAGTTTTTTTGGGCATCATATTAACGCTTTTATTTTTTGGTTTTTTTGTTTTGGCGTCGGCTTCTTTGGGGATGGCCGCCCGAGAGGGAAAAAATTCTTACGACATTCTTTTAAAACAGGTTGTTCTGGGCGGGGGAGTTGGTTTTATTTTATTTTTATTGACCAGCCGGATATATTACAAAAAATGGAAATCCCTGGCCTTGCCTTTTTTTGTAATAAGTTTTTGCCTGACGCTTTTGGTTTTCGTGCCGCACATAGGTTTTAAATACGGCGGCGCCGCCAGGTGGCTTTCTTTGGGCTCTTTTACTTTTCAGCCATCGGAACTTTTAAAATTTGCTTTCGTGGTGTATTTGAGCTCCTGGCTGTCCAGCAGAAGAAATGAAGTTCCTTCTTTTAAGGCTGGTTTTGTTCCGTTTTTAATAATTGTTGGGTTTGTGGGGGTTAGTCTGATTTTGCAGCCCGACATCGGAACTCTTGGAGTAATTTGCATTACCGGAGCGCTTCTTTTCTTTTTGGCCGGGGGAAGATTTACACAACTCGGGCTTTTGCTGATTTTGGGCTTTGTTTTGGTTTCCGCTTTGGTTTGGTCAAAACCTTATTTGAAGTCCAGAATAAACATATTTTTTAACGAATCCTATGATTTACAAGGCGCGGGGTATCAAACAAATCAAGCAAAAATAGCAATGGGCTCCGGCGGCATTTGGGGCAAGGGTTTTGGTCAGGGTATTTCTAAATTTAATTATCTTCCTGAACCAACAGGAGACTCCATTTTTGCCGTAATAGGCGAAGAGTTCGGCTTTATTGGAACCACTTTTTTAATTTTGCTATTTCTCTTCTTTTGTTTCAAATGTTTCCACATAGCCAACCGAGCGTCCAATACTTTCGGTAGACTTTTGGCCTCGGGAATTGCTATACTTATTACAGTGCAGGTATTTGTTAATATGTACGCCATAGCCGGCCTCATCCCGCTTACCGGACTGCCTTTGATTTTTATTTCCCAAGGCGGGTCGGCGCTGGCTTTAGCATTGGCCGAGGTCGGAATTATATTAAATATTTCTAAGTATTCATTATGAAGATACTACTAACGGGCGGGGGGACGGGGGGACATTTTTACCCCATAATCGCGGTGGCGGAAGCGCTATACGATTTAGCGGAAGAGGACAAAATTATTACTCCTCAGCTTATTTTTATGTCTGACCAAAAATATGACGGCAAACTTGTTGCCGACGAAGGATTGATTTTTAAAAAAATATATGCCGGTAAAATACGGCGCTATTTTTCTTTTCTTAATGTTACGGATTTGTTTAAAACTTTTCTCGGCATTTTAAAAGCAATATGGTCAATATATATGGATATGCCGGACGTAATATTCGGCAAAGGCGGCTATGCCAGTTTTCCCGTCTTAGTGGCGGGCAGAATTTTTGGCATACCCGTGATAATCCATGAATCGGACGCCATTCCTGGCAAAGTCAATAAATGGGCCGGCAAATTTGCCAAAAAAATCGCTTTGTCTTTTCCGGAAGCCGTTGATTATTTCCCGAAAGAAAAAAGCGCGTTAACCGGCATTCCGATAAGAAAAAATGTTTTAGGTTTTACGCCGGAAGAGGGGAGGGAGATGTTCGGCTTAGAACCAAAGATACCGACTCTTTTAATTTTGGGCGGATCTCAGGGCTGCCAAAAAATAAACGAAATAATTTTGGATGCCATGGAAGAATTGTTAAAAGATTTTCAAATAATACACCAGTGCGGCAAAAATAATGAAAAAGAAATTTCCGAAAGAGCAGAAGTTGTTTTGGAAAAATCTGATTTTAAAAGCAGATACCACCCTTACCCTTATTTAAATGATTCGTTCTTAAGAAACGCGGCCAGTGTTGCCGACTTGGTAATTTCACGCGCGGGGGGAAGCGCCATTTATGAAATAGCCGCCTGGGGACTGCCGTCTATTTTGGTTCCGCTGAAAAACTCCGCCCAAGGCCACCAGATGGCAAATGCTTACAATTATAACCGTTCGGGCGCTTGCGATGTGATAGAGGAAAGCAATCTTTCGCCCCATGTTTTGATTTCTGAAATAAAAAGAATTTTTGAAGAAAAAGAAAAAATGAAAAAAATGGCGGAGGCGGCGAAAAAATTTTATAAGCCGGAAGCTGCCAGAAAAATAGCCAAAGAAATAATGAAATTGGCGCTGGAACACGCATGACTAAAAAAATTAGAACCAGAATAGCTCCCAGTCCGACAGGTTTTTTGCATATTGGTACGGCCAGAACCGCGCTTTTTAACTATCTTTTTGCCAAACAAAACAATGGCAAATTTATTTTAAGAATTGAAGACACTGACAAAGAGCGATCTAAAAAAGAATTTGAAGAAAATATTTTGGAGGGCCTAAAGTGGCTGGGATTAAATTGGGACGAAGGCCCTTTTTATCAAAGCCAGCGTAATAATATTTATGTAAAATATGCCCAAAAATTACTAAAATCAAATCTGGCCCACAAAGAAGGCGGGGCCATTATTTTTAAAAATACTCAAGAAGCAATTGAATTTGAAGATATAATTCGCGGCCTCATCCGCTTTGAGCCGGATTCTCAAAAAGATATCGTCTTAATCAAGTCGGATGGATCGGCTACTTATAATTTTGCGGCCGTGGTAGATGACAAAGAAATGAAAATCACTCATGTTATCCGCGGCGAAGACCACATTTCTAATACCCCAAAACAAGTCGCTTTGTACAAGGCTCTTGATTTTGAAATTCCAAAATTTTGCCATTTGCCATTGATACTGGGACCCGATAAATCAAAAATGAGCAAACGCCACGGCGCCATTTCGGTGGCAGAATATAAAGAAAAAGGATATTTGCCAGAAGCGTTGATTAATTTTCTGGCTCTTTTGGGTTGGAATCCTGGAGATGACAGGGAAATTTTTAACATAGACGAACTCTTAAAAATTTTTTCTTTGGAAAAAGCGCAAAAAGGCGGCGCCGTATTTAATATAGATAAACTAAATTGGTTCAACAAAGAATATCTTAAAAAAACCCCGACAAAAGAATTGGCCGAAAAACTGAAAAAATTTGTATCGGATGATTGGCGAAATAAAATAAACAGCAACCCGGAATATTGGATAAAAATAACAGAACTTGAAAAAGACCGGATAACGACTCTCTCCGACATGGGCGAGGGGATTGAGTTTTTTTTAAACAAGCCGGTTTTCCCCAAAGCCCTGCTTGTTTGGAAAAAAGAAGATAATCCAAGTAAAGTAAATGAATATCTTGACAATCTTATAAAATTACTTTCTGATTTGAACGAGAGTTCTTTTACAAAGAAAGAAATTAAAAACGTTGTTTGGGGTTATTCAGAAAAAAGGGGAAGAGGCAACGTTTTATGGCCGTTTAGGGTTGCTTTAACGGGCCGGGATAAATCGCCGGATCCTTTCAGTGTGGCTGAAATTTTAGGCAAAAAAGAAACATTGGAACGTCTTGAGTCGGCGAAAATATGACATTACGCAAAACAACAGCTCAAATTATCGCCATTGTAATTTTAATAATTCTGGCTCAATTTTTATCATCTAGAACTCCAATTTTTGCCGAATCAAAAATAGAAGAGTTGCGCGGTAAAATTAGCGAAAAAAATGAAGAAATTTCTGAAATTGAAAAAGATATAGAAAAATATCAGACAGAAATAGACAAAACTCTGAAAGAATCAAAAACATTGAAAAACCAAATAAGCCAACTTAACAGCACCGCCAATAAACTTGGCGCCGAAATAAAACTTACTAACGAAAAAATTGATAGCGCGAATTTAACGCTGGAAAAACTGGAAATTGAAATTGGAAATAAAAATAACCAAATTGAAAACAGCAAAGAATCTTTGGCCGAAGTGCTTCGCAGAATAGATGAAGAAGAATCCCAGTCGCTGCTGGAAACTCTCCTAAAACATGGGAAGCTGTCTGATTTTTTTGACGACTTAGAAGGAATGGAACAGCTGCAGGGAAATATAACCGCCAAGGTCAACGAATTAAAAGATTTGAAGAATTCATTGGAGAAAATTCAGGGAGAAAAAATAGCGGAAAAAAATAATTTAAGCGCGTTAAACGCGAAATTGGGCGACCAAAAAAAGATAGCGCAGCAAAACAAAAAACAAAAAGACGTATTATTGCAAGAAACAAAAAACAGGGAAGAAAATTATAAAAAATTACTTGACGAAAAACTTGCCAAAAAAGAGGCTTTTGAAAAAGAAATAATGAGCCTTGAGGGAGAACTAAGAATTCAAATAGACCCGAATAGTTTGCCGCCGGCCGGCTCCGGAGTGTTGGCTTGGCCGTTAGATAAAATTACAATAACACAATATTTTGGCAACACTCCTTTTGCCACAGAAAACCCCCAAGTTTACGGGGGAATGGGTCATAATGGAATTGATTTTAGAGCTTCGGTTGGCACTCCCGTCAAAGCATCTGCCAGCGGAATCGTAGAGGCAACCGGCAACACAGATTTAATCTCGGGATGCTATTCTTATGGCCAATGGGTTCTTATAAAGCACAACAACGGCCTTTCAACTCTTTATGCCCATCTTTCTCTGACCAAAGTTGCGGCGGGGCAAAATGTGGTTATTGGCGACATAATCGGCTACAGCGGCCAAACAGGGTATGCCACCGGGCCGCATCTTCATTTTACCGTTTATGCCACACAGGGAGTGAAAATAACTAAATTTACAAACAGTATAAATTGCAAAAACGCCGTAATACCGATTGCAGACAAAAAAGCATATCTTAACCCGTTATCATATTTATAGTATAATAAATTTATGAGCAAAGGTTTTGTAAATATCATTATTTTAATAATAATCGCGGTTATTGTTCTTGGATATTTCAAGATAGACTTGCGGAGTATTTGGAACAGCGAGCCGGTTCAAAATAATCTAGGGTTTTTGTGGGAAAGCGCAAGAATTATTTGGCATAACTATTTATCCGAACCGGCGAATTTTGTTTGGGGAATTTTTTATAACTATATCTGGCTATCATTTATTGAGAATATGCAAAGAATAAAAATGGGAGAGAAGCCAGCTATTCTAGACAATACTTCGTTGCCGACATTTCAAGTCGAATCTCAATAAT
>Ga0180009_10008607_pt1 | contig 10084 bp, 7 predicted proteins | sample OS_PC_MetaG_FD_123537 | JGI IMG/M metagenome (GOLD analysis project Ga0180009, IMG submission 123537) | Groundwater microbial communities from the Aspo Hard Rock Laboratory (HRL) deep subsurface site, Sweden - OS_PC_MetaG | ecosystem: Environmental > Aquatic > Deep subsurface > Groundwater... | reverse complement strand
TCCATTGGATCACCCTTGGAGGAAGTTTAAAATAAACCCATATAAAAGATCATTTTTATCTAATACAAAATAGGACATTTCTATTTAACGGAAAACAGGACATTTTCATTTTGCTGTTACAGATCAAGCTAAAATATTGACAAACTAAGGAATTGATGGTATAATTTAAAGAGATACGGAAAACAAGGAAGTAAATAAGTTAATTATTGAGCACAAGGAGGTTTTGGGTTCCAAGGATTGGAAAACAAAAGACTTATTTAATTTTTCAAGGAGGAAAGAAAGGAGGAAAATTAAGATGCCAGGAGTAAATCCAATCGGGAGTGCGATGCCTCAAGTGCCAGTAATTCCCCAAGAGAAGAGAGAAGAAGCACAAGTAGGAAAAAATCCTGCGGTTCCAGAGAAGGTAAGAGAAGCTGAAATTAGACCGATGGAACGAAAAGAACAAGGAAGCAGAGCCAAGCTTATGTGTAACGGAAGCAATATAGATGTAATTGGGTAATTTAATTTTAAAAGTAGTTTACTTAATAATTAAGTTTTTTAATGTTATTTTCTAATATTTAGATTTTGAAAGAATGATTAAGTGAATAAGCCATGAAAAAGGATGATCGTGTCATTTCTCATGGCTTATTTAGTTTAATTCTTGTTTCAATTAATCTTTATTTTTTGCTTTAGACCCAAGAGACCCAAGCAAAATAAGTTTGCGAAAAATGTTAAAGAAGCCTATAGACCTTAGACTATAGACTTAAGAGACTAAGGGAAGGTTTTTAGTCTAAGGTCTATAGGCTGTAATCTATCTAAAATTTTCGCCAACTAATTTTCACTAAGTATATCTGAGAAAGATAAGGAGCTATTCCTAAAGAAAAGACCAAAAGAAGTATGGATAAAAATAAAAAGAGATTTATTCTAACAGGGTTTATTTTTTTACCTTTGCTTGTCTTTATTTTATTGACTTCTTTTTTAAAAACAGCAGCTCAGACATTAAAAGAATCTAAATCTGTAAAATTAGAACATGGCTTTCCAAGGATTGTCTATGCAGTTCAAGTATTTAATTACACAGAAGAAAATCTTAAAAAGATTGCTTCCTATGATATCTTGGTTATTGGAGATATAGTCCAAGATGAAAGACCAGAAATATTTGATAAATTACGGCAATTTAATCCTACCATAAAGATTCTTGCCTATGTAGATCCTATAGAGATTCATGAAAGTGCAAAAAAACAAGAAAAACATACTATAGCTTACCAACGTTATAAAAGAGTTCCTGATTCTTGGTGGTTAAAAGATTCTTTTGGTTTTCAAGCTAAGGCATTTAAAGACCAATGGTTAGTAGATGTAACTAATAAATGCTCTTTAGATCAAGGAGAGCGGTGGAATACTTTTTTGCCAAAATTTATTCATCAAAGAGTAATGTCCGTAGGATGTTGGGACGGAATAATGTTTGACAATTGTTGGAAAAATGTAACTTCCCAAGTTAGAAATATAGACCAAAACAAGGATGGCAAAAAAGATGATCCTATCCAGCTTAATAAAGAATGGGCAGAAGGAATGGAAACTTTACTGAATTGTACTCGAAATAATGAAACCACTGACAAGTTTATCTTAAGTAATGTAGAATTCTTTTCTCCTGTTAATGGTATAGTGATAGAGGACATGGATAACTATGATTGGCATAAATCCTGGGAAAATGTAGTCAATAAGTATCATTATGTAATGAAGAATGCTGTTTTTCCTCAAGTATGTTTTTTACAAGTGGCCATCTATGAGGATGAACTTTCTACTTATCGAAAGGTAAGATTTGGACTTACTACCACCTTACTAAATAATGGTTATTTCTGTGTTAGCCAGATGCTCCACCGTGACCAGATAGTTTATGACCCTGGTAAGATTTGGTTTGATGAATTTGGGGGAATTAAAGGGTTAAAAAGAGGTTATCTTGGAAATCCTAAAACAGCTGCTTATCTTTATGAAGATCAGGTTTGGCGAAGGGATTTCGATCATGGAATTGTCTTGTGTAATCCATCCTATAAGGCAAAATTTGTTCATTTAGAGACTATTTATAAAAAGATTGATGGCCAGCAAGACAGAAGGGTAAATGATGGGTCATTAGTTTCCGCAGTAACTATCCCTCCCCAAGATGGTCTTATCTTACTAAGGAAACCAAACAATAGTAAGCAATCTGATAAATAACTTGACATAATAGTTGTATTTCCACCCCCTAACCCCCGCCAGCGGGGGACAGCCTCGAGCTTATCCCCCGCTGGCGGGGGTTAGGGGGTGGATTTTCCCTACGAGGTATGTCAACTTAATTAATGGATTACAAATAATAAGAGCTTATATGTTTTCTTAAGGCAGTTTTAGATTAAATGAAAGAAGTCTTTGGAAATATAATTGGCATTAAACCAAGTCAGATTAAACGACTTGAAAATATTTATAGAAGAAAGATAGATCCATCCCTTATTGTTCCACTAGATCTTGCCTCGTCTTTATTAGAGATTTCAAATGAAATAGGACGACAAGTAGGAATTCTTGTTAGTAGGGCTGGATATGTTGATTATGTAGCCGTGGGAGATTTCCATAAAATAGTTCTTCCAGATTTTGGAAGACTTCGAGTTGGAAGTGGAAGATTTAGAGGTTTAAGATTTATCCATACCCATTTAAACAGAGAACCTCTTAGTCGAGATGATTTAGTAGACTTGGTTATCCTACGATTAGATCTGATGGCTTCGATATCCCTTGATTTTTATCGTCAAGAACCACTAATCTCGATAGGTTATCTATTGCCTCAAAATTCAGAAGAAAAGTTTTGGAAGATAGTTGAACCTCAAAGTATATCTAAACTCAATCTGAACTTTATTGAATTTATCGAGGCTTTAGAAGAAGAATTTACGGCTAAATCTCTAATTTCAAGAAAAATTAAATCTTCCCAAGAAAGAGCTGTCTTAGTTCATGTGAGTGATGATTTTGATAGATTAGAAGCAGAAGAAGCCTTAAATGAATTAAAAGAGTTGGTCTGGACGGCAGGGGTAGAAGCAGTGGATACAGCCTTACAGTTTCGTAAAAAACTTGATCCTAAGTATTTGTTAGGCAAAGGCAAATTAGAGGATCTAGTCATAAAGAGCGTTCAATCCGAGGCGGATATAATTATTTTTAATCAAGATTTAACTCCAACCCAAGCCAGGATAATTAGTGAAATGACTGATTTAAAAGTGCTGGATCGGACGCAGCTCATCTTAGATATTTTTGCTCAGAGAGCTCAAAGTAGTGATGGAAAGATGCAGGTTGAGTTGGCTCAACTTAAGTATAGACTTCCAAGGTTAACTCGTTTAGATAATGGTTTAAGTCGTCTTACGGGAGGTATTGGCGGTCGAGGTCCTGGAGAGACAAAACTAGAAATAAGTCGCCGTCGGGTTAGAGAGCAGATCAGCCATTTAGAAACTAAACTTAAAAATAGCACTCTTAGCCGTAGAGAACGTCGAAAGAAAAGAAAGGATAATAAGATACCCATCGTAGCCATTATTGGCTATACAAATGCCGGGAAATCTACTCTCCTAAATGGCTTAACTTTGAGCCATGAGTATACTGACGATAAACTCTTTGCTACTTTAGATCCCCATGCTCGTCTTCTTTGTTTTAGGGGAGAAATGTCTCAAGATGATCATAAAATTTGGAACCTTGAAAAAATAATCTTAGTCGATACGGTTGGCTTTATTCGACATCTGCCTAAAGATCTCTTAGCTGCTTTTAGAGCTACTTTAGAAGAACTTGAAGATGCAGATTTCTTTCTTCATCTAGTAGACGGTTCTTTTTTTAAGTATTCCAAACATATTGAGATAGTAGAGGAAGTCTTGGTTGATTTGGGTTTGGCTAATATTCCTCAACTTTTAGTAATGAATAAGATTGATAAAATTACTCAAAAAGAGAAAGAGAAGTTTATTAGGCAGTATAATGGATTAGCTATTAGTGCTTTAAAAGGTGATGGCTTGGAAGAATTAAAGATGGAGTTAGCTAAGAGGTTGTGGTCAATTACTTCCTTATTGGGTAAGAAGTAAGACGGTAATCCTTCTGTTTTTTGAGTCATAAGGATTATCCTTTACCAGAAGCTCTGTGTCAGCATAACCTACTACTTGTTTAAATCGTTTGGCATCTATGCCATTAAGCTCAAGTTCTCTTCTTGCTTTTGAGGCTCTGGCTGTGGAAAGCTCCCAATTAGTATACTCAGCCGATACATAGGGGTGAGCATCAGTATGTCCTTCTATTATTAATTTATAATTAGTTCCCTTGATGTCCTCCGCTATCTTTCTAAGCATCTTCTTGGCATGGGGTGTAAGCTCAGGACTACCTTTGGGAAACAAGGGACTTCCTTCTGTCTCTGAAAGTTGAATCTTTACTCCCCTATTATCTGCTTCAATCTTTATCTGACTTCTATCAAGAGAAAGATTTTTAAGTTTTTCATCTAATCCCTCTTTAAGATTTTTAGCTGCTGGTGTTTCTTCTTTCTTCTTTAATTGTTCTTCTTTTTTCTTTAACTCTTTTTCCTTCTTCTCTAGTTCCTTTTCTTTCTCTTCCATGGCTTCTTGTTTTGTCTTTTCTAGTTTTTCCTTCTTTTCCAGGCCCTTTTCTGGTGTTTTACTTAAACATGGTTTTTCTGACAAAGCACCCTTTTCCATTACTGAAAAACTTGATTTTTCAAAGATACTAAAGGTTTGAAAATAAGAAGCTACCCCATCTCTTTGAGCTGGGGTGAGCATATTGATAAGCCACATCACAATAAAGAACAACATCATGGCGGTTACAAAGTCGGCGTAAGCTACTTTCCATGATCCACCATGACCACCACCATGACCACCTTTATTTACTTTTTTAATGATGATGATATTCTTCTTTTCTTCTTTTTCCTCTTCTTTCATTTAGGTCCTTCGCGCATTACTTGATCAAGCTCAACAAAAGTAGGTCTTTCTTCAGTAGGGATCACCCTTCTTCCAGCTTCTAAAGCTATCAGTGGAGCCATGCCACTGACATAAGAGACAAGGGCTATTTTTACCACATTAAAGAAGACTGATTTGCCAATAGCTATATGTCCCAAGTTTGCAGCTATGGGACCAAGAATACCATAACAACTAAGCACTCCAATCATTGTTCCTACCAGAGCAGCTGCAATATGATGACCAATGACCGTTGGTGGTTGGTCAATGACACCCATGGTAATGATCACTCCTAAAACGGCTGCTACGATACCAAGCCCTGGACAAGCATCAGCAATACTAGCCATAGCCATAGATGGAGCTACCGTGTCATGTTGAACAACTTCAATATCAACTTCTAATAATGATTCTAATTGATGAGCTGGCATATTAGTAGCGGTCATAATTACCCTTAGGTTATCGCAGATAAATAACAGGAGAAGCTTATTAGCTAAAATATGTCCATACTCTCTAAAGATGAGACTTTCTGTTGGATTTTCTATATCTCCTTCAATAGAGATAAGGCCATCTCTTTTTATCTTGATAAATATTCGATTTAATAAGGAGAATAATTCTAGATAAGATTCCTTACTTGAATGGGCGCCAAACATTTCTTTGAAACCGTTAATGAGAAGCTTTATGGTCTTCATTGGAGTAGCTGTTATTAAAGCGCCAGCACATGCTCCACCAATAATAACCAGCTCTGCTGGCTGGAAGAGCATATGGAAATTACCATGTTCTAAGAAAAATCCAAATCCTACACTTCCTAAAACTACAGCTAACCCTATAATAACAAGCATTATTTTAAGAAACTCCTCTTCTTTTTATTATTCTTTCAAGACTACTTTAAGAGACTTTAAAGTAGTCTTATTTTATAATACTATTTTTATGTTTGTCAATAATTCTTTTATAGTCATTGAAGTAGTTATTAACAAAAATTAGACATAGGGAATAATACCGAGCAATAAAAGATAAACTTGTTTAAAGTTAAATTAATTTGCTCTAAGTCAAATTTTCATTAATAAGTGCGATAAAGATTATTGGTAGATACACTTTAGGGATAATGAGAAATTATTTCTATGAAAAGAAAAAAATTAAATGACTAAAGGAAGTTGGATTTCAAAGGTAGTGCCTTGATTAACCTCACTGGTTACTTTAATCTCTCCCTGGTGTTCTCTAATAATCCTTTTACAAATAGAAAGTCCTAAGCCAGTTCCTTTCTCTTTGGTAGTATAAAAAGGTTCAAATATTTTAGAGAGATTTCCTTCGGGAATACCGCCACCGGTATCAGAAATTTTTAGACTTAAAAACCTTTCTTCTTGGCTTAAACTTACCCTCAATTGGCCTCCTTGGGGCATAGCTTGAACAGCATTAATAACAATATTCATAAAGACTTGTCTCAACTGACTACTTTCTCCTAAAACATAAGCTTCTTTTATAGAATAATCTTTAACTAAAGTAAGGTAGTGCTTAATAAATGTTTCTTCTAAGAGCAAGAGGAGTTCTTCTATGATCTTCCCGATCTCTACTTTTTGATATTGAAATTCTGAAGCTCGGCTAAAATTAAGTAATTTGTCTAAGAAGCTATTTAATTTTTTTACCTCGTTAGGAAGAATGCTTTTAATCTTTTCTTGAAAATTTTTATCTTCTATCTTTTCTTTTATTAATTGAGCAAAGACACTGATAGAGACTAAAGGATTTCTAATTTCATGAGCAATTTCAGAAACCAAAGTTCCTATGGTGGCTAATTTATCTGCTTGGTATAAATTTTCTTTCATCTTCTTCATTTCTTCTAAAAGCATCAGATTTTTAGTCGAAATGCTAATTTGCTCTTTGATAGACTTTAGGACATATAGATCGAGGGGGGTGTAAATAGATCTTATTTTATCACCTAAGCATAAAATACCAAACATTCTTTCCATAGAAGATAAAGGGATGCAAATAGCTACTTTACATTTCTTTAGCTCATTCATAATTACCAAGAGTTCTTCTTTAGAAAAATGAACAGATAGATCTTGACTCGACCAAATATCTAAGTCTTCTCTAATTAAAAGAGTGTCTTTTTGGCTTAAGTATCTGACTATACAATTATCCTCTTTAAAGATTAAATTTTTGTCTTTGTTATCCAAAGATGCCTTTGTTTCAAATAACTTACTTTCTTCGTTATAAAGTAAGATAAAACAATGGCTACATCTTAAAGTCTCGGATATCTCTTTGGTGGTAATGGAGAGAAGCTTGCTTAATTCAAAGATGTTACTTAACTTTTGGCTAAAATCTAATAAGAATGTAGGGGCATCATAATCAATCTTAAAGAATATTTTTTTACTAAAATAAGAAAATTTTTCCTTTAAGGGTTGAAATAGATAAGAGATAATAATAGCTACTAAGATAGTTACGAAGATAGATATTTCTGGTAATGTCTTAATAAAGAGTAGATAAGAAAGACCTACCACCACTATATAAGTAACTATAATAAACACACTTAATAAAAGATATAAGAAACTTTGCTCGAAGATGACTAAAGTGCTTATCGTTCCTCGACGAAGTATGGCAAAAGCAGTAATGGCCAAAGCTAATAAGTTAGCTATATTTCCGGTGGGAGAATAGTAATTGTATCCTAAAGTAGAAAATATAAAGGAGATAATGTTTAAAGAGCCTATCCCAAAACTTATTAACAAACAATACATCTGGTTTTTTTCAGTAGGGGATTTAGTTGTCTTATACTTTAAAGTTACTAAGTAAATAGCATAAAAGATAAAAGAAAAAGCTCCTAATAGATAAACTTGGTATAAATAGCCATTTACCGCTACATAGCCAAAAGGTTTTTGAATCATCTTAGTTACTAAGAGATGGGGAGAAGAAAGATTTATTCCCAAAAAGAATAAAGTAGAGATTCCATTTAAGATTAGAGCTATTTTTTCTTTAAGGGTATTAATCTTAGTAATATGGAAGGAAAAATAATGGAGAGCAAATGGAATAAGAATAATTCCGGTGCTTAAAATATAGTTATAGAGATAGGCGCTTTCAGCCCTTTGAGTAACCAGCTTTAAATAAGTGTTTAAACTAAAAAAGGCTAAAATTAAGCATAAAAGAGCAAAACTTTTATGGACCTGGCTCTTCTTACCTTTTGCATAAACAAAAGCTCCTAAGGATAAGTTTCCTATTACAGAGATAAGAGAAGGTAGCGGATAAAAATTCATCTGATAGCACCTATTAATGAAAATTTGACTTAGAGCCAATTAATTTATACCCAAGCGAGTTTATCTTTTATTGCTCGGTATTATTTCCCAATAGAAGGTTTTCGTTAATAACTACTATCAGCCTTATTCTTTATACCCAAAGAGTTTATCTTTTCTATTAAGGTAGTTCTGTGAATACCCAAGAGCTTAGCGGTCTTAGTTTGATTAAAGTTATTCTTCTTTAAGATATTTAAGATATATTGCTTTTCAAAACTTTCTTTGGCTTCCTTTAAAAGCAAATCCTCTTTAACTTTAATCTCTTCTTCGCCAGCTACTAGGATATCTAAGGGAAGTTGATGAACTTGAAGGGATTTTTCTTTACTTAAGACGATCATTCTTTCTATGATATTATTTAATTCTCTAACATTTCCAGGCCAAGAATAATTCATTAAGATATCAACAGCTTGGCCACTGATGCCTTTAATATCTTTATTAAATTTTTCATTAAAGTATTTTATAAAGTATTCAATTAAGAGAGGAATATCCTCCTTACGCTCTCTTAAAGGAGGAAGCTCTATAGGTATTACATTTAAACGATAGTATAGGTCTTCACGAAACCGGCTTTCTTCTACAGCTTTCTTTAAATTGGTATTAGTAGCTGAAATAATTCGAGCGTTAGTCCTGATAAGTTTTTCTCCTCCCACTCTTTCAAATTCTCGTTCTTGAAGAACACGGAGAAGCTTAGCTTGGATATCATATTTTAAACAACTTATCTCATCTAAAAATAGTGTTCCTTCGTTAGCTAATTCAAATTTACCAATCTTAGTAGTAATTGCTCCTGTGAAAGCTCCTTTTTCATGGCCAAAGAATTCACTCTCTAAAAGATTTTCAGGAATAGCGGCACAATTAACAGCAATAAAAGGTTTGCCTTTTCTAAGGCTATTAGAGTGAATAGTGCGAGAGATAAGTTCTTTGCCGGTACCACTTTCTCCTGTAATTAAGATAGTAGCGTCATTTTGGCAAATTTGGGTCATAAATTCAAAGATTTGGTGCATCTTAGAGCTTTTAGCAACAATACTTTCAAAAGCTAAAGGTCTTTCTTCTTCCTTTGTTGCTTTAAGATAGTTAACCTCTTTGGTTAAGTTATGTTTTTCTAAAGCTTTTTCAATAATTACTCTAATCTCTTCTACATTAAAAGGTTTATTTACATAATCATAAGCTCCTAAACGCATCGCTTCAACAGCGCTCTTGATTGTTTTTGTAGCGGTAATCATAATTACTTCCATATTTTTATCAATACTTTTAACTCTTTCTAAAACCTTAATTCCATCAATACCAGGAAGTCTGATATCCAATAAGATTAAATTTACTTCCTCGCTAATCACCTTTTTAATAGCTTCTTCGCCACTTTGAACTCCTTCTACTTTATATTTAGTTTCATCTAAAAGGAGTTTAAAAGATTCAATAATGCTTATTTCGTCATCAACTACTAAGATATAAGGTTGTTTATTCATCTTCATTTTCCTTTTAAAAAAATTAAATGCTACATTCAACCAGCAAATGCAACACTCGACTTAAAGACTTCTAATGGAGTCTGATAATTAAGGGATTTACGAAGTCTATTTTAGACTACCTAATCATTATAAAATTTGACAAAAGATAGTAAAACATATTATAATAAGATATGTTATAAATATTATAAAGTAAACATATAAATTTTTGTGAAAAAGTTTTTGGTTTAGACTCCATTAATTAAATGATATATTTACCATTTCTTTTAGGATTTCTAATTATAAATTAGAAATAAAAAAGGAGGAAAAAATGACACAGAAAGAGCTATTTGAATTTATCAACAAAAACATGTCTTGCACTTTGGCAACATGCGTTGATAACAAACCACATGTTCGGTGGATGTGGATGTATAGAGCCGACGAGAACGGGATT
>Ga0180009_10008606_pt1 | contig 10085 bp, 7 predicted proteins | sample OS_PC_MetaG_FD_123537 | JGI IMG/M metagenome (GOLD analysis project Ga0180009, IMG submission 123537) | Groundwater microbial communities from the Aspo Hard Rock Laboratory (HRL) deep subsurface site, Sweden - OS_PC_MetaG | ecosystem: Environmental > Aquatic > Deep subsurface > Groundwater... | reverse complement strand
GGGGAACACCCCGAGTCCCTGGATCGCGTCGATCACGCACAGGGCGTCGTGCTTGCGGCAGATCTCGGCCACCGCCGCCACGTCGACGCGGAACCCGGAGAGGAACTGCACGAAGCTGACCGACACTGCGCGGGTCCGGCGGTCCACCGCCCGCGCCAGATCGTCCAGCAGCACCCGGCCTGCCTGCTGGGGCACCAGCCGCAGCTCGACGCCGCGCCGCCTCAGCGGCATCCAGGGCCGCAGGTTGGCCGGGAACTCGCGCTCGACCAGCACGACGTTGTCACCCGGGCGCACCGGCAGCCCGGTCGCCACCACCCCGAGCCCCTGGGTCGTGGAGCGGACGATGAAGATCCGGTCCGCACTGGTGCCGATCAGTCGGGCCGAGAGCTCGCGGGCCCGGTCCAGGATGTCAAACACGAAGCCGGGGTAGCCGGCGGCACCACGACGCGCCAGCTCCTCGATGTAGCGCTGCATGCGCTGGGTGCAACGCAGGGGCAGGGGCGAGACTGCCGCGTGGTTGAGGTAGGTCAACTGCTCCGTCACCGGGAACTGCAACCGCAGCGCGCTCCAGCTATCCACCTTCTACTCCGTCGTCTCGGCCACCCACTGGGACCAGGTGTAGCGCTCCAGCTCGAAGTGGCGCTTGGCCAGGCCGTGCTTGGCGAAGAAGCGCGCCTTGAACCCGACGACCCATGTCGGCCGCTTCTCGCCCGGGATCTTGGTCGCCATCCCCATCGCGGTCTGGGCTATTGTCGGCAGCCGCCGCATGCTCTCGTCGTTCATCGGCTCGATCACGACCTGGATATCCTGGGGCGCGACCTGGACCCGGGCGGCGGTGGCCATCTTCATCACCACCTGCCGCATATCCTCGGGGCCGATGTTCCTGGTGAGCCGCATCAGCGCCTGGTGCAGATCCTGGGCCTCGCGAGCCATCGCGTACCGCCGCGCGGAGACCTTGTAGCTACAGTAGCCGTAGTAGCCGCCGTAGACCCCGACGCCAAGCAGACAGACCAGGAACAGCTTGATCAGCGGCGAGCCCTTGGGGCGCTGGGGGGCGAGCGGTTGAAGCCTGCGCGGCGGTTGAAGCCTGTGCGGCGGAGGCCCCTGTGCCGCTCCCGGTGGATCGTCCGGTGTAGGTCCGTTTGTCACGTGCCCTCCGTCCAATGCGAGAATAGTAGTGTAAAATCCTCGGGTCTGCACCCGATTGTCCTCCGCCGCCCCGCCCCAGCGAACTACGATTCTCCGCTCCCCCCCACCGGACTACAATTGTCCCACCACAGGCTCACTGTCGTAGATCCTGCTGAAAGGAGCCCCGATGCGCCCCCTACTCCTGGCATTGACGGTCCTGCTCGTCGCCTGCGGCACCCGCACCAACCCCGGCGCCGCGGACGCGTCCACCGATGTGCTGTCCGGCGATTCACACACCACGCCGGACGGACGGCCAGCGCGCGACGGCCGGCCGCACGATCATCTGGTGCTGCTCGACTCGCGCACAACCGACACAAGGCCCCCCGACTTCTGGTGGTGGCCTGACGACCTCTCGCCGACCGACGCCGTCGGCCCGGCCTGCAAGCAGCCCAAGGCCCCCTCCGGCAGCGCCGTCGGCCCCAAGGGCAAGGCGGACATCCTGTTCGTGGTCGACAGCTCCGTGGGTCTGTACAACATGCAGCAGACGCTGATCACCTCGGTCGGCTCCCTGGACAGCGCCCTCGGCAGCGCGGCCGACTACCGCGTCGGGGTCATCACCACCGATCTGGGAGCCTTTCCCTACAGCGCGCCCAGCTGCACCGGATGCGGCGACGACGGCGAGCTCCAGTCCCAGCCCTTCCTCTCCTCGTGCCTGGCGCCGGCCAGCGCGTACCTGCAGAACAGCAAGGGGGTCACCAGCTACAGCGGGACCCTGTCCAACGCCTTCAAGTGCCTGGCCTCCGTGGGCACGAACGGGTGCGGGTTCGAGCAGCCGCTACAGTCCGCCGCAGTGTTCCTCACCAACCCGCAGAGCTTTCTGCGGGCCGACGCCAGCCTGGTGCTGGTGATCCTGACCAACGAGGACGACTGCAGCGCCAAGAACCCCGTGCTCTACGATCCCAACGCGACCTCGCTGGGTCCGCTCAACAGCTTCCGCTGCTTCCAGCACGGCATCACCTGCGACATTAACGATCCAACCAAGCCCGGGCCGCGCACCAACTGCAAGCCGGCGACCAGCGGTCTGTTGCAGGATGTCACTTACTATGCGTCCCTGTTCAAGGCCCTCAAGCCGGCCGGCCGCGTGGGGCTGGTGGTGGTCGCGGGTCCCGCGGCTCCGGTGTCGGTCAGCTTCCAGGGCGGCATGTCGACGTTGAGCCCCAGCTGCCAGTCGACCCTGGGGACCGCGGCGCCCGCCATCCGGCTCCAGGCGCTGGTCGACCTCTTCGGCGCAAGCGGCAAGCTCCACTCCGCGTGCGCCTCGACCTACGGCCCGGCAATGCTCGACGTGGCCAGCCTGGTCCAGTCCCTGTAGCTCACTGCCTGCAGGCGAGAGGCCGCAACGTCGCGTTCGAGGCCCACCAACGCACCAAGATCACCAGCCGCCCTGGTGGCATGTGCCGTGCACTCCACAGAAACGGGCCAAACCGAGGTGATCGATGTTATCAACGAGCAAGGCAGACGCCTGCGCGGGTGTGATCTACCCACGATCCGATGCCACCCTGTTGGTCGAGGACGAGGATCTGATCGATGTACAGCTGGCACCGACGATGGTGGCGACCCCTCCCCCCGTGCCTCTGCTCGACCTGATGCAGCTGCCGGCGCCGGAGCCGCCCCTGGACGACGAGGAGCTCGAGCGGCTTGTCACACGCCCGGGTCGCAGCAAACGCGTGATCACGGCCGTCGGGCTGGGCGCGGCGACCATGGCCGGCATCCTGGTGGCCATCGCCGCACACCGCCATGTCTCCGCCCCGGATCCGGCTGCTCGCGAGCCGTCAGCGGCCGTGGCGATCCGTGTTCGGCCGGCGGCGCACCCAGCGCCCGAGGCTCGCAGGGCCAGGCCCGCCAGGGTCCGCGCTGCATCGCATCGCCCTCGCATCGCGAGGCGACCGGCCGTCCGATCCCGGCTCCGCGGCAAATCGCGCAGCTTCATCCCGGAGCGCCCCGTAGGGGCGCGAGGAACGCGATCCCGGCTCCGCCGGCATGTGCACGCGGCGCAGCGCGCCGCCCGGCGCGGCAAGTGGGCGCTGGCACGGCGCGAGGCGCGCAGGGCGCTGCGGATCGACCGTCGCAACCGCGCGGCCAGGGTGCTCGAGCGCAGGGCCCGGCGCAAGCTGATCACCGGTCAGCTCAAGCACGCGCGGCGCGACCTCAAGCGGCACCGCTACAAGCACGCACGCCGCCGGGCCGCGGTGGTGCTGCGCATCGACCCGCGCAACCGCTCTGCCAGGCGGATCAAGCGCTGGGCCGAGGCGCGGATACGCCGGCGGCACCAGGTCTGATCTTCAGCTCAGATTCGGGAGGTCGCCGTTCACATGATGCACATGGCGACCTGCATGCACTGTCCCGCGGCCATGGCGTTCTTCGCACACTGGATCTTCTGCGCCGTCAGGTTCATACAGGCGCCGTAGCAGGTCCAGTACTGGTTCGAGGGCAGCAGGCTGCAGGGCGGGCTGGACAGGTAGGTGCAGATGTTGGCGCAGTCCTGCGGAGGCGGTGGTGGCGGCGGCGGCGGCGGCGTGCTGCACTGCTTTAGATCGATGCAGCTGCCCACCTGCGCCGCCTTCTGCACGCAGGCCTGTGCTGACAGCGTCATCCCGTTGCACCAGGTCTGGCACTGGGCCATCTGGCTCGGGGTGAACGTCCCACACTGGATCGCGAAGTAGCAGATCGGGTCGCAGATCCCGCCGGCATCGGGGTAGGGCCAAGGGCCGCCGTCCGGCCAGGGGTAGGGCCCCATGTCCGGCCACTGGTAGATGAAGTCAGGGTACGGCCACGGACCATAGTCGGGGTACCATGGGCCATAGTCAGGCCACTGATATGGGATATCCGGGTGGGGGTGCGGGCCGAAGTCGAGCGGGCGCGGCCGGTAATCGGGCCAAATGGGTATCGCCTCGCCGTAGATGTAAGGTCCGTCGTTGGGGGTGACGCCGATGTCCAGCGCGGCCGGGCTGTCGCGCCTGCCGCAGGCCACCGCCAGACATGCGATCATGATCAGGCCGCCCCATCTGCATCGGTCTGCTCTCACCGTGCCCTCCTTGTCGTGTGGCTGATCCTACCGCGATTACGCCCCGCGCGCCCGTCCCACTGGACTACTTTCTTCAGGCGGCGACGTAGGGCGCCAGCGCATCGGCCAGGGCCTTGGCCGATGGCATGCGCTCCCTGGGCTCCTTGGCCAGGCAACGCATCACGATCCGCTCCAGCCCGTCGGGCAGCTTGGCCGCCACGCGCTCGCCGATCGGCGGCACGGGCTGCTTCATGTGGGCCAGCATGACGTCGTACATGTCATCGGCCTCGAACGGCGGCGACCCGCACAGCAGGTGGTACAGGATGCCCCCCAGCGCGTAGATGTCCGAGCGCGCCTCGGCCACGCTCCCCTGCAGCACCTCGGGGGAGATGTAAGTCGGCGTGCCCACGGCCCACCCCTCGCGTGTCAGCTGAGGATCGTCCGGGCGCACCACCCGGGCCAGGCCGAAGTCCAGCACCTTGACCAGCTCGTCGAGCCCGGCGGCCGAGGTCACGAACAGGTTGGAGGGCTTGATGTCCCGATGGACGATGCCGGACGCGTGGGCCTCGGCCAGGGCCAGGGCCGCCTGGCGCACGAGGTGGGCCGCCCGCCCGGGCGCGATGGCGCCCTCCCGGCGCAGGATCTCGCCCAGGTCCCGCCCGCTGAGCAGCTCCATCGCGTAGTAGCACAGCCCGTCCTCGGTCACCCCGTAGTCGAAGACCCGAACCGTGTTGGGGTGCCCCAGGCTCGCCGTGGCCCGCACCTCTCTCTCGAAGCGGGCCACCCGCGACGTGACCTGATCCGGTTCCTGGTGCGCCCGGATGATCTTCACCGCCACCTCGCGCCCCAGGGTGCGGTGCTCGGCTGACCAGACCTCCCCGTTGGCCCCCTTGCCGATGCGCTGCTTGAGCCGGTAGCGGCCGAGGGAACGCGCCACGAAGACCTGGTGGCGAACCTGCCACACGGCGTGCCCTCCCGCCACGGCCACGGCGGCGGCCCCGAGGAGGAACAGGATGCTCAGCGCGAAGCTCGCCAGCGCGACCGGGTCGGCGAACTGCACGGCGAGGTTGGGCGAGACCAGGGCCAGGGCCCCGAGCACCACGGGGTAGGTGGCGGTGATCGAGATCATCGGCACGATCGACCGGCGCCAGTGATCGGAGATCACCACGGCCCGGCAGACCAGCACTACCATCACCCCCATCGCAAGCGGGCTGGCGATCCCCTTGAGCTCGAGGGCGGTGGCCGAGATCAGCCCCCCCAGCGCAGTGAAGACCCCGACGTCGAGGAAGCGAAGCAGCCGCGGCGACGGCAACGGCCGGGTGTGGAGCCGCGCCGCGCCCAGCCCGATCCACAGCATGCCGATCGCGCGCAGCACCAGGTAGTACCACAGGCGTCCGGCGTGGACATAGCTCACCACGAACCAGTCCACCAGACCGAAGAGCGGCCACACCACCAGACCGATGATGGACGCCTTGCGCATCCGGAGCACGGTGCCGACGTGCTCCGCCTGCTCGATCGCCCGCTCCGCGATCTTGGCCTCGAATCCCATTTGCCTGCTCCGCCCGCTCGCCCCACCGGACCACAGCTACTCTCCACCGATTCGCAGAGAGTACCGCAGTTGACGGCCGACCGGGTGCTACTTGGTCCGGCAGCAACGGCCGCCGAGGTTCTGGACGGTGCTGTCCGGCTTGTAGAAGTAACGGGCAGCCGCGCGGGCAGCCGGCGACTTGACACTCCCCGCCCCACCACGGATCACACGATGGGTTCCGGTGGCAGATCCGAAGGGATCCGTGACCAGACTGGATCCAAGGTCGTCCGTCCCCCAGTCGTGACACCACTCCCAGACGTTGCCGGCCATGTCGTGGAGTTTCCAGGTATTCGCGTTCTTCTGGCCCACCGGGTGAATCGTGTAGTTGCTGTTCCCACAGTACCACCCTATCTTGTTCAGGTTTGCGTCGAGCGGTGAGCATTCGGAGCACAGCGCGGGGTTGTTCGGCCCGTTGTAGTAGGCCGTCGTCGTCCCCGCTCGGTAGGCATGCTCCCACTCCGCCTCCGTCGGAAGCCGATACCCAGGGCAAGTGTAGACACCCGCGCCGCTGTAGAGCGACGCCTCACTGCAGGTCACGCTCGCTCCACTCCCGCTGCACTGGTAGCAGGCCCCATATCCCATCTGCGTGGAGAGCGCATTGCAGTAGGCCGCCATCTCGTGCCAGCTGACGGTCTCCACAGGGCAGCTCAACCCGCAGGTCTTGAGGACCGACGGGTCGTAGCTCATCACGCCCTGGAACTGACCCCGCGTCACCTCGGTCGTCTGGATCTCGAAGCTGTGCGTCAGCTTCACCTCGTGCAGCGTCTCCTTCTTGTACCCGTTAGCGAGCTGTTCCCGGCAGGGCTCGGGCGGTGGCGACCCCATGGTGAAGCTCCCCGCCGGGATCGTCACCCACGTCCCGGGCACCACCCCGCTGTCATTGTCTGGAAGGTCCGGCCAGACATCGCGTGGAAGGTCCGCGCAGGTATCGCCTGGAAGGTCCGGCGGGGCATCGAGCAGAGCGGCGTCGGCTCCCGGCCCGTCCGAGGAACTGTCCGGGGACACACCTGCCTCGCCAGCCGAGAGCGGGAGGAAAAGGTGGCATCCGCCGATCAGTGTCACCAGGAACAGAGCGATGGGCGCCAGGCGAAGCATGGTGGCATCCTCTCCCCAGTCCACCACCATGATACCTCAGAACTGCGGCCCAGACTTCCGGAAGGACCAACACGCAGCTCGGGACGGGACAACGCAGATCGTATACTCTGTCCAGGGAGGCACATGCGGCAGCACCCGCTCCTGCTCATCACGCTCGCGCTGCTCGGCAGCTGCAAGGATGGAGGCAGCACGCCACCCGACGCCGCCGTGCCCGAATGCTGTGCGATCGACGCCGGGGAGGCCGACACCGTCGCATCCGATGGCCTGACCTCGGCCCTGGCGGACGAGGTCGAGGCCTACCTCACCGCGGAGGACCCCGGCCCGGACCCGCCGCTGCTGCAGCGGCTCGACACGGTGTACCACGACGTCCCGTTCCAGTTGCTGGCGCAGATCGTCAAGAACCCGCCAGCCCCGAAGTGGCCCCAGACCGGGGTGCACCAGCACAGCTGGACCAACCCCTACTACCAGGGGACCGAGACGTACCAGGCCTACGTGCCGCCCAAGCTGAGCAGCGACTCGAGCAAGCGACGATTCCCCCTGCTCGTATTCCTGCACGGCGCGGGCGGCGACGGTGCCGGCATCGTGGGCGCCACGGCGGTCCGAGACTCGGTGGACCGCCTGGGCGCGATCCTGGTGGCGCCGTCGAGCAACGCCAAGTGCGACTGGAACCAGCTCGAGGACTGCATGTCGCAGACGGTGAAGCTGGTGCAGCATCTCAAACGTCGCTACCCGGTTGACGACAGCCGGGTCGTGCTCTCCGGCTTCTCGATGGGGGGGCGCGGCGCGTTCAGCGTGGGCGTCGCCTACCCCGAGCCCTACTGCGGCGTGGTGCCGGTGGCTGGCTCGATCGGCGCCGTCCACAACACCAGCGACATCGCCTTCCACAAGGCGTACTGCTGCCCCCACACCGAGAACGTGTTCAACCTGCGCCTGCACTACATCACCGGCGACCAGGACATGGCGCTGATGCTGTACCAGAACCGGGGCTGCGACCTGTGCCTCGCGGAGCAGGGCGCCGACTACCTCTACACCGAGCTCAAGGGCCAGGGGCACGTCTGGCCCCTGGACCTGTGGGAGCAGGCCGTGGCCTGGACCCTCGAACGCCCGCGCCCGCCGTACCCCGAGCGCGTGGTCTATCACCTCGCCCCGCAGGCGTCGGCCATCCTGCCCGAGGATCTCTGGCTGCAGCAGAAGCTGAAGACGCCGCAGTACTGGGCCGACATCGAGCAACGCGTTGATCCCACGCAGCCGGCACGGCTGGAGGCCCGGCGATCCGGCAACACGATCTGGCTGCACGGGACGAACGTGGCGCAGGTCGGCCTCTACCTGGGCGACGGCATGCTGGACCTGCGCTCCGACCTGCGCGTGCACACGCGAGATGGAACAGTGCTGTTCTGCGGACGCGTGGCCCGCGACCGTCGCTTCCTGTTGACCGAGGCTCGCCGCCGTTCCGACCGTACGATGGTCTTCGCCAGCCGGCTGACGCTCCTGCTGCAGGGGGCACGATGACCCCGCGCGGAGTGCTCGTCACCTCGCGCGCTGTCTGGCCGCTGCTGCTGCTCTGCCTCTGGCTGGCACCCCGGCCCTCCTCGGCGCTCAAGCTCGACCTGAAGAAGAAGTACGAGGAGGAGCTGATCGCCTGGGCGCTGAAGCAGAGCGGGCTCGAGCGCGACCCCAGCCCGGCGGGCAAGGTGATCGAACGGGTCGAGATCGTGCGGGAGAACATCATCGCCGACTCCGACCCCTGGCCCAACTTCTTCAACTGGGTCCACGCCAAGACCCGGGACCACGTCGTGCGGCAGGAGCTGCTGGTGCGACCGGGCCAGGTGTGGGACGAACGGCAGGTCGAGGAGAGCGCGCGCAACCTGCGCCTGCTGTTCATCCTGGCCGTGGTACGCACGGTGCCGTGCAGGTCGAAGAAACCCGGACAGGTGGTGTTGCTGGTCGTGACCAAGGACCTGTGGAGCCTGCGCATCAACATGGTCTTCAGCCAGGTGGGCAGCGTGGTGCAGGCGTTCGAGTCGTTCCCCACCGAGCACAACTTCCTGGGCCGGAACAAGCGCCTTGGCCTGCACTTCCGCCTCAGCCAGTTCGACTTCAACGAGGGCACGATCCGCGACGGCCTGGTCTTCGGGCAGCTCTACATCGACCCGCGCATGCTCGGCACCAGGCTGCGCCTGGTGGAGTGGTTCGATCTCCGGCTCGCAGGTGAAGTGCCCTGCGGCGGAGCGTTGGGCGGCGCCGACACGGTCTGGTGCCCGGGCCGCTCCACCGGCGACCTCGAGGGTTTCTACGCCCAGCTCCAGCTCACCCGCCCGCTCTACTCCCTCGACACGCGGTGGGGGTTCAGCGCCTGGGTCGAGGCCGACATGCGACAGGTCCGTCGCTACCGCTACAACTCCGGCAGCGCCGCTCCTCGCGGCGAGCGTACCGGCCTGTCGCTGCGCACCGACACCTTCACCGGGCACCACGCCGAGCCGGTGGTCCCGCGGGTCTACGACGCCCGGATCGTGAGAGGTCAGGCGAGCTACACGCGCTCTTTCGGCCGCACAAGCAAGAAGGACCTGACCGGCGGCGGCGGCTTCCATGCCGCCAGCTACCGGCACCCGGATGACTTCCCCTTCCCCGATGACGTGCTGCGCTGGCACGCCGCCAACTACCTGCCCCGCAGCGAAGACGCCACCTACCTGTTCGTCAAGGGGCGAGCCCACGCCGCCCGCTACGTTCGCCTGCTCGACGTCCAGGGCTTCGCCCTGAGCGAGGACTACTCCCTGGGGCACGACGTGACCCTCGAGCTGCGGCTGGCGGCCAACGTGGACGACGCGGCGCAGAGCTACTTCGCCGGGGCGTTCTCGTCCCAGTACACGTGGTACTTCGCCCGCGACCTGCTCCAGGTCTGGCTCGCCGCATCCAGCCGCCTGCAGCCCGGCCAGCGCGAGCTGTCGCTGGCCCAGGGCGGCAGCCGCGACTACGACGGGCCATGGGCCAACACCGAGATCTCGGTCGGAGTGCGCAACGTCTCGCCCCCGATCTGGATCGGTCGCCTCCATGGGCGGCTGGCGCTGCACACCCGGCACAACGACCTGAACCAGCAGCGGCTGCTGCTGGGCGGCGGCGCTCGCTACGACGCAACGGAGGCCCACACAACGGAGTCCAGCTTCCGCCGCTACCTGCCGGCGCTGCGCGGCTACCCGGCGGACCAGTTCGAGG
>Ga0180009_10008605_pt1 | contig 10087 bp, 7 predicted proteins | sample OS_PC_MetaG_FD_123537 | JGI IMG/M metagenome (GOLD analysis project Ga0180009, IMG submission 123537) | Groundwater microbial communities from the Aspo Hard Rock Laboratory (HRL) deep subsurface site, Sweden - OS_PC_MetaG | ecosystem: Environmental > Aquatic > Deep subsurface > Groundwater... | reverse complement strand
TCCAGCACGTCCGGTTCATCATCAACGATCAGAAGTTTTTTGCCCTCCAAGATTTTGGTATCCGTCATGTGTTCCCCCTTTTGGTGACCCCTCCACGTTGGTTTAACGTGATTGTTTAAATTTTCGAATTTTGGTCATTGGAATTTGCCCTTCGAGTCGGCTCAGGGCGGTGAGCCAGCCGAACCGTTTGATATTTGGAATTTGACATTTGTAATTTCAATAAGTGAATGAAATTCCAACAAAGCAAATCCCCTCTGGGGTCGGATATTTACTTACGTACGCCTGGCCGTACATGATCCCCTAAAGGACTTTTCGTCCTCCGAAACGCTCCAGCCATTTGGGGATAACCTCCTTGTTGTAGACGTTGTCCGGAACCTCGCCCCTTAAAGCGCTAAACACCGAACGGGTCGCCCATTCGATCCCCGGTTTCAGTCCGCTGTTCAGGTTCGACGTCACCATGTGGGGTGACAGCAGTACCTTGTGGCCCAGCTTGCGCAGCAATGAATCCGCCGGCAAGGGCTCGTCCTGGAATACATCCAGCCCGGCTGCCGCCAGTTTGCCATTTTGCAAGGCTTTTATCATGGCGCTCTCATCGATTACCTGCCCCCGTGCGGTGTTTACCAGAATCGCATCCGGTTTCATCAGCCCCAGCTCCCTCGACCCGATCATCATGCGGGTCTCCTCAGTCAGGATGACATGCAGGCTGACAATATCGGATTCCCGCAGCAGTGTATCGAGATTGACCCGCTCGGCGTTACTGAGAACAAAGCGCGAGAGGTCCACATAGGGATCGCAGGCCAGGATCCGAACCCGCCATGGCGTCAGCAGTTCGGCCAGGCGGCGACCAATTCTTCCCAACCCGATGATGCCCACCGTCAAACCGGCATAGCCGTCCTGCCGCCTTCCGATATATCGCCCCTGGAGCGCCGGATCGCGCCACTCTCCCCGCTTGACGGCCTCATCCCTTTCGCGGGCTTTTTTCAGCAGCGTCAGGATGATAGCCAGGGTGCCTTCGGCCACGCCGCACCAGTTGGCCTCCGCCGGGCAATGGGTCACCAGGACACCCCTTTCGGTTGCGGCCGTCAGATCCACATCATCCACTCCGATCGTAGTTTTGGCGATAATGCGAAGTTCGGGCGCACTGGCCATGATCCGGGCTGTGATGGGACTGCTGCGGATGGAAGTGCCGGACAGGGCGTCGGCGCCCTTTGCCATTTCGCACATATCGTCCTCGTTGTTCCCCATGGGGGTATGCCAGGACGCATCCCCTAAAACAACCTCGCAACCGTCGGCCGCCATCTGGCGGTAGGTTTCGCCGGTGGGATCGGCCGGAGAGAAAATAAAGACCTTGGGCTTCAGCATGTTTGGCCCCCTCTCAAACGGGATAGGTGCAAAATCTACATTTTCATCTGCGCTAAGTATGAAGAACCATTCTGAGTTGCAATTTCAAAAAACATATCCTTCAGTGCCGCCTACAACCGGACCTTTACGGAATTGGCGTGAGCATCCAGCCCTTCGGTCTCGGCCAGACGCATGATATCCGCGGCTTCTTTCCTGAATGCCTCTTTGGAATAGTAAATCAGACTGGTCTTCTTGATGAAATTGTCAACCGACAGAGCCGAAGCAAACCGGGCTGTTCCAGCGGTGGGCAGAACGTGATTGGGACCGGCAATGTAGTCCCCCACCGGCTCCGGAGTATAATCGCCGATAAAAACAGCCCCGGCATTTTGAATCCGGCCGATTTGCTCCAGGGGATGCTGAATGTGAAGCTCCAAATGCTCCGGTGCGATCCGGTTCGCAAATTCAAAGGCTGTCTCAATATCCGGGACGATCATGATCGCGCCGTATGTTTCGAGGGATTTTGCGGCAATGTCTTTACGGGATAGATTTTCAAGCTGTTTGTCGACAGCTTCGGCTACCGCTTGGGCCAGTTTTGCGGAAGTCGTCACCATCACGGCCGAAGCAAAACGATCATGTTCGGCCTGGGACAACAGGTCAGCGGCAATGAACGCCGGTGTCGCCGTGCTGTCTGCAATGATCAGGATTTCGCTGGGACCGGCGATGATATCGATCCCCACGGTTCCCGCCAGTATCTTTTTGGCAAGGGTTACATAAATATTGCCGGGACCGACGATAACATTGCATTGCGGTACGGTTTCGGTGCCGTATGCCAGGGCGGCGATGGCCCAGGCACTGCCGATTTTATACACGGCGTCAACCCCGACCTTTTTGGCTGCAACCAGGATATGCGGGTTCACTGCACCGTCCTTGTCGGGAGGCGTCACCAGTGAAATCGTTCGGACCCCTGCGATTTTGGCTGGAATCGCCCCCATCAACACTGAGGATACCAGGGGCGTTTTGCCGCCGGTGCCTCCGGGGACGTAAACCCCGGCCGAGTCCACCGGATTGACCAGCTGTCCCAGCAGTTTTCCCGCTTTGGGGGTGTCCAGCCATGATCGGGTCAGCTGCTTTTGATGAAAAGCCTCAATCTGAACAAACGCCCGATTCAAAGCCCGCATAAAAGGCCTGCTCACATTGTTAGCAGCTTGTCTCCATTCCGCCGGCGATACCTTAAGTGATCGGATGTCCAGCTTGGGTGAATCAAACCGATTCACGTATGTGATCAGGGCCTTATCGCCGTTCTTTTTCACATCTGCAATGATGCGGGTGACGGCAGTCAGATCCTTTTTCTTAAACCCCAGGCCCCGGTTCACGATTGCAGCCAATCTTAACTCCGCCGACTGGGACGGATAATGATACGTTTTCATAAGGGTCGTTTTCGGTTTCATCAAAGATTACCTCGACGTGATAAAAATGGTCCGGTTAAAAAAACAGATCCGGTTCGCACGTTTTTCATGGTCAATAATTCAGCCGTTGCCGGCGCATTCATTGTATTTATTTAACTATAAATTCCTTAGTCATTTGTAATGGACATGATTAAGACATAACCGGGGGGGTTGTCAACATTAAGCGCGTGTCCACAGTAATTCTCGATAAATTTCAGAAATGATTGGAATGTTGTGTTTTAAACCGGAAAGCTGTTTGAGCGAATTAGTTTGCCTTAAACCCGAACTGATAGAGACGCTCAGTCAAACAGAGAAATTCTGATTGACTTATTCGAATCGATCTGGTTTAGGTAACCGGTCGAAAATCTGACATCAACGAATCCAAATCGGGAGTGACCAGATGAAAAAAAACAGGATCTATAATTTTAACCCGGGACCGGCTGCATTGCCCCTGCCTGTTCTCGAAGAAATTCAGGCTTCATTATTAAATTATGCCGGATCGGGCATGTCCATTACCGAAATCAGTCATCGATCCAAATGGTTTGACGATATCGTCAACGATGCCGTCGCCCGAACGGGACGGCTGCTCAATCTGGGTAAAGACTTTCATGTTGTTTTTCTCCAGGGAGGCGCCAGTCTGCAGTTTAACATGGTTCCCATGAACTTTCTCCCGGATGGAAAATCAGCCGATTATATCAATACCGGCACCTGGTCGACCCAAGCCATCAAAGAAGCCGCGGTTCTGGGAAAATCCGTTAAAGTGATAGCATCGTCCGAGGATAAAAACTTTTCTTATATACCCTCAAAAATTTCCGTGAATAAAGATGCGGATTATGTCCATATCACTTCCAACAACACCATCAAAGGCACCCAGTGGCAAACCTTTCCGGATACCGGCGGGGTGCCGATCATCGCGGACATGTCATCGGATATTATGAGCCGGCCGTTTGAAGCCGCACCCTTCGGTCTGATCTACGCCGGAGCCCAGAAAAATATCGGCCCGGCCGGTGTCTGCATGGTAATCATCCGGGACGATATGCTCGCCAGGATCCCCGACAAATTGCCGGCGATGCTGTCTTATAAATCCTTTGTTTCAACCAACTCCATGTATAACACCCCGCCCTGTTTCGCGCTATATACGGTGCAGCTCGTATTGAAATGGCTGGAAGAGACCATCGGCGGACTTGCCAAGATGGAAGCGCTGAACCGGAAAAAGGCCAAAATTCTCTATGACATTTTCGACAGCGGTGATTTTTACCGGGGTACGGCCGAACCCGCCAGCCGCTCTTTGATGAACGTTACCTTCCGCCTTCCCAGCGAAGAGCTCGAAAAAACATTTGTCACGGAAGCAACGCAAAACGATCTGGATGGCCTCAAGGGGCATCGTTCGGTGGGGGGCTGCCGCGCATCGCTCTACAACGCCGTCAGTTTAACCGCGGTAGAAGCGCTGGCCGATTTCATGAAGGCATTCGAGCAGAAACACGGGTAACTTGCTCCACAGACAAATCAAATTCCGCCACTATAAACGTATGGTCGGAAGGCCGCTCCATCAGGCGGGGATCCTTGTCGATCCAGGCCGACAGGGATTTTTCGGCCAGGCTCGGGGTAGCCCAGATATGATCGATGCGCCAGCCCAAACCCCGCTTGACAGCATTGGGAATCCGATAGTCCCAAAATGTAAACGCCTTGCCCTCCGGATGGTGTTTTCGAAAAACATCAACAAAACCCCATTTTTTCAGTATTGAAAGTGCATGATGTTCCGCCGGGTGATAACCGATGCTCCCTGCCAATCTCTCCGGATCATAGACATCCATCGGCTCCGGCGCTACATTGAAATCTCCGGTCCAAATAACCGGCAGCGCAGCGCTGAAACGGGTCCTGAAATATTCATCAAGACGCGTGAGCCAGTCTAATTTATAGCGAAATTTCTCCGAATCCGGCGCCTGACCCTGGGGGACATACGTGTTGACGATATGAAGGTCTTCAATTCTGAGTGAAACGAGCCGCGTCCCTTCGGTTTCACCGCTGTCGTCAAAGCCGAAGCGAATCTCTTGCGGTGCGCCTTTAGACAGGACCGCCACTCCGTTATAACTTTTTTCACCCCGATAGGTGCAATGATATTCTTTTTCCTCGAAAGGCGCGACCGGAAAATCTGAATCCTGCACCTTGGTCTCCTGCAGACACAGAACATCCGGGGCTTCTTTTTCAAGCCATGCAAGAATCACCGGCAATCGGGCCCTGATGCCGTTGGCATTAAAACTGGCAAGCTTTAATATTGTCGTTTCCCGTAATTTCAGCGGAACTCCTTTCCATTATTGTTTGCTTTAGCAAAATCCGAAATCCGAATCTCGAAATTCGAAACAAACCCAAATATCAAATGTTCTAATGAAAGAAACAAAAACATAATTGAGATCTTAGGCGCACTTGTTACTAGGATCATTTGAATTTTGGTCATTGAGCATTGTTTCGGATTTCGGATTTCGTGTTTCGGATTTAGAGCCTAACTAACCCTTAAATTAGGCTTTCCGTGTTAGAATAAGGGCCGAGCAAGAATCCCCAGGAGGTCAAAGCGGTTGAAATCCTCCCCTCCTCAGCGCCTCACCCCCCGATGGCCGACATATGGCTGTTAACGTTTCCGGGGCTATTGCCGGACAGGTGGTGCTCGGAAGGTTTGTGCCGGACGGCATTCAGCAGAATTTCGGCCAGTTCGTTGTCTGAACATCCCCTGCGCAACGGCCCCTTCAGGTCTACCTGGTTATCCGATAAAAGGCAGGTTCTTAACTGGCCGCTGGCGGTGAGTCTTAACCGGTTGCAGTGGGCACAAAAGTGCCTGCTCAGGGGGCGTATAAAACCGACTTCTCCCACGGCATCCTTTAATTTGAACCGTTCGGCCGGGCCGTCAAGAGTCCCTTTCTCGATTGGGATCAACTGTCCCAATGAACCGAGGCGGGCTTTTATCTCCGGCGCCAGCAGGTGCTCCCCGATCTTTGTGCCGGAAGTGCCGATGGGCATGTGTTCGATAAACCGGATATGAAACGGGTACAAAAAGCTCAACCTGGCGAAATCGATCAGTTCATCATCATTGATGCCTTTAAGGGCCACGACATTGATCTTAATCGGTCCCAAGCCCATCTCATGGGCGGAAAGTATGCCCCGCCAGACCTTTTCATACTGATCATGCCCGGTTATTTCTTTATATTTCTGTCGGTTTAAGGTGTCCAGGCTGACATTGATTCTTCGAATGCCGGCAAGACGGATTCGAACAATATTTTCAGCCAGTAGAACGCCATTGGTTGTCAGTGATAGATCGGAAAGGCCGTTGATTCTTTTCAGGTCTGTTAAAAAATCATAAACACCTTTGCGGACAAGGGGCTCGCCCCCGGTGATGCGAACCTTTGCGATGCCCATGCCTGCCCCGATCTTTATCAGACGCAAGATCTCTTCATATCTTAAAACCTGATCATGGGACAGCCAGGGGATATCCTCCCGCGGGACACAATACATACACCGGAGATTACAATGATCGGTGATGGATACCCGCAGATAATTCAGGACCCGGTTGTATGGGTCGATGAGTTTATGGTTCAACAATGAAACCGCTCCTTTCCTGCGGTAAATTTACACTAACACCATATAAGGTAATGCAGGTCGCCTCAAAAACAATCGCCGGTGTTAACTGATATTGAATTTTTCGCGATATTCCGGGATTTCGATCATGGGCGGCCGCTCAACCCCCTCAATTTTAAAAATATCCGCCTGATACTGCGATTTGACAAGGTTATATTGAATCATTTCCAAATAGGGTGGTTTGTTTAATTTGATAAATCCCTGTTTTTCGATACGACGTGCGAATGTATTCAGAATGACAAAAGCCATTTTTCCCAAAGCCTTTGTGTCCTGATTCCTGTGGACCCGCTTTTCAAGATCAACCTGGGTCATTACTTCAAGTCCCCAGCGTTCATAAATATCCAGTATCATGCTGGTTTCAATACCATATCCGATGGGAAAAGGAATTTTTTCCAGCACATCTCGAAACCCGGCATACTCTCCCGAGAGGGGCTGAATGATTTGAGTCAATTCCGGAAAGAAGAGCGAAAAGAGCGGCCGGATGACAAGCTCGGTTACCCGGCCGCCACCGGTCGGCCGTATCTTTTTTTCCCCGGCGGCGATGGGCCGGTCGTAAAACGCCTTGCAGTATTTGATCCCATCGTAGAGAAGCAACGGGGCCACCAGCGCGTAGACAAACCGGTGATGAATATTTTTAATATCGGCATCCAGGTAGACAATAATGTCGCCCCGGGTAATGTAAAGCGCCTTCCACAGATTCTCACCCTTACCTCTAAATTGTTCCAACTGCGGCAGGATATCAGCGGCTTCATAAACGTCGGCGCCGTATTCCCTTGCAATCTTACGGGTTCGGTCGGTCGATCCGGAGTCGACTACAACGATTTCATCCAGCAGCGGGTACCGCGTCATCAACTCCGACTTCATGATCACGATCTCTTTGGCGATTGTTTTTTCCTCATTCAGCGTCGGCAGGCATAGCGATATCGAAATTTTCTTTTTTTTCTTTTCTGCCACCAGCCGCTCCAGATCGCGAAAATCGGCGTAGTGAAACGTATTTTTATTGAGCCAGCTATTGTTCATCGCACACCCCGCTGTCAATCGCCATCAGTATGCCGACCAGTTGAGCAATCCCTTTATAGATGGGCCCGATTTTGATAGCGGCATCTTCCAGATGGTAATTTTCCCCTATGCTAATGCCGATGGTGACGGCCGGTATCTTGTGATAGAGAAAAATGGAAAGCTCTGTTTCGCTGGAAACGCTGACCGGCTTTAACTCCAGTTTTTTCAGAACTTCGGCCGCGCTTTTCACCAGCGGGTGGTTGAACCCGAGCCGGGCGGCATTCAGGCTGCTGATGGTTCGCAGCTGCAGTTCGACCTCGTGTTCGTGACTGATGCCGTTCTTAATGTCTTTAATATCCCGATAAATGGCTTTGACCATTTTATCGGCGTCACTTTGAATTTCAAATCCCAGGATGGCGTCCTGGGCGATCTCCCCATGTTCAACGCCGCCGGCGATCTTGCCGATGATGACCCGCGCGCGTGGTTTTTGCGGTAGGCGTAATTCTAAAATTTGATTGATGACCTCATGTAATATCAGGATCGCGTTGGGCCTGAACTTGCGAACCCACCTGAATGTCGATGGTATGCTGCAGGTTATTTCACATCGCCGCATTCCGTCCGAGTAGTAATTGAGCCGTCCGAGCTCTCCCCCCTCGATGCAGACAGCCCCCCGGATGGGCGTCGGCCATGTTTTTAAGAGGTTCCGGATACCGCGAAGATTACCCTTCCCGATGGATTGAATATCACCGACCAGGACAATGTCCGATTCAAAGCGAATGCCCAAAGCACGCAGGATTTCCGGCAAAGACGCCATCACCCCGACGCCGGCGGAATTGTCCAGAATCCCCGGCCCTATAATGGTCCTTTTTTTGACGGTGAAGTTGTGATCAACATCCTCACCAAAGAAGGTATCCAGGTGCGCCACCACAAAAATCGGCGTTTTGGTATCGGAAGTCCCTTTGATAATTCCGATGGGATTGCCATATTCATCGGTCGTGCATTCATCAACCTGGGCTTCTGCCAGGCGTTCCATAAAAATCCGGGTGCGTTTTTCTTCTTTAAACGTCGGAGAGGGTACCTGGCCGATCAGAACGATATTCGCGATAACGATCTCCTTGATGGCCTTGATCGCATTAATCATGAATGGTATTTTTTCTAAATAGCTGTCCATTCCCGCACCCCTGAATCCGATTTGTCGGCAAGTTCGGCGCAATTTTCAAAAAACTGTACTGATTGCTGATAGTTTTTTTATACACGATACATGCGGCAAGGTCAATCTCATCTCAGGATTTTGCAGGATCACGTCACTTAAACAGGCAATTGTCTGGAATAAATAAAGTTGCTCGCGTAAAGAAAAACACGGAAATTTGCAGGTATCAAAGGGGACGAAAGAGGCGGGTGATTTCGTCCACCTCAAATGCGGGCCATTCAACCGGAGCACCCTGTCGCAACGCTTTTACTCCATGGCCTTTGTCCAATATTTCACCGATGGGTGTTATCCGGATGCCGGCCCTCCGGATACGCTCTAATAGGATATCCCGTGCGTTTTTGCGACAGCAAATCAGCAGGCTGCCGGATCCGATCAGGCCCAGCGGATCCAGATTGAGCAACCTGCAAATCTTATGGGTTTCGGGGAAAACAGGAATCTTGTCCATCTCGACACGAATCTCATGACCGCCGGCAACGCTCAATTCAGCCAATGCCGTGGCCAGCCCCCCTTCGGTGACGTCATGCATGGCGACCACCCCCTTGCTGCGCCCGGCAATCCGTGCTTCTTCCAAGACGCTGAGGTCGTCCAGGAACCCTTTGCAGGCGTCGATTTCCTTGTCCGTCAGCCCCTGCTGTTTGAGTTTGTCACCAAACTCGGCGGCAATGATGGCGGTTCCTTCCACAGCAACAGCCTTGCTCAGCAACACCACATCACCGGTTTGAATGTTGCGTTTATCAATCAGGTCTTTTCGTGAAACCGTTCCCACCAGCATCCCCGTCACCACCGGCCTTAAGACCGCATCGGTAACCTCGGTATGGCCGCCGCACAGTAGGATCCCCCACTGTTGACAGACGGTTTTGAGTTCATCCATGACCTGCCAGATTTGCGAAGCGGTCGTCCCGCAGGGAAACAGCAGCGACGTTAGGAACCAGCGCGGCCGGGCCCCGGATGTGGCGATATCATTGGCATTTATCAGAACGGCGAATCGCCCGATGGAATCCGTAACAAAAGTGATGGGATCGGACTTGAGTACAATCACATCCTCATGTTGCACGTCCACGGCAGTCGTATCTTCGCCGATTCCCGGGTGAATCAGAATCGCCGGATCCCGGGTAGCGACTTTGTCCAGAAATTCACCCAGGAGTTCATTGGGCAATTTGCCGGGCGACAGCGGCAGTCCCAGGCGGACGACTTTTTTTAGATCGGCAAGGCGTGAAATCGTATAATCGCTGGGCGGCATGGAGGGGTCCGGTTCTTTTCGGTTATTCAGCAGTACCGTGACAGCGCCGGCCTGAAGCCCGGCCTGAATATCAAAGACATAATCCCCCACCATTAACAACTCAGCGGTCTTTACCCCAAATGTTTTAGCGGCCAGCAGGATTCCGTCTGCGTTTGGTTTCGGCCTAACCGGATCATCGCGGGATATGATCAAACTAAAGTCGGCAGCGTTCAGATTGCTGAAATT
>Ga0180009_10008604_pt1 | contig 10087 bp, 6 predicted proteins | sample OS_PC_MetaG_FD_123537 | JGI IMG/M metagenome (GOLD analysis project Ga0180009, IMG submission 123537) | Groundwater microbial communities from the Aspo Hard Rock Laboratory (HRL) deep subsurface site, Sweden - OS_PC_MetaG | ecosystem: Environmental > Aquatic > Deep subsurface > Groundwater... | reverse complement strand
GGAGGTCGTCAAATGTTTGTGAATCCAGAACACAATCAAAAGGTTGCCTAGTGTTCCGGGCTGACATTCAGGTTCCCGGTAGGGAACCATATGTCAGAGTCGGAACACTAGTGTAGCGCACCTAACGTTTGGTCCCCACTTGCGGCTTGGCTCGATGCCAAACGTTCGGTGCAAAAGCTACACTAGAATCATAGTTTTTCTCGTGTTCCTTATGGCTCCGACACTTGGAGGAATAGCGTGCTGCAAGGGGAACCAAGTGTCGGAGCCGGAACACTTGGGCCCATTAGAAAAACCAGGGACGGCGGAATTGAAATGGTTCGCCGTTCCCCTCCCTTAGAGCCTATCCAACTGACGTCCAGCCCAGCATGCAATAGCCGCTTGATCCCCGAAACGAAATCGACCACTAGATTTCCCGGTGCCGCCCTCAGCAAGCGCGCCCCGACAATGCCAGCTCAGCGGAGTCCGCTCGGTAATGCATCCACCCGGCATTTTCCGGAGAGATGACAGATCGGCTCACATTTCACGGAGAACACGATGAACCCGGTAACGAACCTCCTCAAGGGCGGACTGGTCTGCGGCGCGCTTCTCGTCGCAACCTCCACGTCGAGCATTGCTGCCGACGTGGATTTCTCACGCTACTTCAAATCCGCAACGGCGCTTTCGGCGGTTGCCAGCGCCGTATCGATCCTGGAGCCCTGCGAAAAGGCGATAAAGTTCTCCGAGAAAGTCGAGAAGGAAAGCGTTACCTTGACCGCCGTCTGCCCCGCGTCCGAGGGCGATGCGATCACCGTCAACGTCAGCTTCCAGAAGGACGAGACCGGCACCTTGTTCCCGGATTCTTTTGACTACGGCAACTGAGCGCTCAGCAACGACGCACGTATTTCACTCCCATCCAATTGGGCGGGCACCCCGGCAAATCGGGGCGCCTTTCCTTTTTTGCGAACCTGTCAAAACGAGATATCTGGCCTCGCAATCATCAGCCAGAAAATCGCAAGCACCGCGAAGAACGCCGGAAACCCGAAGGCGAACCAGAGTCGGAACAGTTGATGATAGCGCGTCGGCAGATTTTCACCGATGCGGTCGGCCTCTCTGGCAAGATCGCGTAGCCGCATCTGAATGAAGACGACGGGTACCCAGAAGGCGCCTGTCAAAACATAAAGGGCGAGCGACGCCAGTAGCCACCCTTCGCGAAGATCCCAGCCGGTCGCCAGCGCCAAAAGCAACCCCGTGATCGGCTGTAAGATCACCGCCGTAGTCGTGAAGACGAAATCGGCAACCACCACGCTTGCCGCTGTATGCGCGATAAGCTTTGCATCCCCCGTGCGGTGCGCCATCACCATGAAGAAGGCTATCCCCGCACCGGTACCGAGCAGAACCGTTGCACCGATCACGTGCAGCCAGCGAAGCAAATGGACCCACTCGATCATCTCTCCTCCGCCATCGCGACAAGCGCCAACGCCAAACCAATCACCGGAATGACCTTGACGAGCGGTCCCAGCGGATCGCCCCACAGCTGCGGTGTCACTATGCTGCCCGCCAACAAGTAGGTCAGTGACACCGCCACGCTCATCGCGCAGGCGGGAACGAAGCTGCGCCGCAATAGAAGTCCTGCCCCAACCGCGATATCGACAAGTGAACCGCCGAGTACCGCCAGATCCGCGTACCCAGTGCCAACCTTATCGATAATGAGGCGGGCAGCTTCATCGAACCGCCAAAGCCCGATCAAACCGGACGCGATCCAGAAGGCGGCAAACGCCACCACGAGCAGCGGGAACACCAGCTGGACCCGGGCAAAAACCCGCTCCTGGCGCGTTGCCGGCATGCCGCCCAGCGTCTCGGCCAGTGCCGCGAACTCCTGTCCGGTAGCCCGCCGCCAGGGTTCCGGGTCGGCGACCACGTCATCCTTGAGAACCTTCATCGCAGTCGATCTCAGCGGCGCGCGCCAGCCCAACAAGCCGGCCAGATCCGCGCACCGTGCCAAGGCCATCGCCATTCCCTTCGGCACCCGCCAAACCCAGGCGGGTTCGGAAAAGCCAAGCCAGCTGCGAAACGTCAGGACGACGTTTTCGAGCGTCTCGATCTGCGGCGCCACGAGATCGAAATCGGCTCGCGCGAGCCGCTCGTCGCTGAGTGATCTCACGACGGCGCTCGCAACATCATCAACCCAGATTGTCTGCAAGCGCGCTTCGGCGAGCGCGATTGGCTGCACATAGGGAAACGCCGCCAGAGTGCGAACCAGGCTGGTGCCTCCGTAGGCGGTTGGTGAAATCACCAGCCCCGGCTTGAGCACGACCCACTTAAGGTCGCTCGCTCGCAGCGCTGCATCGGCTTCGCCCTTGGTCGCCAGGAATTCGGTTGCGGCACCCGGCTTGGCCCCCGGTGCTGAGATCTGCACGAAGCCTGAGACGCCGCGCAATTCGCACGCCTTGATCAGCGCAACGATCGCATCCCGCTGCACCCGCCCGAGGTCATCCTGCAAACCCGATTGCAGCGCGCCCGAGGCATTGACCACAGCGTCGATCCCTTCGATGCGGTCGAGCCAATCCTCCGGTCTCAAAAGGCGGTTGAGATTACCCGCCAGCCACCGAACCTGCGGCAACAGCGCTGCCCCTCGTGCCGGCTCTCGCGCCAGGCCGCTGACCTCTACGCCTTCAGATAACGCAGCGCGGACCACCGCTTGCCCGATCAGCCCGTAGGCGCCAAGTACGAGTACCCGCATTAACCTTGTCCGCCTTTCTCACAGGGATGCGCGCTGCAAATGAAGCCGCTGCCAACCGTAGGCTCGTTTGCGGCCGGCGAAAACGCCGGATCGCGGACCGAACGCCACATTACGAAAAATTCATTCGGTCTGGCGGCATTATCCGCCCGAAAATGCTGGAAACAGCCACCCAGAGCACGGTCCGACGGCTAACTGAGCGGTAACGAATTCCAAGACTAATTATTGGCGCGAAGCTATGATGCCTGGGCGCCTAGGCGCAGAAGCACCACTGGCCCCAGCATGTTGCCCGGCTGGCAGAAGCCTTGTACCGATTTCAAACGATGGGAACGCAAGCTGAAAATAAGGGTTTCGTTACTGGGAGGTCACTAACGTAAATCTGCCGATTGCAAGCCATCGGGTTCATGCAGCGCTCATCCTCGAAATGTTATGCTGCCGGTGGCACCAAAACTGAATTCCGTGGCTGACCGCCCGGAACTGGCATTTTACCTACCTCGCCTGCGGGGTAATTCCTCAAGGATGACCTGATTGAACCGCCCTTGGTCCTTGATGTCGCAAACACTCCTGCTCGCGGTCCTCTCCGGTCTCGGCGCGACCGCCTGGATGACGCGCGACCGCATCGGGGAAGCCTTGGCGGACCTGCAATCTCCCCCGACCGGCACTGAGTAGCCAACGAAAGTCGCCGGTAAGTCCGGCAAGAGCAAAACCCGCGGGGCTGCACCGGTAATCGTCTCCCGGGTCACCATCGAACGAAATGACGAGATCGTCGCGGCGATCGGAACCGCCCGGGCGCTGAAATCGGTGACGTTGTTTGCCAAATCCGAAGGGGAAATCATATCGTTCCCGGTCTCGGCCGGCGATCCGATCAAACAGGGCCAGACCCTCGTCGAACTCGACTCCGCCAAAGCCAAGCTGGCAGTCGACCTCGCCAAGAAAACGCTGGAAGACTTCAGGCAGAAGCGCGAACGGGCGATCTATCTCGAGAAGCGAAACGTCCGTTCCGGTGCAACTGTCGAAGACGCAAACATCACCGTCGAGCGTGCCGAACTCGAAGTCCGTCAGGCCGAAGAGGAACTCCGCGACAAGACGCTCTCGGCCCCCTTCGCCGGCGTCGTTGGCATCCCAAAGGTGGAAGCCGGAGATCGGATCACGCCGTCGACCGAGCTGATCAACCTCGACGATCGCTCCCAGCTGCTAGTCGAATTCCCCATTGCTGAGAAATTTCTTTCGCGGATCGAGATCGGCGATCAGGTAACTGGAACCACGCCGAGCTATCCGCGCCGCAGCTTTACCGGCAGGCTTGGCCATATCGACAGCCGCGTCGATCCCATCTCGCGGACCGTCATGGTGCGCGCCATCCTGCCCAACGCAGAAGATCTCTTGCGACCTGGCATGTCATTCGCAATCGAACTCGCGCTGCCGGGCGCCGACTACCCTGCGGTCCCGGAACTGTCGCTGCAATGGGCTCAGGGCGAGAGCTATCTCTGGCGCATCGACGGCAACGTCGTTCGCAAGACATTGGTGGAAACGGTGCGGCGCAAGAACGCCATCATCCTGATCGACGGCCCGGTCGCCGCAGGTGATCTGATCGTTGTCGAAGGCGTACAGCGCCTGCGCGACGGAGCCGAAGTGACCTACGAGCCACCCGAACCCGACGCCCCACCGGACGCGTCGCCGCAACGAAGTGGCAAACCTTCCGGCAGGGGGCAGCCTGCCGAAAAAAGTCAGCCGATGAACCTGCGCCGATCCGCGCGCTCTGAGACCGGCGGGAAGGGGTGAGCGATGGCGTTCGGTGACGGCCTTCCTGCCCTCAGTGTCCGCCGCCCCTATCGCGCGGCGGTGTTGAACCTGCTGATCATCGTTGCTGGCGCCGCCGCGATCTACGGTGTGGAGGTCCGCGAATTGCCCGACGTCGACCGGCCGATCGTTACGGTCCGTGCCGACTTCCCCGGCGGTTCCCCGGAAACGATCGATGCCGAGATAACCGCCAAGGTCGAAGGTGCCGTCGCCCGCGTGAATGGCATCATCGAGGTCCGCTCGTCGACCGAGGAAGGCAACTTCCGCATCCGCGCCACTTTCCGCCCGAGTGTCGACCTGATCGACGCGGCAAACGACATGCGCGAAGCCGTCGCGCGCGTGCAGCGCGAGCTGCCCGACGGCGTGGAAAATCTTTCCGTCATCAAGGCCGACGCCGATTCCGATCCGATCATCAAGCTGGCTGTCTATTCCGACTCGCTGCCGATCGAGGAAGTGACGCGCCGGGTCGAGAACGAGATCATCCCTGAACTGACGTCGATCGAGGGCGTGGCCGACATCCAGCTTTTCGGCGATCGCGAACGGGTGCTCCGCGTCGTGGTCGATCCGATGAAACTTGCCGGCTACGGCTTGTCGATAACGGACGTCGTCAATGTTTTGCGCAATGCCCGCTACGACGTCCCCGCCGGCAGTTTCGAATCCGACGAGCAGGAAGTCATGGTTCGCGCCGATGCCTCTGTCGCCGATCCCGGCGCCATCGAGGATCTTATCGTGCGCGACCCGGTCCGCCTCGGTGACGTCGCCAGCGCATTTTTCGGCCCTGCCGACGCTGAAAGCATTGTGCGACTCAACGGCCGCCAGGTGGTCAGCCTCGGCGTTGTCCGCCGCGCCCAGTCCAATACCGTTTCGATCTCAGAAGATGTCGAAAGATCCGTCGAGCGCCTGAATTCCCGGATGCGCGCGATACGCATCGAAACCACGTCCGATGAAGCCATCTTCATCAAGGGCGCGATCGCCGAAGTCCTCATCAGTCTCGGCCTCGCGGTCGTGATAGTGGTTTCCGTAATCGCGCTGTTCATCGGCAGCCTGCGGGCGTCATTGATACCCGCCGCGACGATCCCTGTCGCACTTATCGGTACCGTTGCGGGTGTCTGGCTGATGGGGTTCTCGATCAACCTGCTGACGCTTCTGGCCCTGGTGCTGGCGACTGGATTGGTGGTCGACGACTCGATCGTCGTCCTCGAAAACATCCAACGCCTGAAGGCGCAAGGCATCAAGCCGGGCGCGGCCGCCATCCTCGGCACGCAGCAGGTGTTTTTCGCTGTTATCGCCACCACCGCGACCCTGGTATCCGTGTTCGTTCCGATCTCCTTTTTGCCGTCCACCGCGGGCCGGCTGTTCGGCGAATTCGGTTTCGTGCTGGCGGTCACCGTCAGCATCTCGTCGTTTGTCGCGCTGACCATCGTACCGATGCTCGCTTCACGACTGCCCGAGAAAAGCCGACCATCGGTCTTTTCACGCGTCCTTGAGCGGATCGGCGATCGGTTCTCCCGCGTCTACTCAACGACCCTCGACGGCGTCCTCACAGTCCCGCTCGTATTTGTCGGTTTATGCGGCTTCGTGATTTTCGGCGCCGCACTCGCATTCACGACACTTGGCGAAGAACTCACCCCTGAAGAAGACCGCGGGCTTATCACCGTCCGCCTCACCGGCCCGGACGGCGTCGGCCTCAAATACACCGACCGTCAGGTCGAAAAAGTCGAGCACATCATTGCCCCGCTGGTCGACAAGTCGATCGCCACCGGATTGTTGTCGATCACTGGCCGTTACGATCTCAACCGCGGCCAGATCGATGCCCGCCTCGCCGACTGGTCGAAACGCGATCCTAAAAACGGCGAAGACGAGGGCACCCTTGTACGCGCCATCAACAAGAAGCTGGACACCATTCCCGGCGCCCAGGCCCGCGTCCAGCGCAGCAACTCGCTTGGACTGCGCAATGCCGGAGCCGGCATACGGCTGGCGCTCACCGGCTCGAACTATGAGGCGATCGCCGACGTCGCCAATGAATTCGTGGTTCACCTGGAAAAGGAAGCGCCCGAAATCGAAAATCTCCGCGTCGAATTTCGTGCCACCCAGCCCCAGTTGAAACTCGACATCGATCGGCGCCGTGCCGCCGATCTCGGCGTGCCGATCGAGAACCTGGCCGCCACCGCGCAGGTTCTTGTTGACAGCGACGAGGTCGCCGAACTGACGATCGACGACCAGCGTGTGCCCGTCATCCTTCAGGCGGCAGCCGGCGCCATCACCGATCCCGCGGACCTCAACAACCTCTTCGTTTCAGCCACCGACGGCCGCCTTGTACCGCTATCGCAGTTGATTACGTTTTCCGAGAAGGCCGTCCCCGCTGAACTTGACCGCCATGGGCAGCGACGCGCCGTGGAAATTTTCGCCGATATGGCGGGCGAATATACGCTGCGCGACTCCGTCAATGCCGTGCGCGCGGTTGCCGACCGCCACTTGCCGCCGGGTTACGGACTGTTGTTCCTCGACGAAGCCGCCGAGCTCGATGAAACGTCACACGGAGTTACGCTCACCTACGCCATTGCGCTGCTGATTGTCTTCCTCGTGCTCGTCGCCCAGTTCGAAAGCATCACCAGCGCTCTCATCGTCCTGATCACTGTTCCGTTCGGCATTTGCGCAGCGATATTCGCAATGGCGCTGACCGGAACGTCGATCAATATCTACAGCCAGATCGGCGTCCTGATGCTGATCGGAATCATGGCCAAGAATGCGATTCTGATGGTCGAGTTCGCCGACCAGCTCCGCGAGAGCGGCATGAGGGTCTACGAGGCCGCCCGCGAAGCATCGAACATTCGACTTCGCCCGATCGTGATGACCATGTTCTCGACCGTGCTTGCCGGTCTGCCGCTGATCTTCGGTTCGGGTCCAGGCGCGGAAAGCCGCGCATCAATCGGCTGGGTCGTCTTCGGCGGACTCGGACTTGCCGGGATATTCACGCTCCTGTTGACCCCTGCACTATACGTATTGATCGCAGGCTTCGTGAAGCCGCGCAGCGAAACCGCCGCCCGCGTCGACCAGGAACTGACCGAAGCCAGCAAACAGACCATCACCTCCGAAACCGAACTCGCCGGCCGCTGATCCTCGTCGTCATTAACGCGGTGCCCGCGCGTCGCACTCGACGAGTCTGCCTCCTGAAATTTGCCTGCCATCGACCGCAAACCTCCCGCCATCGACCGCAAACTTCCCGCCCACGTCGCAAGGATGTGAATGAGCGTGTGTTGCCGGCGTCTTCGAAGTGACACATCAAGGATGCAATCAGTGCTGCGGCTGCCGTTGCACAGCCACATAAACTCCTTTCAAAATTAGCGGCGAATGGCGGTTACCATGATTGCGGATCAATACTACGGTCAACACTCGACTTCGGCCGCGGAAGCCGTCCATGCTTTCGAACAAGCCGTCTTCGCCGTTGCCGCACACAGACCTGCCGCCGAACCCCTGAACCGGGCACTTGAAGCCGATGACACACTGGTTGCCGGCCATGCACTGAAGGGCTTGGGGGTGGCGCTGCTTGGCAAGGCTGAAGACTTTGCCAAGGCGCGCGCACTTCTCACGCCCGCGCAGGATGCGCTGTCACGCGCCGACGGAGGCACCGATTACGAACAGGCCCTGGTTCAGGCGCTGCAACTCGCCTCTTGTGGCCGCTTGAAGGCCGCTGCCGCCCGCCTCGAAGCCCAGGTATCACACAACCCCCGGGATTTCCTTTGCCTCAAACTGGCAAACGCGCTGCGCTTCATGACCGGTGAAGCGCACCATATGCGTGAAACCAGTGCAACAGCCTTGCGCAGCATGGCAAGTTCGGACGCCGGATACGGCTTCGCACTCGGCATGCACGCTTTCGGGCTTGAAGAAATGGGTTCGTTTGCTGAAGCCGAATCCATCGGCCTTCTGGCCGTCACCAATCAACGCTCGGATATCTGGGGCGTCCACGCCGTCGGTCATGTGCTGGAAATGCGTGGCCGCGCTGCCGAAGGCGCCCGCTGGATCGAAAGCTCCCGCCAGCTCTGGCCGCACTGCAACAACTTCACCTTTCACATGGCCTGGCATCTGGCGTTGTTCCACCTCGAAGCCCAGGACTACGACGCCGTACTCGATCTCTACGACCGCGAAATCCGGCCCGTGGAGACCGACGATTTTCGCGACATGGCCAACGCCGTATCCATGCTGTGGCGGCTCGAACAGGAAGGTATCGACGTCGGCGACCGCTGGCGGAGATTGCATGAGATCGCCCACCGCCGCCGGTCCGATGCGACCTACGTATTCGCCTCCCTGCACTATCTGCTGGCTCTTCTGGGCTCAGGCGACACTGCCGCCGCGAGGGAACTTGTCGGAAACCTCCGCGACCGTGCGTTGACCGCCGGCCTCGACGATCAGGCCGAAGTTGCCGCTGCGGTCGGAGTCGAGCTGGCGGCTGCGATATTGACCCTTCATTCCGGCGCAACCGCCCCGGCCAATCTGTGCGAACTCTCCCTCAACCTGCCCAAACTGGGCGGCAGCCGCGCCCAGCGCGACGTCTTCATGCGCACGCTGTTGCTGATGGCAGCGAACTCCGGAAACCCGGCAGCTTTCGACGCCGTCAACAAGGTTAGAACAGCCATGAAATCCGAAGACAGGTTCGCACGCGTCACACACAAACGGTTATCGGAAACCGCAGCATAAGTTTGAACATCGCCCAGTGTTTCCGTCTCAAGTGTTCGCGGCCGATGCACATGAGTCAATTTAGCCGGTGCAGGCCACTAGTGTCGTTTTTTGCGCCTGACGTTTGGCTCCAAGACCAGCCTCACGCGGAGACCGGACTTCAGGTGCGCTACACTTGAGTTCCAGCCCAACCGGCCGGAACCTCCGTTTCGCCGCGTTGACACCCGCCAGCCTTTGGCGGAAGAAGACCACCTCGCGCTACACCGGGGACAGTGCCAACCATCCGACTGCAAGGTCCAGGCTTACCAATATGGCCATCGAATCTGACAACGGCACGACACCAGCACCGCGCCAATCCTCCGCCGGCCAACATGCCATTGCCCGTCAGCGCGACATCCGGCTCGACTTCTTCCGCGGCATCGGCATGTTCATCATCTTCATCGCCCATGTGCCCTATAACGCCTGGACCGGGTACATCCCCGCGCGATTCGGATTTTCCGATGCGACCGAGATCTTCGTGTTCTGTTCGGGCATGGCCTCTGCGATCGCCTTCGGCCGCCTCTTCGAAGAACGCGGCTTTGCAATCGGGACCGCGCGCATCCTGTACCGATGCTGGCAGGTCTATTGGGCGCACATCTCGATCTTCATGGCGGTCGCCGGCGCCATGGTGCTCGCCGACAAGTGGCTTGCAAGCGGCGGCGCCTACCAGAAGGGGCTGAACCTTCTCCCCTTCCTATCCGACGACACCGGCACCAACCTTGTCGGTCTGCTCACCCTCACCTATGTCCCGAATTTCTTCGACATCCTGCCGATGTACCTCGTCATTCTGGCGATGCTGCCGCTGGTCATGGCGCTGCGCCGCCTGGGTCGCGTTTATGTTTTTGCAGCCGTGCTTGGGGT
>Ga0180009_10008603_pt1 | contig 10087 bp, 8 predicted proteins | sample OS_PC_MetaG_FD_123537 | JGI IMG/M metagenome (GOLD analysis project Ga0180009, IMG submission 123537) | Groundwater microbial communities from the Aspo Hard Rock Laboratory (HRL) deep subsurface site, Sweden - OS_PC_MetaG | ecosystem: Environmental > Aquatic > Deep subsurface > Groundwater... | reverse complement strand
TGACCGGTGAACGGGCAACCCGGTTTACCGGAAACGGCCGTGTCCAAGGCGTTGTTACCAGCACCCGGGAAATCGAGTGCGACATGGTCGTCCTGGCAGTGGGCGTGCGGCCGGACATCACGCTGGCCAAGGGCGCCGGTATTGAAATCGGTTCTCTGGGAGGCATCAAAATCGACAAGCAGATGCTGACCAGCATCCCCGACATTTACGCGGCAGGGGATGTGTGCGAGACGTTTGATGTCGCCCGCAACACCCATTTCATCAATGCCATCTGGCCCATGGCGGTTGAACAGGGACATGTTGCCGGGTTGAATATGGCCGGCCAGACGACCGAATACGGCGGATCCGTCCGCATGAATTCCATCGGCAATTTCATCGGTTTCCCGGCCATGTCCATGGGAGTCACCCATCCCCAGGAATGTACCTATGTGGAGGAAGATTGTAACTTTCAGGAGATCAAAACCCGCAGCAAAAACACCTATAAAAAAATTATTCTGAAAAACGGCTGTATTGTGGGTGCTGTTTTTGTCGGCCAGACTCAAAAGTCGGGCATTATCACGGTTCTGCTGCGCAAACAGGTGGATGTAACGGATTTTATCCCAGTGTTGCTGAGCCGGAATTTAAATTTCATGGACATACTGCCGATCTTGCGGCGCAATGCCGACAAGTTCACCGAACCAGAATTTAAGGAACTGATGGATACCGGCCTTTAAAATAATCAAAGAGCCTGCGCTCTTTAAGGAGGAAAAGTGAAAGTCATAAAGGTAGACCCAGAAAAATGTACAGGATGCCACCAATGCGAGCTATGGTGCGGCAGTGAAATCGCATCCATCGGCAAGGAGCTTCCTCTGGCAATCAACGAGGAGCCCCAGCCGGTTCCGCGGGTATATGTGGAAGGAAAGAAATATGCCATTCAGTGCCGACATTGTGATGACGCTCCCTGCGTGAAAGCCTGCCCCAACGGGACCATGCGCAAGGACCCCGAAACCGGTCTGATCTATGTGCATGAGCCGACTTGTATTGCCTGCTGGATGTGCGTGATGGTGTGCCCCTTCGCGGTTATCAACCCGTCTCCGACCATCAAGGTAGCGATCAAGTGTGACCGCTGCCGCAGCATGGGATATCCGATTTGCGCGGAAATATGCCCCACCCAGGCGATGACACTTGTGGACCGCAAGGATTACCGCAAGAAGAAATTTACAACTTGATGATGTCGAACCATTTAAATAATATTTAATTTTGAAGATGGCAGGCGGGTGTCTGACCATCTGAGTCAGAAAGGAGATAACGATGGAGTTTATCCAGAAAAAATCCACTGATAACGCGGTGGAGCATTTTTTAGCGAAAGCGGCGGACCAGGAAATTCCTTTGGCATGGGATCGCTATGAGGGCCAGCTGCCTGTTTGCGGATTTTGCGAAGCCGGACTCAGCTGCCGGGATTGTCTGCAGGGTCCTTGCATCAGCCATCCCTTCCGGGATGCGAGCAAAAAGGGCGTTTGCGGCAAAGACAAGAACACCCTGGCCGTGCAGTCACTGCTGCGGCTTGTCATCAAGGGAACGATGTCCAGCCTGGACCTGGTCGCTGACCTGGCCAACGATATTGTAACAGGCGATACCAAACCGGCCGACAAGGCTGCCGCCGACAAGGCGCTCAAAGAAATCCAAGCCATTTTCAGCAACAAGGAAACCGCCAGCATGAAAGAGTTGCCGGCAGCGCTGAGTAAATCCTGGAAGGATGCCGGGGTGTATCCCGAGGGAATCCTGCGGGATCTGTTCAAGGCTTCCCAGAAGCTGGAGGGTGGAGTCGCCGGTGTTGAGGAAACCCTCCTGTGGGCGTTTAAAACCGCTTTACTGGGGAATCTGGCCCAGCAGGTCCAAAAAAAGTTAAAACGGTCGGTGTTCGGTGATATCGCCCCAACCAAGCTGGATGTCAGTTTAGGGATATTGCAGAAAGATGTTCCCAATATCGTGCTCTACGGACAGATTTCAGCGGCACTGAAGCAGAAGATCGCCGGGATTGCCAAAAAGGCTAAAGTCAATGTTTTCGGCGTCTGTACGGACCCGTTGCTGCCGCCCTACGTGTTTTCACCGGTAACCAATTACGGATCCCAGGAAATTCCCATCATGACCGGCGCCGTTGATCTGATTGTGGCCGGCGATCAATTCGTCAACCCCTCCATTATGCAGGTGGCAAAGGACTGGAAGGTGACCGTGGTCCCTGCGGCAGGCTTGGACAAGGAGAAAGACCTGAACGCGTTTGCCAAGAAAATAGTCGATCTGGCTAAAAAGTCATTTGACAACCGCGCCGATGTTCCCAAGGACATTCCCGCGGACAAGCAAACCGCGATCATGGGATTTTCGTCTGAAACCCTGGATGCGGCCAAGGTCGCTAAAGGACTGGGCGACGGCAAAATTAAAGGCGTCGTTGTCTTTTCCGGCAGCAGTAACGTCAAATATTCCCAGGACAATGAATATGTTGCCATGGCCAGAGTGTTCCTGCAGAATGATATCCTGTGCATCTCCGAAGGGGAAGCCAGTGTGGCACTGGCCAAACACGGCTTTTTAAATCCGAAGATGGAAGGGATCGAATGCAGTAAAGGCCTAATGGGCTTTCTGAAATCACTGGGAAAAAATGTGCCGGCAATTATTGACTGCAACGCCACCGAGTTTATCCTTGCCCTTGCAAAGGCCGGAAAGAAAGCAACCAAAGACTACCCGGTCTTTGCATGCTTTCCGGAAGCCAACCGCAGTATTGAAGTCGTCAAGGCCATGGGGATGGTTGCCATGGGAGTTACCACTTACTTCTGGCCGAGCCTGCCGGTAACCGGCAGCCCGGAAACCATGAAGGCCTTGTCAGATGTCAGCGCTGCCAAATTCGGCGCAAAGCTCCATGTCGTGACGAAAAAGCTGTCGGCCCCTGAAAAGGCCAAGTTGTTTTTAAACGAGATTGAAGCGACACCTTCAATGTCGGGAAAGGATTGGTAAGGATTCTCGGACGATCTTTGGGACCTGTTGTTAAAATTCGGTTATTCCGCTTTTTTTCTTGACAGTTCTTGTGATTTGATATTTATAAGTTTTACCTGTATTACTGGTCAGACCAAGATGGCTGTTGGAACAATAAGCCGATTTCCAAATGATTCTTATAATGAATATGATTCAGTAGTTGCTTCACGTCATGTGACCAATTACGATCCTCGAGAGAAATTTGTCTCGCAGGAACAACATTAACAGTCATAAGCTCAAAGGAGGAAGAATGAAAAGAATTATTTGTATCAGCAGCGTATTCATCCTGATGGCGTCCTTTGCCATCCTGTCTGCAGGTATCGCCACTGCAGACACGTTTCCCAGTAAACCCGTGACCCTGATCGTTCATGCCAGCGCAGGTGGCGGCAGTGATATCTTTTCACGAACGCTGGCGTCCGCTTTTGAAAAAGACAAACTGATGACCCAGCCGATAGTTGTGGAAAACAAGCCGGGCGGCAGCGGCGCCATTGCGTTTGGATATGTGGCCGGTAAAAAGGGCGACCCTTACTTTTTGTTGACGGCGGTTACCAGTTTTATGACCACGCCCATCAGCGGCAAATCGCCGGTGGGTCTGAAAGATTTTACCGCCATGGCCAATTTTGCCTTTGACGAGTACATGGTGATTACCAGGACCGATTCCAAATTTAAATCCATGAAAGATATTGTGGCTGAAGCCAAAGCCAATCCCAAAAAAATTACTGTGGGCGGCACCCAGCTGGGTTCTTCCGATTCGATCTGCTCGTATCTGATTGAAAAAGAAGCCGGCGTTAAACTGAACTACATTGTTTTTAACAGCGGCGGTGAGGTCAATGCAGCCATACTGGGAGGTCATGTGGACATCGGCGTGGCCAACCCCGGAGAAGCCCTGGAATTGATGCGAGCCGGCAAAGTGAAAGCATTGGGCCTTTTTTCAGAGAAGCGTTTGGAAAATGCTCCCGATGTGCCGACCCTGATCGAACAGGGCATCAACGCCGTTTATGTACAGAACCGCGGTCTGGTATCGCCGGCGAACATTCCGGCCGATGCCCGCAAAACTATGGAAAAGGCATTATACAACTACACCAAAACCGATACCTTCAAAAAATATGTGAAAGACAACATGCTTTCCGAAGCCTGGATGGACGGCGAGACCTTCGGCAAGTGGCTGGAAAAAGAGAGTGCGCGTTACAAGGAAGTGCTGACCGAAATGGGCATTCTGAAGAAGAAATAACAACCAGAAACATCCATGAAAGATCAAGGGAGGCGGGAGCGTTTCAGAACCCGCCTCCCTGTTTCAAACGAATTGATGAATGACGACGTAACTATTAGGCAATTTGTCATTCCGGGCTTGACCCGGAATCCAGTGCCTTCTGGATTTTTGCTTTCGCAGGAATGACGCCGCTGATGTGATTAATTAGATAAATATACGGTAGTAATCATGAGACGAGCTGATCAAATTACCGGAATCGTGATGTTGGTTTTTTCATTAACCGTCGCCTACACATCCTGGCAGATGCCGCAGCGGGTGGAATTCGGTCCGGGTATGGGGTTTCTACCTTTCTGGCTGGCGGTATTAATGGCCGTTCTATCGGTGTTGCTCTTATTCGACGCATCCGTGCGAAAAAGTGCGTCAACCGGAAATCCTTTTCCAGCTCCACAGGCCCTGCTGAATGTCGGGATGGTCATTGCAGGCCTGGGGGTCTACATTGCCGTCCTGGATACCGTCGGCTTTGCAGTGTCGACCATTCTGTATATCGTCTTTTTGCTCGCCATTGTGCAAAAAGAACGCTGGCTTAAAACCGCTATCGTATCATTACTCTCAACCGGCGGCCTCTATGTCGTTTTTCAGGTCCTGCTGGATGTGAAGCTGCCGAGAAACATATTTGGATTCTAACGGAAGGGCACCAACCAGTGGAAATTCTACAGAACCTTTTAACCGGCTTTGAAATTGCGCTTTCCTTAAAGAATTTAGCTTTTTGCTTTATGGGGGTTACTCTGGGTACGCTGATCGGCGTGCTGCCGGGCATCGGCCCGGTCACCGGGGTGGCGATTCTGATCCCCATTACTTTCGGTATGGACGCTACCACGGCCATCATCACCATGGCCGGGGTCTATTACGGCGCCATGTACGGCGGATCCACCACGTCCATTCTGATTAACGTTCCGGGTGAATCAGCTTCCGTTATGACCACCCTGGACGGCTACCAGATGGCGCTCAAAGGCCGGGCAGGCCCGGCCCTGGGAATGGCCGCCATCGCTTCATTTATTGCCGGTACCTTCAGCATTATCATGCTCTCCTGGATTGCGCCGGTCCTGGCGGATTATGCGGTTGCCTTCGGGCCGCCGGAATATTTTGCATTGACTTTCATGGGACTGACCTTGGTGACCGGTTTTGCCGGCGACTCCTTAATCAAAGGACTCATGAGTGGAGCATTTGGTTTGCTACTGGCGTGTGTGGGGGTAGATGCCATCAGCGGCTCGCCCCGGTTTATCTTCGGCAGCATCTATCTGCTGGACGGTTTGGGATTTATCGGCGTGGCAGTGGGGCTCTTTGCACTGGCGGAAGTACTGGTCAATATTGAAGAGCCCTTGAAGCAGGTATTTGTCAAAACCAAGTTAAATATGAAAACCCTGTTTCCCAACCGGCAGGACTGGAAAGATTCAGCCGGCGCGCTCTGGCGCGGATCCATCCTCGGTTTTTTTGTGGGGGTGCTGCCGGGTGCCGGGGCCACGGTGGCTTCATTTTTATCTTACGCAACCGAGAAGAAACTGAGCAAACATCCTGAAAAGTTCGGCACCGGTGTCATCGAAGGGGTCGCCGGTCCTGAAGGGGCCAACAATTCAGCAGCCGGCGGCGCCATGGTTCCCCTGCTGACTCTGGGCATCCCCGGATCCGGAACCACGGCCGTGCTGATGGGCGCCCTGCTCATTCATGGCATTCGCCCGGGCCCGTTGCTGTTTCAAGAGCACCCGGAGGTGGTGTGGGGATTGATTGCGAGCATGTACATCGGAAACGTGCTCTTGCTGATCCTGAATCTGCCGCTGGTGGGGATGTGGGTCAGTTTTCTGAAAGTCCCTTATCAGATCCTGATGCCGCTGATCGTTACCATTTCCGCCGTGGGTGTGTTTGCGACGGACAACAACATCTTCGACATGTGGATCATGTTCGGCGCCGGTATTGTCGGTTATGTCATGCGCAAGCTTGATTTTCCGGCAGCTCCGGTGGTTTTGGCGCTGGTGCTGGGGCCCATGGTGGAGCGTTCGCTGCGACAGTCTTTGACGATTTCCCACGGTGATATTTCCATCTTCTTTACCCGGCCCATTTCAGCGGTTTTGACGACTTTCGCCCTGCTGTCACTGTTTGCGCCCTTGGTCCGCAAATTCTGGCGAACCTATCGGCGAGCCAAGATGGAACAATAGCAGGCGGCCGGTTCATTTCGCGCAAGACCGGTCGTATGCTCAGGATCCTTTTCCGGGTTCTAAACCATTGATGATCGATTGAATCTGCCGGCTGATATAATCATTCAATCTTTGCGCCTGCTTCAGCGACACCCTGGGAATATCATCTGAAAGCGCGATAATTTCCGCTTCGTCGATTCCGGTGATCTTATTTATCAAAAACGTTTCGACCTCTTCGTCATCCTGCAGAAATCCGCAGCTGCCCACCGCACCGACAAACTCATCTTTCCAGAAAATCGGGACGACGGCCTTCATCAGGCCGGCATCACAGGCCTCAATAACCGGTTGGCGCGCCTGCTGCGCCTGAATGGCGATATTCATATGGGCAACGGCGCAGATAAAACTCTGGCCTTTGGGATTGGCTTTGATGGCCGGGCACAGCCGGTTGGGCCACTGTTGATGCGCCGTCAGTCGAAAGCCGTCCGTGTCGAATATGCAGGTGTTGAGGCCGAAACGGTTATTGATCTCCTTTTCGAGGCGGGACCATTCAGCGCTTAAAATGATATCGGTTAGATTCACTGTAAGATTACTCCGTGTCGTGTTTATCGAGCCACTGCGCCAACCGTTTCAGCCCTTCAACAGTGGAAACAGTGGGATAGTATCCCAGGTCCTTTTTGGCTGCGCTGATATCGAACCAGTGGGATGTGGCAACTGCTTCGGCCAGAAAGCGGGTCATCGGGGGCTCCCCCGGCAGAGCGAAAACTCTGTAAAAAAATTCAAGGATTGCGCCCATCAGCCAGGCAGACCGAAAGGGGAGGAAACCTTTCACCGGTCCGTGCCCGGCGGCTTTCAGGATCGCGTTGATCATGTCCCAGGCCGGGATCGGCTCGTCCTGGGTGATAAAATATATCCTGCCGGACAACTGCGGATTTTCCTTCAGTTTGTCGGCCGCTAAAACATGGGCGTCCGCGGCATTATCAATGTAGAGGGTATCGACCAGATTGCGGCCATTCCCGATTTGTTTGAGCTTTTTGGCCCGCACCAGCAGCCGGGGTAAAAAATGGGGATCTTCCGGTCCCCAGATTTCATGGGGCCTCAGGATGATTGTTTTCAGATTGTTGCCGGCGGCATTGACGATGCTTTTTTCAGCAAGCGCCTTGGTTTCAGGATAATAGGCATTGTAGCGGGGAGGGTAGGGAAATGATTCGTCGACTCCCGCAAGGTCTTTGCCGTTGAAGATCACACTGGGCGTACTCGTGTAGACAAGTCTTGATACGTTTTGCGACAGACAAGCGTTGATCACATGGCGGGACCCGATCACATTGGTCCGGTAATAATCGTCATATTTTCCCCAGGGGGGCGGCTTGGCAGCCACATGAAAAACAAGATCCCGGCCATGGCAGGCTTTTTCAACCACCGCGGCATCGAAAAGATCTCCCCTGACCTGATCGACCCCCATTTTTTCGAGGGCGTCATAATGATTTCTGGCCAGGCTGCGAACCCGGTCTCCTCTGGCGGTCAGGCGCCTTACGATCGCGCGGCCCAGAAAGCCCCCCCCGCCCGTAACCAGCACATTTTCAGGTTTTTTTGACGGAATGCATGATTCTGGTTTCATATCGTAAACTCAATCTATCTTTTTTGCCGCCCATACCGCCAGCTTTTCACGGAATATTTTTGAATTGTGCCGGATGTCCACCGGAAAATCCTTACAGAATAAAACAGTATCAATCTTGAGGGTTTTCTCGTTGCTTTTTGCCAGCGTCAACAGTTCTTTTCTGATGTGTTGCCGGTCACTGCGGCGGGCCGCGTCTTCCAGTTCGATGCAGATTACCGGACACTGATTGGGCGCAGAACCGACACCCACCAGGGCGCTGCGGAATACCTGGGGGTGGGCATTGAAAATCGCTTCACAGGGAATCGTAAAAAGGATTTCGTCGGGTGTGATGACCCGATGGCTTTTGCGGCCGTAGAACCAGATCCGGCCCTGTTCATCCCGACGTCCCAGGTCGCCCATGCGGTGTCGGAAACTGTCCCCGTCCTTGATTTTAGACAGGGCATCGGCATCCGGGCGGTTAAAATAACCGCGGGTCACCAGGCCCCCTTTTACGGTGATTTCACCGATTTCATTGTCAGGGACCATCAGGTCGTCCGACCAGTTCGCAATGGGTTCGTCGCTGATGCGGATAAGGCTGACGATTGTGTCGTTGATCGGATACCCGATGCAGGTGCCGAAACCCTGTTCGCTCAATTTCCGTGTCTGGGTGAGAATTTCATGGCTTCGGATCGAGATTATCGGTACGGCTTCAGTCGCGCCATAGGGGGTGTGGATTTCGGTTTCTTCCGGCAGCATGGTAGTAAACCGTTCGATCACATCCGCTGATACCGGGGCGCCGGCTGAAATCACTCTTTTCAATGAAGGCAACTTGATGCGGTTTTTCTGGCCGTAGCGCCCCACGCGGTTCAGCAGGGCCGGTGAAGCGAACATCTGGGTCACTTTCTGATCGTTGATCGCCTCAATAATTTTTTCAGGGTTGACAAGGGCCGGGCGGGTGGGGTCCATATCCGGTATCACCGATGTAATCCCCAGCGCCGGCCAGAACAGAGCAAACAGCGGAAAGGTGGAAAGATCAATTTCATCGGCAGAGAGGCCCAGATGGGTTTTGATCTGATGCAGTTGCGCATCGAAGTTCCCGTGAGTGTAAACAGCGCCTTTGGCCGCTCCGGTACTTCCGGTGGTGAAGAGAATCGCGGCGGTTTCATCCCGGCCGGTTCGGGTCATCGGATAAGGCCCTTGTGAAGCAGCGCTGAGTTGTTCTAAAGTATGGCCGCCCCAGAACCAGCGCCGCCCGACGGTAACCCATGTTGTGACTGTTTTAAAAAATTTAGGCTGCAGGGTTCGAAGGGCATGAGCGGCTGAAATGCCGATAAAGGCTTCGGGCTCGCTTTCTGCAAGGCAGGACAGCATACGCCGGAGCCCCATTCCAGGATCGACTACCACGGGGATTGCGCCGATTTTAAAAAGCGAGAAGATAATGCAAAAAAAATCCAGCCCGGGCTTTACCATCAGAATGGTCCGTGTACCCCGTTCGATACCCACGCTTTCCAGACCATGGGCCAGGATATCCGATTTTTGGTCGAGCTGTTGGAACGTCAAATGGATGTATTTAACGCGTCCGTTTGAGTCCCGGCCGGCCGGGCAGACAACCGCCGGTTTGCGGGGTTGAACGCGGGCCGATCGTTTCAGATAGGAGGCTACGTTCACAAATCCGTTATCGGGCGCGTTATTCTGGTTCATCTTTAACCATTCTCTTAAGAACCGTTTGTCTTGTAACTACAACGGATGTCGCATTAAAAATTCAATTATCAGTATTAAAATCCGCTGGGGTTGATCTTCCAGCACATAATGGCCGGCATCCGGAAAGCTGTGGACTTCAGCGTCCGGAAAACGGCTCTGCCACGCTTTTAGATAGTCCCGATCGAAGACAAAGTCGTGTTCTCCCCAGAGGATCAGCTTCGGCAGATGGGACAGGCGCCCCAGGTTGTCATCCATATGTCGTATCAGGTCGTAGCTGGGGTCATGGCCGCAAACCGGAATATCCTGCACGAATTTCAAGGTGGCGATGCGGTTGCGCCACGAATTGTAAGGCGCCAGCAGACCGGCCCTGACATCGGCGGAAAGTCTTTT
>Ga0180009_10008602_pt1 | contig 10089 bp, 10 predicted proteins | sample OS_PC_MetaG_FD_123537 | JGI IMG/M metagenome (GOLD analysis project Ga0180009, IMG submission 123537) | Groundwater microbial communities from the Aspo Hard Rock Laboratory (HRL) deep subsurface site, Sweden - OS_PC_MetaG | ecosystem: Environmental > Aquatic > Deep subsurface > Groundwater... | reverse complement strand
CGAAAGCCGACTCCAAAATCTAAGCGAGCAGCATGCCTTCCTCGAGCAAGGCATGTTGCTTTTTAATGGGACGTCGGGAACCCCTCTTTGTTGTTTTTAAAAAACAAGCGGCCGTTTGAAAAATAAAAATAAATGTTTAAAATAAGATAATAGAATAAACAATTTTAAAAGGAAATTCGATGAGAAATAAAGAGATAACAAAATTAATTTTAAAAATAAGCGATGGATTTTTTTCTTCACTGATTGATTTAATTTTATGGAACATTTTCTTTTTAACTGAAGTAGCCCTTTCAGGTTCACCGGGAAGGATAAACCAAGCCGAAATTTTAGCGACACGAGATTTTCAAAAATTTAACTCCCTAATTATAAAACGGGCTATATCTCAAGCCAAATTAAAGGGATTTATTAAAGAAGATTTTACACTGACAAAAGAAGGGGAAACGAGATTAAAAAATATTTTTCCAAAGTATTTTGATAAGAAAAAATGGGATGGAAATTGGTACTTAGTAATTTATGATATTCCCGAGACAAAAAGAAGACTGAGAGATATTCTGCGAGAGAACTTGAAACACTTAGGTTTTGGTGAGCTTCAGGCTAGTGTCTGGATATCACCATTTAATTTTTTTGGCGAAATTGAAAGAATAATTAAAGATTACAACCTGTTTCCTTATGTACTATTTGCGATAAGTGATAGGGTAGGAAGAGAAGAGGCTAAAATTTTAGCAAGAAGGGTTTGGAAATTGGAAAAGATAAACGAACGATATAAAAGATTACTTGAAGAAATCAAAAAAGGAGACGAGCAGAGTTTTTATTTTAGATACTTAAATATTTTAGAAAGGGATCCTCAATTACCTGACGGACTTTTACCAGAAGATTGGAAAGGAAACGAGGCTCACGGGTTATTTAAAAAATTTAATCTTTAATTTTTTGCTTTTCAAACGGCCGTTGATAAAATAAAGAATTTGAACCCCTCTTTTTTTACCCCGTTAGAAAGCCCCGCCCTTTCTAACGGGGTTTACTTGTTTCTTTTTTTCTTTTAAAATAAAGTTGGGTCGGGAGGATAGCACTCACAAAAGACTTAGAATTGGAGTAAACTCTCCCGGCCCTTTTGTTTTATGTTAGAATACAATAATGGATATCAAAAAAGAACTACCAGGAGTTAGAGAAAATGTTTTGCTAAAAAGTTACACTACTTTTAGAATTGGAGGAAAGGCAAGATATTTTTTTGTGGCAAAAAGCAAAAAAGATATTATAAAAGCGATTTTAGTGGCAAAAAAATTTAGATTGCCATTTTTTATTTTGGGAGGAGGAAGCAATATATTGGTTTCGGATAGAGGATTTAATGGTTTAGTTATCAGGTTTCAGGTTTCAGGTTTCAAATTTCAAAAAAATAAAATTATTGCGGGAGCGGGGACACCTTTAACAAGTTTGGTTTCAGGGGCAGCGAAAAATAATTTGACGGGTTTGGAGTGGGCGGCGGGGATTCCGGGAACGGTGGGAGGAGCGATAGCCGGGAATGCGGGAGCATTCGGGAAATCGATGGCAGATGTTGTAAAGGAAGTTGAAATCACCGAAATTACACGGGTCGGACCCGTGCAAATTAGAAAATTTAAAAACAAAGATTGTAAATTTGGTTATAGGGATAGTATATTCAAGCATAATAGAAGCTTGATTATTCTTTCGGCTGTTCTTCAATTAAAAAAAGGAAAGAAGGTAGAAATTAAGAAAAAAATAAAAGAATACCTGAATTATCGACAGAAGAATCAACCCTTGAACTATCCTTCGGCAGGGTCAATATTTAAAAATTATAAATTAGGAATTAAGAAGTATGAATTGATTAAAAAATTTTCTGAACTTAAAAATTTTATTAAAGGAGGACAAATATCGGCTGGTTGGTTGATTGAAAAGTGCGGATTGAAAGGAAAAAAGGTTGGAAAAGCAAAAATTTCAGAAAAACACGCTAATTTTATTGTAAATCTTGGAAAAGCCAAGGCAAAGGATGTAAAAAAATTAATAGATTTTACAAAAAAGAAAGTGAAAAAAAATTTCGGAATCACACTAGAAGAAGAAATTCAATATTTAGGTTTCAAAAAATAAAAAATTTTAAAGATTTTTTATTTTTTGACTTTTCCACAGTTGACACTATTCTCTTATGATGAAAAAATTAAATAAACCCCACACCAATTTAGGGTAACTTGTTTGACCAAATTGTTTTTTTGAAAATTGGTGAGGGGTAAAGGTCGAAGTTTTTAAAAATATTTTTTAAAAATGGCAAAAAAAATTAAAAAAGCTAAAAAAGCAAGAAAAAAAACAAGAAGAGGTTGTAGATAATTTATAACACTGGAAAAAGAGAAGATCAAAATTTGTGAAAATTGTTATTAAAACAAAAAATTTAAGATTGCCAAAGGCAATCAAGAATTTTATTGAAGAAAAAATTAATTCTTTGGAAAAGTTTTTGAAAATTTTTGGCAAAGAATACTATAATCATTTTTTTGGCAGGGGAAAACCGAGGGTTGAAGCCTGGATTGAAGTAGGAAAAGAGACATTTCATCATAAAAAAGGGCCTTATTTTTGGGCAGAATGTCAAATTAGATTACCAGGCAAAAGTTTGAAATCAACTGCTATATCAAAAGATTTAAAATTGGCAATTACTGAGGTCAAAGATGAGTTACAGAGAGAACTTAAAGAATATAAAGAAAAAATAATAGACAAAACAAAAAAAAAGACAAAGAGTTCTTAAAAAGAAATTAAAAATTTCTCCTTTAGCCAGATTTTATAGAAAAGGAAGAATTAGGGAAGAAGGAGTATAAAAAATTTTTTATCTTAAATGAAAAAATATTTAAAAGAAAAAGTTAAATCAATTGAGGTAAAGAAAAAATCAATTCCTAAATTATTGAGCGAAATGAAAGAAACAGGTTTTCAAGGAAGGAAATTGGGAGAGTTGGTTGAGGTCTGGGAGAAAATGCTCAGGGATAAAAATTTGACAATTCTTTTTGGCTACGCTGGCTCCCTGAGTACCACTGGTCAATGGAAAGAAATTTGTTGGCTAATTAAAAACAGATTCATTGATGTTTTGGTTCCAACTGGAGCCAATATTTCTGAAGATCTAGTTGAAGCCATGGGCTATTCTTACTGGAAAGGTTCTCATTTGGTTAACGACCGGGAACTTTTAAAAGACAATATTAATCGCTATTATGATGTTTTTGGAAAAGAAACCGATTATATGGATATGACTGAATTGATTGCCGATTTCATTTTAACTTTAAAAGAAAATTATCCTTATTCTTCAAGAGAATTTTTATATTTATTTGGAAAATGGTTAGCAAAAAAGAAAATAAATTCCATTGTGACTTATGCTGCAAAATATAAAGTTCCAATTTTTTGTCCGGCCATTGTTGATTCGCCTTATGGCGATGCTGGATTAATCGCCAAAAGCAAGGGTTTCAATTTGATTTTAGATAATATGAAAGATTATATCGAATTTATGAGTTTGGGAAGAAAAATCAAAGATTCAGGAGTGATTTATATTGGTGGTGGAGTGCCAAAAGACTTCATTCAGCTCTTAGCCGTTACCGCTGATTTACTTTATCCTGAAAGAAAAATTCCAGGAAGGAAACCAAAGGTCGAGTGCTATTACGAAAACGGCAATAAAAAATTAAAGGAAAGTTACTACTCGCATAAATACGCAATCCAAATTACTACTGACAATCCTAGTTTCGGAGGCTTAAGCGGCTGCACTTTTGATGAGGCAATAAGCTGGGGGAAGATTGATGAAAAGGGAAAATTCGTCCAATGTTATTGTGATGCTACCATCGCCTTACCAATAATTTTACATGCCTTAGCTGAAAAAATTAAATTCAAAAGAAAAGGACCAAATTTCAAATTTTATTAGAATAGTTTTGGAAGAAGAAATTCAATACCTTTTTTAAAATTTCGAAAAGGGGGTCGGGGAAACTCAGTTCCCCGTGGTGGAAAAACAGCGAGCGAAGCGAGCGTTAGAAACCGAAGGTGTCTAAGGAGCGATGTTAGCGCCCCGCTTAGCGGGGTCGCGTGTCGCGACTTATCCACCATTGACAAACTTTCTCGAAGTGAAAAAATGAAGTAAGGAAATCTTTTTAGCAAATAGGAGTCGACTATTTGTAACAAAAAATTTTTAAAAACTAAGAAAATGGCAAAGAAAAAAGCAAAAAAGAAAAAGAGATAAACTCTCTACCCCCACTTTTTATAGTTGAAAAATTTTTATAGAAATGCTAATCATAAAGTGGGGGTTTATTTTATATACAAATAATCCTTAAAGCTAAAGATCAGAAATATGATAAAAAAATCTAAAATCCCCGAAGCAGAGCAAGCTCGCTACGGGGCAGGCAAAAACCTAAAATCAAATATTTTTTGGGGAGAGTTAATTTTGGATCTTTATGATTGCGATCCAAAGATTATTCGTTCCAAAAAAAAGATTTTAGAATATACAAATAAAATTTGCAACTTAATAAAAATGAAAAAATACGGTAAACCATTTATCGAGAGATTTGGTTTTGGCAAAGATTTTACTGCAGGTTACTCCTTAGTTCAATTGATGGAAACGAGTTCAATCACCGCCCATTTTTCTGAACTTTGCAACAGCGCTTACATTAATATTTTTTCTTGTAAATTATTCAACTATAAAATTGCAGCCGAATTTACAAAAAAATTTTTTAAGTCAAAAAAATTAAAAAAGAGAATTATAATCCGTTAATCGCTTTTTATTTTACCTTTAATTTTTGTCTTTACACCGGAAGATTCAAATATTATTCCCCGGAAATTCATTTTTCCTCTGGACTTTTTCCAAAATATTGTCAAACTAGCCAAAATCTTGAAGAAAACTAAATTATCATTAGAATAAGAAATGGCAGAGAACCGTTCTCTGCCATTTTAAGAGCTGAAATGGCTCTTTTTTACTTTTTCAACAATTTGAGATAGGATAAAAGATAGGCACATAGGCACTCGGTCGTTCCGCTCCCTCGTTGCACTATTCCGCCCTAATTTTGCGAGGTTATACAATGGCGGCACACTCGCTCACTTCGTTCGCTCGGGGCTATTCGCCCCCTGTGCCGCATAAGTTAAACAAGGTTAGTAGTTTGTAATATCTTTAACTGCTTGGGGTGGCAAAATTAGAGCGGGCTTGTATCGGAATTTAGAAATTCCGATACAAAAATTTATGTCAATTTTAAATAAAATTTTTGGTGATGCTATTAAGAAATATTTAAAGAAATTAGAGCCAATGGTTGAAAAGATAAATTCTCTCGAAAAAGATTTTGAGAAGTTTTTTAATGTGGACCTGAAAGAGAAAACAAAAGAATTCAAAGAAAGGTTAAGACACGGGGAAACTCTTAATAATTTGTTGCCCGAGGCTTTTGCTTCGGTGAGAGAAGCGGCAAAGAGAACATTAAGTCAAAGACATTTTGATTGTCAGTTAATGGGTGGGATTGTTTTGCATCAAGGTAAGATTGCCGAGATGAAAACAGGAGAAGGAAAAACCCTAACCGCCACTTTACCTTTATATTTGAATGCTCTGGAAGGCAAAGGTTGTCATTTAGTTACGGTTAATGATTATTTAGCCCGACGTGATACTGTCTGGATGGGCCAAATTTTTCATTTATTAGATCTTTCAGTTGGTTGTTTAAATCACGAACAATCTTTTTTATATGACCCGGAATACAAAAAGCCAGACGAAGAAAAAGAAAAAATTCGAGATGAATTGGGCGGTTTTAAAATAGTTGAGGATTTTTTGAGACCTTGTTCGAGAAGAGATGCTTATCTGGCTGATATCACTTACGGCACCAATCACGAGTTTGGTTTTGATTATTTAAGAGATAATATGGTTTACCCCGTTAGAGGTTATAAAGGTGATGCGAAAACACAAAGAGATCAAACCTATAACGGGGTTTATGATTTGATTCCACAGGTTCAGAGGGGATTTCGCTATGCCATAATTGATGAAGTTGATTTTCTTTTAATTGATGAAGCCAGAACGCCTTTGATTATTTCGGCGCCGGCTGAAAAAGCGGCTGAAGAATATTATTATTTTGCTCAAGTTGCCGAAAAATTAAAAAAAGAAGAAGATTATTTGATTGATGAGAAACAACGGGCTCTAGAGTGGATGGAAAAAGGAGAAGAAAAAGCGGTTGAAATTTTAAAAAGAGACCCCTGGGCAGATGGCGATTTCAGAACAATTCATAAATTGGAAAACGCTATTAAAGCCAAAGAACTTTTTATTTTGGACGAAGATTATGTGATTGAAAACGGCGAAATAATCATTGTCGATGAGTTTACCGGCAGAAAAATGCCCGGCCGTCGCTGGTCAGGGGGAATCCATCAAGCAGTGGAAGCTAAAGCCCATATCAAAGAAGATTCCAGAGTGGAAACCAAAGCTGAATCAGTAACTTTGGCTTCCATTACTTTTCAAAATTTATTTAGAATGTATAAAAAATTAGCCGGAATGACCGGGACGGCCGCCACTTCAGCTGAGGAATTCGAGAAAGTTTACAAATTGGAAGTCGTTTGCATTTCAACTAACAAACCGATGATTAGAGTTAATTTGCCGGATAAAATTTTCAAAACCGAAAAAGGAAAATTTCAGGCAGTGATTGGAGAAATCAGAGAAAGATATGAACGGGGGCAACCAGTTTTGGTCGGGACGAGGTCAGTCGAAAAAAATGAGTATCTGGGAAAATTATTGGCGAGGGAAGGAATTCCTCATCAGATTTTAAATGCCAAAAATCATCAGAGAGAAGGTGAAATTATTGCCCAGGCCGGAAAACTAAAAGCGGAAACCGTGGCAACCAATATGGCAGGTCGCGGAGTTGACATTATTTTAGGTGGAAATCCCCAGGACCCTGAAGAAGCAAAAAAAGTTATTGAATTGGGCGGTCTTCATGTCATTGGCACGGAAAGACACGAAGCCAGAAGAATTGATAATCAATTAAGAGGAAGGGCAGGCCGGCAAGGAGACCCGGGTTCTTCCCAATTTTTTGCTTCATTGGAAGACGATTTAATGCGGATTTTCGGCGGCGATAAAATAAAATCAATGATGGAAACATTAAAAATTCCAGAAGACGAGCCCATTGAATCAAAATTTGTTTCTCGGGTGATTGACGATGCTCAAGCAAGGGTAGAGGGTTTTCATTTTGACGCCAGGTTTAATCTTTTAAAGTATGACGATGTGATGAATAAACACCGAGAAATTTTTTATAAAAAAAGAAGAGAATTTTTAGAGTCTACTTTACCGGAATTAAAAGAGAAAATTTTGGAAATTTTGCAAAAAACTGGTTATTCAAAAGATGAGTTTGAGAAAAAAGAGACAGAAATCGGAACTGAAAAATTTCTGGAAGCAATTCGCTTTTTGTGCTTGAGAATTTTAGATTTTCATTGGATATCTCATCTGGAAGAAATGGAATTTTTAAGAGATAGGGTGAGTTTGAGGGCTTACGGGCAGCGGGACCCCTTGGTTGAATATCAAAACGAGGGTTTTAAAATGTTCCAGAATTTGCTTTTAACTATTGAGTCGGAAATTACTCAAACAATTTTTAAAATTCAAACAGTTAAAGAAACGCCAGCGCCAACCAATGTAATACAAATCGGACGGCCGTCCGAAAGTCATTATGAAGGAGAAAAAAAGATAAAGGTTGGTCGAAACGACCCCTGTCCGTGCGGTAAGAAAAATCCAGCGACTGGAAAACCGGTAAAGTATAAAAAATGTTGTTTTCCAAAATATGGGTAGATATTGACCCCGTTAGAAATTTTACATCTCCGTGAATTAGGTAAAACCATAAGCGATACAGTGTAGATTAAAAGTCAGACGAAATACTTTGAAATCAAAAATTTCTAACGGGGTTGACATTCATTTTAAAATTTTTTAAATTTAAATAACGTTTCTTTTTTTGATCCTTGAAAAAAAATAATATGTGAGGAGGTGATAGGTTGCGGAGAAGAAAGTTGCCATACAAGAAAGTTAAGAATTTACCTTTAGGACCAGGAAGAGGGATTTTGATAACAAAGAAAAAACAAGAGCCAGTGCGAGTTTCAGGAAATGTTATCACTATAAAAGAGCAGAAAAGATTAATTGCCACAAAGAAAGACCCTGAAAATCAAAATTGCACTAAACTTTGTTTTAGTTCTGAAACCAGAGTCTTGAAATGGAGATCTCGAGCGATGGCTCCAAAGTTCATAGAGAGTAAATCTACAAAGCGTTAATCAGATAAACAAGAAGCGAACGAGTTTTTTTTAATTAGAATAGGCGCCTTTTCGGCGCTTTTTATTTTTACCCTGCCATATAATACTGAGATACTGAGTGTCGGATACTCAGTATTAGTATTTGACTTTTTAGAAAGGAGGGTGTAATATAGAAATTGGAGGGTTTGAACTCTAAAATTAAAGAGGTAAAGGAAATGGATATAGGGAAAGATGGATTAGAAAAGCCCTGGAAAGCGAAAGTTATTAAAGGCATCAATGACGGCAAAGATATAATTCAGATAATGGACGAATTAAAGATGACGCCATACGGCTTTTGCCTGTTGAATATTTTGCCAGAACTTAAAAACGACGGGTTTCCCAAAGAAGATTTGGAAAAATTGATAGAACAAGCAAAGCCAGAAATTGGAGACAAATGTGCGGAGCTCTTTAAAAAAGAAATCTAAAAATTTCCATAGCCCACTTTTTTCTAATTTTAGTGGGTTTTTTACTTGACTCCCACATCAAATTTAGATGTGAGGGTTTGACATTTTTGAAAATTTTGATAGTTTTAAAAAGGAGGTTGAACATTTAAAATTTGGAGGATGAGTATAATGGCCGAGATAACAATAGACATTAAACCAGTCAAGGTTGGCAATGACCCATCTATCACAATCTTTCACGTGACTATTAGAAGTGAGAGGGGTATTTGGACGGAAAGTTGGGGTTCAAGGGAGTTATTAGAAGCCTTTTTGCAAGGAGTGAAAGCTGCCCTTTCCTTTACTGAAGTGGGTCATATTGAAATTCCACCAATTCCAGAAGTGCGCATCTAAAAAGGATTCAATAAAAGTTGATAAACCAAAATAACCCACTTTTTTCTAATTTAGTGGGTTTTTTACTTAGTTGACAAATTTTAAATTATGGATAATAATTTAACTGGTGAGAATTTGAAAACCGAAATAAAAGTAAAGGGATTCGAGGCTCAGATAACAAGGGTCTCTAAAGATGCTTTATTTGAAAAATTAAAGGTTGTCATTGAGCTCAAAAAGCCTGTCCAGGATTTACATTCATTCTGGGTGCAAATTCCAGCTAAAGAATATAAAGAAGACGAATTAATTACTTGTGTTATTAAGGAGGCGGAAAAAATACTCGAGAAATATCTTGAGGCGATAAAACAAGGAGAAAATGTTCTTTAAAAATCTATTAGAAACCAAACCCACCTTTGTTGGGTTTTTTATTTAAATAAAAAATAAAAATCCCGCCTTACATCCGTTTTATTAGGCGGGTTTGTTTCGAAGTTTAATAGAGCGAGAACACTTCTCGTTTACCCCGTTTAGAGATAAATCTCTAACGGGGTTTACTTGATTTTTCAGTTAACTCTTGACAAAATTTTAAAAATTATTAAACTGAAATTGGAGGTGGTTGGAATGGCAATAGTTAAGGAAGCAGAACGGAGGGATGTATTGCAGAAATTGGAAGTAATAGAGAAAGCTCTACCCCGAATAAAAAAACTGGCCAAAGAAGGCAAGCTAACAATTATTCCTCATGAAGAAATGGCAGTTATTGACAGTTTAGTTGGCGGAGTTTTTTCGGTAAGCGTTAAAGAATCGACAGTGATTTTCCGACTCTGTGCGTAAGACTTGTTATTATCGAAAAAATCATATCTCGATTAATCTTTCCTTCAGCTCTTTTCAAAATTCTATGCCTAGCTAAAAACTAGGCCCTTTTTATTGGAAACTGGGGAAAACTACCTTGAATTTTGCTTTAATTTAAGGTAGAATAGAATTATGGCGACCCTAAAATCGCTTCAAAACAGAACCAAAAAAGAGATAAAAAAAGTCAAAGATCTAAAAGAGTTGGACCTGATTTTTCGTAAATATCTGG
>Ga0180009_10008601_pt1 | contig 10089 bp, 9 predicted proteins | sample OS_PC_MetaG_FD_123537 | JGI IMG/M metagenome (GOLD analysis project Ga0180009, IMG submission 123537) | Groundwater microbial communities from the Aspo Hard Rock Laboratory (HRL) deep subsurface site, Sweden - OS_PC_MetaG | ecosystem: Environmental > Aquatic > Deep subsurface > Groundwater... | reverse complement strand
GGATTGGACTATCTCATCACCCGCTCCGTAATAACGAAGTGAGGGTGTCGGGCGCTTCCCCCGGACACAATCCGGAGTACGAGCTTCCGCTCTAGTCTCTGCACCTTCCCTGATACTCTTGACAGTATCAGGGCTTGGCTCAGGGTTACCATTTCCCGTGAGATACGGAATGAAGGCTTCCTTGAGTTCACCCGATTTTTCGACCACGATCTCTCGTGGAAGCTGCAACATGGAGTGGATTTCACGATGACAGAAAGAATAGACGGCCTCAATGAGATATTCTCTTCGATCCGAGTACCGCCGCCTGTCACTCAAAACCAACTCCTTTTTTACAGCCACCCGCTCTACCGATTGAGCTACCGAGGAGCAACTTCTAAAAAGTCAATTTAATTTAGCAGAATCTCTCCTAAAAAACAACCAATAATTGGGGTCAGGCCCCATTTAGAAGCGGTATTTGCCCTGCTTGACGGTTTTGCGGTAGTCGGCACCCTCGATGTTGACCACCCTGCACATTTCATAGATGCGCGATCGCAGGCGGACGCCGATGCGGTCGAGAAGGGTCTCATCGTTTTTCTTGAAAAACGCGTCCCTCCTGTCTTCCTCCTCATCGTCCTCGCTGTCCAGGTAGTTCGAAGTGAAGATGGTCAGCTTCCTGTTGTTGTAACGGTTGTTGATGATGTAAAATACCGTCTCTTCCACCCAAGCCGTCGTGCGCTTGGCGCCCAGTTCATCCAGCACCAGCACATCGGCCCGGAACACGGGATCGAGCACATCCGTCTCGCTTGGACCCGAATCCTGTGAATAGGTGGACTGGATGCTCCGAATGAGCTCCCGGAAGTCACAGAAGTAGCCCCGGGCCTTCTTCTGGCGCATGACCTCGTTCAGAATGGCGGCGGCCAGGTGGGTTTTCCCCACTCCGCAGGGACCGATGAACAGCAGCCCCACTTCCTGGGCGGGATAGTTGCTTACAAACTTCTTCGAGATTTTAAGGGCGTCCTTGTGGGAGGGATTGTGAATTTCAAATCCGTCAAGAGTGCAGTCCCTGTAGCGCTTGGGTATCCGTGCCTGATTCACCCGGATTTTCCCAAGCTTTCGAAAAAAACAATCGCAGCGGCGGGCTACGGCGGCTCCGTCCTTCGGCACCATCACCCAGCCCGTATCCTGGCATTTGTCACACGGATCTTCAGGTTTCAATTGAGATACCCTTTCAACTGCTGCAGCTTGTTCGATCGGGACAGCTTTCGCATGGCTTTTTTTTCGATCTGCCGGATTCTTTCCCGTGTCAGATGGAGGATGTCCCCGATCGCCTGCAGCGTGAGCGGCAGGTCGGTGGCGGAAAGGCCGCCCTCGACGAGCAGCATCTCCACTCCGACATCCACCAGACCGAATCTTAATTTTAGCACATTGGCTTCCTTCTCATCCAATCCCGTCAGTATTTGCCGGATCTGTTCCTGCACGGAATTCTTGATGATCTGCAGTTCAACGGAGGGAGCCATTTCATCCTGAATCTTGTCCCCGTATTCGCCTTCTTCCCTATAGTACGGATCGCTCAGGGAGACATTCCGCTCCGCCAGGATTTCAAGGTCTTCCAGATCCGTTGTGTTCAGCCCCATTTTTTCAGCGACTTCTTCCCTCGTTGGTATCCGTCCCAGCTCATTGTTAAGCCGCGCTCTGACCCGCCGCATCCTGGATATTTGGTCGGAGAGTTTCTGTGGAATGTGGTAGATCCGGGAATTCTGGGTGAGGGAGTGGATGATGGCCTGACGGATCCACCACACGGCGTACGAGATGAATTTGACATTTCGGGCCGGATCAAAACGCTTGGCCGCTTCTATCAGGCCGAGGTTCCCTTCGTTGATGAGATCGAGCAGCGTCATTCCCATCCCCTGGTATTTTTTGACGTAGGCCACGACAAACTTCAGGTTCGCCTCGACCAGATTGGTAATGGCCTTTTCCCGCTCTTCTCCGTTTTTGGCTTGAATGATGGTGCCAAGCTCTTTTTCCTTGTCGGCGGAAAGAGGCATGATGGAAGCGATCCGGTCCAGGTAAAGCTGCAGATTTTTTGAGTGGAGTGTTTCGTCGTATCTGGTTGTCATTCGGAATCGATGGCGATTTTAATAATTTTTGTTGGATGAATCCTTACCAGAGCCTGCCTGCGGATCTCGAACTCTTCTTCCTTCCCTTTAAAATATTCCGTTTGAATATATTCCAGGAATTCGTTGACCTCGCGCTCGATCTGCTCCAGCTTCTTCCGCATGTTCAATACGACCTCCACACCGGCCAGATTGACCCCCAGATCCCTCGTCAGATTGAGGATGGCCTCAAGCTGACGCAGATCGTCATCGGAATACAAACGGGTGTTCCCCTCGCTCCGTGAAGGTGTGAGCAGCCCCTCTCGTTCATAGAGGCGGAGGGTCTGCGGATGAATGTCGTACATTTCGGAAACCATGCTGATATGATAGCACCGCTTTGATTTTCGGGACGACATCAGGACACCTCCAGGTTTTTGCGGGGATTGTCCTGTGGAATCTCCTGAAGCTTTTTCATCAGATCCCGGATGCGTTCATCTTGAAAATTGGGAGGGACGATTGTGACTTCAACAAACTGGTCCCCTTTCGCCTTTTTATTCGGAACGGGAACCCCCATCTCACGAAGGCGGAACTTCTGACCGGAAACGGTCCCCGGTGGAATCTTGATAGTTGATTTCCCTTCCAGGGTGGGCACTTCGATTTTTGCTCCGAGAGTCGCTTCCGGAACAGTGATGGGCAGTTTAATGGTGATGCTGGATCCCTTTCGCACAAAAAACGAATGGGTCTCGACTTCAATGCTGATGAACAGGTCTCCGGTCGGCCCGCCGAACGTTCCGTTGTTCCCCTTGCCGGCGATGCGGACCTTGGAGCCCGTGTCAACGCCGGCCGGAATCCGCACGCTGATCAGCTCAGTTTTCCGTACCAGTCCGGAGCCGTGACAGGTGGAACACTCAGGACCGGCGACCTGGCCGCTGCCGCCGCAGGAGGGGCAGGCATTGCCGAAGCGCATAAATCCCCGCTGCACATTGACCTGCCCCGTCCCGGCGCAGGTCGAACACGACTTGGAGCCGCCCGAATGGAGGTGTCCTCTGCCGCTGCAGACTGAACAGGTCACCATCCGGGTCAACTGAATTCGGGTTTTGATGCCGTTGATGGCGTCGAAAAAACCGACTTTCATGGAGTAGTGAAGGTCATCGCCTTTCTGGGGAGACGTCCGCCGCTGCTGGGCGCCGCCGCCCCCGCCGAACATGTTGAAAATGTCTTTGAACGATCCGGATCCGAAGGAGTTGAAATCAAATCCCTCGAATCCGCCGGAGGTGTAAGCGCCTCCTCCGGCCCCAGGGGGAGGCGCGTTTCCAACAAAACCGAATTGGTCGTACTGCTGCTTTTTTTTCGGATCGCTGATAACGGAATAGGCTTCCTGGATTTCCTTGAACTTGGACTCTGACGCTTTATCCCCAGGGTTCAGATCGGGATGGTACTTCCGCGCCAGTTTCCGGTAGGCCTTTTTGACATCGGCCACGGTCGCCTTGCGGTCGACACCAAGAACGGAGTAATAGTCTTTGCTCATGATCCTTCTAAATTATATCAGGTTTGAACCTGAGGAACAGCACAACCGGAAAATATTTATTTCTTTTCTTCGTCCACGACCTCGGCATCGATCACTTCTTCTTCACCTTCAGCCGTTTTCGCTTCCTCTGCTTGCTGCCCGGGCTGCTCCTGGGAACCGGCATCCTGCTGCTGAGCGGCCTGCTGCTGATACATCGCTTCACTCAGCTTGTGGGACGCCTGGGACAGGACTTCCAGAGCCTGCTTGATCTGCTCCAGATCCTCAGCCGCGATGGCCTTTTTGGTGTTCTCGATTTCCGTCTCGATCCGCTTGACGTCGTCCTCGGACACCTTGTCCTTGTTTTCCCGCAGAAGCTTCTCCAGTCTATAAACCATCTGATCGGCCTGATTCTTGGTGTCGATCAGCTCTCTTTTTTTCTTGTCTTCATCGGCGTGGGCATCGGCGTCGTTCACCATCCTGTCGATCTCACTGTCATCCAATCCGCTGTGACCGGTGATGGTGATGGCCTGCTGTTTTCCGGTTCCCATGTCCTTGGCTGAAACATGAAGGATACCGTCCGCATCGATTTTAAAGGTCACTTCGATTTTGGGAGTTCCCCGCATCGCCGGCGGAATCCCGTCGAGATGAAAGCGGCCCAACGACCGATTGTAGGTTGCCATTTCCCGTTCACCCTGAAGAATGTGAACCTCGACACTAGGCTGGTTGTCCGATGCTGTGGAGAACACTTCGGTCTTATCGATCGGAATGGTGGAGTTCCTGGCGATCATTCGGGTAAAAACACCTCCAAGGGTCTCGATGCCCAGCGTAAGAGGAGTGACATCCAAAAGAAGGATGTCCTTGAAGTCACCGGAAAGAACCGCACCCTGAATGGCGGCGCCCATGGCCACCACTTCATCGGGATTGACACCCTTGTGTGGCTCTCTTCCGAAAAGTTCCTTGACTACCTGCTGGACCTTGGGAATGCGGGTGGATCCTCCGACAAGAATGACCTCATCGATGTCGGACGCTTTCACTCCGGCGTCCTCGATGGCCTGTTTGCAGGGAGTGAGTGTTCGTTGAATAAGATCGTCCATCAGCTGTTCCAGCTTGGAACGGGTCAACTTCATCAGAAGGTGCTTGGGGCCTGACGCGTCAGCCGTGACAAAAGGAAGATTGATTTCCGTCTCGATGGTGGTGGAAAGTTCCATTTTGGCCTTTTCCGCCGCTTCCTTCAGCCGCTGCAGCGCCATTTTATCCTTGGACAGATCGATTCCCGATTCCTTTTTGAATTCGGAAACGAGCCAGTCCTGTACCTTTTGATCGATATCGTCACCGCCGAGATGGCCGTCACCATTCGACGATTTGACTTCTACGACGCTCTCGCCGACATCGAGAATGGAAATATCAAATGTTCCTCCTCCGAAGTCATAGACGGCGATGATCTGATCCTTTTTTTTGTCCAGTCCATAAGCCAGAGCGGCGGCTGTAGGCTCGTTGATGATACGGACCACTTCAAGTCCGGCGATCGTGCCGGCATCCTTGGTCGCTTTTCTCTGACTGTCGTTGAAATAAGCGGGAACGGTGATAACGGCCTTCTCCACCTTCTCTCCAAGATAATCTTCCGCCGCCTTTTTGAGCTTCTGCAAAATGATGGCCGACACTTCGGCAGGGGCGTATTTCTTTCCCAGAGCTTCGATACGGACATCACCCTTGGAGTCTTCCGTCACCTTGAAGGGCACCTGCTTGATCTCCTGAGAAACTTCCTTGAATCGGCGCCCCATAAAGCGTTTGATGGAATAAAGCGTGTTCTCCGGATTGGTGATCCGCTGCCTCTTTGCGACCTGACCGACAAGGCGCTCTCCCTTATCATTGAAAGCGACAACGGACGGTGTCGTCCGGCCGCCTTCCTCATTCTCAATGATGATGGGCTTGTCGCCCTCTTGAACGGCAACAACTGAATTGGTCGTCCCGAGATCGATTCCGATAATTTTAGCCATAATTTTCCTCCATATAATAATTATTTCATCTAATTTCTATTTAGTCATGTCATAATATATTACTTGAGTGCGTTGTTGTCAAGTTATATTTAAACAATATTTCTATAAGTCCTTTTTTAGCCTCACTAAAAACCAAGTTTATTGTTGTTTTTGAAACGAAAGATGATCAATAGAAAGGATCGTTCAATACATCCTGATGTGAAATATCTCAGCGGTGAAGAAAACACCTTTCGCTGTCGGATTGACCCGGCTTTTTTGTAGCGATCATGGCCAACCCGAGTTCATCGGCACGGGCGATCACCTCCGCATCCCGGACGGATCCCAGAGGATAAATGACGGCGGTGATACCGTGTTCGGCTGCTCTTTCAACAACATCGGGAAACGGCATAAAGGCGTCCGAGGCAAGGACGCAGCCCCTGGGACCGTATCCTCTCCCGGAAAGCCGTATTGCATCCTCCGTCGCATCGATACGGCTTCTCTGTCCCGAGCCTATGCCGTGGATGCGATCGCTCGTTCCGATCACAATGGCGTTGGAACGGGTAAAGCAGGCGACCGTCCAGCAGAACAGGGCGGCCTCAATTTCTTCATCCGATGGTTGCCTTCTCGAGACGATGTCGACATCCCCGGCTGATTGGATGCGCGAATCGAATCTTTTTTGCACGAGCAGCCCCCCCTCGACCCTTTTCACTTCCCAGTCCACATCACGCGATGGATCGGCCGGATTACCATCCATTTGAACGACACGAAGCGGCTTTCTTGTTTCCAGGATTTTCAGGGCTTCCCGTGTGTAATCGGGGGCGAACACGACTTCGACGTTCCGCATTGGTTCGACGATGATTTCAGCAAGAGGCGTATCAATGGTGTAGTTGAAGACATCGACGCTGCCGAAATTGGAGAGGGGATCACATCCCCAGGCCGACTCATACACATCCAGGCCGTTTTTCCCTTTGGCCACCCCGCTCGGCATTTCATGCTTGATCAACACGCAGGATTTCTGATCCGGATAGAGCCGGACCAGTTTTTTGATTAATCTCTGGCCGAGGTCCATATCGCCCACATTGATATAGCTCAGCCCCTTGTTCCCCTCCTGATGAACGGAAAATGTGGCCATGGTAGGGCCGGTGGCTCCCTTTTCTGCGTAAAACGCGGCCGGGTATCCGGGATTTTCACCGTAGCGCATGGACAGCTTTTTAGTGAATTCAAGAGGCCCGAAGCTCATCTTGGCGGGAAAGTCCTCCTCCACTTTTGTCCTGTACTGGGAACGTGTTTTTTTATCCAGTTTTTCCATGATTTTTTTCCCTTTCAATACGATTGATGATGGCGACTTCATGCGGACCGTCATGATCAAATGCGGCCGTCAGGCAGGCGACGGATACCCGAAAATCCTTCTCCGGCTGTTCCGGTGAAAGCGCATGATACACATCTTCGGCAATCTGCCTGCCATCAGGTGCGTTGATATCGACCTTGAGCGGGACACCTTGAAAGGAAGGGAGCGGGTCGGTATTTATTCCAGAATAGGTTGAAATCATTCGCCCTTTTCCTTTTGTCAGAGGGAATTCAAAAAGATGTCTCTCCACCGAACCGGCCGCCTCGCGCTTGACAATATGAAGAGCCGCACTTCCTGAAGGGAGAACACATCCGCTGATGCGCGGTGTGTAGTTCGGTCGATCCGGTTCATACTCCCACTTCTGAAGGGAAAACGCCAGGACCTCCGACGCGTTGCGGCTGTGGCCGAGACTGGCCATGATATCCACGGTCTGCTTGCCGTTGCTTACGGCTATTCCCTGCTCCACCGCAAAAAGCGCTGGGTAGACGAGAAGATCGACATTCCCCTTCTGAATGGTTTCCCTGTTTGTCGGTTTGATCCAGAGCGAGTCCCCTTCCATCTCGAGCTTCCGGGCCTGGCTGGAAGGCGACCGGCCGGTGATGGCGTACACGATGACATTAAACCGGTCGGATGGGTCGCGTCCGATGATGATGATTCGCCCCGGATACTCGGAACTGAACATTTTTTTTTGATTCGCCGCCATGCTCTCTCCACTTCTATTGATGAGGCCCTATTGATAGCACAGGAGAGAATTGAAGTCAAAGAGCGGTTGAGATTCCGCCGTTTTTCAGATAAAATCAGCCTTTCACAAAAAAGAGGTGTTTCATGTCCAGTACCAATGTTCCGAAAAAGGCCTATAAAAACCTGGATTTCCTTCGCTCCGAATCCGCTCGGACCATCCGTATTCTCAGTGAATATCTGGAGCCGACACACCGTTTGGATCACAACAAAATCAACAACACCATTCTTTTTCTCGGTTCCGCCAGGGCCGACTCCGTTGACAAAAAGTCTCCCCTTTATTCGTATTACTGGGATGCGGAAAAGCTGGCCTATCTCCTTGCCCGCTGGGCCATCGCGCTCAAACCGAAAGGGAAGAATTTTGTCGTCTGCACGGGAGGCGGGCCGGGCATCATGGAAGCCGCCAACCGCGGCGCGGCCCGTGCCGGCGGCTTGACCATCGGTCTCAACATCTCCCTGCCGCATGAGCAGGATCCTAACCCCTACATCTCGCCCGAACTCAACATGGTCTTCCACTATTTTTTCATGCGGAAGTTTTTTCTTCTGAACCGCGCAAGGGCCGTCCTCGCCTTTCCCGGAGGATTTGGAACTCTGGACGAACTGTTTGAAGTTCTCACTCTTGTCCAGACGGACAAGATCCACAGAAAGCGCGTCTACATCCTTCTGTTCGGAAAGGAATACTGGGACAGCCTGATTAACTTCAAGGAACTCATTCGCAGAGGCGCCATCAGCCCGGAGGACCTGGATCTCTTCCGGTTTGTCTCTACTCCGGAAGAGGCCTTTTCCTTTCTTGAAGCCCATCTGCCCCATTTCCTCAGAAACGACAAACATGTGCCCAAGTCCAATTCCGGTCTCTGAGGCCGTAAAACACGGTTAAAAACGACTAGCCCTTATAGATGATATTCATCCGTGTGAAAATCACCCTGTCAATCATCCGCTAAGGCGATTGTCTCACTTTCCTACATGGCGCAAAATAGGCTCAAACAATGAAAAAAGAACAGACAAAAACGCCTCTCCTTTTTTTATCGACAGCCCTAGTCCTGACCGCCCTTCTCTCCTCCTGTGCCGTGGTGTCGCAGCAGGCAGGAGGGAATATCCAGAGAGGGATCGCCTCCTGGTACGGAGACGATTTCCACGGTAAAATCACATCCAACAGAGAAACATATGACATGCACGCCATGACGGCCGCTCATCAAAGCCTTCCCTTCAACACACATGTGCGCGTCACCAATCTCGACAACAATCAACAGGTCATCGTGCGCATCAATGACCGGGGCCCCTTCGTCAAAGGCCGCATCATTGACATGTCTTTTGCCGCCGCAACAAAGCTGGGAATGGTCGACACAGGCATCGTTCCTGTTCGAATCGAGGTGATTCCCCACCTCTCCCCTTCCCCCGATTCGCAAAAATTCGTCGTCCAGGTCGGATCTTATCTGGAAATCGCAAACGCCACACAAATCAAACGGAAACTACAGAAAAAATACCCGGCTGTGTGCATCACCGTTTTCAAGACATCCGGTGCCTGGTATTACAGGGTCCGAGTGAACGCCCGGTCACAGTCGGACGCGAAAAAACTTCTTCACAGCCTCTTACGGGATGGATACAAAGCTTATATTCTTGAAGAGTACATCACCGCAGATTCCTGATCGGACGCCTTTTAAGCACTTCTTCTCTCTTGACAGTACTTCAGGGCTTCGATATATTTTCGTTTTATTTCAATGAAAAAATCCATTCTTCTCTCCGCCTCCCTTTTTCATGCCCTGAATGATGCTTCCACCGTCACTCTCCCCATGATTTTCCCCCTTCTCTACAGCCAGAATATGATGATAGGCAGCTACTCCCAGATCGGCATTCTTTCCAATCTCGGTTTGCTGGTGACCTTCATCGGCCAGTTCATCGTCACCCGATGGGAGCACCGTTTTGAATACAAATATCAGTTTCTTTTCAGCATCACGGGTATTTCCCTTCTGCTTTTCAGCTTGACATTCGTCCGTTCATTTACGCTGCTGCTGATGCTCTATCTGATCATGCGTTTCTTCGTCAGTTTTTATCACCCGATCGGTATCTCCTGGGTCTCCCGCTCCTATTCAGGGGATGGAATGGACTTTGCCATGGGGATTCAGAGCGGATCAGGCAATCTGGGAGTATTTATCGCATTTATCTCCGTCGGCTATCTCGCCCAATCGTTTGGATGGACGTTTCCCCTCCGCATCTGGTCGGCAGCCTGTCTGGTCGTCGGTCTTCTGGCTTTTCTCATCGTCCGAAAAACCAAAACAAAACAGAGGACATTCTCTGAAAAAATTGAATGGGTCCAATGGACAGGCGCGCTTCGTGAAATCAAGGAATTTATTCCCGGCATCGCCTTTGGCGGAGCCTGCTGGGGAACCACCATCTTTTACGCCCCGTCCCTTTTTAATCACAAATTTGATGTCCCGCTCGGAAAAACGG
>Ga0180009_10008600_pt1 | contig 10089 bp, 8 predicted proteins | sample OS_PC_MetaG_FD_123537 | JGI IMG/M metagenome (GOLD analysis project Ga0180009, IMG submission 123537) | Groundwater microbial communities from the Aspo Hard Rock Laboratory (HRL) deep subsurface site, Sweden - OS_PC_MetaG | ecosystem: Environmental > Aquatic > Deep subsurface > Groundwater... | reverse complement strand
TCAGCGCGCGATCTGGGCCGTGGCGTGCGCCTCGGGAATGGTCTCGAGGAAGGGAGAGTCGGGCAGGTCCACCTCGCCGGTCACGGCGGCCCGGACCAGGGAGGCGGGAGAGCCCTCTCCATGGTCGACCTCGATCGAGAGCTCGGCGTAGCCCTCCACCCGATCGCCGCCGCACGGGATGTCGTCGGTCGGCTCCATGGCGGGAACCTCCCGCGGCACCACGTCGAACGGGTCGAAGGAGGTATCGCCAAGCAGCCGGTGCACCAGCGCCGACAGCGGCCGGGTGCCGCTCAGCGGATCGGAGGTCGTGGTCTCGAGCTGACGGATCAGGTCGCGCATGCTGGCGAAGCGGTGCACCGTGCCGGGCCGGAGCAGGCGTATCACGGCGGCCGCCAGCCCGGGGGGTACGTCCTTGAGCGAGCGCTTCAGCTGCGGGATCTCCCCGGCGCGCATGCGCTGCCAGGTCTCGGGGGTGTTGCCGCGGAAGGCCCGCCGCCCCGTCAGCATCTCCCACAGCAGGACCCCGATCCCGAACTGGTCGGCCCGGCGGCCCGCGTTCTGGCCGCGAGCCTGCTCCGGCGACATGTACCCCACCGTGCCGGCGATCTTGCCACCCAGGGGGGGAGGGTTGCGGCCGTCCAGGTAGCGAGCGATGCCGAAGTCGATCAGCTTCAGCGCGCCATCCTGGTCGATCATCACGTTCTGCGGGCTGAGGTCCAGGTGCGCCAGCGGGGAGCTGCAGTCCTGGTGCAGGTAGCTCAGCACCATGGCCAGCTGGTAGCCGATCGCGACCACGGCCGTCGTGGGCAGCTTGACCTCCAGACGCGACATCCGCCGCAGCAGGGCCCTGAGCGTACAGCCCTCGACCAGGTCGAGGGTGAGGAAGGCGCAACCGTCCACCACGCCCACCTCGTGGCACCGGCACAGGTACGGGTGATCGAGGCGCGCCAGCAGGCCGGCCTCCCGAACGACGAGCTGGACGAAGGCTGGCTCGCCGATCACGACCGGCTGGACTCGCTTGAGCGCGATGCGCGGCTCGCAGCCGCCGCCCGTGCCGACCCGCGTGACGCGGAAGACCTGGGACAGCCGGCCGCCGCCGATCTGCTCGACCAGCTGGAACTTGCCGAAGGCCGTCATCTGGAGGGGGATTATAGGCCCTGTTGGCCGGGTGAAACCAGGGTCGCCTGGTACACCCGGAGCCCCGACCCCCTCGGCCGGACCGGCAGCGCAAGGGCCCGCTGCCACTGCAGGGGATGGTGGGCGACGACGCGCTCGAAACCGGCCCGCCCGAGCATCTGCTCGGCCTGGCGCTGGTTGGCGATCATCGGGTGCCGGGGGCTGCGGGCGACCAGGTGCAGGCCGACGCGAAACGCCCGACCCAGCGCCAGGCGGTCCACGGCGTCCTGGTGGTGGATATCGGTGAGGTAGACGCCTCCGCCGCAGGCACGCAGCAGCGCGGCAATTTGCCCGAAGACATGTTGCTGCAGGGAGAGCGGGAAGTAGGGCAGGATGCCCTCGGTGATCACCACCGTGGGAGCGATCGGTCGCAGGGCGCGGCCCAGATCTGCTGCGTAGTCGCGGCTGCCGGCGAGGTCCAGCTCGGCCTGCTGGTAGGTCGTCGGCGCGTCTGCACCGACGAGCGCGGCCTTGAGCTGCACCATTTGCGGGAGATCGACGTCGATGCACGGCACGCCGCGCTTGTGACTCAGGGCCAGGCAGCGTGGGCTGAGACCGCTGGCCAGCTCCACGACCTGCGCCGGGGCCAGCGCCTCGACCAGCGCGTCGATGATGCGGTGGCGCTGCACCAGAAAATCCGGCGCGGTGGTGTGGCCCAGGCTGCCGGCAAGACGGAACAGGGGCCGCGCCAGGTCGTAGAACACCCTGCCGCGCCAGGTGTCGAAGCGCCAGGCCCACGGCAGACGCTGCCGCACCCAGGCCTGTGCGGTGTAGTGGGCCATGAGCGAGATGTTGGTTGTCTGTCGGTCGGAGTGCACGCGCAGGCGATGATCTACCATGACACGGGCCGTCGCGGCCAGCGACGAGACCCGGGTCATGGAGCTGATCGCCACTTGACGCATCGTTGGGTCTGCCATCTGGCAGGTGGCCTCGACAGCATATGTCGCGTGTGATACCAGTTGAGTATGACCTCGGTGGGGAGAGAGCCGCTGGAGCATCGCTTGACACAGCGTGATCTGGACTGCACCCCCGACGACGGCAACCGGTACGAGATCATCGACGGGAGACTCTACGTGACGCCGTTCCCCACCTACGCTCACCAGCAGGCCGTGACCCAGCTCGTCACCCTTCTCAACAACCACGTGCGCCAGAATCGGACCGGACGCGTCTTCGCCGCGGGCCTCAAGGTCGTGCTGGACGAGCCGAGCGGCATCGGCCCGGACGTCGTGTTCGTCTCGACGGCGCGCATGGTGGACATGCAGGCCGACGGGTACTACGGTGCGCCCGACCTCGTCGTCGAGGTGCTCTCGTCCAAGCCGGAGCTGGATCGGTTCGTCAAGCTGCACAAGTACGCCGACGCGGGCGTCGCGCACTACTGGATCGTCGACGCCGCAGGCCGCACCCTCTCGGCCTACCGGCTGGAGGCGGGCCGCTACGCCCTGGCGTGGGAGGGAGAGGGGGACGCGACGTTCGAGCCCGAGCTCTTCCGCGGGCTGCGGATCGACCTCGCCGAGCTGTGGGTCTGATCAAAGCCATCGGGCACCACCGTTGCTGACGGCATCGGCATGTCCCATACTCGGGGCACCGGAGGTGTCGCGTGAGCACACGAACAGTGGACCTGGCATCCTTTCATCCCAACAAGACGGTGGCCCTGCAGCAGCAGCGAGGCGCGGGCCAGGCGCTGCCCTACACCGACGCGGCGTGGATCGACGAGCACCGCATTGGCCTCGATCTGACCTACCTGTTCGAGGCCCCGGGCGACCCCCACCCCATGCGCCACAGCGATCTGGAGGCGATGGCGCCCGAGGTCCTGGCGGTGCACCGCGAGCTGAAGCAGGAGCAAGGTGACGTCAAGGATGGGGAGGTGACGATGCTCGGCTGGCAGAGCCTGCCCCAGCGGCTGACCGACGAGCACCTGGACAGGATCCGCCAGGCAGTATCGCAACTGTCGGCCCGGATCGACGCCTATGTCTCGCTCGGGATCGGTGGCTCCTACCTGGGCATCGACGCCACCGTGCAGGCGCTGAGCCACCTGCACTTCAACGGCCTCGCCCGCGAGGAGCGCGGCGGGGCGCCCGAGATCTACTTCCTCGGGCAGAACATGGATCCCGACTTCTTCCGCGACACGCTGGACATGCTGCGCGGCAAGCGGGTCGGGATCAACGTGATCTCGAAGTCGGGTACCACCACCGAGACCGCGATCGCCTTCCGCATCCTGCGACGGCTGCTGGAGCAGACCCATGGCGACGAGGCGCAGCGCATGATCTTCGTCACGACCGACGCCGTGAAGGGGGCGCTGAGGGGGTTGTGCGACAAGCGGGGCTACCAGAGCTTTGTCGTGCCCGACGACGTGGGCGGCCGCTTCAGCGTCTTGACCGACGTGGGCCTGGTGGGCGTCGCCATGGCGGGCATCGACATCGGCGAGCTCGCGGCCGGCTTCCTCGCGATGAAGCGACGGACCGATTCGGATGACTTCTGGAGCAACCCGGCGCTGCTCCACGCGGCGGTCCGCACGCTTGCCTGGCGCCGGGGCAAGAAGGTGGAGGTCGTGGCCACCAACTCCGCGGCGCTGTACCAGGTCGCGAGGTGGATGGAGCAGCTGTTCCCGGAGAGCGAGGGCCACGGGGGCCAGGGGCTGTGGGTCTCGCCCTCGATGTACTCGGAGAAGCTGCACGCCAACGGCCAGATGGTGCAGCAGGGCGAACGCAACCTGCTCGAGACCTTCCTGCGCCTCGAGCGCTTCAACTCCGAGGTCGAGATCCCCACCGACCCGCAGAACCTCGACGGGCTCAACTTCCTGCCCGAGGCGGGACGCGACCTGGGCTTCATCAATCGCCTGGCGATCGACGGACCGGCCTACGCCCACCACTCGGGCGGCGTGCCCAACCTGACCATCAGCGTGCCGGCGCGCAACGCCTTCTGCCTGGGCCAGCTGTACTTCATGATGGAGCGCTCGGTGGCGGTCAGCGGCCGCCTGCTGGGCCACAACCCGTTCATCCAGCCCGGGGTGGTGGACTACAAGAACGCGATCTTCGCCCTGGCGGGCAAGTCGGGCCACGAGGAGCGGCGGGCGCGCATGGAGCAGGAGATGGGGCAGCGGCAGCGGGTGGTGATCCGGTAGCTGGTGCCCGCGGCCAGCCGCAGCACAGAGCTCAGGGCCACGGGATGGTGGCGACGGCGATCGAGGGCGAGCTGCCGATCTTCGCGTCGAGGGCCTGCCACCCCGGCCCGTAGAACACGCCGCCGCCGTAGCCGGGGGGGATCGTGGTGTTGGCGATCACCGAGTAGTAGGGGTACTTGCCCAGGTAGGTCTTGTAGTAGGTGTTGACCGGGTTGGTCGTGGTCCAGAACGAGGAGACCGCCACGACCCGCGCCTGCAGCGTGTTGCCCAGCTTGTTCATCAGCGTGGTGCTGCCGTAGATGTCGGCGCAGATCAGCATCCCCATCTTGCCCAGCGGCGTGGAGAAGACCGAGACGCTGTTGCCCGGGGTGAGGGTCTGGGTCTCGCTGCCGAACAGGTTGAACTTGCGATGCAGCCCCACCACCTTGCCCGTGGGCTCGAAGGCGATGTTGGTGTTGTGGTAGACGTAGTTGGGCTTTGTCCCCTCGTAGGTCAGCAGGTTGAGGACGAGGTAGATGCCGAGCTGCTTGGCCTGGCTGCTGAAGATCTTGATGATCATGTCGGCAGGCCAGGCCGCGTTGGTGGCGGGGTTTTCGCCGAGGGCGGGGGTCGGCTCGTAGTACGGCTGGCCGGTGCCGTACTCGGGCAGCACGACGTAGGAGGCCCCCTTGCCCTTGGCCTGGCTCACCAGCTCCTTGAGCGCGCAGACATCGGGCATCGGGTCGGTGGTGCAGCTGGCCTTGACCTGCGCCTGCTGCCCCGAGCCGTACTGGATCGCGGCGACCTTGTTGGTCAGTACGGGCGGCGGACCGCTGTCGAGCTTGGGCGGCGTGCCGGTGTCCAGCTTCGGCGGTGTGCCGGTGTCCAGCTTCGGTGGGGTGCCCGTGTCCAGCTTCGGTGGGGTGCCGGTGTCCTTCTTCGGTGGGGTGCCGGTGTCCTTCTTGGGGACGCCGATGTCCTGCTTGGGCAGGCCGTTGTCCTGCTTCGGCGGAGCGCCATCGAGGCTGGGCGGCAGCACGGCGCCGTCGAGCACGGTGGGTTGCCAGTCGTCCGATGTGGAGCAGCCCACTACACTGACGAGCAGCAGGCTCAGAAGCGTCCTCGTGATCATGGTGCCTCCCTCCGAGGGGCACACACGGTAGGGCAATGTAGGTCAGACGGCAAGCCCCAAGTTTGGCTCAGTAGCAGAAGCTCCCATAGCACTGCGTGTCATGCGGGCAGGGGGCGGCAGAGCAGCGAAAGATGCAGTACCAGAACGGCTGGCCACTGAGGTACACCTTGTAGGCGCAGTCGGTCTCGGTTCCCGTTGGGCCAGGGGGGCAGCTGTCGTTGGGGCAGGGGTAGGTGCAGAAGCCTGGACCTGCGTTTCCGGGCACGCACTCTGTCTCGCCGTCATCACAGGGGACATGCCCGGTGGTGAACTGGCACTGCTTGCCATAGGAGCTGGGAGGCAGGTCGGGGTCGGGTGGCTTCACATCGGGCCCGTGGTCCAGCGGCGGCGGAGGGGGTGCGGGTCCATCCTGGGGGCGGGCGTCGGACGGGTTGCAGTAGGCCAGGTAGAAGCACCCTGGATCCTTGCAGTCGATCAGGCCATCGTTGTCGTTGTCCAGGCCGTCCTTGCAGCGGACAGCGTCGGACTCCAGCTCGCCACGTCCGGGGCAGGCGGCGAGGAATCCGAGGAGGGCGAGGAAGCAGCAGGACCGAACCGGCAAGCGGGCTCCAGTCAGTAGTCTAGGTCAGGCGCCCTCCTAGTATACCCCACCCGCTCCCCCCCTCAACCCACCATCGTGCTATCATCCCACAGACGTGGAGTCCGGTGGGGTGGGCGGGCGGAGTGAACACAATGATGCGGCTCGTCCCCTTTTCACTGCTGCTGCTCTGTGCCTGCGGCTCGGACGGTCGCCTGCTGATCTCGCTCGAGCGGCCCGAGGTGCAGCTCTTCGACCCGATGTCCGACGTGCGGCTCTCGCGTTTCAACCTGCGCGTGATCCAGGGGGCGAGCCAGTCGGACCAGGAGACCGTGCGCGCCGAGACCACCAGGCTGCGGGTGGGCAACGTGCCGGTGGGAGAGGCCTTCGACCTGCGGCTGGCGGGCAAGAGCGCCACTGGACAGATGCTGGGGCTGGGGCTGGTGTTTGACCTGAACGTCTCGGGGGAGGGGGACACGCAGGTGGCGGTGAAGTTCCGCAAGCCGATCGGCTTCGTGGCCGGGGCTCAGGGCATCGAGCAGCTCGACACCACCGCCACCACCACCGGCATCATCCGGCTGGGCCAGATCCCGGCGCCCGGGGCCGTCGACGTGGTGTCCAGCCCGGCCGGGGACTGGATCGCCACCATCTCCGGCAGCGTCCTGTCGGTCTTCGGGACATCCAACCAGAAGAAGTGGCCCGTCCCGGTGACCCTGCCCGCTCCCGGGACCTGCCTGGGGGTGAGCCCCGACAGCACCTACGTCGTGGTGTGTCACGCGAGCAACCGCCTCAGCATCGTCAACATGGACAGGCTGGCCGAGGGAGCCGTCGACGTCCGCGACGTGCCGCTGGGCGGCAGCCCGACCCGCGTGGTTTTCGGCCAGGATCGGGATCTGGCCCGTGTGCTGATCAACGGCCAGACCTACACCGCCGCCGCCTGCAACGCCCAGAGCCACGTGGCGGATGTGTACGTGAGCACGGGTCGGGTGGGCCGTGACCTCCAGCTGCCCCACCCGGTCTCTGATGTGATTGTGGATCCGCGCGATGGCCGCGTGCTGCTCGCCATGCCGTGCGACAACGCTCCCCACCGGCGGCAGCTGGGCCGTCTGGGCGGGACCGGCGGCACCGAGGTCGAGGACACGCGGGTGCCCGTGCCGTGGGGCATCTTCGACATCGCGCTCACCGAGCAGTACATCGTGCTCGTCGGCACCACCGAGGCGATCGTGCCCGGAGGAAAGGCGGCGGCGGGTGAGTCGGTGCTGATCGATCTGACGAAGCAGGGCTACACGGTGCAGAAGAAGCCCTTCGGCCTGCCAAACCTCGCTGTCTGGACCGCTGGCACGAGCGGCCAGGGCGAGCTGGGCTGGCTGCTCGACATCGACGAGTTCAAGATCTACGACATCTCGGTCTCGCCCGACGGCCAGCGGGCGCTGGCGCTGTTCCGGGCCACCTACAGCTCGGACAACGTGTTCGGCGGCAACACGTACCAGACGACGATGACGGTCCACGGCCAGATGCTGGTGGATCTGACCATCGACGACGTCGTGGACTGGCAGATGGCGAACCTGCAATTCACCAGGTGCAATACCACCCAGCACCCGAACCAGGCTGACTGTGATTCGTGGGTGCGGGGAGCGCTCAAGAAGTCAGGCGCGCTGGCGAATCCGGAGTATCTGCCCAGGGGCGGCGCGGTGCTGTTTGGCGGCAGGTAGCTGGTCGTCGTCAACGTTCCATCCACCGCAACGCCCGCCCATCCCACACCAGCAGCGGACCGAGAGCCCGCTCGGGGTGGATCCGTAGCCCGGTGATGTGACCGGCCTCGACCCGTTCGACCACCGAGACCCAGCCGTCGGCGACGACGCGCAGGCCGACCCTGGGCGGGTCGCGTCCGGTGGTGAAGTGGGGCGCGTGGAACGAGAAGGCGTAGGCGCCGCGGCCCACCGTCAGACGCAGGCTCCGGTCGGGCAGGCGCTGGACGCCGGGCGAGGCGCTCTGCCGGTCCCTGACGTAGAGTGTGCTGACCGCCCTCAGCGCCACGTCCTCCCGGCCGTACTGTAGCTTCGCGGCCTCGGTCAGGCGATGGGCGAAGATCGGCTGGTCGCCGGCCCAGCTGGTGAGCACGGCGGGCAGGTTGACCGCCAGCAGGGTAGATCGGGGCTCGGGGTTGGGCCGAAGCGCGTGCACCTGCTGCAGCAGCGAACGGGCCAGCTCGCCGGCCCGACGGTAGACGGTGCCATGGTAGTGGAGCAGGCCGCCGCCGGCCAGGATCAGCAGGAACAGGCCGACGCCGCTGGTCCGGCTCAGCCACCGGGGGTGCTCTTGGTCGCGGCGCCAGGTCAGCCCGGCGAGCACGATGGCGGAGAAGATGCAGAAGCCGACCGAGGGCAGGTAGAGCTGCCAGCGCCGCGGAACGTCGGTCATGGGCGCGAGGATCGTCAGCATCCAGGCCAGCCCCAGAGCCATGTTGCGCCGGTCGCCCATGCGGGCATAGCGCAGAAAGGTAACCACGATCACGATACCTGCCAGCAGCAGGACCACAGCGCCGCGCAATCCGGCGTGGGTCTGGACTGGCATCATCAGCAGCTTGAGGTAGAGCCCGAGGTTGAACAGGGCGTCGCGGACGCCGGGGAAGTGGGCGCGGGCGATGGCCGGCAGCACGGCCCAGCGCAGGCCGAGGTACGCCAGCGCCAGAGCGACGTAGGCCAGGTTGCGTGGCAGGTGGGAGCGGAAGCGAACGCGGAGGCGCTCGGACGACGGGGCCGCCAGATCGGTGATGATGATGATGAAGGGCAGGCTCAGCGCCACCTCCTTGGCCAGCAGCGCCAGCAGGAAGCAGACCAGCGACAGGGCGGTGGGTACGCGCCGCCTGTCGGGTCCCCGACCCTTGACGAACAGCGACAGGCTGGCCAGGTAGAAGAAGCAGCACAGCAGGTCGGAGCGGGCCGAGACCCAGAAGATGGCGTCGCCGTGGACCGGGTGGATGGCGAACAGCACCGCCGCCGTCAGGGCCACCACCGGCCGTGGGGGGACCAGCACCTTCACCAGCCAGTAGCACATCATGGTGTTGAGCACGTGCCACAGCAGGTTCACCAGGTGATAGCCGAAGGCCCATGGACCCCAGAGCAGATAGTCGAGGCTGATGCTCATCTCGGTCAGCGGCCGGTAGGTGCCGCCCGCGGCCAGGCTCGAGGACTGCTTGAAGAACGAGGAGAGCAGGTCCGCGACGGTCAACGCACGGTTGCCGTGGAGCAGGGCGAAGTCGTCGTTGAGCAGGTGGTTCCCCAGGCCGGGGCTGGCGGCCAGCGCCGCCACGATCGGCAGCAGTAGCCACAGCCAGCTCGGGATACGCTCGGCCTCGAAGGAGGGGATGTCGCGGTCCTCGGCCCGCGGCGCGTCGACGACAGGTTGCACCAGGAAAGTCTAGCAGAGTCCGCTCGAGCGGTCTCTGTCTGCCGCCGGGGAAGGGGCGAGGGCGACGCCCCAGGTGCGAGTGTCGTTCCGAGCCAGGCGAGCTCCAGGGCGTTGCCGGAGCCCAACCTACGCAGAGCTATTCACAGCTACTCGATCGGCTTGATGCAGCTGGCGATGTCGAAGATCAGGAACTCGAGGATCCGGTCCTGGGGGGACATGGTGGTGTTGCAGTAGTTGGGGTAGGGCTCGGGGAGGATTTCGCTCTCGCGCCCCTCGGTGTGGTAGGAGGTGTAGAGGATCTTGCCGCAGTTCTTGAAGTTGAAGGTGACGGTCAGCGGCTTGGTGCCGACGATGTCACCCTGTTGGCTCCGCACCTGCCCCTCGACCCACAGCTTGGTCTCCGTGCCCAGCTTGTGCATCATGACCCAGTCGATCAGGAAGTGCTCGATGTGCGAGCTGCCGGTGTTGATCGCGCCGGGGAAGTTGGCCAGCCAGGCGGAGAGCACCGGATCCTTGATCGTGGCGGAGATCTGCAGCCCGTCGGCGCCCAGCGCCGCGGCGTTGTGCGGTTCCGGCGCCGTCCCCGATGCGCCGGGCTCGAAGTCGATGAAGGGCGAGAATCCCTCCACCTGCTCGATCCAGTCGTAGGACCAGTCGGTGACGTACAGCCGGCCGCCGGACTGGACGTAATCG
>Ga0180009_10008599_pt1 | contig 10091 bp, 8 predicted proteins | sample OS_PC_MetaG_FD_123537 | JGI IMG/M metagenome (GOLD analysis project Ga0180009, IMG submission 123537) | Groundwater microbial communities from the Aspo Hard Rock Laboratory (HRL) deep subsurface site, Sweden - OS_PC_MetaG | ecosystem: Environmental > Aquatic > Deep subsurface > Groundwater... | reverse complement strand
TTGATGAGGCTGTTACTGTAACAGGAACTCCTCAACTTGAATTAGAGCTTGGAACAACAGATAGGAATGCAAGCTATGCAGCTGGTACAACTACAACAATCCTTACTTTTACTTATACTGTCCTAGCAGGCGATACTTCATCTGACCTGAACTATACCAGCACAAGTGCTCTTGTCCTGAATGGGGCTACAATAAAAGATACTGCTGGAAATGATGCAACTTTAACATTACCAACAGGAGTAAATGCCCTGGCTGGAAATAAAGACATTGTTATAGACACCACAGCACCAACATTTACAAGTATCAATGTAACTAGTGGATATCCAGTCAGTGGAGATATTGTTTATGTTAATTTAACAGCTTCAGAAACATTAAATTCAATCACTGTAACATTAGGTAATGTTGCAGCTCATCAGAATTTGACTTGTTATACATCAGATAATATTGGTTATGTTTGCAACAGAACATTAAATGGAAATGAACAGGAAGGAGCAGCAACTGTAACTATTACAGGAACAGATTCGGCAGGCAATCAAGGAGTTAATAATACTAAAACCATTACTACAGATTTCAATGATCCATCTGTAACAGCAATCCTGAAATCAACAGCTGGTCCAGTTAAGTCTGGTGTTGATGTGTGGGTTGCATTTAATGTGAGTGAAACCTTGGGAACAGACCCAACAGTAACACTTGGAGGTCAGACAATGACAATAGGAACACCAGTTGCTTATGACTACAATTATACAAGAACATTAACTAATTCTGAGACAGAAGGCAATGCATACATTAATATATCCATAACTGACCAGGCAAGTAAAACTTCAGTTAATGATTCTGAATATATTGTAACTGATTTCACTGCACCAACAGTTGTAGTTACTTCTCCTAATGGTAGCGAAGTATGGGAGGGTGGAAGCAGTCATGCTATCACATGGACAGCAACTGATACTGTTGGATTGGCAGCAACTCCAATCACAATAGAATATTATAATGGAACTGCTTGGGTAACTGAAGCAACAAATCATCTAGATAATGAAACATATTCCTGGACAGTTCCTAGTTTGAGTATAGATACTGCTTTAGTGAGAGTAAATGCAACAGATTTAGCAGGCAATGAAGGTAATGATCAAAGTGATGCTGTATTTACAATAGACACCACAAATCCAACAACACCAGTAATAATAACACCATCAGACCAGACAATAGATGCAGCTAGTATTGTTGTATACTTGAGTACAAACAGCACAGATGCTCTTAACTTTAGTACCTATCAGGTTTACAGCACAACAACTCCAACATGGACAAACACTACAGACACAAATGCAACAGGCTTTAACTTTACATTAACTCAAGATACAAACAACACATTGTGGATTAGAGGAAAAGACCTTGCAGGCAATACTGGAGCAAATGCTTCAACCTGGGTATTAGAGGATTCAACAGCACCAGCAGTAATATCAGACTTAACAGCAACCGACAGACCAAATGATAATGGCAGAACAATAAATTTGAGCTGGAGTGCACCAACAGAAACTGGTTCTGGAATTGCTTATTATGATATTTATGCAAATTCCAGTGCAATAACTGATGTTACAGGCTTAACACCTGTGAATGCTAGTGTTTCAGCATCAGCAACATCATTTAATGTGACTACATATGGTAATGGAAAACAAAACTTGACAGATGGAGAAAGTTATTATTTTGCTATTGTTGCTGTTGACAATGCAGGCAATCAGAACAAAATAGTAACCGATGTAGGACCAACAGCATCCTATGCAGACAAAACAATAACACTGGATCAGGATTGGAATCTTATATCCACTCCATTTATACCAAATAGCACTACAATAACAACTGTATTAAGTGATATTTTAAATAATATGAGTATTGTGTGGTATTACGACTCTACCAGCGGATGGAAGTTCTATGACGGGGCTGGAGGAGCAATAGATACATTAACTACATTTGAGGATGGAAAAGGTTACTGGGTTAAGATGAGTAATCCTAGTGTTTCCCTAACTTTCACAGGTAAGTTCCAGAGTGTTGGAGGAACAATACCAAAAACATACACAATTGCAAGTGGATGGAACCTGATAGGAGCACGTGTATCTACTGATACAATAAACAGGACAAGTTATCTTAAAATAATAAGTAGTAGTGGGAATTCATTAGAACAACAAGCTGATATGTGGTCATTTGATAATGGAGCATATACTATTGTTAATAGCGCAGATATATTAACTAGAGGATTTGGTTACTGGTTATGGAGTCCTGATATTGGAACATATATAGCAAAATAAATAATCTTTTCTTTTTTTAATTTAAATTAAGTTTATTGAAAATGAAGAGGGGGCAAACATTAACAAAATGGTAATTAGGGGACTTAAATTATTTTTCTTGCCTTTTTTTTTATCACTAATTTTTCTAATTTCAGTCTTTATTGTGTCTAGCCAAGAGAGCACACCACCACCACCACCAATACCTAATGTTTTCTGGGGGATTGCAAGCTTAAATGGAAATCCTGTTTCTTCAGGAATAACTATTGAAGCTTATATTGATGGTAATCTTGCAGGAAGCGCAACAGCCATATCAGGAGGGAACTATACCCTTCTTGTTAATGGAACTACAGGTGATACAGTAAATTTTGAGATATGCTCTCTGAATGCTTCACAAGCTCCTAATTTAAATGAAGGGGGAGTAAATAATCTTAATTTGTCAGCCACAGGCACATGCCCTTCAGGCAGTTCTGGTTCAACTGGAGGTGGAAGTAGTGGAGGAAGCAGTGGAACAAGCACCCCAACTATCCTACAAACCAGCAGTCTAAAAACAACAGATAAAGAGTCTCATTTTTATAAAACTTTGAGTTCTTCCAAAACAACAACTATTACTATTAAAAATACAAAATTTTCATTTAAAAAAATCAGCTTTAGTGTTAATAAATTATCTAATAATATAAATATAACATTTAGTATTCTTGATAAATTGCCATCTTATATAAGCTCTTTGAGAGATGTGTACCAATATGTTGTTATTGAAACAGAAAATCTTAATGATAATGTGGAAAATATTGAGATAGAGTTTAAGGTTCCAAAATCATGGTTTAACACAAAAAAGTATGATAAGGAGAAAATTGCTTTAATAAGATACTATGATGGCTGGTCAACTCTGAATACAACTCTTGTTAATGAAGATAGTAGTTATGTTTACTATACAGCAAAAAGTCCAGGATTTTCAATATTTGCTATTAAAGTTTTGGAAACAGTAGAGCATCCTGCTCCAAATATGTCTGATCTTATTTCTCCTCAGCCTGAGGAAGAGGACAAGGAAAACATTGGTAAATCACAAGGATTTAATCAATTAGATACTAATAACACTACATTGAGTATTATTATTACATTAGTAATTGTTGTATTACTGTTCATAATATTTAAAATATCCAAAAAATTTAAAAAGAAGTAAAACAATTAATCTTTATATTTAAAAAAGAGGTTTATAAATGAAAAAAAGATTTAGTTTTTTGATGATATTCTTTCTAGTTATATTAGCAAATTATGTTTTAGCAGCACCAACAGTTTTTTATGGAAATGCAACTGTAAATAATGTTACTGTAATAACAGGAACAAACATTTCTCTTTATGTTGATGGTGTGTATTCCACATCTGTGCCAGCTGATGCTTCTGCAACAATTGTTTATCAAATTGAATGCCCTTATTCAGATGGGTTAAAAAATGCAACTTTTAAGATAAACAACTTAACTGCAGTGGAATGGGGTTATTGTGATGGTAACACTCATGAATTGGACATAAATGCAACCGATATTACTCCACCGGGAATAAGTATAACCTATCCTAGTGATGGCCAAATTCTCAACAGCAAAGAAATCCCAATAAATGGCACATCATCTGATTCTGGCTATAGTTTGAGTAATACAAATATATCCATTTATAATTCAACAGGAAGTTTAATTAATTCAACAGTTGAAACTCAAACCTTTGATTATATTATGCCTTGGTTTGTTAGTTTACATGTTTCTATTGATGGAAATTACACAATAAATGCTACTGCTTATGACCTTGCTGGAAATTCAAATTCAGACACAGTAAATATAACTGTAGATAGCACAGAACCAGTATTCAGCTTTGAACTACCAACAGAGGAAGATTATGCAAACAAGTCACAGGATTGGTATTATGTTAATGTTACATTTATTGAGTTATATCCTGATTCCTGTTTGTTGGATAATGGAACAACAAATACATCAATGACACGCTCTGGTACAAACTGTTTTATAAACATGGCAAGCCAATCTGAAGCAACATATACTTATAAAGTCTGGGCAAATGACACAGCTGGAAACTGGGGAAGTTCCTCAGAAAGGCATATTACTTTAGATACCACAGAACCAACGTTTGCAATAACAACATCAAACAGTACAATAAGCAATACTCTAACAACAATAGAGGGAACTGCTTCAGATGCACATCCAGACACTCTTTATTCAAACAACACAGCTTGGACATGGAACAGTACATATACAAATTGGAAGTTTACAAACAACACAAATATTACAGATGGAACTTACCATATCCTAATTACAGCAAATGATTCTGCTGGAAACACAAACAATTCTTTGTTTGCTTTCACTTATGACACAACAGCACCAACAGTTAATGTATCGAGTTCTGCTGGGACATCTACCACAGCAAGCAGTACAATTATTTCAGGAAATGCAACTGATTCAGGATCAGGTATAGTTAATGTGACTGTTAATGGAGTTAATGCTACACTAAATACCTCAACAGGAGCATATTCTTTAAGTGTTAGCCTGAGTGTAGGCTCAAATCCTATCACAGTTATAGCATATGACCAGGCAGGCAATAATGTTACCAACACATCAGTAACTGTTACAAGAACCTCAACTTCAACTGGGGGAGGCGGGGGAGGCGGAGGAGGGGCCGCAGCTGTAACTACTGTTATTTCATTTACAACAGCCGGGGTTGATGTTTCATTAGGGACAAATAGTATTGCAAAGTTTGCCTTTGATGGGGCCTATCATACAATAAAGGTCACAAAGATTGGGGCCGATTATGTTACTCTTCAGATAGCATCAGACCCTGTTACAATAACACTAAAGCTTCTTGAATCTAAAAAACTTGACTTAAATGATGACAATTACTATGACTTGTATGTCAAGCTGAATGAGATAAAGAGCAGCAAGGCATATTTAACAGTAAAGTATATTCATGAGATTATAACACCTGTTGTAACTCCTCCTGCTGAAGAAGAGGAGGAAGAAGCCCCAGAAGAGGAAGTGCCAGAAGAGGTTGAGGAAGTGCCAGAAGAAGAAGTTCCTCCAGAAGAACTACCAGAAGAGGAAGAGGTTCCTCCTGCAAAGCTGAACTGGATATTGATTTTAGTAGTGATTATAGCTATAGGATTAATAGCTTACTTCTTTATCTACAAAAAGAAAAAGAGATATTAACTACCTCCATATAATGGGACTTTGATGTGATTTAGTCAAAAAATCTATTTCTCCTTATCTTTATGTAGCAAACTATTTTAAAAACTGTAGGGATTTCTGCAGATTAACTCACTTAAAAAATGACTAAGATGACGAAAATGACAAGATATAGGAAATTATCTTTTTTTCCTATATTTTATCATATTTATAAAAAAAAGGAATATTAATTATTTCTTCAGTGATTACCCAAATCCTCAAATCTGGATTTTAATGAAACCTCAACAATACTTTGTTTGTTTGTATCCAGCAATACATTCTGTGCAACAAAGTATAACAAATCCTGGCGAGCCAGTATTTTTTTAATTGCCTGTAAAAGGAGCGGTGTTGAAACAATTTTTTTATTGCTATATTTTAACAAAGCATATAAGTCACAAGCATCTTTATTTTCTTTATCAGCTTTATCACGGGCAAATAAGGCAGTGCATTTTAAGGCAATTAATGTATCAATATCAGCCACACTAAAGCCATCAATTATAAAAGGAGTTACATTTTTTAATGGTTTGAGATCCCACCAGCTTTTGATAATTTTTGTTTCTTTGTCTGAAAATAGGTCTAAAAAAATATAGATAAGATTATATACTCTCTCTTCCCTGGCTTCATCCTGGGTAATAAATTTCTTGGTTTCCCTATTATAAATTAATTCATATCTAAAGGGCAAGCCATTTTTTGCAAAGCCCATTTCAGTAATAATTTTATTAAATTCTTTTTCTTTTGAAGAATCAAAAAAGATATCTATATCCCTGGAACCCATGTAATCTTTACCAAATGCTGCACGATATTCCCTGTTAACATAAAAGTAAGTTGCCCAGCCGCCAATAACACAAGTGTTTATTTTCTTACATTTTTCAGAAAGCATTACTAATTGGTTATAGGATATATCTATTTCTATTGGATCATACATGTTTCAGCACCTTGCTTATTAATTCTTCTGCAGCCTCTTCTCCACGCCCACCATATGAAAATAAGTCAGCATAAAGCTGGGGTAATGATACTATGCTCATATCCCTTGTAGCCCATACTCCTTCGAAGTAATCTTCATCTACAAGCAGTAGGACAATATTTCCTTCTTTTTCGGCTGGCAATATATTTTCATCTCTAAAAACAGAGCTCCAGGCTTCCACATCCTTCTTGAGAACATATAAATAAGTATCTGATGGAACGACATATGGGCTTACGTGTTCAGTAGCTGAAAATAATGTAAATGCATAGGGTAATTTCCAAAGCCTTGCCTTATTGGCAATCTTTAACATAATATACTGTGGTCTTTCGGCTGCCATAAATTCTAGCCTTTCAAGTTCTCGTATTGAGTAACTATAACCCCATGCCCTTATTAGTTTTTTTGGATTAATTACTTTTATGCCCCCCCTTATTGTTACATATCCGCTCCTTTCAAGACGAAGAACAAGGCGTTTTGCCATAGCAGGGGTTATTTTTGCTTTTTTAGCTAATGCAGACAGCCGCAGATTTGAACCTCCTTCAACTAAATTAACAAGCAAGATTCTTATAATTGTGTCTAATTTTTTGGGAATCAACATTTATAGATTAATATATGAATTAATATAAAAACCTTTCTAAAATTATACTATATCTTATATAATTATACTATACTAAATATTATTATACTATACTTTATATAGTTTAACTAATTTACATATAAATGTTGATTTTGTAAAATCAACCTATTTATAAACCAACTGCCAGAAGAAATTCCTCCAGGAGAGCCTATAGAAGAACCTCCTGCAAAACTTGCATGGGTATGGATTTTAATAATTGAATTAATAGCTTACCTAATCTACAAAAAGAAAAAGGGATATTAACTTTAGGGGTATTTAACAATTATTTAAGATGAAAACGCCGCATATAGATTTAGAGGAACTGAAAAAACTAAAAGAAGAAAACTTTAAGGATAGGCTGGCATTTATTGACAAATACACAGAGTGGCTAAAAAAAACCCCAAACCACAAATGGAGCTCTCAGCAGAAAGAAATTATTGAATAATTCTTAATTAACATCAAAGTCCCTGTATATGACTCTTCTTATTTTGTCATTGCTTACTACATATTCTAATGGACTTAATTAACTCACTCACATCTGATTCTAACTCCTGTGTAATTGAGTGAAAGATTAATTCATCATCAGTTTTTCCATATTCATGGGTAATTATATTCCTCATTCCTTTTGCTTCCTTAAATTTTGTAGCTAATTCTTGTGAAATAATATTTTCCTGTGCAAGAATATCAAAGGCTTCTTTATCCTCCTCAGGAATCTTATATCCCTTATCCTTGATTATTAAAAAAGCCAAATCAATCACAGCTTCTATAATTTTCTCAAAATATCTTTCACAGGCTGCCTTTGTTTTCAGATCAGTTTTATACTCATGAAAATTTTTAGGCATAATTCCCTCTAGTTCAGAAAGGTAATCCTCAATTTCCCTTATTTTGTCATTTATTCTCATTTTTATATAATATTTTGCCCTTGTTATTTATTTCTTTTTTAATCTTACTAGGCAAGTGATTGTAAACCTGCACATCTACTTTTTGGTTAACTTTGCCTGAAATCCTTTTTCTAAAGATGGCTGATTCTTTTATAGTTATTTTATCAAATTTTACTGCTATATCTACATCAGACTTGAAAGTAAATTTGTTCTCTATTAAAGAACCAAATAATAATATCTCTTTGATTTTTCTGAAAAGAATATCATTTAAAATAACTTCTTTTGCCTCTTCAACTATCTTTTTTGTTTCAGACCCTTTCTTAAGCTTAAATTCTTCAGAGAATCTGGATGCTTCTTTAATAAATTCAAGCTTCTGCCTTATATCTCTTGAAAGCCTGTTTTTTTCTGACTGTGTTAGGTTTATTCCTAATAATTGCTTTTCAATTATCTTTAATTCCCTTTTGCCAAATATTTTTCTTGTGTTTTTGCTTGAATTCAAAAATCTTAGTAAGCTCATTTTAAATAACCTCAATTAAGGTTATAATAACCATAATTAAGGTTATATTTAAATGTTTCGCTTTTTTACTTAAAAAGCTTAAATCACATCAAAGTCCCTGTAAATGACTTTTCTTATTTTGTCATTGCTTACTGCAATCCGATGTAATGCCTTCCTTTTGATGTGTAGTTATTCTTATAGCATTATTCTGCAGCTGCTCTTTGAGTTAATATCCTTTTTTCCTCTTATAGATTATTATTAAGATTGCCTGTTTAGAAGTTAATTCAGTAAAGTTATGTGTATATGATTAACCATAAGCCTTTACAGGATTTTCCCTAAAAGATTTCCGGATTGTTTTTGCAAAGGTTTAAATATGAGTTATGCGTATTAGTTATTATTATATTGATGAAGGGTGTTTTCCCTCTAACACATGCTGTGAAAGGCACGAGTTATGGAGAAAAATGCAGGTATGCCTGCCCCCCGAATCATCTTTTCTTTAGGAATTGTTTAATATCTTTTAATGATAAAATTCTGTTTTGGCTCATCCTTAATACCCTTCAATATTCTATTTTGGGCATTATTATAAACCTTCTTGTATTTTTTTAGAAAATCTTTCGTTAATAACAAATTACTTTTTAATTTTTGGACTGTTTTATTGCCAAAAAAATTATTGATAGCTAAATCTATTTTATCTTTGGTTACCTCTTTTTTGCTAATAAACTGGTTAATAGCAGCAAGATTCCTTGTCATTTCATATTTCTCATCTCCTGTTAAAAAATCAAAATTATCTGTCAACAGCTTGCTTTTCAAAAGATGCAAATCCAACAGTTTATAATTTATTTTGGGCTTTACCCTATACACAAACCGTGTTTTTGCAACACATTTGCTTAACATAAGCATGTACAATGGATCTGTAGACAGGCCTTTGATTAACGCTTTATTGCTTATCAGAATCAAATGGAATTTTGGGCCTATTTTACTTTCAAGTAAATTTACTAGTTGCTTTGTATCTACCTTTTCTTCACTCACTAATATAATATCTATATCATTGAACCTGAATCCCTCTTCCAGGAAAGAGCCTGTTATTATAATGTTATCACACTTAATCATCTGGCTTAAGTTTTTGAAGATTTCCTCAATTATCTTTATTTTTATTGGCTCAAGATGTTTGATATTATAAAAAAAGGGCTTAATATCTTCTTCTGCTGTTGTTTCTAATGGTCTTATAACTACATAGCTTCCTATAGTAAAATCAACCCTTTTCTTTGGAATGTATATCTGGTCCATCCTGGATCCCTTGCTAATCCTGCTTATCAGCTCTACCATATTACGTAAAAATACGTAATTATATTTAAATCTTTCTAACAAAAAACCAAAAGATTTATATAGTACATATGTAATACATTAGTATTACAATGGAAATGGCTGTTACTCAAGTAAGATTGCCTGAAGGGCTTATAACAGAAATTGATAAACTAGTAAATAAAGGGCTTTATACTAACAAATCTGATGTTATCAGAGATGCTATAAGAAAGTTAGTTCTGGAAAAACAGATAGGTTCAATTCCAGATACAGGCGACTCTGTAAAAGAAATTAGAGAAATCAGAAAGAAACTATCAAAAGAAAAATTTAATCTTAAT
>Ga0180009_10008598_pt1 | contig 10092 bp, 7 predicted proteins | sample OS_PC_MetaG_FD_123537 | JGI IMG/M metagenome (GOLD analysis project Ga0180009, IMG submission 123537) | Groundwater microbial communities from the Aspo Hard Rock Laboratory (HRL) deep subsurface site, Sweden - OS_PC_MetaG | ecosystem: Environmental > Aquatic > Deep subsurface > Groundwater... | reverse complement strand
GTTTTTTACTCGGTGCTGCGCACCTCGCCCTTCGGGCCGGCTGGCGCCGTTCTCTCCGCTTCGCTTCGAGTCGCCCGTCTGCGCCTTGCATCTGCTCGCTTGATCAAATTAATCAGAGGTTCCCTAGCTCGCTCAACAGTTTCACCCTAGAACTCTTTTGGGTGCTAAGCAAATCAGTGTTTTTTATCTCGATGCGCCAGGCGAATTGCATGGCGCGATGCATCGACGTGGAGGCCGTGCCGCTCAGCCGTTTTGCGGATGGAATTCCGTTCCAGTGGTATTTCGATAGCTGCTCGGTGTAACGCCCATGTATTGGCGGAACTGGCGGGTGAAATGCGAAGGATCGTTGAAGCCGACGGCGCCGGCGATGTCGATCACCGACTGGCGAGAGCTGCGCAACTGATCTGCCGCAGCTTCAATACGCGCGCGTTGCAGGAATTCGCGAAAGGTGCAGCCTTGTTCGCGTTTGAAGGCGCGGCTGAATTCGAAGCTGTCCATGGCGCAGAGTTCCGCCATGTCCGCCAGTGAAGTCTTTTCATGGTAATTTTTCAGCAAATGCCGTTGGGCGGGTTGCGTGCGGCAGATGGGAAATGTTGTGTTGTCGTTATATCCGCGGGCGAGCGGCGTGCGTTGCGGCATCAGCACAGGACGTGCGCGCTGGCCGCACTCCAGTGTCAGTATAGGCAGCATGATATTCAATCGGCGGATGACTTCGCCGGCACTCACCGGCTTGATGAAACAATCCCACACGCGAGTGCGCAAGGCCCACACCATCAGCTCGGCCGAGTGTGACGCGGTAAACACCAGGATCGGAATCGACGGAAATTGCAGCTTGGTTTTCTGCAGCAGATTGAGCTGTGTCTGATTCGGGTGATCGAAATCGAAGCACAGGATCATGGGCATCAGGCTCAGGATCATCGCGGCCAGACCGGCGGGATTGTCGCAGGCCTCGATGCGGCACTGTCCTTCCAGCCGCTCGCACAGTGACAACGCCGGTTTCCCAACGGTCATATTGATCCAGAGCAGCAGGGGAGACGCCATCGAAAACGTATCCAAACAGGGGGCTGTACAGACATAGATGCTGTCCGGCGCCGTTCTATTCCAGATATTTTTCCCTCACACAGAAACCTTCCAGGTCTGCAAATAACGCCTAGAGACAAGCTGCAATGTCCGGTATTTCTGGATGCCCTGGCCATGTCGGCCGGTATGCAGGTTCGGAACGATTAAATCTACTAAAAGTTCTCGGAGGTACATCCTATGAAAACAACACAACATCTGTTGCCGAGTATTCTCGCCAGCAGTATAGCGGTGCTGATGGTGATCAGCCCGCTGGCCAACGCGGGTCATCGGGATAGAGGCGATACCATCACACTCATGCAGTTCCAGGATATGCATGGCCATCTGGCGCCGCATGCGGAAATATTTCCGGGTGAGCGTATGGACCCCAATGCGGGTGGTATTGCAAAGGTCGCCACGCTGATCAATCAAGTTCGCGCCAGTAACCCGAACAACCTGTTGCTGGCAGTCGGCGATACCACGCACGGCAGTGCCGAGACTACATTCTCCGTGGGCGATGCCATCATGCCGGCATTGAATGCGCTGGGCATCGATGCCTTCCTGCCCGGTAACTGGGATTTCGGCTATGGTCCGCGCGTGTATCGGCAGCGTTTTGTCGCCGGTGATTTCTCAACGGTGCTCGCGCCGAACAACCGCACCACCATGGCCTACCTCGATGGACGACCGGGCCACGAAGATCAGCATTGCGCCACGCCGGGTGGTTTGAATGTGACAACCTACGCAACCTGCCACGTGACCAAGGCCAATTTTCCCACGGTTGCCATCAATCTGTATAACTACAACGAAGGTACCCAGACGATCACCGGACAAACCCATCCGGGGTATATCGTCAAGACGGTCGGTGGTAAGAAGGTCGGCATTATCGGTATGACCAGCGATGTCGTGCCGCAGCAGGCGGCTGCATTCAACACGGGCTTCAAATTCACGATGGGCTACAAGGAACTGCCCGTGAATATCAAGGCGGCAAAGGCCGAGGGTGCCGAACTGATTGTTGTCCTGTCTGAGTTGGGTCTTGCCAAGAACATCCAGCTGGTCAAGGAATTTCCCGAGATCAATGTCATGTTCAGCGGTCATACGCATGAGCGCACACCGGAACCCATCATTATCAAGCGTGGTCCGTTCGGTCAGAACATAGGCATCGTTACCGAGGCCGGTGAAGACAGCTTCCTGGGACGCCTGGATGTGAAGGTCAAATACGGCTATATCACGGACTATTCATGGAAGCTGATGGAAGCCGGCGGCAGCGTGGCTGAAGATCCCGCTATCAAGGCGTTGATCGATCAGGAGCGCAAGACCTTCGTCGCCGGACCGGATTTCACCTGCCACACCTTCGGCGCGAACGCATTCCCCTACGGCAAGGGCCACGTGCTGTGCGATCCGTTGGAAACCGTTGTGGGTCATACCAATCCTACCATCGAGCGCTTCGACGTTCTTGAGGAGGTCGCCAACAATGTCATGGTCGATGCCTTCCTGGACCTGGCGCAATCGATCGGTGAAACGGACTCCAAGGGCAACCCGCTGACGGACGATAATTCACTGTCGCAGACCAATGGCTTCCGCTTTGATGTGGTTGTCCTGGGTTCGGATGATGGTTTCAGCGGCGACATCACGCTTGGTGATCTGTATGACTACTATCCGATCGGCGCCGCTGGCGCCTTGGCGGAGTTCACCGGTGGACGTCTGATCGATCATTGGGAAAGTGTGTTGAGCAATGTGTTTGACCCGAATCCCTACCGTCAACGTGGCGGCTGGTTCCTGGGCTTCACGCACAATATGCACTTCGATGTTGAGCTGAACGATGATTTCCCGCGCACCATCACCCAGGGCCGCATCGATAACGTTACGATCAATGGCAATGCCGTCGACCGCAGCAAGACATACACACTGGCCTCCTGCTACCCGCACGGCAACCCCATCGATGAGGTTTGCCGTACCAGCGGTGCGACCAACGTGCGCTACATCCAAGGGACCGAGAGGGCGACTGGACCTGCCGATATGTTCGGCCATCGCCCGCTCGATATCAACGGCCCGTGGCAGACACATCTCCCGGTAAATTCAGAGAACATTTTCAACTGGGCACGGTTTGCCGGTGGTGGCCCGTTGTTCCTGAAGGTGGCCCCGGATAACTTCGCGCATCCGACCGATGCACTGCGGCGTTATCTCGCCACTCATGTGATCGATAACAGCACGCATGGTCTTGGTCGTGTGACGGCGGTGACCGGTGTGCCAGCGTCAGAGTACGGCGGTCCGGGTATTGTTCAGCCGACGCAGGGTGCGGGTCTGGTCTGGATGGAACGGGTGTTTACTGTTTTTGATAGAAACTGAGGATAAGTGGTTATAGAGCGTGCGGCCTTATGGCCGCACGTTTTCTTTTTGGCCAATGCGATAAGGACTCGTTGGGAGGACGGATCTATCGTTGTGAGTAAATCGATTTCAAAATAACAGATCTTGTACTCTAAAGGGATGGGGCTACTGAGTCGCCCGGCAACCGCAGTCCTGGGGTGCATGTTCGAGCCGGTTACACCGTCATATGTTTTCCATGAATCCGTCATAAGATCGTCATACGCTGACTTTATAAAAGGCGTCATGTTCCCCACATGGCGAACTCGTATGTCGAGGCAGAATCACTACCGGACTATCTGGATATCCGATACGCATCTCGGGACGAAAGATTGCAAGGCGGATTATCTGCTGGATTTCCTGCGCCATAACGAATCCGATGTTCTCTACCTGGTGGGGGATATCGTCGATGGTTGGGCGCTGAAACGCGGCTGGTACTGGCATCAGACACATAATGATGTGGTGCAAAAGGTGCTGCGCAAGGTGCGTAAAGGTACCCGCGTCATCTATATTCCCGGCAATCACGATGAGTTTGCCCGCGGCTATACCGACAGTCTGTTCGGTGGTATCGAGGTTGTCGATCGTGCCATTCATGAAACCCGCGATGGCAAACGGTTGCTGGTCATGCATGGTGACGAACTGGACGGCGTCATGGCCTGTGCAAAATGGCTGGCTCATCTGGGCGACCGCGCCTACGTCCTCGCGCTACGAGTCAATCGCTGGTTCAACCATTTCCGCCATAAATTCGGTTACTCCTACTGGTCGCTATCAGCTTATCTCAAGCACAAGGTCAAGAATGCGGCCAGCTTTATCACCCGTTTCGAGGAGTGCGTAGCCGCCGAGGCCAAGCGCGCCGGCGTTGACGGTGTGGTGTGCGGGCATAACCACAAGGCAGAGATCCGCGATATCGACGGCATGCTGTACTGCAACGATGGCGATTGGGTGGAGAGCTGCAGCGCACTGGTGGAGCACCGCGATGGTCGTCTGGAAATCATCTATTGGGATCGCATTCAGGAAGAGAACGAGACGCTACCCGCACCGAGTTCGCTGCTGGCATTCCGGCGTCGCGCCAGCTGAGCCAGCAGATAGGTTCCGCCAAGCCAGCGGACTTCCCGTCACAAAACAACCAGAGGTCAGCGCATGCGGATTTTGATGCTTTCGGATGTTTATCATCCACGGGTCAATGGCGTCTCCACATCCATATCGACCTTTCGGCGCTTTCTGGAGGCGGCCGGTCATCATGTGACATTGATTGCGCCACAGTATCCTGGTGATAACGGCCTGGATGACGATACCCTGCGCGTACCGGGCTATTACCTGCCCGGCGATCCCGAGGACCGATTGCTTCTGCCTGGCCGCATTCTCAAACTCAAACCGCGGTTAGAGACAATGCACTTCGATGTGGTACATGTGCATACGCCGTTTGCCGCGCATCGTGCCGGCGTGCGTCTGGCATGCGCGTTGGGCATCCCGGTGGTGGAGACCTATCACACCTACTTCGAGGCCTATTTCCATCACTACATACCGTTTCTGCCGCAGCGCCTGCTCGAATTTATCGCGCGCCGGCTCACCCTCAGTCAGGCCGATGCCGTCGACCGACTGATCGTGCCTTCAACCGCGCTGCAGAAGGTTATGCGCGACTACGGTGTGCGTACCACTGTTGAGGTGTTGCCGACCGGCCTGGATCTCGACGAATTCAGTCCCGGCAACCGACTGCGTTTCTGTCAACGGCATAGGCTGGATCCTAAGCGGCCAATGTTGGTCTATGTAGGTCGCGTTGCATTTGAGAAGAACATCGACCTGCTGCTGCGCGTGGTGGTGCGGCTGCGCCTGCGTCATCCGGATGTGCTGCTCATCATCGCTGGCGAAGGTCCCGCGCTGGGACATCTCAAGCGTAGTTGCCGTGAACTGGGTATCGCCGGCAACGTCCATTTCGTGGGCTATCTCAAACGCGGCGGGGATCTCTGGGATTGCTATGCGGCCGGGCGTGCCTTTGTGTTTGCTTCGACCACCGAGACACAGGGCCTGGTATTGCTGGAGGCCATGGCCTTGGGTGTGCCGGTCGTTGGTGTACCAGCGCTGGGCGCGCGCGATGTGCTGATTGAAGGCGAGGGCGCGTTGACCGCGCCGGCCGAGGTTGATGCATTCACTGCAGCTGTGCAGCGGTTGTTGGAGGATGAGTCCTTGCACCGTGAACTGAGTGAGCGCGCCCGCGTCTATGCCGCACGCTGGTCGAATGTTGTCATGTGCGAGCGGTTGATCGGTATCTACCAGACAGTAGTGGAAGAACAGTTGCGTGTCGGTGCTGATGGAACGGCTGCGAAAGAGCGTTTAAACCGCCAAGACGCCAAAGTCGCAGAGAATGCTTGAACCGCCAAGTCGCAAAAAAAGATTGGATTGAACCGCAGAGGCGCGAAGGCGCAAAGATTTTTGGGTCTACGCGGATTCGTGTGGGTGAATTGCCCCCCGGAAGGGGTCGCACACCCTGTTCAGTCGTGGGAAGGCGATTATGTAGCCCGGATGAAGCGAAGCGTAATCCGGGAACTACGCCTGGGGAGGCGGCGCACGCTATCGTGATCGCTCCGGTCACGGCGGTGCATCCCCGGATTCCGCTACGCTTCATCCGGGCTACGATTGCGATGTCGGCCCGGTGCCTGCTGTCCGGTCTTGTGAGGCTCTGCCGTGGAGATACTCCGAACGTTGCCTGTTTACCCACACGAATCCGCGTAGAGCCAGATTTTTTATTAACTAAAGATTTTCTCTGCGTCTTTGCGCCTCTGCGGTTGGAACATGGTTTTGTGGCGTTGTGGCGGTTCAACGCGGAACTTTGTCTTATGCATTTCCGTCCTGCCCAGGCGGGTAGCCCGGCGGCAGACTGCGCAGGTGCAGGTCGCGTTGCGGGAAGGGGATTTCGACGCCTTCGGCGCGGAATGCCGCATCGATGGCGAAATTGATATCACTGACCACCTGCAGGCGGTTATCGACGTTGCGCACGAAGCAGCGCAGTTCGAAATTCAACGAGCTGTCACCGAAACCGAGGAACAAAACCCTGGGTTCGGGATAACTGCCATCGGTAATCACGCTGGGGTGTTCTTGGCCTATTTTTTCCAATATCCGCTTTACCTTCTGCGTATCGCTGCCGTAGGCGACGCCGACCGGAACACGCGCCCGACCCTGGCTGTCATACAGCATCCAGTTCGTCACCTGCTGCGAGATCAATTCGGAATTGGGCACGATGACATCGGCGCGATCGAAGGTCTGGATCTGAGTGGAGCGAATGCTGATACGTTTGACATACCCCTCGGTGTTGCCGACCACAATCCAATCGCCGGTTTTCACGGGGCGCTCGAACAGCAGGATCAGGCCGGATATGAAATTGTTGACGATATTCTGCAGGCCGAAACCGATACCCACGGATAGCGCGCCGGCGATGATGGCCAGGTTGCCGAATGCGAAGCCGGCGATGCTCAGGCTGACGAGCGCGGCGATGGTCATTATCACATAGCCCGTGATGGTGACGACCGCTTCGCGCGCGCCGTGATCCATCTTGGCATAGCGCAGCCAATGCCGATCAAGGCGTGTCTGCATCCAGCGCGCGAAGGTCACCAGGACGGCGAAAATGGCGATGGCCAGCAGGATGCGGTAGGGCACGACCTGGAACTGACCTATTGCAAAGCCCGTGATCAGTGAGTCTTCCACGCGCTGGATGGCGGCGGCGGAGACATGCCAGATGCGCAGCAGTGCATATCCGAACAATGACCAGAGCAGGACATTGGTGGCGAGGCGTAGCCAGACCAGTCCGGGCACGGGTCGTCCGGTTTCGACATTGAGCAGGTGGCGCAGCTTCTGTGGCCATGCGCCTTCGCCGCGTTCCAGGGCATCGTACAGTTCATGGAACAGGCGCAACATGACGAGCACGGCCCAGAACGCGATCAACGAACCGAGCAGGATGCGCAAAATCATGGTTGCCAGATTGCGGTAACCCATCCATTCGGCACCCAGACTGATGAGGAGCACTATCGCTACCAGCAATCCAAGCCAGCGCAGGTCATCTTTCTCACGCATGCGTGCGAGCAGCCACAATGCCCAGATCATGTTCAGGAACAGCAGAGCGGCATACAGGCCACGCGTCAGAAGAAAAGCCTCATCCGGCATGTGCTGCGCGAACAGGGTGGAGAAGATCAGATAACCGATATAGGCCAGTAGGGCGAGCACCCGCAAGCGTCGTGCCATCATGCGCGCCAGTTCGTCGCTGACGGAAAGCAATCTACGGTTCGGCGGCTTGGGCGTGAAAATAAGATGGATGCACAGCAGCGCGCCGACATACATCGGCAAGCCGTACAGTAGTACGTTAATGAAGGGCACCGGCCGAATATTGTAGGTGAACAGGTAAATAGTGCCTGCCGCCACCAGCGCCGACAGTAAGCGCGGTGCGTAATGCCCAAAGGCTGAGAGGATGGCGCCGCCCAGGTGGGGCGGGGCGTCGGGGTCGTGTTGCCGCCCGGAGATGCGCTGGTGACGGCGGTTGCGCAGGAACTGGCCGAGCAGATAGGTGGTGCCCATCAATGAAGCGAACCATAACCACTCAGCAATGCTTAGATTGGTGAAGCCGGCATGCTCCTGCACGAACATGACTGTTGCCATGCCGATCGTCGTGGTGTTGCGCCAGTTATCCAGCATCAAGACCAGAATGCTTGGGCCTTTGGCAAAGATGCGTTCAGAAAGGACAGCTTTATAGCGTTCGCGTAAATCCAGACTGAGTTCGTCGTTGCGCAGGGCAGATACCTTGCACTCGGTAAGCTGCCGCTCCTCTTCCGCGAGTGAAGCGCGCACTTCGCGGCGTTTGCGGGCGACATCCGCGGCCTCGCCGGCAATGCTTTTGCCGAGACTCTCAAGATCGGCATTCAGTTGTGCCAGAGACTTGGTGCGATCATTGACGCAGGCGGCAATCTTGACGCGATCAGTTGCCAACTGATCCAGCCAAATCTTGAGGGTGTCTTCGTCCGGAGTGGATTGCTTGAGGCTTTGGTCAATGCTGTCCAGTGTTTTGTCATAGCCTGCGAAGCTGGATTCCTGTGGCGTAGCCGCAAACACGGCTGTTGCTGATAGGCTGGTCAGCAGGCAGACGAGCAGGGCTATAAGAACATTGAACGGGATTCGCATGGGGGCAATGAGGGCTTTTTTCAGCACAGCGGGCATGATGTGACCTGGCAGCAGAACTGGACAGGCGTAAGGTTAATATATTCGGGTCCTGCCGTCGTAGATTTATATCAAACGACTTGGAATAGAGTCCCCGAGCACGGTTTGCCGCCTGGCCTGCAACAAGGGGCCGCCGGATTGCTGAGCGCGGTCTTCAGGGGGCCTGAACTTCCATGCCGAGTTCCCGGCAGTTTGAGTAGGCTATGGAGTTTTTCCCCTCATTTTTTACGCGGTACATGAGTTGATCGGCGCTGCGCATCATGGCGTCGATTGACAGGGGCGCTTGGTCGCAGATCAAAACGCCGATACTGAGAGTGATGGGCCAGTTTTGCGCCTGCATATCTTCCAGAACCAGCTTGCGCATTTTATCGACCACGGCATGCGCGGCATCGCTATCGGCTTCCGGCAGCAGGATGACAAACTCATCGCCGCCCAGGCGGGCGATGCTGTCGATGGTGCGCAGGTGCTGTATCACCGTTGTGACGACATGGCGTAGGACGTCATCGCCAACGACATGACCGAGTTGATCGTTGACGCGTTTGAAGTCATCCAGGTCGAAGTAGGTCACGGTGAAGGGGCGATTGTGACGCCGGGCGCGTTCTATTTCTATATTGGCTATTTCATAGAAGGCGCGGCGATTGAGTGCGCCCGTGAGGAAGTCTATGCGCGATGCCTCTCGCTCGCGATTGAGTAATACCCGGAAACGAGCTACCAATAGGGCGACAATGAGATAGATGATTAAGTGGCTTGCCATGGCGCCGTGGGCCAGCAATATCTGCGTGCCGAACGCCCCAGTGCTGATGTTGGTCCAGTACAACGTTAACCCGCTGTAGATTGCCGTTGCGATTCCATACCGTCTGCCGGCATACCAGGCGACCAGCGCGATGGGAATCAGGTAGAACAGCGAGAGTGAGATAGTTGAACCGACATAGTAGTCTGCTAGGCCTAGCAGCGTGCTGATGCCAAGCCCGGCAACGCCAATGATGCCAGGGTTGAGATCAGCAATGAAGCGAGCAGACTCTCCGGATAACACCACGATCCGTACCTCATTATAACGCAGCATCACATAACCATTTTGCATGACTGCACTGGGTAGGTGATGCGAGCCAGTACACAAACCGAATTCAGTGTGGTCCCACCAATAAGTAAAAATAATAGCTGGTATCCGATAGTCTAGCAGTACCTCAAAATGCGGGAGGCCTGGATCGGTGTAAAAGTGGCATATAATTCCGGAAATGTGCGGTGCGTGGAATATGCCCCTGTCGACTGGTTCACATACCGTATGCCTGCAGGTTTACAGGTATCGGTATTGAGAGGGCAGTTAAGGAATCTCTGAGCAAGTCGCTGAAGCGGCAGCTGCTGTGTTGCAACCGGGCTCAATAATGCGGGGCCGGGAAGCGGCAGACGCCGTGTAAACTCCGCTTTTTACTCGGTGCTACACGCACCTCGCCCTTCGGGCCGGCTGGCGCCGTTCTC
>Ga0180009_10008597_pt1 | contig 10093 bp, 6 predicted proteins | sample OS_PC_MetaG_FD_123537 | JGI IMG/M metagenome (GOLD analysis project Ga0180009, IMG submission 123537) | Groundwater microbial communities from the Aspo Hard Rock Laboratory (HRL) deep subsurface site, Sweden - OS_PC_MetaG | ecosystem: Environmental > Aquatic > Deep subsurface > Groundwater... | reverse complement strand
GGGCGTGGGCCTCGTCCAGCAGCTCGAGGATGCGGCCGACGCGCAGGCGGTAGCCAGCACCGTCCTCGGTGGGTTGAACGAGTCGCGGGCTACGTCGGAGTAGGGTGACGCCGAGGATTCTCTCCAGGCGGGTGAGGCGTCGGCTGATACTGCCCTTGGTTTCGCCCAACGTTCGTGCCGCGGCCGTGACGGAGCCCTGGTCGACGACCGCGCAGAACGCGCGGAGATCGAGAACATCCGGTTGCTGGGTTTCCAATTTGGAAACTTGACGTTTCATGATGACGGGATTGTAGCATCCGAGGCAACGACACACATTGCCTTCATGATGGGCAGAAGGAACGCACTCAAGACCGCGATGGCCGTCGGGATGACCCCGATTGTGGGCGCCTGCGAGCGGCAGCCTTCGTCTGCATCGGAGGGTCGCGAGTCGCAGACCGGGCGGGCGGGAATGAGTGATCGCTCGACGCGTGGTACCGAAGTGCTGCCCGCGATCTTCGTCGCTCATGGGTCGCCGATGTTGATCGACGACGCTCCGTGGAACACGGAGCTTGCGGGATGGGCGGCGGGGATGCCTCGACCCGCGTCCATCCTGGCGATCTCTGCGCACTGGGTGGATCGGCCGGTGACGTTGTCGGCCACGCGTACATTGCCCCTGTTCTATGACTTCTACGGCTTTCCGAAGAAGTACTACGAGATCGACTATCGTGCGCCCGGTGCACCGGAATTGGCTGGGCGCGTTCGACAGGCTCTGTCTGCGTCGTGGACCGTGGCGGACGATCCGGAGCGAGGTCTGGACCACGGAACGTACATTCCCTTGCTGGCGATGGTTCCGGACGCGGACATTCCCGTCCTGCAGATGTCCATCCCGGGCATGGATCCGGCGGAGTTGATCGAGCTTGGCCGCAAGCTTGCACCACTGCGACGCGAGGGCGTGCTGGTGATGGGCAGCGGGTTTTTGACGCACAACATGCGCGCCATCGACCTGCGCCCTGACGCGCAGGTTCCGTCCTGGGCCTCCGAGTTCGATGCTTGGGTCGCGGATGCCTTGCGCCGACGCGACGTGGATGCGCTGCTGACCTATCGCGAGCGGGGGCCGGGCGTGCGCGAGGCCCTCCCGACGCACGAGCACTTCGTGCCTGTTCTCGTCGCACTGGGGGCGTCGTTGGACGAGAGCGAAGGGGTGGCGTTCCCGATCGAAGGATTCACGTACGGATCGTTTACGAAGCGGTCTGTGCAATTTGGCTGACACAATCAGGCGCCGCTGCGCGCCTATCGAGATGAACTGGGAGACTGATCATGACGAGAATCAACAAGATGGGTGTGATTGCTGGTGTTGCGTTGCTGTTCGTGGTCGCGGGATGCGACGACGATCCCGCGAAGGGCGCAACGAAGGTGGAAGCCACAGCCGCGCAGCCCGTCAAGGCGGAACCGGCGAAGGAGGCAGTCAAGTACGTGTTCAGTCAGGACGGCTCCAAGACCGAGTTCGTCGGCGCCAAGGTGACAATGAAACACGAAGGCTCGTTCGGCGCGTTCGATGGGACGATCCAGCTCGTCGACGGCGACCCGCTCAAGAGCAGCGTGAGCGTGGAGATTGCAATGGATTCCCTGAAAGCGGACTCGGACAAGCTTACGGGTCACTTGAAGAGCAAGGACTTCTTCGAGGTGGACAAGTATCCAAAGGCGAAGTTCACGTCGACGGCGATCAAGGCAGGTGGTGAGAAGGGGGCGACGCACACGGTGACGGGGAATCTGGAGATGCACGGTGTGACCAAGTCCATCACATTCCCGGCGACGATCGGGGTTGCGGATGAATCGGTGACGGTGCGGGCGGAGTTTGCGATCAACCGAAAGGACTTTGGTGTTGTCTACCCGGGGATGCCGGACGACCTCATCAAGGACGACATCTTGATCCGTCTGGACATTGCGTCGAAGAAGGCGGCCGACCCGTCGTAGCTCGTTCGCAACTCTGCATCCGATCCAACAGACAGGGGCCAAGACTGTCGTCAAGATCCTCGCTTGAACGAGCCGGGCGTTGGCCCGTTGGACGAGGTATGGCCAATACCCCTACTACGACGTAGCGAGTCCGGTATTGGTGCAACATTGCTGCCCAATAAAAAGGCCAAATTGGCCGGAACATCGCGGGACGACGGAGGTCCGATTCGACGCGAGACAAGGCTCGTGTGCGTCCGCTAGTCAGCGCACATCCGGCGAGCCCTTTCGTGATCACTTTCTCCCATGCTTGCGCAATTTTGCGCCGGCTATCGTTACGCGCCGGGCGGTGTGCTTCCCGCATCGGCTGTGGAACAGCTGGCCCCGCTATGTTTCGGAGGTATCGATGTGGCGTCTGCTATCGAAGTCGCGTTGCCTCGCCGCGGTTGTTCTTGTCTTTGTGGCGCTTGCCGCCCGGGTCGCTGAGGGACAACAACCCCCTGCGAGCTGCCCCGGCGGCGCTACCTTGGCTTCCCCTCGTTTCGGCGAGTTTTTCGATGCTTTGTTGCCGCAACAGCTCAGCGAATATGGGATTCCCGGGGCCGTGGTGCTCGTGGTTCACAAGGACAAGGTCGCGTTCGCGAAAGGCTACGGGGTGGCGGACGTGGCCGCGGGCGTTCCGGTCAATCCGGATCGCACCATCTTCCGCCTGGCTTCCATCTCCAAGGTTTTCACCTGGATGGTCGCACTCAAGCTGGCCGAGGAGGGGAAAGTCGATCTGCACACCGACGTCAATCACTACCTCGACGGGCTTCAGATCCCGGCCACCTATCCCGAACCCATCACCCTCCACCATCTCATCACCCACACTGCAGGCTTGGAAAACGGCTTCATCGGTCTGTCGTCCCGAAGCGAGGCAGACGTTCTTCCGCTCCGCAGCTATCTCGAGCGCTTCCAGGCGGCGCGGGTGCGTCCAGTGGGTAGCGTTTCGGCGTACTCGAACTACGGCGCCGCTCTGGCGGGCTATGTGGTGGAGCGGGCCGCGGGGGTCCCCTACGACCAGCTCGTCGAGGACCAGATCTTCAAGCCCCTCGGGATGAAGCACACCACCATGCGCGAGCCTCTGCCCCCGGAGCTGGCCTCCGACTTGGCAACGAGCTATGAGCGTCGGCGGGACGGGGCCTGGCGACCCTCCCCCTTTGTTTTCAGCGTGGCCCATGCCGAGAGCTCCCTGACTTCGACGGCCGCAGACATGGGGCGCTGGCTCCTCGCCCTCCTCCGGCGGGATCCACGCGTCTTCGGCGAAGCCGTCATCGAAGGGATCTACACCCAACGCTTCGCCCATCATCCGAGCATGCCGGGCTCGACGCATGCCCTGTTCGAGGGTCGCTTCAACCAGACGCGTACCCTGCTGCACACGGGCGGCTGCGAGGGCTTCACCTCCGTGGTCACGCTGGTACCCGAGGCGGATCTTGGACTCTTCCTCGCCTACAACGGGCTCGGTGGGCGTGAGGCCCTCAATCCGCTACGCAGGACCTTCGCGGATTGCTACTTTCCGCCGGCACCCCTGCCTCCTCTCGAGCCGAGCGCCGAGCTCGTGGCGAGTACGCCCTCTTTTGCGGGAGAATACCGACCCACGCGCGGCCTCTATCGCAATCTCTTGAAGGGCTCGAGACAGCTCCAGGCTGAAAAGGTGGTGGTCGTGGGGCCTGGCGAGCTCCGGTGGAACAATCGCACGTGGGTGGCCGAAGCGCCGGGCGTGTTTCGCGCCAAGGACGTCTGGGCGAGGATCGCCTTCCGGCACGCGACCGCCGACGAACCCGCCTACCTCTTCGCCGGGTTCGGCGCCGACGAGCGTGTGCCGTGGTACGAGACGACGCGGGTGCAACTCACGGTGCTCGGCGGGGCAGTGCTTGGGTTTCTCATTACGTTGGCTGGGGGGCTGGTGGGCTGGATCCGCAGACGGAGGAGGCGGGCGGGAGGACTAGTCGTTTCGCGGCTCCAGCGTTGGTCTGACCGTGTCGCCCTGGCGAGCGCCGGCGTAAACGTCGCTTTCCTCGTGACGGCCTTCAGCACGGATATCTCCGACCTCGTCTATGGATTGGAGCCCAAGATCTATGTTGTGCTTCTGAGCGGTTGGCTTTGCGCGGTGCTCACCGTGGTTACGGTCGTCCTTGCCGCGCTGTGCTGGCGACGGGTGCCGCGCTTCGTGAGCCGGTCGCAGAGCACACTCATCGTCCTGGCCGACGGGGCTTTTCTCTGGTGGCTCTACGTCTGGAACCTCTGGCCTACGGTATGGTGAGACCAATGGAACGACGCTACAGCCGATTCAACTCCGCCAGGATCGCATCCGCCTTCGGCTTGTCGATCATCGCCAGATAGGAAATTTTCCCCAGAAGGTGAGCGCGGAAGTCCGGAATGCCATCGCGGTTCTGCGCCTCGAGCCCGGTCTTCTTTGCGTTGTGCACAATGGCCCGGAGCCTTCGCACTTCCTCCCTCGGGAGGCCCAGCTTGTCAGCGTCGTTGACCACGATGCCCGTGACCGTCTGGCGCTTGGCCGAGCTCTGCACGCGCCCCTTCTTCTCCTGGACCACGAAGCCCTCGTGCTTGATCACCTGGCGGATCCGCATGAGCATCATCGGAAGCTGGCTTCGCTTGCCCTTGGGCGCGCTGAACGTCAGATCGTCGGCGTAGCGCGTGTAGCTCCAGCCGTGTTTGCGGGCCAATCCGGTCAATCGCTTATCGAGCTTGCGAGCGACCTGATTGCTCAATGCGGGACTGGTACAAGCGCCCTGAGGCAGGCCCCTCTCTCCCACCGCTACGTGGTAGAGCTTTCCCGCATAGGACATCGGGCGCCTGGGGCACTCCGTGCACAGAAGCGCCAGGAGCGTGGCCACCGCCGGGGAATAGCCGATTCCCACGAAGACGCCTCGCACCCGCGGGAAGGTAATCGACGGGAAGAAGTCCTTCAGGTCGAGATTGATGACCAAGTCCCGGCCTTGATGGGGGACGGCATTGGTCACCGTGGACCGCTTGGCGACGAAGCCGTGGGCGGCGTCCTCCACCGGAAGCTTGCTGATGATCTCGTCGAGCACCCACTGTTGCGCGGCGGCAAGGCGGGGCTGCGGCGCAGACAACAGTCGCTTTCCGCCCGAGCGCTTGGGCACTTCGAATTGTACGTAGTGCGGCTGGGTCACGGCCTCGGCGTGAAAGCACAACCACCGAAGCGCGGGAATCTTCAGGCCCATGGCCTTGGCCAGGTCGGCCGGTGTGGCAAGCACGGGCAGGCCGCGCTGCTGCAACGCCTCGACATGGCAGCGGCGGTCGTTGAGCTGTGAGGAAACCCCGGGACCGGCAAAGATGATGTCCTCGGCGCGTCGTCGCGCGATGTCCTCAGCACGCTTCTTCTTGCTCTCCTCCGCGGCCCGTTTCTTCTCTTCCTTGCGCTGAATGGCTTCTTCGCGGAGCTTCTGGATCGCTTCGTCCGCGCTCTTCGACGCTTTGGCGCGCAACAGCTTGGCGGAGTCGTGGTGCAGGAGCCACAGCTCGCCAATGCGATGGATCTCCTGAATCTGCTTTTCGCTGAGCAGGCCGCCCAGGACGAGCCCGCGGGCGATGAGTGCGGCTTCGACGTCGCTGAGCGGTGGAATGGTGCCGACGCGATCGGTCCACCGTGACTTCCATGGTTGGTTCTTGAGCGCTCTGGCGCGCATCTCTGCGGCCGAGAGGCTGAGGATGCCGCCTGCGTCGAAGGGATTCTTTTCCTGGCGTTTGGGTGGCTTTGCGGGACCGCCCGGGACGGGCTGACGGGCCGGAGCGGGCTGGGGATCGGGACGCTGTGGCGCAGCATCAGCGACATGCTGCTGCGCACCAGCGACGGGATCCGCATCCGACGGGTGGAACACCCAGTTCATGCCCGCGTTGGTGTTGACCATCGAGCGCGTGTAGCCGTAGTCGTCGAGCTTTCCCTCGTCGAACAGTCCTTCGAGGGTCTTGAGGGCCTGGTCGATGTGCTCGACGCTGCGGCCTTCGATGTGGGCGGTGGCGACGTCGGCGATGTCGACGGGAGAGAACTGCTCGCGCTTCTGCAAGCGCGGAATCATCGCGGTCCAGACCTCGCCTTCGAAGGGCCTGGAGGGCTCGATGCCCAGGAACGACTTGACCTTGTTCCAGAAACTCACCGGAGTGCCTCCGGTGCTCTCGCACCCATGAAAGGAAACCGACCCTCTCGACTACGTGCTAAGGACCGCGTCCGATCACCAAGGGCACCGGGCCCCGTGCCACCCGCTAGACCCTTGGGTCGAGCGCTGGTGGCGAGGGCACGGGGCCCGGTGCCCAATAAAGAGCATCGGGCGTGGGTATGCATGTGAGGGCAACTTCCACCACGGCGTAACGCCGCAGCATAATGGGCTCGTGCGGGCCGGTCTCCTTTCATCGATGCGAGAGTTCGTTCGACCATAGCTCAATGCAGCAGTCGTTTGAAGAAGCCTCCGGCGTCCGATTGTTCCTGGGCGCTGAGGCGAAGGGCAAGCAAGTGCCGGCAGGGCCCGCGTCGCAGGCCGAACTGGCGGTGATGGTTGCAGGGGCAACGCGCGCGGCTGAAGACCCCGTCCCCATCGAGGATCGTTTCGCAGGTGGTACCCTCCACGCGGGCGACGATCAGACGACGGGCGTCACCGATCTGCTCCTCGCGTTCGATCTTGACCCGCTTCTGCTGGAAGAGCTCTCGACCTCGGACGAGCTCTTCGGGTTCCGGACCCAGCAAGCTCTCTCCGAGCTCGACGTCCAGAATGGATCGGTAGCGGTACAGCCCGGCGGAGAAGTCGTAGATGGCTTGGCCGTGCTTTGCCAAGCGGTGCAAGGCGCCGAGCACGGCGGGCCGTGGGGCTGAGGTGGCCCGCATCAACCCTGTCATCGTGGCGCTTCGTTCCTGGCGCAACGTGCGACTCACGGCGGACACCACGCTTTGATCGACGGTCAGGTGTCCCGCGAGCAGGTCGAGGTTCGTGCCGCTGGTGAAGTCGTTGGTGGTCCAACCCGACAGCGCGAGTACGAAACGCATGGGACCGATATGAGCGACCCAAATACTGGGCAGCCCGCTGCCGAGCAGATGGACTTCGAACTTGTCGGCGATGGGCAGCACGCGTTCGAGCACGAAGAGGCGGCGGCGCCCCCAGACTTTGATGTCGGTCGGCTTGTCACCGTCCCACGGTCGGCCGCGGCTCGGGATCTCGATCTTCCAGGGTTCGAGCACGACCACCGGCGCACGCCCCGGCGAGAGCTTGAACAGGATGCTGCGCGGTCCCGTCTTCTCCCGGTTGCGCTTGAGGTGCGCGAGGATGCTGTAGACCACGTCCACCGGAAGTTCGAGCGAATGCGCGGGGAGGCTGGTTGCAGCGGAGATCTGTCCGAACCCACGGAGCCAGGTGGGCGGCAAGTCGATCTTCTCCTCCCGGTAGTCCTCGTGTCCTTCCACCTTCACCGCGAAGCCCTGCGGGTCGACCTGCAACCGCGTGGTTCGGTACGTACGCAAGGTTTGAAAGTGGTCGTACAACGCCATCGAGTAGTCCACGTTCGTGGTGCCCAGCTCTGCATCCTGGTGCCCCTCGAACGCATCGCGATCCACGAACAGGCACCCGTAGCTCGATTCGTCCTTCGCGAAGCCTTCGAAGAAGACGACGTCGGGAGCGACGGTGATGATCGGATCGTAGGGGACGAGGTGGCGGTAGAGCTCGGGGTCGCTGCGCATGAGATCGCTGGCCCACTTGCGGCGCGCGTCCCAGTACAAGCGGACCATTTTCTGGAAGTCGGCTTCGAGTCCCGGTGGAGGTCCGCCCTTGGGGAGTTTGGCGGCCTCTTCCTCCCTTGCACGATCGTAGAACTGCCTGCGGAGTTGCTCTTCCTCCCGTCTCTTTTCCTTGCGCCACTCGTCGTAGGCGGTTCGGTCGCGCTTCTTGAAGCGGAAGTCACCCACGACGACAGCGTGCAGCGCGCTCATGGCCTCGCGGAAAGCGATCGGATCCTTGACGCCGGCGTCGAAGGCCACGCGATCGCGCGCGAGGTTGGGAGCCAGGTGCACCTGGGTGCCGGACGTGCTTCGGACGACGCTGCTGTGGCCGAGGTACCGGAGGGCGACGTTCATGGTGACGCCTCCGGGAAGAGCACGAGCTCGGGGATGTGCTCGGCGAGGGGGGCACGCAGCGCGGGTTGCATGAACGCCGCCTTGGCGATTGCGGTGAGCGCGGCGCGGCGCTCGGTTTCCCGCACGCTGCGCAAGGCGATGGCCATCAGCGGCAGGATTGCCGGTGCACGATCCGTTTGCTGCACGATACGATCAGCCAGCTGGCGCAACACCTGCCTCTTTGTGCGGCTTCCTCCGGAGATGCCCAACAACGTGGTGGCCCAGATTTTTTGCACGCCTTGCTCGGGCAGGTCCGACAGACGAAGCTCAAGGTGTTTGATCAAGAACGCGCGGACATCTCGGTACGGCGACTCGGCGAGAGCCGCCCACAAGATGACGTCGTCGGTGAACCGTCGCTGCTCTTTCATCAGCTCGATGCCTGCGGCTCGGGCCAAGGGCTGACGCGCGTCGAGCAGGTCGAGCACGTGCTTGGTCGTACCCAGGGAGGCGCGTCCGACCAACTCGGCGATCCACGTGATTGCTTCGTCGAGCACGTTGGGGGCCTTGGCTTCCACCAGACGGAGCGCGGTATGCAGTGCGTCTCGATCGTCGACGGACTTGGTGCGGGCCCACCGGAGCCCGAGCTCGGCCACCGGGGCGGGACGCGCGCAGGCGAGCTCGACGCAGGCCGCGAGGTCGAGGCGATCGGGCGAGACGTTCCGGGCGACGAGGTCGCAGATGATGGGAATGGCCGTGGGGTTTTCGATGTCGAGCAGGGAGAGCCACTCAATGACCGGCAAGGTTTCCACGCCGCGTGCGCGACCGAGCAACTCGGCGGCGAAGGTTTGCACGTCGGGGTGGGGGCTCCACAGCAGGCGTTTGAGCTGGCGGATATCGGGGGCGCGAAGCTCGGCTTCGTAGTTCTTCTTGAGCCACGCCACGAGCCACCTTCGCACGACAAGGCTGTGTGCGGTGGCGAGCATGGCGAGCAGCTCCTCGAAGCAACTCTGCCAGGCGTTGGGGTGCAAGGGTGCAGGCTCGAGCTCGGAAAGGGCGTGCCCGTCGGCCACACGAATGCCTCGGGGGTCCCGAACGAGGACGGGGGACGCGTGATACAGAAAGTGCATCAAGCCCCAGGCGTCGAGCATCTGTTCCGGTCGCTCGAGGTGGCGGTCCTCGTAGAGCAGTAGCGCTGTGCGTGCGGCCTTGCCGTAGCGAGGGAGGTCGCGAAAGCCGATCTTTCGGAAGTAGCGCAGCGCTCTTCGCTGCATGTACTGCCGGGTGTAGACAGAGAAGCGTCCGCGCTTGATCTTTCGCGTGCGCGGCTGACGCAAGGGTTGGTTCGTGGTGCGGAGCTTGACCCACTCGTCGTAGCTCTCGCGGGTGTTCCAATCAAAGCGTGAGAACTTCCGAACGGTGTGCTCGATGAGTCGATCGAATGCGACGAGGAAGTGGGCCATCAACAGGTCGTCGCCGGCCTCCTCGGCGAGCTTGAACAGCGCCTTGACCAAGCCGCGATGGCCGTGCCGATCGCAGCCGTCGTCGACGTAGTGAAGGAGCATGTCGCGCGCCCAGGCGCGCTCGTCGGCGAACCATCGTGGGGCCAGGGAGTGGAGCTTTCGGTCGGCGCGTGACGCGATGAGCTCATCGAAGAAGCGATCGTTGGCTTCAGCGAAGTATTCGTCCAGAAGGAGGGTGGAAGCCCCTGCCACCATGGGGGCGGAGCGTTCCACGGGTTGGGGGGATCGTCAACGGTCGAATACTGATCCGAAGGCGAACGAGAGGGAGAGGATTCACCACGGAGAGGCCACGAGCGCGATGCGCTCACCGCCCGGACATGAAAACGGTCGGGTGCATCCCCGAGGCTGACGACGCTGAGCCACCGCAGAAGCTCACCACGGAGGCACGGAGTACACGGGAGCAGTCAATGTTGGTGCATCAAAAACTGACGAGCGACCTCTCGAAAGCGGGGAGAACCTCCGCAGATCGGTAGCGCGACCCTATGGGTCGCGGACGGCAATTGGCGTTTCGCCGCCCGGTACG
>Ga0180009_10008596_pt1 | contig 10094 bp, 9 predicted proteins | sample OS_PC_MetaG_FD_123537 | JGI IMG/M metagenome (GOLD analysis project Ga0180009, IMG submission 123537) | Groundwater microbial communities from the Aspo Hard Rock Laboratory (HRL) deep subsurface site, Sweden - OS_PC_MetaG | ecosystem: Environmental > Aquatic > Deep subsurface > Groundwater... | reverse complement strand
TGGGAGGAGGCTCTAACCATCCGTTTATGCTAAGGGCCCCGGCGACACCCATATAATTGATGTCGTGGCCCGGTCGCTCCCGGTATGGGCCATCCTGGCCAAAGCCGGAAATAGAGCAGTATATGATCCGGGAGTTCATACTCTTTATCGTTTCGTAGTCCACCCCTAGTCGCTTCACAACCCCTGGTCTGAATCCCTCCAGAATGATGTCGGATGTGGCGCTCAGCCTGTGAAAGATCTCTTGACCCTGTTTGGATTTCAAGTCTAGGCACAGACTCTTCTTGTTGCGATTGACACCATTGAAGAACTCCTGCCCTAATGCCCTGTTCGCTTCCCCCTGCCCCACCCTTTCCACCTTGATGACCTCCGCACCAAGATCACCCAGCAGCATGGAGGCGTAAGGACCTGCTACGAGTTCTGAGAGATCAATAATTTTGATATGCGACAGCATAAATCACCCACATGCACCAACTTGTCTTATTGGCTTCCGTCTAATGCGCCCCTCATAGGAAGAAATGGCGGTCGATACGTTTTGCAATCCAGAGCTACAAAAGCTGAAAAAGCCGTCCCTTTACATTCGAGGTATCTCTAATACCCATCAGCTTTAGGGCATGCCACATGCTGGCTTGGTTGGCACTGATGACGGGCTTGCCAAGGTCCAGCTCAAGAAAGGGCAGCACATCAAGAACGCGCAAATTGGTACAGCTTATGATAACACCGTCAGATCCCTTAGAGACATTATCCATTGTCGTTCGATAGGCTTCTTGTGGAGTTATATCCTGAAAGCAACCCTCCCGTTGAAAGCGTTTGACAGTTTGTCAGAAAGGAAACAACCTAGTGAACTGTACTTAAGCAATTGTTATCTCTAAATGGGTTTCTTATTTCACTTGCAGAACTTATTGCTTTCATCCATTTTCCAGAGGGGTCTAAGGGTCTTTTAAGTCATAAACTGGTGTTATCCATGATGAAAACCTTGGGTCCTCACCCCTCACGACTCCAAAGTAGGACTCTCGAATGGCCTCTGTAATTGGGCCCATTCTTCCATTACCTAAAGGTTGTCTATCGATGGTGCAAATAGGAGTCACCTCTTCGCCACTTCCACAAAAGAAAGCCTCCGCCGCCACGTATAGCTCAGTCCGGTCAGTTTCCCGGACATCAACATTTAATTGCAGGGTTTCTCCAAAAAGGCGTATAATGGTATCCCGGGTGATGCTTTCCAGCAGCCCTGCTGATACCGGAGGCGTCGTCGGAATCCCATCCCGAATGATGAAAAGGCAAGCGGCCGGCCCCTCGGCTACTTTTCCATGGCTGTTTAGTAAGATCGCACTGTCATATCCGTTTGTTTTGGCCTCTAACAAGGCCAGCCTGGAGTTCTGGTAATTGGCGGTGCATTTTATTCTTGGCGGCATGCAATGATCCGAAATTCGGGCCCAAGAACTTACGCAGCAAGCGATACCGCCACCCTCTTCGTAGTCGGAGTATCTACCTTTCGGAAAAGCCGCCACACACATCTTGGTAGGCCCCGTGTCACCCATAAACCCTACTCCGGGACCCTCCACATAAATATGCTGCAGAATATGCGTGTCCTCCCGAAACCGATTGGCTTTCAACAAATCAATCACGGGTCGGGAAAGGCTCTCCACTGTGTGTGAATGATCAAACCGCATGAGTTTTAGTGACCGGAGCAGCCGCTCAGAGTGTTCCTTCAGCCGAAAGACATACAGGTTTTTCTGGTCTTTGTTCCAGTAGGCCCGAATTCCCTCAAAAACCGCGGCCCCGTATTTGAAACCAGAGGAAAAGAGAGATAGCCTGCCCTGTTCAACAGGAACGATCTTTCCGTCCAGATAACAGTACTTTGTAATTCCCATTTTTTTTCCTCCAATCGCTTTTTTAAAAATCACTGAGTAACTTCCCGAATCCACTGATCCTTTTGTCTATACCACCAACCCTCATGCTCTCCCAAAAAGAGGCCTGAATGTACGTCACGACGGGTTTTCCGAATTGCTCTTCCAATTCGTTGATGAGAGAGGCCGACTTCAAATTGGTGCAGGCAATCAGGAGCGCGTCAGCCTCGTCTCTGTGACAATTGAGGCTGAGTCTTCTGACTGTCTGCAAATCCTGATTGCCCAGTTCGATATCATCCGAGATTCCAAGGCCTTCAATATACAAGACCTCAAAACCGAGCTCTTCCAACCACTGCTTTGCCGGGTTAAGCAGTTCCGCCGGATAGGGCGTTGCCATTGTAATTCTCCGGACCCCCAGGATGTTCAGGGCCTTCTTAACCGCAATGGCGGTGGTGGAGACGGGAATTGAGTTTGAAACGGAATTCATCTTTCTTATGAGTTTTTCTTCCCAGGTGGTTCCGCCCACCAAGCTTCCGGCCGTACAACCCAAGAGGATGGAATTCAGCGGTGCCTGGGCAAGACTTGCGACACAACTTTCCAGTTTCTCACCTTCGACCAGCTCTGAAAGACCTTTAAGGTCAATCTTGCCTAGATGAATTCTGGTTGAGTGGCTGGTCACGCCTGGAGGAGCCATGCCCTGATATTCTTCCTCCATCACCACTGAACTCGCAATGCTTATTAGTCCTAGTCTTCCTTTTGTTCCATACATCTTCTTTACCTCTCCTCACTAATGAATGATCGAAGCCGTGCCGATGAACCGGGCATGCTTCCTATGCAACAGCTTGTTCGTTATCCGGTGAACCGATAAAGGGAACGGACATCGAACCTTGCGGAAAAACATACGTCACTTCTATGGGAGATGTGAAATCCCGTGCCATGTTCAAGGCCATTGAAAGATCTGAGGCGGGATGGAGGCCCATCTTGTTCGTCATCTCTGCCGTTAGCGAAGAGACAAGAATGGCGTTAATGCGCTTCAGCGTCGTGCGCATGTCGTAATAAATGAAACCGCCCACGGTAAAATTCTCACGCAGCAGATCCTCTATGACATCGGTATCTTGATACTGCAGGAATTCCTCCCATTCAAGGGAACCGTAGCCGTCCCGGCATTCCGAAACCATAATCAGCGTTCCTCCGTCGCGCAGCGCCCGACCCGCTGATTCCAACGTCTTTACCGCTTGATAGAAGCTGATGTCATACGGGAACCCACCCGAACTGGCAATAATAAGGTCTGCTTTCCGCGGAATAACCTGGCAGTACAATTTCTCAACAGTCTTGCAAGCTTCTTCATGGGCGGTGACCAGGTCTCCGCCTAAAATTCTGGCAACTTCCCCATGGGCATTGTTGACGATGTTGATTAGAAAATCGGGGGAAAACATCCTGGCAACTTCGACCATGTCTTCGTGCACAGGGTTGTCCACTAACCGGCCATGGTCGGCCCGCATCTCCCTTCCCCGCCCATCCTTTTTGAGCGCGTTCCGGTGGTTGGCCTGAATCGTCTCTTTGGAGGAAATACCCGGAATAACGCCTTTACTCCCTCCGGAAAAGCCGGCAAAGCAGTGGTAGTTTGCCCCTCCCGTGACAATAACCCGATCCGCATTGACTGCGCGGGAATTCAATCGAACCGGCGTTCCGCTCGTTGTCACCCCCAAATCCGTTAGCATAGCCGCAGCAGTGGCATCGTGATTCCAGATTTGGACTCTCGCACAGACCTCGGCCCCAAAACATTGTCTGTTCTTCAGGTCATCATGAGGTGGGTGGATGCCCCCCCCTATGAGCAAGGCAATGTCTGCGTCTTTGACACCCAAGCGATTGCATTCATCAAATAGATGGGGCAGCCACATTGCATAATTGGTTTTCCTTGTCACATCGGCGGTTACAATAACCACCTGGTTGCCGGGAGAAAGGATTTCAGCCAAAGGCCTGGAACCCAACGGTTCCTCAATGCAAGCCCGAACTGACTCGGCAACGTTATCTAAAGCAGGTGTTTGCAGCGGCTCAAAGGCTTGCGCCATAAGCCCTTCTGGAAAGGTAAAGGGAATGGTACCTTCACCGAATGGAATATCAAAGTTCGCTTTTTTATGCATCATTTTCCTCCCTTAAAAAAATGATCCGGCTGCCTTGGCTTTATGAATAATTCCTCTGCTAATCGATGCCCACGAACTCCTCGATTTTCACAAACCTTTCAAGAAGGAAAACGAGACAGACTAAGCCGCCCACCAGCAGAGCCGAAAGAGCCGCGATGGTAGGGTCGACCTCATAGCGCATGTGTTGGAAAAGCACAATGGGCAGGGTTTGGCTCAAGGGACCTGCCAGAAAGATGGATAATGCGAAGTTATCAAAGGACATAATAAAAGAAAACATTGCGCCGGCCATGACCCCAGCCCTGAGGAGCGGGAATGTCACTTTCAGAAACGTCTGAACAGAATTGGCACCCAGGCTCATGGCGGCCTCCTCAACAGAACGATCAAAACGATAGAGAACGGCCGAAACCGTTCTTATGACGTAGGGGATGGTCCAGATGACGTGACCGATGATAAGGTTTATCAGGTTGTTGAACATGCCGATACTATTCAAGAATATCAGCAGGGCAAGACCTGATACGACTTCCGGTAGAATGATGGGTGATTGCAGATAGGCATTGAGGGCATTCTTTCCCCTGAAGTTATAACGAACCAGCGCCAGGGCTGCCAAAATGCCTGAAAAGGTGGAGATGACCGTCACGCATGCTGCAATAATGAAACTGACCTTGAATCCGTCAATAAACTTATAGCTGGATAGCAGTTTTAAGTACCAATGTATCGAAAATTCCCGGGGGGGGAATTCAAAAAAGGGTGCTTTGTTGAAAGAGGAAATGATCACCACCAGAACCGGGAAAACCAGGAAAAGAAGCCCGAAAACAACCAGGATCTTCACACCTATAGTAGGCCACTTTGGATTGGATCGTTTTCTTAAAACCATCGGATAATCTTAGCCTCCCGCGAGCAGGCGTGTTTGCAGGACACGCATTTGGATTAACACAAGGATCAAAGTCAGAAAGAGAAGAATGAACGACATCGCAGCTCCGAAGGGATAGTTTGCAAATTGAAGAAAGGCATCATAAATATAGTTGGATATCATGCGGTCGGACGGACCGCCCAACAGAAGTGGAACGGCAAAGGAGCTGATCGCCAAGGTGAAAACCAGCAACGATCCGGCGGAAATGGCGGGTAAGCTCAGCGGAAGGGTTACCTTCAAGAACGTCTGGGCTTTATTAGCCCCAAGGTTCTGGGAGGCCTCTTCTACGGACGGATGAATTCCCTTGAGGACTCCGACCAAGGTGAGAACCATAAAGGGCAACAGGATGTGCGTCAATCCCACGATCGTCCCATATATGTTACCCAACAGTTGCATTCTATGTTCTTCGTCAATGATGCCGATAAGGACCATGAAATTATTCAATAGTCCATTCTGGCCCAGGATGATGATCCAGCTAAAGATCCGCACGAGTACCGATACCAGAAAAGAAATGAAAACCGTCATCATGATAACGCGTCTCCCGAACCTCGAACGGGTACGCACCATGAAATAGGATATCGGATAGCCCATTACCAGGCAGATGGCCGTGACGATGAAGGCGATTTTGAAAGTGTTCCACAGTACTTTGAGATAGAAAGGGTCCCCCAAAAACCGGATATAGTTTTCGAGGACAAACGTCTTTTGCATGATTTCCACGCCTGAAGCCGAATAACGGAAAAAACTGAAGACGAAGAGCGACAACAAAGCGCCCGAATAGATCAAAAGGAGGAAAAAAAGTCCCGGGCTTAGCAGTCCGAGAGCCCGGTAGGGTTTCAGTCGCAATGCAACACTTCTGCGCGATACTTGCCTTTCAGGCTGTAAGGGCCCTTCTTTTATGGGTATTTTTTTGCTCATATGCCTCTCTTTCCTTTATGCGCTCGAATAAATGATGCAGCTATTTGGCGAGCAAGAGGCGACAATGGGTGACCCGCTGCTAAACGGCACAACGCCCCGATCATTTTTGACGCAGATGATGACGTCTTTTTCACTGTCCGCAAGAGAACACACGTAACGGCAGGTGGAACCCTGATAGCTCATAAAAGTGACGATTGCCTTGAACACATTTTCCCCTTCCATTTGGGTCTCAGGCAAGATATCGATATGCTCGGGCCGTACGAAAACCTTAATACGCCTTCCGACCTGCACACTTTCCTTGCAAGCAGCGGTGATAGTCAAACGCCCGTTGTCTAGTTCCACAACAGCTTGTCCACCACCAACTTTCTTGACAATCCCCTCAAAAAAATTCCCCTCCCCTATAAACCTGGCCACAAAATCGGTTTCAGGGCTTTCATAGATGTCTGTTGGTATCCCTATTTGCTCCACAGCCCCCTGGTTCATCACGACGATGCGGTCAGAAAGCGTGAGGGCCTCTTCTTGATCATGCGTGACAAAAACAGACGTGATACCCACCAGTTCCTGTATTTTCTTCAATTCGACGCGCATTTCCGCCCGAAGTTTGGCGTCTAGATTGCTCAATGGCTCGTCGAGCAGAATCAAATCGGGTTCGATGATGAGGGCGCGTGCGAGCGCTATGCGCTGCTGCTCTCCTCCCGACAGCTGGCTCGGCCGCCGCCGACCTTTACCGGACAGTCGCACAAGGCTCAAACTCCGCTCAACCTTCTCTTTGATAAGCGCCTTGCTCATTTTGCGAATCTTCAAGCCGAAGGCCAGATTCTCCTCCACATCAAGATGTGGGAAAAGGGCATAGTTTTGAAAAACCATCCCCACATTTCTTTGGAAAGGGGGAATATCATTGACACGCTCCTGCTTAATGAGAATCTCACCTGCAGTCGGTTCCTCGAACCCCGCGATCATACGCAGGACGGTGGTTTTTCCGCAGCCACTCGGCCCGAGAATGGAAAGGAACTCGCCTTTCTGGACCTTCAGATCAACCTTGTCAGCGGCAACGACCTTCCCGAAATGCTTGGAAAGTCCCCTAAGTTCCAGATCGAAGGGTTCACTTATTGTTTCGCTCATTTTATTTTCCTTCACAAGGGTGGGAATTAATCCTTCTCGCTCATTTGCAGCAGAGGGGGCTCTTGTTGTGCAAGAAAAAACACAACAAGAGCCCTTTTTCTTCTCCCGAGAGACCTTCATCCACATCTCTGGTGCTTGCATCAATATCGGGCTTTCACATAAAACGGGCCGCCTTAGAAACTAAGGATCTCTTTATTATACCGTTCCGCCCATTGATCCTTATTCTTGTTGATATAGGCGTCATCGAAGGCAATCAGGCGGTCCAGCTCTTCCACCGTTGGAAGTTTCTTGGCTACCTCGGGTTTGACTGTGACATTCTTTCGCATGGGAATAACAAAAAGACCTTCGGCATGCCCTTTTTGCGATTTTTCATTCAGGGCAAAATTGACAAACTTGTAAGCCAACTCAACGTTCGGGGAGTTCTTTACAACACACAACCCGTCAAATCCGGCAGGGATACCGTCTTTTGGGCGGACGTACTTCATCGGCACGCCTTTTTCGATGAGTTTTTCGGCTTCCGGGGACACAAAAGGCGCTATCCATATTTCGCCTGAAGCAAAAAGCTGTGCCTCTTCCGCATCGCCCGTGAACATCCGTCCGAATTGGGGTTTGAGTTCTTTTAGCTTTTGAAATCCCGGTTCAATGTCATATTCCGAGCCGCCGAATACCTTCGCGACCATGGTGAGGAAGTGCATATCAAGATAGGTCGGATAGGGGACGCCGAAGCGCTTCTTGAGATCATATTTCCATAAATCTGACCATCTCTCGAAGTTGACATCATACTTATCCGTCCGGTAAGCAAAGCCGAAGTCATATGCATACATTGCCACATACCCCTTGCTCTTGGGGAGGGCGGCGGGATAGAGGTTGTTCAGATTAGGAACTTTATCAGGGGTTATAGGTAGCGTGAGGCCTTCTTCGAACATCTTCTCGCAAAACCCGGCAGTCGACATAGCCACATGGATCTGCGGATTCATTTTCTGGGCCCGAACCTTGGCAGCCGAGTCGACAGAGTTCCCCTCAAGAAAGACGACCTTGACGTTGTGTTCTTTCTCAAAAGGCGCAGCCACAGCGTTCCGCAGGCTCTCCCCCCAGGACCCACCCCAGGTTGCCACAACCAAGGTTTCCTTAGCGTAGCTCAAAGAAAACTGAGATGCGCCGAGGAGAACGAGAAATGAAAATGTTAACATAAAAACGACTGTAATTTTTCCTAGTTTTTTCATATTCAAACCCTCCGTTCCGAAAAAAGATTAATAATCAAACCAGTTAAATATCCTCAACCTTCTTTTTTATCACCCCCTTTCCCAGCCTCGTTAGACCCGCAAATCACCTGCTATGCAGTGTGGGAAGAAAATTCATACTTTTTCCATTCCCGATCGATTTCCTTCTGAAGATTTGCGAGGTCCTCCTCAGAGAGGTGCGAAAATCGTCCCTGCTTCTCGACATACTGCCTAACCGGCTTTCGCGTTTTGGGACGGTAGGTTAGCTCCTTATGGCCATCCACTATTTCGTATAGGATCCAACTGCCCGTCTCTACCGCGAGACGGCTGATTTCTACTGTCTTGCTCTCCGGGAATTTCCATCCGGTTGGACACGGGCACATCATGTGGATGTACTTGAAGCCCTCTCCCATGTCGCGCGCTCGGACAATCTTTCTGACAAAATCATCCGGGTATGCCACCGAGACCGTAGCAACATATGGTATCCCGTGATCTGCCAGAATTAAAGGTAAATCTTTCTTCCCCTGTGATTTCCCTTTCACTGTTGAGGCGGTCCAAGCATATTTGGGAGTAAGGCTACTTCTCTGGGCGCCTGTCATCATATAAGCCTCATTATCGAAACAGAAGAAAATACCATCGTCATTTCGTTCGGCAGCCCCTGAAAGCGCAGCAAATCCAATATCGCCGGCCCCCCCGTCCCCTGCTATTCCAAATACGGTTATCTTTTCTGAGAACCCAAGACGACCTTTTCTTTTCAGGACCTTCAGGGCAAGACTTATCCCTGTCATCCCTGCAGCGGTGGAAGGCATCGAAATAAAAATCGATGGAATGTCAATCGCCCTAGGATAAAATGAGATAGGAAGGTTGAGGCATGTCGCTCCACTTGATACCATAGTGTTCTTGCCCAAAGTCATCGTTATATATCTAAGGGCTATAGCACCTGGACAGCCGGGACACAATAGGTGGCCCGAATGGAAATGATCCTTCCTTATGACTTCGTCATATTTCCTCTTTTTTTTATTCATGATCCTCTAACTCCATACCATTTGATAGGCTCCCTCACTTCACCTCTCTTTAACATTTTGAGCGAATCCTTGGCTATTTTCACCAGATCCTGCTGTAATACAATTCGCCCTCCTAGCCCAACAATATAATTCACTAATAGCGGTGCCGACCCTAGCCCGTAGATGGAGGCTGCCAGTTCAGAGTAAACAATCCCGGACATTCCTAATGAAACGTTCTTGTCAAGGACGACAAGCATCTTGATCTGCTGGGCAATTTCTTTCATCTCCTCTATGGGGAAAGGCCGAAAGACCCTCACCTTTAGGAGTCCAATTTTAATGCCCTCTTCCCTCATCCGACGCACTACAATTCTAGCAAGGCCCGTTATGCTCCCCATAGTCACGAGTGCCATTTCAGCATCATCCATAAAATAGGTGTCAATGAGCGCTTTTGTTTTCGGCCGACCCACCACCTCAGAATACTCATCGCAAACATCTTGAAGAATATGTCTTGCATTATCCATCGCCAATTTTTGCTGATACCTATATTCCATATAGTAATTGTGGTCGCAGACCTCTCCTATATGCATGGGCCTTTTCGGGGACAAAAAAACGTGTTCAGGTTCATACTCACCAAGAAATTCATCGACGACATCCTGTTCCGGTAGTTCAACCACTTCTAAGAAATGAGAAACCTTCAGGCCGTCAAAACACACCGCCACTGGGAGCAAGACCCTCCTGTCTTCAGCGATTCGGTAACCTTGAATTATAGCGTCCAGTGTCTCTTGCGCGTTCTCAGTGTATACTTGAAGCCATCCTGTATCCCTCTGCGCTAGTGAATCTGAATGATCATCATATATGTCCTGGGGAGGACCCATAGCTCGATTGGCAATAGCCATCACCATCGGCAGCCTCATAGCAGGAGCCGCAAATAGGTT
>Ga0180009_10008595_pt1 | contig 10095 bp, 12 predicted proteins | sample OS_PC_MetaG_FD_123537 | JGI IMG/M metagenome (GOLD analysis project Ga0180009, IMG submission 123537) | Groundwater microbial communities from the Aspo Hard Rock Laboratory (HRL) deep subsurface site, Sweden - OS_PC_MetaG | ecosystem: Environmental > Aquatic > Deep subsurface > Groundwater... | reverse complement strand
TTTTGCAGCTGGAGATGTAACAGATGTTTCTCATAAGCAGGTTATTATTGCGGCTGGCGAAGGCGCAAAAGCAGCTTTAAATGCTTATGATTATATAAAAAAGTTAAAATAAGAAAGAAGATATTATGGCAGAAAAAAATAAAATTAGAGTTTTTAGCACTTCAACTTGTCCTTATTGCGTTACTTTAAAAGCTTATTTAGATGAAAAAGATTTTAAATATGAAGATATAAATGTTGCTGAAGATAAAAAAGCAGCTAAGGAAATGATTGAAAAATCAGGTCAGATGGGCGTTCCTGTTGTAGAAATAAACAACGAAATTATTATTGGTTTTGATAAACAAAAGATAAATAAAATTTTAGGAATAAAAGAATAAATTTAAAAATAATCTTATGTCAATAAAAATAGCTATTAATGGTTTTGGCCGGATTGGTCGTGTTTCTTTCAAAAAAATATTAGAAAATAATTCTGATGTAGAGATAGTAGCAATTAATGACTTGACTGATAATAAGACACTTGCTCATCTTTTGAAATATGATTCATCTTATGGGATATATAATAAGACAGTTAAAGCAGATGATGAATTTTTAACAATAGATGGTAAGGAAATAAAATGTTTAACAGAAAAAGATCCATCAAATCTTCCTTGGAAAGATTTAGAGGTTGATGTTGTTCTTGAATGCACAGGTTATTTTACTGATCTTGAAGGAGCTAAAAAACATTTAGAAGCAGGAGCTAAGAAAGTAATAATTTCAGCTCCGTCTAAAAGTTCTGAAATACCTCATTTTGTATTAGGAGTTAATGAAGAAAAATATAATTCGGAAAAAGATAATATTGTTTCAATGTGTTCATGTACAACTAATTGTCTTGCACCTGTAGCTAAAATTCTTCATCAAAATTTTGAAATAGAAAGCGGTTTAATGACAACTATTCATAGTTATACTAATGACCAGCGTTTACTTGATGCTCCTCATAAGGATTTGCGTCGCGCTCGTTCAGCAGGATTATCAATGATTCCTACTACTACAGGAGCAGCTATTGCTGTAACTAAAGCTATTCCAGAACTTGAAGGTAAAATACATGGGATGGCTATTAGGATACCTACTGCAACAGTATCTTTAGTTGATTTTGTAGCGAAAGTTAAAAAAGATACAACTGTGGAAGATGTAAATTATATTTTTAAAAAAGCATCTTCTGAAAAGGGTTTAAGCGGTATTTTAGGAATAGAAGACGCCTTATTAGTTTCTATTGATTATAAGGGGAATTCTTTTTCTTCTATTGTGGATATGGGTTCAACTATGGTTCAGGGAAAGAATTTAATTAAAGTATTAGCTTGGTATGACAATGAATGGGCCTATGGTTGCCGTTTGGCAGAATTTGCCGAATTCATTGGAAAAAAATTATAAATTTATAATATGATATATTTAGGCGCTGATCATGCTGGATTTCATCTTAAAGAAGAACTCAAGAAATATCTTGAGGAATTAGGTTATGAATATGAAGATTTAGGAAATAAAGAACTTGATCTTTTAGATGATTATCCTGATTTTGCTATAAAAGTGGCTGAAAAAGTTTTAGAAACAGGCAGTCAGGGTATTTTAATTTGCGCAACTGGTTTGGGCATGTCTATGGTTGCTAATAAAATTAAAGGAATTAGAGCTGCAGTAGTTTGGGATGATTTTACAGCTTTTAAATCACGCGAGCATAATGATGCTAATATTCTTTGTTTAGCTGGTAAATCCTTAGATGATGAAACAGCGAAAAAAATTGTTCGTATTTGGTTAGAAACAGAATTTACAGGAGAAGAAAGACACGTCAGAAGATTGGAAAAAATTAATGAAATAAAATGATTCAAATTATTCCGACAATAATCGCTAAAGATTTTCAAGAGCTTCAAGATAAAATTAATAAAGTAGAATTACATGCTGAATGGGCGCAGTTAGATGTTATGGATGGAAAGTTTGTTAATAATACAACATGGCAGAACCCAGTTGATTTAAAAAATTTAGAAACTAATTTGAATTTAGAAGCTCATTTAATGGTTAAAAATCCAGAAGAAGTTATTGATCAATGGATTGAATCAGGAGTTAAGAGAATTATCATTCACTACGAGTCAACTAAAAAAATAACAGAAATTATTGATAAAATAAAAAAAGCTGGATTAGAAGTTGGCTTAGCTATTAATCCAGAAACTTCATTAGAAAAAATAGTTGATTTTATTGAAAAGATTGATTTAGTTTTAATTATGACAGTTAATCCTGGCTTTGGTGGGCAGGATTTTTTAAATGAATCTGTGGATAAAATTAAGCAATTGCGAGGGGAATATAAAGATGTTAATATAGAGGTAGATGGAGGAATAAATTTAAAAACTGCTTCAAAAGTTATTCAAGCTGGCGCTAATTTTTTAGCTGTTGGCACAGCTATTTTTAAAAGCGATAATATTAAAGAAGTAATAAATAAATTCAAAAATATAAATATATGGGCATAAAAGAAATAGAGAAAAAAGCTAATGAAATAAGAAAAGATATCATTGAGATGCTTTTAGAGGCAAAGTCAGGGCATTCAGCTGGTTCTTTAGGTATGGCTGATGTTTTTGCCGCTCTTTATTTCGGTGATATTATGAAATATGATTCTAAAAATCCAGAGTGGGAAGAAAGAGATAGAGTCGTTCTTTCTAATGCTCATATTTGTCCAGTTTGGTATGCTACTTTAGCGCAGGCTGGATATTTTCCTATTAAGGAATTAAAAACATTAAGAAAATTAGGAAGTAAATTACAAGGACATCCTGATCGTTTTGAACTTTCTGGCATTGAGACATCAGGTGGCTCTTTAGGTCAGGGTTTATCTATTGCCTGCGGAATGGCTTATTCTTTTAATAAATTAGATAAAAAAGATAATTGGGTTTGGGCTTTAACTAGCGATGGTGAACATGATGAAGGTCAGATGTGGGAAGCAGCTATGTTTGCCGGAAAAAACAAGCTTTTTAATATCACTCAAATTATGGATCGTAATAATATTCAAATTGATGGATATACTGAAGATGTTATGCCATTAGAGCCATTAAAAGAAAAATATGAAGCGTTTAATTGGCATGTTTTAGAAATTGACGGACATAATATAGAAGAGATTATTGACGCTTGCAATAAATCAAAGGCGATTTTTGAAAAACCAACATTAATAATTGCTCATACAATTCCTGGCAAGGGAGTTGATTTTATGGAGTGGGAATATTCTTGGCATGGGAAAGCTCCTTGCGCTGAAGAAGCTAATAAAGCTCTTAACTGTTTAAGGACTTTAGACGGGAAAATTAAAAGTGAACATGAATAAAATTATGAATTTATCAAAAGATTTATACAACAAAGAAAAATTAGAACAAAAGCCGACTCGTGATGGCTATGGTCATGGATTAGTTGAATTAGGCAAAAAGAATCCAAATATAGTTGTTTTAGGCGCTGATTTAACCGGCTCAACTCGATGTGATTGGTTTGAAAAAGAATTTCCAGACAGATTTATTCAAATAGGCATAGCTGAACAAAATATGATGGGTGTTGCTGTAGGATTGGCTTTATCAGGAAAAATTCCTTTTGCTTCCACTTATTCTGTTTTTTGTCCTGGTCGCAATTGGGATCAAATTCGTGTTAGTGTTGCTTATAATAAAGCTAATGTTAAGTTTACTGGAGCTCATGCAGGAATTTCCGTAGGTCCTGACGGAGCAACTCATCAAGGATTGGAAGATATTGCTATAACACGCTGTTTGCCTAATCTAACTGTTTTAGCGCCTTGCGATATGATTGAAACCAAGAAGGCTACGATCGCGGCTGGAGAAATGGAAGGTCCTGTTTATTTAAGATTTGCCAGAGAAGCTACGCCTATTTTTACTACTGAAAAAACGCCTTTTCAAATCAGCAAGGCAGAAGTTTTTCGTGAAGGAAAAGATGTTTCAATAATTGCCTGCGGGCCAACAGTTTATGAGGCCTTATTAGCTGCTAATGATTTGGAAAAAGAAGGAATTTCAGTTGAAGTAGTTAATAATCATACTATTAAGCCGATTGATGAAAAAACAATAATTGAAACAGCTAAGAAAACAGGCGCAGTAGTTACAGCTGAAGATCATCAAGTGATGGGAGGTATGGGTTCTGCTGTGGTTGAAGTTCTTAGCAAAAACCATCCGGTTCCAGTAGAAATGATTGGGGTTCAGGATAGATTTGGCGAATCAGGCCAAACAGATGAATTAATGAAAGAGTTTGGTTTAGTTGCGGAAAATATCAAAGAAGCAGTTAAAAAAGTTATTAAGAGAAAAGCATAAAACTTCGTATTCTAAAATTTCTTCGTGCTTTACCCTAAAGGGCTCCGACGCACTCAGAAATTTCAAAATACTCGTTTTTAATTTAATATTTTATGTATGATATTATAGTATTAGGTTCGGCTACTCTGGATATTTTTATGAGCAGTAAAAAATTGCAAGTAGTTGAAAGCGAAAAATTTATAACAAAAAAAGGGCTTTGTGTTCCTTTAGGCTCAAAAATGAAAGTTGATAATGTTAATTTTGCTATGGGCGGCTGTGGAACTAATGCAGCTGTAACTTTTGCTCGTCAGGAATCAAAAACAGCTTATCTGGGATTAATTGGCAATGATTATCCAGGTCAAATGATTAAACAAGAACTTTCAGTTCAAGGTGTTTCAATAGATTTATTAATTGAAACAGATAAATATCCAACTGCCTTTTCAATAATTCTTTCTTTGCCTGGGATAGGCAGGAGTATTTTAAAAAAATTAGGAGCTTGTCATGAAATGACTGAAAATGATATTCCATTTGATAAGATTAAAACAAAATGGATTTATGCAGGTTCTTTATCGGGTGAGGCATATAAGTCACTTGATTCTTTATTTGATTTTGCTGTTAAGAATAATATAAAGATTGCTGCGAGTCCGGTTGGTCAAAGTCAATTAGGCGAAGGATTAAAAAGAACACGTGCTTTGTTAGATAAAATAGATGTTTTGATTCTTAATCAAGAAGAAGCATCTCTTTTAACTGGAGTAGATTTTAATAAAGAAGAAGAGATTTTTAAGAAATTAGATGAATTAGTTAAAGGAATTGCAATAATGACTAAGGGACCTGAAGGAGTAAAAGTTTCAGATGGAGAATATTATTATTCAGCTGGTATTCCTGAATCTGGTTTAGTTGATAGAACTGGAGCTGGTGATGCTTTTTCATCTGCTTTTTTAGTAGGGTATATAGAGAAAAATGATATTTCTTATGCAATTCAATTAGGAACTGCTAATGCCACTTCTGTTTTACAAGAAATCGGAGCAATTAATGGATTATTAAAAAAAGGTGAGTGGGGTCAATGGGACAAGGTAGAAGTTTTAAAGGAGAAGATATAATGAGTACTGAAACAAAAAAATTAGCTGAGTTATTAAGAACATCTGAAGATGTTATTTTAAAATTGGAAAAGAGAATGAATAAAATAAGTAGGAAAAGCGATGTTATTAGTAAAATTGTTCAAAATAATGATTTTTTAGCAAGAAAAAAATTAATAGAATTAGGATTTGGTAAAAAGGAAGAACCTTTTGATGCTAATGCAGAAGATGTTTATAGTGCATTAATTAAGAGAGCTAAGAAAGAAGATGCAACGCTATTTAAATATTTCTATAAACCTGATTTTTCTAATACTGCTGGATGTAGGAGTTTAATTAATACAGCCAATGAATTAGCTGGGAATCCTGTTGGATTTTATTTAAAAGAAGAAGCGGCAAAGAAACTATTAAAGCTAAATCCCCCTCAGAAAATTATGCAAAGCTTAGGTTATGGAGATAATATTGATAAGATGCTTAAAAAAGAAAATCTTTTTGAAATATTTGCTGCTTTGCGTTTTATTGAAGATGGTAAATGGCTTAATGATGTTTTCTTTAAACCGTATAAGGATTTAAAAAAAGAAGATTTTGAGGAAAGAGAAATTAAGGTAATGGCTATGTCAGAAAAATGGAAAGGTATTGGTAAAGAATTTTTAGGAAAAAAACTTCATCATATGAGTCATCTAAAAGAACTTGGTCTTGTATTCATTATTCCAGTTGAAAGACAAGTAAAAGGAGAAATACTATATCTCTTTTTTATGACTCTTCATTATATTTATGAAACTGATTGGCATTCTAAATTATTTAAATCTTATAGCGAAGACAAAGATTTTATGAATAAAGTTACAAATGCATTAAAAGTTGAAGTTACTAGTGATCCATTACCTAGTGGCGAAAAAGCAAGTTGGCGTATGGTACCTAAATATTTAGCAAAACACGACATTAATGATCCTCGTTTGGCTGAGCCTCATATTAATCCAGAATCATGGCATTATACAAAAGCGGCTGAAATTATTAGAAAATTTGCAAAAAGATTTGAAATTCCAGGACTTAATTTTTGGAATGGGTTAGATGTAGTGGTAGATTCTTTTCCTATTAATAATTCAAAAGAAAAAGCTTTAATAAGTTTTGACTTGTTTGATAATGGAATCTCACTTTTACAAAAAAAAGAATTTAAATCAAGGTATTTTTATCATCAGCAGGAATCGTTATGGAATAAAATTTTTATTGAATATATGGGAGAAAATGAATTAGATAAAATAATGATAGAGAATTTAAATAAAGGATACATCAGCCTATAGGCTGAAATTTCTAATTTCTAATTTCTAATTTCTAAATAATGTCTTAATTTTATAATGTTTAAAAATTAATTCATTGAAAATTGATTAAAAATTAAAAATTAAAAATTAAAAATTTTTACTTTATGCTAAATATATTTAAAAAAGCACAAGAAAATAAGTACGCCATAGGAGCTTTTAATGTTTCTAATTTAGAACAAGTAAAAGCGATTGTTCAAGCTGCTCAAAATCTTCAAAGTCCAGTTATTATTTCTACTTCTGAAGGTGAAAGTAATTTTATTGGGAAAAAACAAATTAGATTAATTATTGATGCCTATAAAGAGCAAACTGGATTACCAATAATTTTACATTTAGATCACGGAAAATCTTTTGAAGCTATTAAAGAGGCTATTGAAATTGGTTATGATTCTATTCATTTTGATGGCTCTAAATTAAGTTTTGAAGAAAATATAGAGGAAACTAAAAAAATAGTTGATTTTGCTAGAGAAAAAGGTATTAAAAATATTGAAGGAGAATTGGGATATTTAAGAGGGGGTTCAAATATTCATAAAACAATAGAAGTTAAACCAGAAGATTTAACTAATTCGAAACAAGCTGAAGAATTTGTTAATAAAACAGGAGTAGATAGTTTAGCGATTGTTATTGGCAATATTCATGGAATTTCTAAATCAGGCGAAAGTCCACATATATTTTTAGATAGATTGGAAGAAATAAATAAGGTAGTAGGAGATGAGATTGGTTTAGTTCTTCATGGTGGTTCTGGAATAAAAGAAGAAGATATTGAAAAATCTATTCAATTGGGTATAATAAAGATTAATGTTAATACAGAGTTAAGAGTTGCTTATACTGAATCTTTGAAAAAATCACTTCAAGATGATCCAGATAGAGTTACTCCGTATAAGATAATGCCGCCAGTTGTTGAAGCGGTTCAAAAGGTCGTTGAAGATAAAATCAAGATATTTGGTAGTAATAATAAATCATGAAAGTAAAAATAGATAAGGAGAAATGCATTGGCTGTGGCAGCTGTGAAGCTGTTTGCCCTGATTTCTTTAAAATGGATGATGAAAATAAAGCCTATTTTAAAGAAAATAAGGAGGGTGATAGGGATTGCATAAAAGAAGCAGCTGATATTTGTCCATTACAAGCAATTGAAGTTGAGGAATAAATCTTGACCTAGTGGTCTTTTTTAGTTAGGATGTATATATGTTAAAACTATTATCTAAACTACGTCAGAAAACTGGTAGACACAATAAAGTTCTCCGAGAACAAAATTTGATTCCAGCTGTTTTGTATGGTCATAAAGTTAAAAATATTAATTTATCTATCAAAGAGTCTGATTTTGAAAGAGTATATAAGCAGGCTGGTGAAAGCACTTTAATTAAGCTTAGTATAAAAGATGATAAAAATGAAAAAGAAAAGGAAAGAATAGTTTTAATTTATAATGTAGAAAAAGATGCAGTAAGTGATAAGGTTATTCATGTTGATTTTTATCAAGTTAAAATGGATGAAGAAATTTCAGTAGAAGTTCCATTGGTATTTATTGGTAAATCAGATGCTGTTGAAACTGATAAGGGAGTTTTAATTAAAAATATTCAGGTTGTTGAGATAGAAGCATTACCTCAGGATTTGCCTTCTGAAATTGAAGTTGATATTTCTGTATTAAAAACTTTTGATGATAATATTTATATTAAAGATTTAAAAATACCAGAGAAAGCTAAAATAAAAAATAACCAAGAAGATTCAGTGGCTTCAGTAATTCCTCCAAGAACTAGTGCGGAATTGGAGAATTTAGAAGAAGCGCCTGTTGAGAAAATAGAAGATATTGAAAAAGAAGATAAAAAATCAGAAACAACAGAAGAATCTTCTGAATCAAATAAAGATGTTCAAGGAGGAAAACCTACCGGGGAAGAGTCTGCTTCTAGTGGGAAGTAAAATGAGTAAATCATTAAAAATTATTAATCATATAACAGTAATCTCTGTATTATTCTTTTTGATTTGTCCTTTAGTTCTATTTGCAGCTGATACTGATGAAATAAAACGTGATTTAGAGAATCAAATAAAGCAAAAGCAGGAAGAAATAGATCAGCATCAAGATAAAATTCAAGAAACTCAAGGTAAGGCAAAAACACTTAATAATGAAATAAGTATTCTTGAAGAGCAAATTAAAAAAATTCGTGTAGAAATGAATCAGATAGATTTAACAATTCAAAAAAGTACTTTAAATATTCAAGAAATAGATAAACAAATTGAAACTTTAGAACAAAGTGTAGATGAAAAGAAAAAACTTTTAGCAGAATATATTAGGATATTTGCACGCTATGATCAAGAAACTCTTTTAGAAGTTATTTTAAAAAATGAAAAATTCTCTGATTTTTTTGATGAGATAAAAGCATTTGAAACCATTCAAGAAGAGATACATAGTATTTTAGAAGCGATAGGGCAGTTAAAAGAAATACTTCTAGAGGATAAAGAAAAAATAAAAGTTGAAAGAGAAGAGCAAAATATACTTAAATCATTTCAGATGGTTCAAAGTCGTTCTGTTGAAAGTATACAAAACCAGAAAGAAAGTATTTTAAATAAAACAAAAGGAGAAGAACGTCTTTATCAACAAATGATTCAAGGAGTTGAAAAAGATATTATTTATATCAAAGAACAGCTTTCTTTACTTGAGAGGTATAACATAACAATAAATGAGGCAGTTCAGTATGCTATTTTTGCTGCTTCTAAAACTAGCATTAGACCAGCTTTTCTTTTAGGTGTTTTAGAAGCTGAATCACGTTTAGGTATAAATGTTGGAACAGGTAATTGGAAAGAAGATATGTATCAATGTTATCGTAAGCTTGGCTATATTACGACTGCCGAAAAACAGAAAAAAGCATTTTTACAGATTTGTAAAAGTTTAGGTATTAATCCTGATACTCAACCAGTTTCAGCAGAACCTTGGTATGGTTGTGGAGGCGCTATGGGAGTAGGTCAATTTATGCCAGCTACTTGGCTTGCTTATGCAGATCAAGTTGCCGGTTTAACAGGTAATAATCCACCAAATCCATGGAATCATAAAGATGCCTTTATGGCTTCTGCAATTAAATTATCTCAAGGAGGAGCAGATCAAAGAACAGAAGTAGGGGAAAGAACAGCTTATGCTAAGTATTTAGGTGGTAGTAACTATCAAAAATGGATGTATCATTCAGTAACTAATAAGGTTATTAGTTTAGCTAATAATTTTCAAAAAGAGTATTTTGATTAAGGAAACTGAATAGGCATGGCCTTACAGAGCTACATCCTTACGTTCGGAGGACGGAAGGTTGTGCGAATAAGGCCGTGCCTATTATATTCTCTTTAAAACTATTGACAAATTATTTACTATATGCTATGCTCATAGCAAGTTAGTAGATAGTAGTGTGAGAATCTGGACCTTTTAGGATTCCATCATCCCTCCTTAAT
>Ga0180009_10008594_pt1 | contig 10097 bp, 17 predicted proteins | sample OS_PC_MetaG_FD_123537 | JGI IMG/M metagenome (GOLD analysis project Ga0180009, IMG submission 123537) | Groundwater microbial communities from the Aspo Hard Rock Laboratory (HRL) deep subsurface site, Sweden - OS_PC_MetaG | ecosystem: Environmental > Aquatic > Deep subsurface > Groundwater... | reverse complement strand
GAATGTATTTGAAGGAATATGAATATAATAGATTTAAGAAAATAGGTAAGTTATAGAGAGGTTACTAAATGCTAGATAACATGACCATGTATTTAATTCTAATGATTATGGGTATCTTAATTTATGTTGTATTAAGCATATGGAAAACATATGCTTTAGGGGCTTCTATTGTTTTAGCTATAGCTTCGTTGGGAGTATATTTTCTGTTGATCTTTAGCACATTAAATATTGTTGGACACCCTTGTCCCATAAACTTTATTCTAAAACCACCAATAAGCTATTTATTTAAAGAAGTTCCAGACGAAGTTAAATTACTTGCCTATGATCTAAAAGAAAACGTGGCTATTTATGTTTGGGTAAAAGGACTTGGTGATCCCTACCCTAGATACTATGTTTTGCCTTGGAATGATGAGAAGGCTAAACAATTACATCAAGCTAGTAGTGATGCAATGAGATTGAAAAAGGAAGGAAAAAGCACTGGTGGTGTTATGGTAGAGAAGCAGTTTCTTACTGGGAGTGATTCTGATGCCCCAGGAGAAGTTCATCCAGAACCAGTGCAACCATTACCACCAAAAACATTTGAGGAGTAAATGAAAGGGGAAATGAGATGAATAAAAGTGATGTAGGTGAAGTAGAATTAATTAATAGTTTGGAATTTAAGAATGGTATTGGAAGCTTTTATAAGTTTAGAACTTCTTGTAGTTGTGAAGACAAAGAACACGCAATGACCATTGAGATTGAATATGATACAGACTTTCACGAATTAATGTTAACATTTTACCACAATGTTTATTGGTGTGATTATTGGAAGCCAAATAATTTCTTTACAAGACTATGGCGTAAAATTACCACAACATGGAAACTATGGTTTACAGGCTATATTGAACTTGAAGAAGGATTTATCTTTCGGGGTGAAGAACAAGTGGAAGCAGTGGGAAATGCCATACTTGATAGTGCTAAAAGAATAAGAGAATTAAGAGATGAGGAAGTAAAATAACACAATCAATGACTGATACTGAACAATCTAAAATATTTAAATTTTTCTTGTTCTGCGGAGCAATTTACTTCGTCCAGGCGACTGGCACAACTGGTGGCCTTGCTGGTACTATGATTTCCTATTTCTTCAAAGAAGGATTAGGAATGACTGCCACTACAATGGCCTATATTGGAGCCATTACTTCTCTCGCTTGGTGGATAAAACCCGGCTTCGGACTTCTAAGCGACTTTGTTCCTTTATATGGATACCGCCGAAAAACATATATTTATCTCTGTAATTCCATTTCTATTCTTCTTTGGTTATCTTTAGCCGGTATGGCCTTTGCTGGTGTTATTACGTCCTACTGGCCCATAGCTATAGTCTCAATAATTATGGGATTTTGTTTTGCCATGACGGATGTTGTGGCGGATGGTCTAATGGTTCAGACAGGACAGAAATATGGCAAAACAGGGGCCTTTCAGGCTGTCCAGTGGTCAACAATTAGAATAGCCATTATGCTTACTGCTGTTCTTGGTGCAGTCTTGGCTAACTGGGTAATGCCAGATACAGGTAAAGCTATATTTGAAATTACAGCTACCACTTATTATCGTATGGGCCTAATTTTCTTGATGTCAGCCTTCTTTCCTCTACTTAATATCTTTGCTGCCTGGAAATGGACAGATGAAGAAAAGATGATAAGAACCAAGGAGAATTTGGATAAAATAAAAGCAGGAATTAAAAAAGCAGTTAAGATGAAACGAGTCTGGATTTTAGCTCTATGTATTTTTGGCTTGCAATTTAGTCCTTCCGCTGGCACTCCATTTTTCTTTTATATCAGAGATTATTGTGGACCGGGGCATGGACAAATGACCAAAATGACGCTTGCTTGGTTAAGCACGTTTGAGTCAGCAATTGGCATTTTGGGTTGTCTTACTTATTGGAAATGGGGCAAATTAGTAGACATTAAAAAGTTACTCTACTTTAGTATTTTCCTTGGATTTGTAACATCCTTTCTTTACCTTTGGGTGCAGTCAGTAACTACGCTTTATATTTTTGCGGCATTATTTGGGCCTATTGGAGCATTTATTTTCTTGGCCTTTATGGATATTGCTGCTAAGAATTGCCCAAAATTAGCAGAAGGACTTGTGTTTGCGGGACTTTGTGCTATAATGAATATAGCTAGTTCAGCTAGTGGGGCTTTTGGTGGTTGGATGTTTAAAATGGTTGATGTGAATAAAGCAATCATTTATTTTCCATCTCTATATGGATTTGGAATTGGACATACTGTAGATAATCCTGGTATGTGGTTTAATTGGAGTTGGAAACTAACAAATTGGTTGTCAGATTATGGTATTTCAGCAAGTATGATTGGATTAAGGCCGTTGATAATTATAGGTGCCCTCCTTACACTAATGACCATAGTTTTTATTCCACTAATGAAATTAAATAGAGAAGGATATATGGAAATAGAATAATTCAATGAAAGACTTAAAACCTAAATTATCTTCAATTATAGCTATGATTATTGCCTTTATTTTCATAGTCATAGCTAGTCATGTTTATGGACAAGGATCGCCTGGGGCACACAATCGTGAAGTTATACAACCAAAAGCCAAACAAGAAATATTAGAACCGCCACCTAAATTTGAATGGAAAATTTTTAGACCATTACCAAGACAAGATATTCAATTTCTTATTAGAATGATTAAAGAATTACAAATAGCTCCAAATACACAGAATGCCCCTGATGTGAAAGAAAATTATTTAATAGTTCCATTGTACTATAAAGGCATACCGGAGTGTTTTGTTGGTGTTTTAGCTTATTCTGATGCAAACCATCCATCCTCACTTTATTTATTTAGTAAGGATAATGTGTATATACTAGTATGGGGTTGGTCTTGTTCACCCATAGAAAAAATTATAGAACGCCAACAATGGGAAATAGGACCACGAAAAGTAAGAAGCTAATGAAGGGAGATAATAGATAATATGAATTGGGAAGCATTAGAAGACAGATTAAGGCATCTTATTGATGACGGATTTACAGCTAGACAAATAGGAGAAAAATTAGGTTGTACAGCTAATTGTGTTAGAAAGAAGATACGTAGATTAGGTTTGTCTCTACATCCAATCATTGGAGTACAAGAAAAATCTCCAGATGAAAATAATTTAAGGGTGGACTATGGAGAAAATAAAGGGCAAGTCGAATTAAAATCTAGAAGAATAAAGACACTAGAAGATGCTTTAATTGAAGCTAATGTGGATTTATCTATTTGGGAAGTAGAACGTCATGTAATTAATAAATGGGAAGTAGGCATAAAAAATGCTGACGGTGACGGCATTATTACAGAACCATTATGGCAAATTAAAATATGGCTTAGAAGAAAGATTTATAATCCAGTTCAAATAGCTATAGATGAAATAGCTAAGAAATGTAGTAAATCACAAATAATACTTCCACCAATAAAATATAAAAAGATAACTGATCCACATTTGCTAGTAATGGGATTGTTTGACATCCATTTTGGACTCCTTGCCTGGGATAAAGAATCTGGGGCTGATTGGGACATTAATTTAAGTAAGCACTATTATATTAATGCAGGAAAGAAGCTATTAAATAAAACAGCCAATTATGAAATAGATCAAATATTAATTCCAATTGGGAACGATTTTCTACATATTAATTCACCAGATAATGTTACACCAATAAACAAAAATCCGTTAGATGTAGATTCAAGATTAGCTAAAATATATGAAATGGCATTTCAATCAGTTATAGAATTAGTTGCTTACTGTCAACAAGTAGCCCCAGTAGCACTTCTCTGGATCGCCGGAAACCATGACCCGGAAACGAGTTATTATTTGTGTCATAGTCTTAAATCATGGTTTAGAAATAATAATAGAATTGAGGTAGATGTATCCCCCAATCCACGAAAATATTTTAAATATGGAAATGTAATTATTGGCTTAACACATGGAATGGACGAACCATTTAAAGATTTACCAATTATTATGGCCCAAGAATGTCGTAAAATTTGGTCAGAGACAGACTACTGCGAATGGTTGGTCGGTCATTTCCACAAAAAGAAGGAAATGAATTATCTTGGTGGGGATGTATATGGTAGTATACCAGTTAGAGTCTTGCCTAGTTTATGTGCAGCAGATTTTTGGCATCATCGAAAAGGATATATAAAAAACAGATATAATCGTGCCGCAGAGGGGTATTTATATTCTAAAGACTTTGGATATAGTGGTCACTTTTCTACCAATATAGCTGAAATAGATTGTAATAAAAAATAGAACATAATAATCTCTACTTAAAGTAGGGAACCCATACGGTTAAAGGTTTTGGCCGTTGAACCACATCAACGGCTATAATTTTTTATCAAAGAAAGGAATCTTTATATGACTCTAGTTGAACTAGAAAAACAATTACAAGTTATTAATGGTTTACAATATCAAATAGGAACCCAAACAAATAATGAATGGAAAGTAACTACAGAACCAGAAGAAGCTGATTCTTTTGCTTTTGCTTTACTGAATAGAGATATTCCATTTTATGAGCAAGGTGGGATGACTATAATAGGTATGAAAAAATTAAGTGAAATGGAACCAAAAGAACTAGAATCTACATTACTTAAAGGACTTAATGTAGTTCAGATTACTAGAGTAACTGGATATTTTACTACTATTAAATCGTGGAATAAAGGTAAAAGGGGAGAATTAAAGGATAGGCATAGAGAAATAGGATTGAATTAAAAAGTTATTTCTCTAAGATTTTTGCCATTGAACCGTATCAGTGGCAATTTTTATTCAAAATAGTTATAAGTTTATTAACCATAGTTTCGGTTTCCCTATCAATTTCTTGTCTAGTTGAGAATCTATCTAAAGCCAACCCCACTAAAGAAGCTAGTAATAAATGAATAACTTCATGTAAAGCTGAAGACTTAATGGCAGCATTTGTAACTGTATTATTTATTCCCGTTCCCCAGTTGGTAGATAAATATAAGGTTGCAACCATATCATTTGAATTAAAGTCTATCCCTGCAAATTCATCTACTAAATCAGTATGTGTAAAATAAACTTCCCAATTATTTAGTTCAAGTAAATCAATAAGCTTTTTACATTCCTTTTTGAACAGATCAAAATTAGTTGCGGTAGTGGTGTGTTGGTTTGTCATATAATTAATCCAACAAATCTTCAATATCTAAATAATTATAACTTACAATTAAAAGAACTAGATATCCAATGAGGTCATGTAAATCGTTCTTAGCAAACGATTTATCTATTGGAGTCATTTGTATTCGTTTTAGTTTATCGTCTAATCTTTGTTTAATTCCATCTTCTGCTGTTAAATTTTTAGCAAATATACCTAGTGGTTCTAAAGCTGAATTACCATATTTCTTATTTTTATGAAGTAATATCTTTTCTATGTTTTTACAGACTATGGAAATTTTGTCTTGTGTTGTTTCTTTTGCTGGTTTAGTTAATAATTCAAATATCATCTTTTGACAAGAACATTGTTCATTATCATATATTGGACAACTACAATAAGGACAAATTCCAGTTTTAATATTGAGGGACATCAAACTGCTGCCTTTATTATGTTTATGGCCCCTTCTAAATCTTTTAATGATAATCTCATTTTGGAGACTAATCCCCCATGTTTATCTTCAATGGTTATATCCACTTGTGCTTTTCGATATGGATAAATAGTTCCTATAATAGAATTTTCAACAAAGTCAAAAATAACAGACTTAGAATCTAAATCCACTGATTTAATTGTTACTTTAGTTTTGGGCATCTTTTTTCATCTCTGCTTGAATTGCTTCTAGTAAAGTAGAATATTCTTTACCAGTCATTCCAATTGAAAAATGAGAATGTTTTTCTAAATCTCCATTATCATCTTTTTCTTCCCCCCAAGTACAATGATGAAAGAAAATAACTTCATTTAAACTATTATCTTTTGTTAATTGTTTTTCTAACCATTCAAAAGCAACTATTTTTGGTAGATCACTAATTTTTTCTCTATCTTTCCAAGGACTAATGTCTTTAGTCATTTTCATTACTTAGCACCTTCTGAACAAGACTTAATTTGTAACCGCAATAAATAACAATCTCTTAAAACTTGACATAATTCTTTATATCTACAATCATTACAAATTTCTCTTATTTGGTCCGATAATTTAGCATTAAATTCTGGTAAGTATTCTACAATGGGTGGTGCAGGACAAGGGACAGAATTAGAACCCGGAGTCCCGCACCCTGTCAGCAAAGTCATCAGCATCAGCGACAGCACTAGAACCATCAACCAATGCTTGATGTTGCCGCTTTTCTTTTTCTGCAATTTTTATTCCCGCTTCTAATTGGGCTTCCCGCTTACCTGCACGTTTATGAAGATAAGCGGTCAACCACCCAAACAGAAAAAATTTTACAATTGCCGTAATTACCGTAGCAATTGCAGCCCACATTTTACGTTACCCAATCTTTTATGCGTTCTTTATAAGAATTGGGCATTATTTTACCAAGCTTTTCTATCGTGAGGAATCCGTATTGGTTCCGTAAACCCATTCGTATCTATATACCAAGCACCACTTTTTGGTTCATTAAATCTAAAAGTAATTCCTAAATATTTACTAAGGATTCTAAATTTTTCATTTATTGTTTTGTTTTGGCCTTGAACCAAAGCTTGATGTTCTTGTATTTTTTTGCGTATATCGACTAGTTGAAGCTTTATTTCTTCAAAAATTTTTGGTAGTTCCTCAAGATTCATAATTTTATTCATTCCTCATTGGAGTCAATCTACTTTAAAGTAGATTGACTCCACATAAAAAGTTACCCAATCTTCTTAGTAGCCTTAACTCGATAATAAATAGTCCCAAAAGCACCAATTGTAGTAACAATTGGACTAAGGACATTCAGCAAGTCGGCCTGATCCTGTGTTGAAAAAGTATAACCAAATAGACCAATAACAATGCCTACAAGGGCTAATATTGCACTCCATACGGTTCTACTTGCCACCCAACTCTTCCATTCGCCCATTTACAATCCTCCTTATTTTTTATTACTATACCACATTTCTTAGTGCTTGTCAAGTATTTTCTTCAATATTTTCTAATCCCTCCAAAATTTCTATTTCAAATGGAAAACCCAAAATTATTCTCTTCTCAATACTACCAAGACGACGAGTGATTATCTCTATATTATCTAATGATACTGGTAACTTAGCTTCGATAAGAATACTAGTAGCATGCCTAGCTCGTTCCTCTCTAGGTCTAATCTTTCTTTTTTTCTTATCTTTTCTAAGTAATTCAACAATATTTATAGTTATTTCAGATAATTCAGTCATTTTTTGTCCTTCATCATGCTGCACGAAAATCATACATAATTAATTCTGTTTTACCAGTTTGTTTTAATTCTTTACAAGTAGTAATGGCTGGGTCTAGCCAAACTTTCTTTCGATAATAAGCACCACATTCAGAACCAGGCTTTTTTTGGGCTAGTTCTCTTGCTTCTTGAGAAGAATTTGCTCTTATAATAAAACCGAATACTTTATCATACCAAGGTTCCCAATTATGTTTCTTTTTCCTTTCCTGTTCTTCAGTAATTATTGGTCGCAAAATCCAAAGTTTCATTTTTTACTCTCTTGATAGTATTGTGTCTTAAATAATTTAGAATCATCTAATTCTATTCCACAAGCATTTTTACACTTAATTGCTTCTTCTTTAACACAAGATAAAAACTCATCATCGGGCATAGTTGTAAAATTAATCTGCAAGTCTTGGCGGTCAGACATGGACAATAAGTATGCCTCTTCATCAGTAATATATTTATATTCTTTAGCATATTCATAAAAAGAACTTCCGGGTTGCGGAGAAACAAAACCGATTGATGGGTAAATCCCCAAATCGGAACATACACCAAATGTTTCTCTAATAGTATTTATATTTTCTTCAGGATACCCCAAAACTATACTCGTCCAGACAGGTAGACCGGCTTTTTTTACCATTTCTGCTTGAAAAATAAATTGTTCTTTCGTCAAATGTTTGTTCATTGTTTTAAGTATATTTTTATTAGCTGATTCTAAGGAGAAAAAGAATCCATGACAACCGGCATTTTTCATTCTTTTAACTAAATTAATATCAGTATCAGATTTTAAAAGGTCTCCTCTGGTATTCGCCATCCAAAAAAATGGTGTTCCATTGGGCCATTTTTCTTCCATAGCAGTAACAAACTTATCTGTTTGGTCCTTAATATAAAAAGTTAGTTCATCAGAAAAACCAATATAATTAACGGCATATTTATCCACTAAATGTTGTGCTTCATCTAGAACTGATTTAACTGATCTATTTCTATATTTAACTCCCTTAAAAGCATGATAGCAAAAAGTACAATTATACAAACACCCCCTAGCAGTATTTATAGGAAGCATTAAAATATCGTCTTTGTGAAGTCCACCCGGTAATGGCCTACTAACTTGTTCTCCACCATTTTGGATGTACGTTTCTACGTCTAGCAAGTCAAAGTTTATTCGGGGAAGGTCATCCAAACTTGCAATAGGTGGTCTATCAAATGTCTTGGTGATCTTATCCTTACCTAATTTGTAATAAATACCCCTTACATTATACAGCCCTTTTGGGTCTATTTTTATCTGGTTAAGCAAATCGACTATGGTATCATCACCTTCTCCAATAACAGCCACGGACGCCCTAGTATACTTTAGTAAAGTAATGGGAATGGATGAAGCAACAGTGTTCCCTACAATGATTATAGCTTGTGGTTGGTAGTTCCTAATGGTCTGGCACAGTTCTTTAACCATCTTATAACCAGAGGCAATAGAACTTAAAGCTACTACATCGTATTTTTCTTTTTGTAAGGTATATTCTATCCCTTCTTGAGAAGGTCTGTGTGCATCTATATCTAAAGTTTGAAAATCAAACCCAGCATTTTTAATTGCCGTCATTATATAACCCAAACCCACATTTAGCATCTTGACTGGGGATGTAGGTCTGAGCGAAGTATTTATAAGCAATATATTCATAATGAAAGAAGTTTACCATATAATTATACTGTTGTCAAGTCTTTATAACCATTATTGATTAAAATATTTATTATTCCTAAACCTATCCTTCAATTCACCTAGTTTTCCTTTATTCCAAGAACTTACTTTAGTAAAATATCCTGTAATTCTAGTAATTCCTTCTATTTTGTTAGACCCACAATAAGGGCATTGGTCTACAAGTCCACGAACTGTTTTATTACAATCCAAACAAGTAGTAAACTCAGGTGAAAATGCAATCTGGTCATTCTTTGTTTGCTTGAATGTTTTAGTGACAAAGTTAGCCAGACTTTCTGGTGATGGTTGTGATTCACCCAACCAAACATGAGTAATTGATCCAGCTTCAATAAGAGGATGAAATAATCCTTCCTGTTTAACTCGTGTAACAGGATTAACATTTGCACTTACATTAAACAAGGTAGAATTAGTATAATAAATCTCACCAGAATCCAAATTACCTTTAATGACTTTTCTTAATTGTGGGAATAGTTGTAAGTCAAGTTTAGCAAAGCGGTATGCTGTTGATTCTGCCGGTGTTTGTTCTAATACAAATTTAAGTCCTTCACTATGACTTAATTTATCTGATACTAATTTCATATGAGCTATAACTTCCAAACCAAACAAAAAGGCTTCTTCTGATTCATGTAGTTGTTTTCCAGTATGATATTCAACCATTTCATTAAGTCCAACCATACCCATTAGGAATGAAGCCTTGTGAAGTCTAAGATAACCTTCTCCATCTTGATTCATGGTTAGCATAGACAATGGACCATTAGCTCCTTGGTCTATAAGACGGTTAATAAAATTATATTTTTGACGATGAGCTTTGGATGCTAATTGTAAATAATGAGATAGTAATTGAAATAATTTAGTATTATCCCCATTAGCCTTATATGCTATTCTAGGTAAATTAATTGTAACATTTTGTAGAGCAGAATAACGCATTTTCCAAGGAGTATTGGCGTCATCTAAATCAGATTGTTCTAACTTAAATGAAAGGCGACAACATTCCGATATTTTGGCCGTAGACCCCCTATCAAATACAAAATAGGTATTACCCTT
>Ga0180009_10008593_pt1 | contig 10098 bp, 5 predicted proteins | sample OS_PC_MetaG_FD_123537 | JGI IMG/M metagenome (GOLD analysis project Ga0180009, IMG submission 123537) | Groundwater microbial communities from the Aspo Hard Rock Laboratory (HRL) deep subsurface site, Sweden - OS_PC_MetaG | ecosystem: Environmental > Aquatic > Deep subsurface > Groundwater... | reverse complement strand
TCTGCCCGAAACACTTAAGGGAATATAATCACCGTTTTTAAATACATTTATAAATTTATTTCTCACTTCCAGCGATTTATATGTTATAAACATTTTTATTTTCCCATCGTGTTTATATATTAATAATTCATTGAGTAACGACATTAAATCTTTTTTTTCGCGCTCCTTGATTTCTACCAGGTATCTCTTTCGCAACTCAAAGTCTATGGGTCGCCTGTTATCCGGATCGACAAGATTCAAATCCCACAACTCGCTTCCCTGATAAAAATCCGGAACTCCCGGACATGTTATTTTTAATAACACCTGAGATATCGAATTTAAAACACCGTAATGAGCTACTTTTTTCTGAAATGGTATGAATTCATTCAAAAAGTAATTATCAGATTTTTTGTCTAAAATATTTTCAATAAAATTAATAAACCCATTTTCATATTCCTCATCAGGTTTCAACCAGGCAGTGTGGACTTTAGCTTCCCTGACGGATTTGATCATGTATTGCTTTATTCTTTCGACAAAATTCGGGTATTCATTCTCATCGAATGGAAATGCACCCACAAGTGTCTGATACAAAAAATATTCATCATTTGAATCCGGGACGGCTTTCCCTTTGATTGTTACTTTCTTGCTTTTATTGATTTTTGCCCATACTTTAACGCGGTTTTCCCATTCATTCGGAATTTCGGAAATGACATTAATTCTTGCTCGTATATCCTCACCTCTCTTTGTATCGTGAGTTGCCGTTGCATTCATTGCATGTGGCGACTGACGCGATCGTTTCTTACAAAAGTGATGATATTCAATCGGCGATACACCGAACCGGTTCGGACTTCCCCCGACTTCGTTAAGAGATATAAATTTATTGTAAATATACATAGCTGTATCTTCAAAACCCTTTGCCATCAATGGTCCGGATAACTGCTGGAACCTCATCACAAACTGCAACCAGCTTTCTTTATCTTCAGATGAGAGATTCGGATAAAATTCCAGAAGCAGAAACTTTTCGATAAAATTCAATTCAAGTAATAAGACAGGGTTTGTTTCAGCAGCTTTTCTCACTGTTTCAAGGACATAATATTTATCCTTATCATCCAGAGTATTGCTGTTAATGTAAGTTCGATAAACAGGGAATAACGCGAGTATCTCCACTAGAGCTCTTCTTATACCGTAAAGCGTAATATCGCGGACATAGCGGTCACGGCTCGAAATATTTTTTAAGAGATGAGCTAATCTGTCGATATCCCCTGCCATGTGTCTCCCGATGATCAGACGTTTTGTATCTGCAACCAGAATGTCATAAGGAATAATACGGCGTGTAAATTTAGAATAAATCTTATCAAACCGTTTATCGTTTTTTCTATCACAAAAAACTCCGTTCACGAAATTTAGAAAATCATAACCGGTTGTCCCCTGCACGGGCCAATCCGCAGGTAACTCTTCATCAGGATTTAATATTTTTTCCACAACGATATAATTATGACTTGCTGCTTCTTTTAACATGTTAAGATATTTAACAGGATTGTAAAGCCCGTCGATATGATCGATTCTTAAACCTGTGAATTTATTTTCTTTGAGCAGATTTAAAATTAACGTGTGAGTACCGCGAAAAACATTTTCATCTTCAATCCGCAATGATATCAGATGATTAATATTGAAAAATCTCCGGTAATTGATTTCTTCGGTGGCGACTTTCCAAAAAGATAATCGGAATAACTGATCGGAGAGCAATTCATCGAGGAGATTGAAACTTTCGGGCTTACCGGGTTCTCCGTTGAAATTGGTTATGCTTTCATCGATAAATTCCTTTACTTTCTGATTGGTGGAATACAATTCCCATAATATGCTTTTCGCAAAAGCCGATTGCTCTAATCTTTCTTTTTTTTCCTGTACAGCAGGTAAATTTCTTAAAATAAACAATACACCCTGAGATTTTAATAAATCCGGATGATCCTTCCCCAGTTTCTCCATTAATATTTTAAATTTTTGGGTAAAAAATTTCGGATAAGATTCAATTTTCAAGGGGAGACTTAATTCATAATAATTAACATTTAAACCGCTTTCGGTGTACCTTAATTTAATTTCTCCGCTTTCAAGACATTCACCGTAAAATTTTCCAAGAAAAGGTACAAGGATTTTGCCTTTCAGACTTTCATATGGATGATTCCATTCGATATCAAAATAATCATAAAACACGGAAGCAGTACCGTTTTCGATTACGTCCATCAGCATTTTATTCTCCGCATCGAATGCCATATGGTTTGGAACGATATCCTGAATCCAACCCATATTATACTTTTTGATCTCCAGATTTAGGTCATCGAAATCTTTCGGACTCCCCAATTCTGAATTTATCTGACGAGGATCAATCACATCATAGCCGTGTTTACTGGAATGTCGTGCTTTAAAAACCGGCGAGGCATAAATATCCGATATACTCAATTCGTTGAGGTATGAAATTAAACTTTCCGCGCGCTTAAAACCAAAATCCGGATTGAATTGAATTCTATAGGTCGCATTGGGTATTTTCATTATTCTATCTTAATATGCAGATGAGCGCCTAAATCCTTAAATAAATTTATCCACTTTTGAGAATTGATGTCACCCTTTTCGGCTTGAATATTTTTATTTTCCAAAAGGGTTTTACTTATTATAAAATAAATATTTTGAGCTTTCCACAGGTCTAACTGCAATCCAAGAGTTTCAAGCAACTGTATGGAATTAATTACTCGTTCCATTAAAGAGATATCATCATATTTTTCGCTAAGAATTTCCATCCGGGATATAATCCATTTACCCGCAACGTATTGAAGCCCTTCTTTATCGAGCTTAAATGAAAATTTATTTGTCTGTTCGATCAGGTCTTGAAGTTTCTCCAAATTCAAATTGCTATTGTGGAAATTTTTCTTTAAATCGCTATTGATAATATATTCGGCAGCCAGAGAGAACGGAGTTGGTATCGGATAACGGATTTCGTGAAGAAAATTCATAACCGCAAAATTTTCTTCATATATTTCTCTGAAGGATACCTCAATTTTATTAAGTGTATCGCTGAGAATTTCATTTGTTATTCTCCTTTGTTCTTCCTTAAACAAATGCCATAGCGAGTATCTATAGTTTCCGAAATGTTTCATCAATAATTGAATCACCTCAGTAATATTTCCTTTACCAAAAGAATCTGTAATTTCCCTCAACATTCTGTTATATTCCTGTTCATTAATAAAAATCCGGACACCCGCAGTTATATTGTGATCACCGAGATGAAGGGCTGCATAACTTATTGATTTTTCTTCCCAAGTTAGATCAGGGGAAATTTTAACTTTGCCGATCGCAAGCTTAAATTTACCGGATTCCTTTTTTGTGTATGCTTCACTTTCTACAGTGTAAGAATATAAAGGTTTATTATTGATGTTCTCGATAAATATCGAAGAAATGCCATAGTGTGCCGCAACACGGAGTAAATCCACCTTTGCCGGTTCAACGAAATTTTCATAAACTCTTGCACCGTTTTCATAAATATTACTTGGAGCTGCAGCCAATTTTTTAAGAAATTCATCTTCAAACGGAACATTAAACAAATCTTCGGCAAAGTGTATCGCCTTTGCAGCATACTGCATAACCTGTGTAGTCTCGATCCCGGAAATCTCGTTAAAAAACCATCCACAGCTTGTGTACATCAACATACAGTTATGCTGCATATTTAAAAGCTTGAGTACTTTTATGTTCTCGTCTGGTGAAAGTTTTTGTTTTGAATATTTATCCAAAAAATTTCTTATGTTATCAATAGATCTGTCCTGGAGAACCTCGATATATTCATTTCTTGCCTGCCAGGGGTCTTTCAGATATTTAGTGGCTTCCTGTTCAAATAAAGGAACCAATTTATCCCTCAGATAATCGAATGTTTCCCTAAGCGGTTTCCTCCAAGCCTGGGTCCATCCCTGGGGTGCGCCGGCATTGCAGCCACAGTTTTCGCGCCAGCGCTCAATTCCATGAAAACAGCTCCAAGAAGTATTTTCTGATATTTCAACTAGATCCTCAGGTGGATGTTTTTCAAGATATTCCCCGTAATTCGTAAGTTTGGCAGCACCATCCTGTTGTATATAATGGAGACAATAAGACAATGCCATTTCACCGTATTTATGATGATGCCCGTATGATTCTCCGTCGGTTGCTACTTGAACAAGTTGGGGATAATTTCTAGAATCAGAAAATACACCAAGTAATCTTTTTGCAAAAGATTCACCATCATTCAGGAGTCCACCGAATGCAATATCCTGAGAAATGGGACCATCGTAAAAAAATAACGTAATTGACTTACCAGAAGGTAAATAGCATATGTATGGCTTTTTGGGATCGATAGTATTTTTACGTCATGCCAGCGTCCCCCCTTGGCAATATGTTTTGTTCTTTTTGCCTGATTAGGAGCCAGAATGGTGAACTTTATATTTTGTCCGGCAAGTATTTCAAGTGTTTCAAGATCAACCGCCGCTTCCGGCAGCCACATACCTTCAGGTTCCCTTTTGAATCTTTTTATAAAATCTTTTATTCCCCAATATACCTGAGTGAATTTATCCTGCCGATTAGCCAGCGGCATAATCATGTGATTATAAACCTGTGCGATCGCCGACCCATGTCCGGAATAATTCTGCCGGCTTAACTTATCGGCTTCGAGGATTGCCTCATATATTTCGGGTTTTTGCTTTTCCATCCATAAAAGCAAGGTAGGACCGATGTTAAAGCTTATTTTCGAATAATTATTAATTATGTCTATGATTTTATCATTCGCATCAATAATTCGCGATGCCGTGTTCGGTGCATAACATTCAGCCGTTATACGTTCATTCCAGTCATGATAAGGATAAGCTGAATCCTGAACCTCTACTTCGTCAAGCCCTGCATTTTCTCTCGGGGGTTGATAGAAATGACCGTGTATACATATATATTTTTCCATAGTTTACTCTCTTACGAACAAAACTGATGTGTATGGGGATAACGATATTTCATCACCGGTGTTGATATGGTCAGCAATTAGACTTCCAGGACCATTCCATTTCTCTTCTGAAGAATCCAAACCTTTTTTCCACTTACCGAGAGATAATTCAACAATTATTTTTGATATATTTTGACTCAAATTCATAATTAATAAAATTTCTGATTTTTCGTACCAGCGATGTAATAATACAACTTTATTTTCTTCAAATCCAGAAACATCTGCATTTTCCTTTTTTAGATAATATAAAGCCGGGATTTCTCCTCTTAAACGAAGCAAGTTCTTATAGTACTCCAGCATTATTTTATGATAAGACTGACTCCGTTTTTCCCAATTTAATTTCGATTTCAAAAAAGTATCAATACTTTGCGGATCAGGAGGTTCTCCTTCCCAATTAAATGATTGGAATTCATCTTTTCGTCCTTTGCGGACTGCTTCAATGAGATCATGGTCGTTATGACTTACAAAATACAGGAATGGCGTATTTTCGGCATACTCTTCGCCCATAAACAGCATCGGAATAAAAGGGGGAAATATATATGCCGCAGCAGCTAATTTTAATGCTTCAAAATTAACGAGCACCGATAACCGTTCCCCGAGCATTCTGTTTCCAACCTGATCATGCGTTTGAGAGGAAACAATAAATTTTTCGCCAGGTTGGTCAATTGCTGAAACCCCATGTTGTCTTTTTCTGAATTTGGAATATTGACCTGTTAATGAATACCCATCCCTATAACATCTCACAATATCTTTTACATCACCGTAGTCCGCATAGTAACCCTTAGTCTCTCCCGTAAGCAGTGTATGAATACAATGATGTAAGTCGTCGCACCATTGCGAATCTATTCCGTATCCGCCTGATTCATAGGGTTTAATTATTTTTGTATCGTTTAGATTACTTTCTGCTATTATATAACACTTTTTATTCAGCTCTTCCGATAACGATGCGACATTTTCAGTAAGTTCCCTGAGAAACGGATGTGCACTCACGTCAAATATCGCGTGAACTGCATCAAGCCGTAAACCATCTACATGGTAATGAGTGAACCAGTGGACAGCATTCTGTATAAAAAATTTTCTTACTTCATCGGAATGCGGACCATCGTAATTAATTGCCTCTCCCCAATGTGTTTTATATTTGTTGGTAAAAAAAGGACCAAATTCAGCGAGATAATTTCCTTCCGGGCCAAGGTGATTGTAAACTACATCCAATATCACCGCGATTCCTTTTTTATGGCATTCATTAATTAATTTCTTAAATCCATCAGGACCACCGTATGAATTTTGAACTGCAAAAGGTTGAACACTATCGTAACCCCAGTTTCTGTCACCCGGAAATTGGGCTACCGGCATAAGAGAAAGTGTGTTTACTCCGATTTCTTTTATTTTGTCGAGGCGCGGAATAATTTCTTCAAAAGTACCTCCATATGTAAATGTTCCGACGTGTAATTCGTACATTATCATTTTTGAAAGTTCTATTCCGTTCCAGCCATGATCTTCCCACTTAAAGGTGCTGTGATCAATGATTTGTGAGGGTTGATGAACTCCATTCGGTTGATAATGAGATGCCGGATCCGGCCTCGATTTTTCACCATTAAGCTTAAAAAAATATTGTGTATCTGGATTGATATTATCAGTAACAGTTTTCCAATAACCGGATTGGATCGGGGTTAAGGAAATAATTTTTTTATGCGGGTGAACAATTTCCAAATCCACTTTATTTAAAACTGGTGCCCAAACTATAAACTCACATTTCCCATCACCCAGGTAATTCGGACCAATTTTCATTAATTACTTCCCCACATTCTTGAAAAACATTACACTAAGAGGCGGAAGAGTGATAGAAATTGAGTTATACCTGCCTTGAACGGCAACGGGAGCCGCTTCCACACCGCCAAAATTTCCTTGTCCGCTACCTGCATATATCCATGAATCACTATTCAATACTTCAGTCCAGAATCCACCTCTCGGAACACCGACGCGGTAGTTATGACGCGGAACTGGCGTTAAATTACACACTATCAGAATTATATCATCATTACTACTCCCTCTTCTAATAAAACTCATGATACTATTTTCCCAATCATGAAAATCGATCCACTCAAAACTACTGTTATCAAAGTCTCTTTCGTAAAGTACCGGCTCATTACGGTAAAAATGATTCAAATCTTTCAGCCACTTTTGCAGTCCGCCGTGGAACGGATATTGAAGCACATGCCATTCCAGGCTTTCTTCATGATTCCATTCCTTCCGTTGTCCGATCTCGTTTCCCATAAATAAAAGTTTTTTCCCGGGGTGGCCGTACATATATCCGAACAATAGACGCACGTTGGCATAGCGTTGCCATTCGTTACCAGGCATTTTACCTACAAGCGATCCTTTGCCGTGCACAACATCATCGTGTGAGATTGAGAGAACAAAATTTTCAAAGAAAGCATACCAGATACTGAAAGTCAGATTGTTGTGATTATATTTTCTGAAAATCGGATCCTTTGAAAAATAATCGAGTGTATCATTCATCCACCCCATATTCCACTTCATACCGAAACCGAGTCCCCCCACATAATTGGGACGGGAAACCATAGGCCATGCAGTGGACTCTTCGGCAAATGTTTGCACGTCAGGAAATTCCTTGTAGATTGACTCATTAAGTTTTTTCAGAAAGGAAATCGCCTCCAAATTTTCTCTTCCGCCGAAGACATTAGGAATCCATTCTCCCTCTTTTCTCGAATAATCAAGATAAAGCATAGATGCAACTGCATCTACCCTTAACCCATCCACATGATACATTTCCAGCCAGAACATAGCGCTGCTTAAAAGGAAAGTCCTTACTTCATTCCTGTTGTAATTAAATATGTAGCTGTTCCAATCGGGATGATATCCCTTTTTCGGGTCCTGATGTTCGTAAAGATAAGTTCCATCAAAATAACTAAGTCCATACTCATCGCTAGGGAAATGACTTGGAACCCAATCGAGGATTACGCCAATGCCATTTTGATGTAGATAATCTATTAAATACATAAAATCTTGTGGAGTTCCGTATCTGCTTGTCGGGGCAAAATAACCCAGGCATTGATATCCCCATGAACCGTAAAACGGATGTTCCATTAGGGGCAAAAACTCCACATGAGTAAATCCCATGTCTTTTACATAATCAGCCAACAGAGGTGTCATCTCACGATAAGTAAGCGATCTGTTCCCTTCTTCAGGTACTCTTCGCCAAGAACCAAAATGAACTTCATATATTGAATATGGTCCGTTGAGTGAATTCTTTTTATGTCGATTATTCATCCATTCCAGATCGCCCCATTCGTAATATAAATCCCACACTACAGAAGCAGTTTTCGGTGATATTTCCCAATAATTAGCATGTGGATCACCCTTCGTAACCTGATAATTATTATCGTTCGATACGATTCGATATTTATATAAAGTTCCTGATGCGAGACCTGGTATAAATGTTTCCCAAATACCTGAGTCATCCCATCGGACATTCATCAGATTGGCGTCATTATTCCATCCGTTGAAATCACCGACGACCGAAACTTTTTTGGCGTTTGGAGCCCAAACTGCAAAGTGCGTTCCTTCTACACCGTTGACTATAACATGGTGAGCACCTAATTTTTCATATATCTTAGCATGATTGCCTTGTTTAAATAAATATATATCCAATTCAGTCAAGAGTGTTTGTTCGTGTTTTTTAAATTTTGTGTTTTTTCTTTTTTTCATCAATCAATCCGCAATTAGTTGTGTGATAGCGTGAATCGGCATACTCACCCATTCCGGACGGTTATTAAGTTCATATGCGACTTCATATATAGCCTTTTCTAAAATATATGCATCGAGCATCATTTTTAGTTCATCTTTTTCTTTAGGCATAAATGGAGCTTCATTTACGATATTCAGATACGTATTAATAAAAACGCCGGTGGTAACCTGGTACCAAAGGTCTGCCCAAATTTTTAGACTCTGAATATTTTCCGGTGATAAAGTTTTGTTGGTCATTAATGCAGTATAAGCCGCATAATGAAATGAACGAACCATACCTGCAATATCTCTTAAGGCAGACCTTTTTAGCCGTCTCTCACTTATTGAGCGTGCCGGCTCACCTTCAAAATCGATAATTACAAAATCATTACCAGTGAACAATACCTGACCTAGATGATAATCACCATGAATTCGAATTTTCATTGCGGATATTTTCTTCAGCACATCTTCTAATATGCTGAACGTATTCACTGTTTATCATAGCGTTCAATTTTCCTGAATCTTGTGCGCCGCAAAACGAAAAAACAATAGAACTGTGCCTGCGCATATCATCTTGGCGTACAAGACTACAAATCCGTTAGCTAACGGACTAACCGAGCCGAGAGAACATCCCTGTCGTCAGGATCCTGTATATAATGGACTGGTCCCAAACACCCCTTCGGCAAGCTCAGGGCAAGCTTTACCGGGCTTGAGCTGTCAGCTCATTGTAGCTCGACAGACTATCCCAGATGTTTCACCCCGATGTATCGGGGTTTCATCGGTCTACGAACATAATGTCCCCCTACGGGGTCGTAGAATCTGACCGAAAAGTCAAACCGAAGGCTGTCACAGCTTGTCCCGCTATTAGTGGGAAACCATTTTTTGTGTCATCGTATGCCCGCCAGCACTCTGAGTCTGTTGCAGAAGTCTTGCAACGTCATGCTGAACTTGTCCCGCTTTACGGGATCTCCCGCTTTCTGGATTCCGCCTCAATAGCGGGATTCTGAGAAGCGGAACCGTACAGCGGGATTTCAGCATCTAAAATTATTCTGTTTTTAGACCCCGATCCCGATTTTATCGGGACGGGGTGGCGTATTCTGAGTTGTGCAACAGACTCATCTGTCGGGCTGGGACGATGACACCCAAGTTTATGTATGTATCATTCCGAACAAAATTGTTATATTAAAATTTTTATACTAAAGAACGCATTTCGCGTCGCAGCAGGTATCCAGTATGGGATTCCTTCTTCTACATAACCTCCCGCTTCATAAAATCTGTTCAATAAATTATTACCTACTAAACTCAATTCGATATCCGAATTACCAAGAAATTTTTCTAACCTGTAAGCTATCATTCCGTTTACAACC
>Ga0180009_10008592_pt1 | contig 10098 bp, 6 predicted proteins | sample OS_PC_MetaG_FD_123537 | JGI IMG/M metagenome (GOLD analysis project Ga0180009, IMG submission 123537) | Groundwater microbial communities from the Aspo Hard Rock Laboratory (HRL) deep subsurface site, Sweden - OS_PC_MetaG | ecosystem: Environmental > Aquatic > Deep subsurface > Groundwater... | reverse complement strand
CTCCGGCAAAACCCACCCTGATACCTCTTAAATCATTACCCTTAATAAATGGTGCGCCCTATCCGGGCTTCTTGAACAATAGATTGAAAACGACCTTGCAGGTCGTGTCAATCCTTATAGGTTCGACGTCGACCGTAACCAAGAGGATCGACCGGACACTCAGCTGCGTAGCTGCCAAATGAACGGCGTCCAAAAGCTCTTCGGTAAGAATAGAATCAAAATCGAGCCACAGTATATGACGTCGTTTGGAAGAAAGACGGGCTATCTGTGCGGATATGTCGTCGTGAATGACCTTAATAAGCTTGTACGGGCAGTTGAACTCGACACGTTGATCAATTTCCCTATTTCCCTCGACACTCGTCATCCGTGTTAGCCCAAGATATCGATGGAAAAGGGCAAAATCCACGAAGTAGATCGATCCAAGTCCAGTGTATTCGTAGTTCGAAATTGTGTAGCCAAGATCCCTCAACTCGTGGAATGCATGTAGGAGCATCCTACGCTCAACCTGTTTAGCAGGCCTGAACTCGTAGTGTACTTTCTCGTGGCTTTTGCCTATGAAACTCACTTCAGGCCCTCCTGGCGCAGAAAGTAATCAAAAGTATGCTCACCGATTTTTGCGGCACCCATACGTGGATTTCGGAGGTGTTTGCGGATTTTCTCAATGTCCACCTGCTTTGCATTGTACTGCACTGAGACCGTCGTCCTCTTTGCCGCCTGATTCGGTGCCTCGATCATAAATGCTGATCCTGCCTTGCGAACGAGCTGAGCGATGGTAGTTGGCTTCATTTCCTTCGCAATCTCACGCTCGATCGGCTCCTGATCCTCATCACTCGGATACTTCCGATTGCAGAATGTGAGTATAGGGCGAGCCAGCACGGCCATTCGAGAAATGGTTTTTCTGTAAACTGCTGATTCGCCGTTCACACTACGCTTTGTGGTTGTCCACGGCAGTTCCAGGGCGTTCTTGGCTTCGAAGAACACGAAACCGATGAAGGAGGTGTACTTCGGAACCCATATCGGCATCGGTTTGACACCCCATCCAGTGAGCTCGGATGTGTCGGCTACAAGAATAAGGCGTCCGTTACACGCCACATACCACCCGGAGTTCTCCTTCGTAGGGCGCTCATTTCCCGAGCCAACGGTAGAAAGAGTTGCAAATATACGGACTTTCACTCCGTCATGCTTAAACTCCTCATACGACGTCTGTCCCTGACGCGGCTCGCCAACAGGGACGCTGAATGCCTTCACATCCACACCGTTCACTGATATCCGAACGTACTTGTCGACGAGAAAGGCATAGACCCGCCCAATTGCTTTGGAGAGGTCTCTTTCGAAACGCGGCAAAGACAGAAGATCCTCTACCTCCTTCTGCAAGGGTTCTACTACAATCTCTGTGCCTGCCTGCGCTGGTATCCGTGCGGCCGGAATCTCTGTGAGGTCAATGGTCCAATCCTCCATCTTGGCATCCTGGGTCATCCATTTCTCGACATCCAAGTCGCACTTGAAGCCATTTTTTATAGTCTTGGACTGCATGACGAATCGTTTGCCCATCTTGAAGAGGGCTCGCTTCATACCCACGCCGTAGACGCCCAAGTACTCTTTCGAACGTGTTGTTATGCTGTGCCCGAAGTTGAAAACATCATCCAGCGCGTACTGGTAGTCGATGCCACCGCAGCTGTCGATGATTCGAAAACGATTTCTGCCAAACTCGATTTGTACATACGGTCGATCTGCCTTCCTTGGTACTGAGTTCGAGCCTCGGCCAAAGATGTCATCCGAGATTGTGTGCATCTGAAGCTGTCCGTTACGGGCCAAACCGTCAATGCAGTTGTCGATAAGATCAAGGATACAATCCTGTAGGGGGATATCACGGGTAAACATCTGGATAAAGAACCGCTTCTTGGGGTGTGCATTGGCTAATGGCATATCAGTGGCTTCCTTTCCCTGACAAATATTCCGAAACACGATTGTGCATGAGCCCGCAATACTCTGATTCACAGTCCGCTGCCACAAACTGCATTCCCGCCGCCATAGCAGCCAGGATTGTAGTACCTGAGCCGGCAAACGGATCAACTACAAGGCCACCGCTACACCCGCTGATGGTGATCACCCGCTCCGGGATTACGAGTGGCAGTTCGTTGGCTGCGCGGGTCTTAGTTTTCCGATGTCGCACGGGGCTAACATCATCCCACACATCACTGAGGTTGATCCCGTGTGCAACGTACCCTTTGTAGCCGCCGTAGTCACGTAGATCTTTCTTGCAGCGTGAGCAGATTGGCTTGGGCACTTTTGGTCGGTTGAACACCGTAGGCTTGTCCTTCGTGTAGTACAGAAGGGCGTAGTGTGCCGGGTACAGGTAATCACCTCGGACGAAACTGTTCTTCATGGAGATGGCGATCCAATGACGAAAGTTCAAGTGTCGCTCCAGGTACGGGCTCAGCCGAATGGCCCATGTAGGGATGTGGTAAAGGTATAACGCGCCCCCTTCCTTGAGCACTGTGGCACTGCGCGCAATGACCTTCCCCATGTACTCAAGGTACTCGGATTCCTTCTTGCGGTCGTGGCGACTCCCGTTTTTGCCGTACTTTTTCCCGAGGTTGAATGGGGGGTCTAGGAACACGATGTCGGCACAAGATTCACGTAGCGACTCCAGGCAGTGGAGGGCATCAGCGCGTACAATCTCCCCTTGTGCGTGACGGTAGATATCGCCCTTGTACGTTCCCTGCCACCACGCACGGCGTGACTGGTTCAGGGGAGCGGCTTGAGTTGTACTAGTGTCTGTAGGCATGATCTCGCAATCTGTACACCTTCATTATATCGTCGCCCAGATCGTTCATGACCATGACGGCGAGCCCGGGCTTGGGCTTATCAAACGACCTGGATTTGTCACTGTGAAGCGAATCCGAAAGCATGTAGGGGGCGGGTCTAATTCGGAAGCAGGCTTCACTGCTCTTGTGTTCGTTATGATGCTACCTGGGTTCTATCCCGGTAGCAAACCCTATCCATGCCCAACATATTATTATGTAGTTTTCTGGTTAATACCAATATGTTTCATTCCGGTCAAGAAGATAAAAAATACAACTTTTTGTAACTATCTATTTCTAATAGACTATTCAAGTCGAATAATATTCCTTTTGTCGTGTACGAATTTAGAGGACATATTAAACTATTAAACCTAATTAAAAATAGGTGAATTCAACTTCAAAGTGCACCACTTAAGTTAACTATAAGACATGACATGGTATTTGGTAGTATAAGAAGCACGACCGATCTTATACCCGGAAGGAGCCTGTCATGCCAGGGGGCACTATGGGGACGCCCATGAAATTATGCGTTTATATATTTTTGGGACAGACTTGTGGACGTTCATCAATATATAAGTTGATTAAGTTAACAGCTCATCCCCAACTCTCCTGATAGTCGTGCCCAAGTCCAGCTGCTATGTTCATCTCTTATTGATTTATAAAAATGCAGGTGTTTTGCTCTGCTTTAGAGCTTGTAAGCACAATTTCAGTTTTCGGCACGTATAACCCGCCGTCGCGGCGATGATAAATAATAATCTCTATGAAACGAACTAGTGCATCTATGTAATGCGTCCTGCAGGACGCATGGGAATTTTGATGGGACTGTCGAAATGCGGACTTAAAGAACCATATCGGATGTGGTTTGTCAATGAATTTTAAAGGGATATGGTTCAATCCGCCACAAGGATCGGCGGACCTTCGGGTGTCGAAGGTTCAAGGGGGGAAGCCACCGGGACGTTCGTGCTTAGCGTGCATGGCGGAACAAACCGCTTTTCGAGAGCTTGTGATGTTCAGCATGAAGCCGTTTCCGGTAATCGGCACTGTAGAAGCTGGCGCTATTATCCACTCTCACGCCCCTTGTCTCAAATCCTGCTCCCCGGCCCAACCATGGACCTTCCACCGACCTTTAAAATATGATGCCTGATAAGTTTGTTTACTATTTTATGGTTATCCCGCAAGTCTTTATCTCGGTTGTTTTTTAAAAAATGCTGTTGTTTTTTAGATGGAGAATCTATAGAATTTCTAAAAACTGCTTTATATGAAAAGGAGAAAATAGAATGACAGCAATCGACAATCTCATGACTGAAGAACAAAAGGCCCGTTTCAACGTCTTGAACAAGGAGAACCTCGAATTTCTCATGGATCGCTACAACCGGGTCAACCGGTTTGTCATTGCGGATATGATCCGCCGTACCGCCTATCACAGCCCTGACAAAACAGCTATCATCTTCGGAGAGAAGTCCCTCACCTATGCCCAGCTTGAGGCGGCCGCCAACCAGACTGCCAATGCCCTTGCCGGCCTGGGGGTGAATAAATACGACCGGGTGGCCATCCTGGCTCATAATACCATCCACCATGTCCTGACCTGGCTGGGATGCTGCAAGATCGGTGCGGTATACCTCGCCATCAACTACCTCCTGCGCGGCCCGGACATCACCTATTCCATCAACCACTCGGAAAGCCGGGTATTCATCATCGAGGATTCCCTTTTCGGGCTGGTGGAAAGTGTGCTGGGCGAAATGCCCACGGTGAACTCCCTGATCTGGTCTGACCAGGGTGCGGGCCGGCCGCCGGCGGACAACCGTTTTCTGGCTTTTGACACATGGATTAAAGCCGCCCCTGAAACGGAACCGGACAGGATCCTGCATATCGAAGATCCATGCCAGATGACCTACACCAGCGGCACCGAATCCCTGCCCAAGGGTGTGATCATCAGCAATCAGGCCCTCATTGCCCAGTACATGGGGGCTATTATTGACGGGGGCTATGACAGCGAGGACATCAATGTCAACGCCCTGCCCATTTACCACTGTGCCCAGCGGGACGTGTTCCTTAATCCCATTTTTTGGGTGGGCGGCACAAATATTCTCATGGCGCCGGACATCGGCCAGATTTTAAAAACCATAGACCGCTACCGGGCCAACATGTTTTTTGCACCGCCCACGGTATGGATAGGCATCCTGCGCCATCCGGATTTCGGACGTTACGATCTCTCCTGTCTCACCAAGTGCTACTACGGGGCATCCATCATGCCCGTTGAAGTTCTCAAAGAGCTCATGGAGCGGCTGCCCGGCTGCAAGGTTTACAACTACTACGGCCAGACTGAACTGGCTCCCTACCACACTATCCTGAAGGCCAAAGACGCCGTGAAAAAGCTGGGTTCTGCCGGCATGGCAGGCCTGAACATGGAAACCAGGCTGGAGGATGAAGTGTTCCAGCCCATCAATGCGACCGGGGTCCCAGGCGAGATCTGCGGCAAGGGCCCCCACGCCATGATCATGTACTTCAAGGACCCTGAAAAAACCGAAGCAGCCATGCGGGACGGTTGGTTCCATTCCGGTGATATCGGCGTACTGGACTCGGACAGGTATATATCGGTGGTGGATCGAAAAAAAGATATGATCAAGACCGGCGGCGAGAATGTCTCCACCCGCGAGGTGGAAGAGGCCATCTACCTGGACAAGCGAGTGGAGGAGGTTGCGGTCATCGGTACACCTCACCCCAAGTGGGTGGAGGCAGTCACTGCGGTGGTAGTGCCCCGGAAGGGAGAAACCATAACCGAGGCGGAGATTATCGAACTGTGCAGGAAAGAACTGGCCGGATTCAAGGTGCCCAAATCCGTGGTCTTTGTGGACGCTTTGCCCAAGACCCCCACCGGCAAGATTCTCAAGCGCAACATGAAGAATACCTATAAGGATTTGAACCGCTGAGAACAGTCCCATGCGCGCCCCTGCCTCCGGGACGGGATGCAAATAGAAACTGAAAAAATAGAGGGCGCATCCATGGGATGCTTGCTGCTGTGAGCTCTAATGTTGTATTATTATCGATGGCTTGTCTGTTTTACATCGCACTTCCGGTGAGTAAAAACGCTGCCCAGTAGTAGGGATGCGGGTATTGTTTCTTAACTTTGAGCTGCGCCTGCCGCAAGGCTTCATCATTGCTCATATTCGACAGGTTGGTGTAAAAATCAACCATCAAATCGCGGGTTGTCTCGTCATCCACCTGCCACAGGCTGGATATCAGCGAGCGGGCTCCGGCATAAAGGAATCCGCGCGTGAAGCCGACAACATCATCCCCTGTTGCAACTTTTCCCAGAGCCGTTTCACAGGCGCTGAGAGTTACCAGATCGGCGCTCAATAATAAATTATAAAGATCACCCGCTCTCAACAGACCGTCATTAGTTCTGTCTGCAGCCAGCAACAGTGCTGAGTTAAGCGGCTTATCAATATCAAATATGCCGTGGACAGCCAGATGAATTATGGAATATTTGCTCCCATATTTTTGAAGATTGGTTTTTGACGCCTCGCTTCGCAGAAGAATACTGGATTCAGGAATTATTCTGCTTATAGCAAGGGCCTCGTCCTGGGCAAATTTCAAATCATATTTCGGGTCGTCAAGCTTCGGATTGCCGAAAATCAGAGCGCCCCTGTTCTCCCGCTTCTTCCGCTCCTTAAGGAAGCTCAGAACGCTCGCGCTGGGGAGCATCCGTATGCTGAAACGGTCAATCAGATATTCCTTGCCATCGGTAAGGGCGGCAAAAGGCAAATAGTGCAAAGAGCCGTGCGGAACAATTATCAATTTGCTTGTTTTAATAGCTGGAGCCGCCAATGCAAATATCTGATTGTACAACTCCCGGCTGTACCGGGTGAATTCCGGAAGGTTTTGTGCCATAATATTCTTGCGCATGGCATCTATATTTTTCTCCGGATCCGCTGCCGGTAGTTTCTGCACCGCAATGGTCTTTCCTGTTAAAATAAAAACATACCATTCCCTGCCGGTAAAATAATATTCCAGCAGTGTTTCGTCGTCTTTGATCCTGCTTTGAATTTCAGCCGTGGAAGGAGTCGTCACGGAAACTAGCGCGGCCAGTTCCGGGGCTATTTCCTGCAGATCTTTTTTCAGCGCTATCATGACTGAACGGGTTTTACTCTGGCCTTCCCTCTCTTCGGGTTTCACCACCACGGAGAGGTCTTGTTCCGCTCTGGTAAGTTCGGCCAGTTTCGTCCTGATTTGCCCGGTTTGTTCACCACGGACATTTATCTCCTTTTGCGAAGCAAGCAAGTCCACGAGCGCCCGGGATTTGGAGCGCTCCACGTACGCAAATGCTTCTGCATAACGGGCGTCGGCAAGAAACAGCGCGGTCATTTCAGCGTAAGCCGTTTGCTTATCGCCAACGAAGCCTATGCGTCCCGCTTCGGAACTAATCGAAGAGCGCTGCTTTTCAATGACGTCAATTGCTTTTTTGAGCAATTCTTCAGCAACACTTTTCTGACCTTCGGCCAAAGCGATTCTTGCCCGGTCCAGCAGTACGATCCAGTAAATACCGCCTATCTGCTCGATCTGCGGGTGTTCTAAAAGCCGGTCATATCCTTCTTTGGCTTCCTTTATGTTTCCTGTTTCGTAAAGACCTTTCGATAAGATATAAATATTGGGAATCTCCTGGAAGGTCTGATCATAGAATGCAGTTATTACCCCTGTTACTTTTGCATTCGGATTTTTGATGGCCCTCAGAGCATTATCGTATTCTTTCAGAGCAATGTAAATCCGCGCCAGTGAGCTGTATTTCGGGGGCCCGTTCATGCTCGTGATACTTACATTCTGCAGTGAATTGGCAATTTTCTGGGCATCCGCCCTGTTTCCGGACAGGGCATGGGCAACACCTAGAACATCGTAAATATCGATCAATTGCGATGTATAGGGGCTACTTTTCTCACGGCCCCCTTCATGCAGAAGTTTATAGGCAAGGGTTCCTTCCCGGATAGCCTTCTGAAGCTCCCCCTGATCCAGATAAACATAACCGCGGAGAATTTGCGGATAAACGGTTAGATCGGAGCCGACAGAAGTAGTATTATCACCTTTATCAATCTGCTTTTGCAGCAACTCTGTTGTGGCGAGCGCCTTGGTGTAGCTGCGAATTCCACTGTAGGATGCTGCCAGCAAATAAAGCTGGAAGGAAGAGAGCGTACCGCCTTCATCAAGTATTGGCTGGAGCATATTGATTATTTCATGCAGCTGCTGTTTCTGAGCATAGCTGCTTAACCTGATATCCTTAAATGAGCAGGCCAGGAAGAAACAAGACAGCAGCAATACGGCTAATCTTACGTAATGTTTTTTAAGTTTCATATTGTTTTCTCCGTTTGCCGGTGGCCCTCGAAGATATTAATATCATGTTCTCAATGAAATATAAAACTTTAAATCGCGGTTTGAAATCAGGTATCCCCCGCGACATTGAGATTCGCTGATTAGAGTAAGTTACACATTCTGCAACCTAAAGCTGCTCAGCAGCGGGTATTTATGATAACTCGGGGAAGGCTTCCGGAACGTTCGGGGAAAAGTATAGGAGTTGTTCATAAATATATAATTTGACAGCTTTATTAAAGGCAAGAGAAAGGCAAATCCAATGACTTCAGATTTTGGATTCCAGATCGGGCTTTATACAATGCCCGGCGCAACCGGGAGATCGAGTTGTTTTATAACAGGAAGGGAATATTTAATCACATTCAACGCCGGATCCGATTTTCTTTAATACTGGGCCAATAAATGTTAACTCATAGCATAAAGGTCCACCAGACCCGCCAGGCAGACTTATAAACCACTTTTCAATCTTTTTCGCGTTCGAAATATCTGCCCCTCCAGTATCCGAAGCATAATTCTCCGGGGCTCGTTTTAAACCTGTATATTCCTTTCCGATAATTTTCCCGCCATTATTTGTTAACACAGTCCTAACTTCCCAGGTAGTATCACCTTCCTGAATTTGATCATTCCCGCATTTAAGCGCAATCGCCGGGTTTTCTGATAAAACTGACAATAATATTATTAAATAAATATAAAGCAGGATTTTTTTCACTATTCTACCCTCACCTTATAAACTTAAATACTATCAAATGATAAATAACAAGAATCTTTGAAAAGAGGATCTCTCTACTCGACCCAGTCGAAGGTACGTGTGACCGCTTTCTGCCATCCCCGGAACAGTGCCTCGCGCCGGGCCTCTTCCATTTTGGGTTGCCAGGTCTTGTCTGCGCTCCAGTTTTGGCGCAGACTTTCGATATCCTGCCAGTAACCGACTGCCAACCCTGCCGCGTAAGCTGCGCCGAGCGCAGTTGTTTCAGGCACCTTCGGGCGGATGACCGGCACATTGAGAATGTCGGCCTGAAACTGCATGAATAATTCATTGCCCACCATACCGCCGTCCGCCTTCAATGAACTGAGCGTGACACCGCTGTCCTTGTTCATTGCATCGAGCACTTCACGTGTCTGATATGCCGTGGCTTCAAGCGTGGCACGGGCAATATGGCCCTTGTTAATGTAACGCGTCATGCCGACGATCGCGCCGCGGGCACTGTCCTTCCAGTACGGAGCGTACAAACCGCTGAATGCCGGCACGAAGTAGATGCCGCCATTGTCGTCAACCGTTTGCGCGAGAGCTTCAACATCAGAAGCCTTCTTTATCAGGCCGAGGTTGTCGCGCAGCCATTGCACCAGTGCGCCGGTAATTGCAATCGAACCTTCAAGCGCGTACACCGGCTTCTGCCCGCCGATCTTATATCCCACCGTGGTAAGCAGGCCGTTTTTTGATTCCACTGGCATCCCGCCCGTGTTCATCAGCATGAAACATCCGGTGCCGTACGTGTTCTTCGCTTCACCCGGGGCAAAACAAGTCTGCCCGAAAAGCGCCGCCTGCTGATCCCCGAGATCACCCGCGACAGGAATACCTTCCCGCGTTGTGCCATAGACCTCGCTCGAGGATACAATCTTCGGCAGCATCCGGCGCGGAATACCCATATCCCGCAGTATATCTTCCTCCCAGTCAAGCGTGGCAAGGTTCATAAGCATGGTACGGCTCGCATTGGTAACATCGGTAACATGCGCTCCCGTCAGGTTCCAGATAAGCCATGTGTCGATGTTGCCGAAGAGCAATTCTCCTTTCTCTGCCCGTTTTCGCGCGCCAGGCAGATTGTCGAGAAGCCACTTTATCTTCGGGCCCGAGAAGTAGGTGGCAAGAGGCAGGCCTGTCCTTGCCCGGTAGCAGTCCTGCCCGCCCTGCCCGGCAGCAAGTCCGGCGCAGATCCCG
>Ga0180009_10008591_pt1 | contig 10098 bp, 12 predicted proteins | sample OS_PC_MetaG_FD_123537 | JGI IMG/M metagenome (GOLD analysis project Ga0180009, IMG submission 123537) | Groundwater microbial communities from the Aspo Hard Rock Laboratory (HRL) deep subsurface site, Sweden - OS_PC_MetaG | ecosystem: Environmental > Aquatic > Deep subsurface > Groundwater... | reverse complement strand
TTCAATAAGCCCTGAAATGTTTTCTGATTTGCCGTGGCCGTAAGGATGCAGTTCGTCGCTGGCATTTGACGATATCTTTACAGAATAGTAAGCTATAACACTGGCTATAAGGTCAATTCCTGAGTGAACGGATTCAGAAATAACGCTGATAGAACCGGTAAGCAGCCCAACAACAGCTTTACCTATAACTAAAAGCGTATTGGAAATTATCGACAAAGCAGCTACTTTAGTCTTATTATTTTTCAATCTCATTTATGGGTCTTCGGAAAAAATAGGCAGTCTTGCAGGCTAAATACATTAACCCAAAAAACTGCCCATTTAATTGTTTTGTCAATTTTCAGAGCTAAATCCGAAAATTATTTCTTCCCTAGAATTCTGAATACTTTTGTTGCGCAATCGGGGCAACAGCCCTTCATTGCCTTCATGCCGTTCTTCATAACAATTTCTTTACCATCTTTAATCTCAACTTCTTTTTTACACTTCATGCATCTGCCTTTTGCCATTTTACCGTGCCTCCATTGTTAGTATCATCGTAAGCCTTTATTTTAGAAAAACATTAAGGGAAAATCAAGCCTTTGTATAAATTTATTCTTCTATCTTTGAACAAATTATTTTTACCTAAAATATTTTTGTTAAGTGCGTTTTTTGGATTAATGTTCACTATCTTTACAGTCTCCTGGTTAATTTTTCCGCTAACAAGTAGTTTACCATAAGGGTCAACTATCTGGCTTTTGCCGGTAAACAGGAGCCTTTTATTTCTTCTTGTTTCTGATCCGGTTCTGTTTGCTGTAATGGCAAATACGCGATTTTCTATACATCTAGTAATCATAGCCTTTTGACAATAAGGTAAAACTAAATTTGCGCAGTGGCAAATTATTTGTGCTCCTTTGAGGCTTAAAACACGCATGGTTTCAGGAAATATCCAGTCAAAACATATCATAATCCCTATTTTTACGCCCTTTATTGAAAAAACTTCCGGTTCTTTTTCTCCGGGTTTAAACCATAGTTTTTCATCGTTGAATAAATGCAGTTTCCTGTATTTGCCGATATATCCCTCAGGGCCTACCAATACCGCAGAGTTATAATAATCACTCTCATGTTTTTCAGCTACTCCGCAAACAATAAATGTTTTATTTTTATTTGCTATCTCTATCAATTTTTTTGTAGTAGGCCCTTCCGGAATATTTTCTGATAATTTTTCGACTTCATTTTTTGAAGTAAAAATATATCCGGAATTACTAAGTTCAGGCAGAACTAATAAATCAGCGTGAACATTTCGCGTATGTTTTTCAATCTTTTTAAGATTTAATTCAACAGCTCCGAATATTGGCTTAAACTGTAAAAATCCTATTTTCATACTTATTGGTTCGCCTTTTTTATTACTTTTTCCAGGTTATTTTTCCAATTTGACTGTGTCATCATATACCTGGGAATTTCATATAGTTTATCCGCTGAACTAACCGGCAAAGAAATTCCGCCGCCATCAATTGTAAATGCATATTTGAAACCATTATTTTTTAGAGTCTCTATGGTGATTGGCGACCTTAATCCAAATGGATATACAAATATTGTTATAGGCTTTTGGAATTTGTTTTCCAGTACCTTTTTTGATTTTTCTATTTCAAAGAGAAACCTTGCCTTACTTTTATCATAAAATTTCTGGTTTAATTTTTCATGAAAATAACCATGAGAGGCTATTTCCCAGCCATCAGCGGATAATTCCTTTAATTGCTCCCAAGTCATGGCATACTTTTTTCTGCTTATTATTGCCGGGTATATTGCAAGCAGCGGCTTGATATCTAATGGCTTTAATATTTCGTTGTAAATCCTGAACACACTTTCATTCCCGTCATCAATGGTAATGAGTATGTTTTTATTTCCAGTTACTTTGCTATTAATAAAATCAGAAACCGAGATAACGCTAAACCCGTTATTTTTGAGTATAACCAGGTGATTTCGTAATTCTTCAGGAGAAAAATCCGTAGGAAATCTTTTATTGCTCAAAAAAGAATGGTAGCATAATACGAATACCTTTTGGCCGCAAAAACCAATATTTGAAATAAATAACACAACTAAAGTTAGCAATAAAAATATTTTTTTTCTTTCCCGCAGTTTTTCCAGCTGTTCTTTTGTCGGTTTTCCCATTTCAACCAGGCCGCTTGTAAGCTTTTCCTGCCGGAGTATTTCCTCTTTGAGCTTTGGCAATTTTGACCTAATCTGCAATATTTCCCCCCGCAATTCTTCTATTTTTTTATCATTGCTTATTGCGTCAATTTTATTTAAGGACTCTGCTTCTTGGGCTATTTCATCCAATTCTTTCTGCAATTGATCAATTTTCATTTGTCCAAGTTCTTTAACTTTCAATAAAGAATCGGTCAAAACACCCTTTTTCTTGCCAGACAGCTCGTCCTTTAGAAGCTTATTTTGTTATTCTATTTGTGCCGTCCTTTTTTCATGTAAAACACATCTGTACTCAACACTTTTTGCCAAAGCTGAAATAATGCTTGTTAACTGCATGGAAATTCATTGCCTAATTTCTTCTTTTGCATATCAGTTATTTTACCTATTTTTTCAGCATAATGCAAAATGGGGTTGAATAAAAGACTATAAAAATATATAATCAGTTATGTATAAAAAAATGAAAATACTGACAAAATGGCTGTTTATTGTTTCTTTTGTTCAGGCTATATTACTTTACACCTTTTTCGGTTTAATATATTTGCCAGCTCAAAGAAATTTTCTTCAAAACTCCCTTCTTGATAGAATGAAAGCAAAAGCTGGCTTTTACTTTCCCGCGATTAAAAAAGCACTTGAATCAAAAAATGATATTTTGATTATGAATTCGCTGGAAAATCTGTCACGCGATTCTGAGGTTATGTATGCCAGGCTAATCGATAACAACGGCAGAGTAACAGCGCATAATAAAATCCAGGATTGGGGAAAGAAACTTGACAATGCGGTAACAAAACAAATTATCGCATCGAATGAACCTGAAATTATAAAAATAGACGATGGCTACGATTATTCCATCCCAGTTGTCTCATCAACAACTAAAATAGCAAGTTTTTCGTTCGGTATTACCTTAGATAAGGTAAATATCATTTATATTCAAGAAAAAAACAGGGCAATAAAAACCGCTCTAATAATTTTTATTATTACGACCGCAGCTTATTTTTTGGTCTTTAGGGCTTTAATAATTCTGCCTCTAATTCAGCTGCAAAAAAGAATTGAATCTGCTATTTTAGGCCAGGTAGGCGAGAGATTGGCTTTAAAAAGAAATGACGAGTTAGGCAGTCTTGCCGCAACTATTGACAAACTTATTGAAAAACTTACCAAATAATCTTATAACATCCTGTAATTCATTTTAACAACTTCCCCGTTTTCAAAAAAGAAGGTTTTGTTCCAATTGCTCCTTGAACCGTCTACGCTTACGGTGCAGTCAACATTCATTGAGCCTTTTCCGTTTTTCACAGCATTGGTTTTTACGGTCATTTTTACCGTATCTTCACCATAGGTTTCTTTTAAATACTGCTTTGCTGTTTCTGTTAACTCCGCTTCATTGTGTTCCATGTCATCCCTCTCCTTTACTTCAATTTGGAATTTATGTACTTATTTTACTTTTTTCGGAAAGTTTTTTCAAGACTTCTTGATACAGATGTCAGTTAAACTGGTTTATTATTCATTTTTTAAAACCCTCCACCTAAAAAGGAAAGCACAATCGGGGCGAAGATTACGATAAATATTGTAGGAAAAATGAGGAGAATCAGCGGGATCATCATCTTTACCGGCGCCTGCGCGCCAAGCTTTTCAGCCATAATAGACCGCTCTGACCTGAATTGCTCAGAAAGCATTTTTAAAGTAGCCGATACCGGAGACCCTGTCTGCAAAGCCTGCGTAATTGAACTAATTACACTAGAAAGGTATTTATTATCTATTCTTGCCGACAAATCCAACAAAGCAGTAATACGATTTTTACCAAGTTTTACTTCCTGCTGGTAAAGATATAGCTCAGTAGTTAAAGTATTCTTTTCATTTTCAATTAAAATATTTATTGCTGAGTTAAAATCTACTCCTGCTTCCACTAAAAGTGTCAGTAAATCAAGTGCATCAGGCAAACTTCTAAAAATAGCTCTCTGCTTCTTGCTGATTTTATCTTTTAACCAGAGATATGGCATAAAAAAACCAATTGCAAACAATACTAGTAGTAAAAAAATATCAAAAGAATTAAAAAGCACTAGGCCTAAAGCTATTCCGCCTAAACCGGCAATAACCTGCATACCTGTAAATGTCTGATCACCGATATTTGCAAGCCCTGCTGTAGCAATTAACTTATTTATGTCTGATAGGTACTTTTTAATAGCAGGATACTGCATTTCACCTATTTTTACCCCGACTTTCACCGAAAGCCTTTTCAATGTAACTACAATTCCCTTTTCTTTATTCACAACCACCAGCGAACCTGAGTTTAGCCTCCGGTTAATTCTCTTTTGCTTTGCAGAAGCAAATAACCAAATACTAAGCAGATAAACACCAACTCCAGTTAAAGCTGCTATAAATAAAATCATATTAAACTCCTATATATCTATTGAAACAATTTTCATAATGATAAAATTCCCAACTGCCACCATCGCAACTGCAAGTAATAGCAATAACTTCCCAATCAGTGTTTTAAACATCAATCCAAACAACGAAGGTTCCATGAAATTTAAAACTGCCAGCAGCACAAACGGAATAAAAGTAATTATCCAGGCTGACATCCGGCCTTGTGAAGTAATAGCATCAATTTTGTCCTGGATTTTCTTCCTTTCGCGGATCGTTCCTGATATTTTAAAAAGATTCTCGCCTAAATTTCCGCCATATTCTTTTGCTACATTAATTGCGAGCACAACAATGCCCAAATCCCTGCTATTTACCCTCTGTGCCATATTTTTCATTGCCTGGTCAGTACCTGTACCCAGCTTTATTTGTTTCAAAGTCTCTGAGAATTCCAATGAAACCGGCGGCTTGCTTTCCTTTACTACAACTTCAAGCGCCTGCTGCAAGCTGGCCCCGGAGCGGACACAATTGGCAATCACACCAAGCGCATCAACCAGCTGTTCCTCAAATTTAATTTTCTGCTTCTTCGCTTTACGGTTTATTAATATCGTTGGCGTAAAGTATCCAGCGGCAGCAAAGATCAAACTAAAAACAAAATCCTGAATCAAGCATAAAGCAATACTAAAAAAAACGGCCGACAATATCAGCTTAATTTTGGAGGCTTCTTTTGACTTGGGAGCGTTTTCAAGAATTTCTATATACTTTTTCGGCTCAAACTTAAATTTTTTTGCCTTAGAACCTAGTTCATTGGACACTTTAGAATACGATTGGGCAAGTTTACTGATTAATTTATTAACCAAATAAAACGCTATAACTCCAAAAACTGCTGCTATTAAATATTTCATTAATACCTTCCTAATACCCCATGCTACTCGCTTGGAAGAGTATGGGGTACATCACCCTTAATTTATTAGTTTATTTTTATCAAACTCAAGGCCATGCGCTTTAATTTCTTCAAAAAATGTCGGCAATGTGCCTGTAGCTTTCATTTCACCGATTACTTTTGTGTTTTCGAGGCCTGTCTGTTTGTAACGAAAAATATCGTACAAAACCATTTCGCTTTTTTCATTTGTAGCTACTTCGGTTATATGCGTAACCTTCCTTGAACCATCGCTAAAACGGCTTATCTGTACAATTAAGTCAATAGCACCCACGATTTGTTCCCTTATGGCCCGCTCAGGCAACTCTGTACCCGCCATGATAACCATAGTTGTAATACGTGAAATTGTATCTTTCGGTGTATTAGCATGAACTGTAGTCAACGAACCGTCGTGACCGGTATTCATGGCCTGTAACATATCAAGAGTTTCCCCAGAACGGCACTCACCTACAATAATCCTGTCAGGGCGCATACGCAATGAATTTACAACAAGCCTTCTGATGCTTATTTCGCCTGTACCTTCAATTGAAGGAGGCCTGCTTTCAAGTGTGACTACATGATCCTGTTTAAGTTTCAATTCTGCGGAATCTTCGATTGTAACGATGCGTTCATCAGAAGGAATAAAAGAGGAAAGCATATTCAAAAGAGTTGTCTTGCCCGAACCAGTACCTCCAGAAACTATAATATTTTTTCTCAATAGCACGCAAACCTTCAAAAAGTCAACCATATCCTGCGTAATTGAATTAAATTTTATCAGTTCCGGAAAACCCAGCCGGTTTGCAACAAATTTTCTTATGGTTATTGTCGGGCCTACCAGCGCCAATGGAGGAATAACCACATTTACGCGGGAACCGTCTGAAAGCCTGGCATCCACTAAGGGAGAACTTTCATCTACGCGCCTTCCAATTGGCGCCAGAATTCTGTCAATAATGGTTACTATCTGGGAATCTGAGTCAAATTTTATATCAGAGAGCTGAATTTTGCCTTTTTTCTCTATATAGATTTTGTCCTTACCGTTAACCATTATCTCAGATATCTCTTCTTCCTTTAACAATATCTCCAAAGGCCCTAACCCGAGTATTTCATCCAAGAGTTGACTGACAAGCTGAGACCGTTCTTCGCGCGAATCCAATTCTTTTGCTTCCTCTGCCAGCAGGTCTTCTATTTTTTCGCGGGTTAAATTCCTGACTTCCTGAAGTTTTTTCGGATCAGATGAGCCCTTTAAATCCAGGGATTTCAGGTTAAATTCACTTATTAACCGCTTGTGGATCCGTTTTTTCAACTCAGTTATAATCTGTTCTTTTGATACATCTGAGCCTTCAGTTATTATTTGTTTGGAATCAGGTTCTTGATTGAAGGTGTAACGTTCTTTTAGGAGCTGACCAACCTCCGAAAAAAAACCCGCCCCTTCCTTTAAGAATCGTTCCTGTTCTTTGGTTATGACAAAAGCCAGCTCCTTTATCGAACGCGAATAATCTGAATGAGGGAAAAGCTCAACGGCTGGTTTGCCTTCATTTACCGAAGGAATTGTTGATTCAGGGTCATAAAGGATTTCAGCAAATATCTTATATCCGATAAACCTTTCTATTTCTTCCTTTTCAATGCTGCCTTTTATATTACTGTTACTGATGATCACCTTGACTGCCTGGACAGGGTAATGAATTGATTTTAATCTCTCAATTACTATTTTTGTTCGGTTCATACTAAAAATATGAGGTTCAATTACCAGCAAAACCATATCGCTCAAATCCAGAACACAAAGGGCATTTTCATCAAGGTTGTTATTGATGTTCGCAAGAACCCATTCATAAGTTTCCTTCAATTGCGCGGCAGCCTTTTTCATATTCCGGTAACTGCCGTCACTTTCAAGACCTTCGGGATTTTTCCCGGCAGCCATAAATAGAACTTCTGATTTATAACGCCCAAGAAAGCTTCCAATTGAAATACTATTTGATTTATCATATGCTTCCAACAATTCACCAAGCGATCTTTCCGGCTGAAAATTGAGAAGTACAGGAATATCAGAATTATTAACAAAATCAAAATCGGCAATAACCGTTTCTTTTCTTACCTGTGCTGAAATTATTATCGCAAGATTCACTATAAGAAGCGATTTACTATAACTTTGATCCGTGTCAAGAACAGAAATTAATCTTCCCATTTTCTCTCTCATTTTGAGTACCCCAGTCTACCCGCTAGGAAGAGCCTGGGGTGTTTTGTCCTTATTTCTGATATTTTTCTAGAAGTTTAAGAGCCTGCTCCTGCTGTTTTTGGAATGACTTCATCATTTCAATAGAATTGTTTCCGGTGTTGCCCGCAGAAGCCTTGCCTGACGGCGATGCGCCGGAGCTTCCGCATAACTTTGCCAGGCTCACAGAAGCGATATCTTTTATTTTGTCATCACCGGTAGGACGGAGAGAAAATGTGAGAACACCTCTGCTTGAAGTAAGAGCTAAAACCTGAGATTCCTCAGCGGTAACTGCAAATGATACTGTAAGCTGGGATTCTGCCTCATCAGAACCTGCAGCGGCTTCACCTTCCTTTTTCTGGCCAATGCTTGAAGGTTTTACCATCCCGAGTATCTGTTTTCCAACGCTTAGAACTGTGATATTCTGTAGGATAGTTTTTGCTTCTTCAAACTTTTGGCCTTTATCATTGTAGTAATCAAGAGTTGCAATAATGTCCACCTTGTTACCCGGGCGGATTATACCCCGGATTTTGTCTTTTTCACAGGTTATTGAAAATGCGCGTTTATCTGTAGGAATCACAGCGGCAAGCCCTGTTTCCTGGCCTAGGCCAAAAAGCTTTGTTGTAAGGACCTGTTCACCCTGCATTATAGGCACAACAGCCATATAAAGAGGAATGCCGTTTTCTCCGGTAACTTCCTTAAACGTTTTTATTGCTTTTGGCTGGATGTATTCCTGAGGTACTTTGATTTCCTCGACTAGTTCGGGTTTTATCATCGCTCCCTGGTCAATATATTCCTTCGCAACTAAAACGGTAACCTTTTTAGCACCTGTTTTGTATTTGTTTTCAAGCCCCGCCAAATATCCGCCGACTAATAAGGCAACAAACAGTGAAATGAAAACCGACATTAATACTTGAGTCTTCTTATTCAAACAAATCACCTCTTTTGTTTATATTATTTACCGACTTCAGCTGTTTCTTTTGAAAGTTTGTCCTTTGAAGTTGTTATCAGATTTTTTATCTGGGTTCCAAACAACTTTATTGACACTACGCATATAACAGCTATGAGCCCTATAATCAGAATATACTCTGTCATGCCCTGCGCTTCTTCTTCCCTTACAAATTTTTTGAACAACTCTCTTGCATTCACCATTTTATCCTCCTATGGATTTTGGTTTTAATTGGGGGGGGGCGCATGGGCGCCCCCCTTTCTCCGGGTTTTGGCGGAATTTCACCGCCATTTCTCTATTTCTTCTTACTTACTGTAACTGTTATTGAAACTGCTGTTTTTTTGCCTTCTTCGGTTTTATACTTCACTGTGACTTTCTCTTCAGGTGCTATTTCAGATGCCTGGATAGGTTTTTTAGCTTTCTTAATAGCTGTTTTTTCGTCAATTGAGAACGTTTCAATTTTACCTGATTTACCTATAACAGAAAGCTGAACTGCATCAATGGTTACCAACTGTCCAACATACTTTTTTGTTTTGATTTTCGTCTGGGCAAAAACCTGTGCCGATAAACCAAAAACAAAAGCAAACAACACTGAAAGCAATAATATTTTTTTCATTTGTATCACCTCCCCCCTTATGAATGATTTTCAAACAAAGGCGTTCCGGTATCATTTAAAACTTCTGACCGGCCTGACACCCAAAATTCTTTTTCACCAAACATTACTGGTAGCGAGAATTTGTAGTAAACTTCCACCCAGGAAGTTGGCGGAGTCATACTTTTTGGCAAAACTGCCTGGCTTATTTTTACCTTAACAATAAGTCTATTCTGATCCAGTTTTCTAACGTTATCTTGGTTAAAATATTTCTTTATTTCGGCTGTAACTTCATCCTCATTTAAATTCATATGCCTTATCAAATCCGTCCCATATCTTGCCGCTATTACCATCTGTTGCCTTGTTATCATCACTCTTGAATACCAGCAAATTGCTACTAAAATCATTGCTAAAGCCGGTAATAATAACGCAAATTCAACTATTGCCTGACCCTTTTGAGAGTTTGTACATTTTATTTTCATTTTTAGTGTGCGCACTCAGAACCAACCGGCACCAAGTGTGCTTCCCATCCGCCATCCATGGCTTCAATGTATTTTGTAAATGCCGCCATTGGTGTGTTACTGTCCCCTGAAGTTGGAAACATAGCGCCCTTTGTATTATAAGAAGCCGCTGCTGCAACCGTTCTAATGTCAAACCATTTATTTATACCAAACATTTTGCCGGCGAATGGGTATCCTTTGTTGGAATCAGAACCTTTATTTTTATATGCGATTATTTTTACTTTCTGTTTATGGAAATCATCGGCTTGTTCCAACCATCTTTTCCCGTTCTCTTTATTAACTATACATCCGCATATTTGCGGAAATACAGGATAGGGCCCGTAGGTTCCAAGAAGATAGGTGTTCACCCACATAGTTCCGTAATACCAAATT
>Ga0180009_10008589_pt1 | contig 10098 bp, 8 predicted proteins | sample OS_PC_MetaG_FD_123537 | JGI IMG/M metagenome (GOLD analysis project Ga0180009, IMG submission 123537) | Groundwater microbial communities from the Aspo Hard Rock Laboratory (HRL) deep subsurface site, Sweden - OS_PC_MetaG | ecosystem: Environmental > Aquatic > Deep subsurface > Groundwater... | reverse complement strand
GTGTTTTCATGATGCAGATGCTTTACGCGAAAGCGAGTACAACCGAGGAACCGGATGCGGGAAAACTGCACGTCCGGGACTGTGCGGGGGGCGCTGGGTAACCGGCGTTCCTACCGCGAGAGAAAATTTTGAATACAGAATTATTTAAATGATATGAGAAAAATTTAAAAAGAGTGTTTAAAGGAGTTACAATGAGCAATTCTATCCTTGATATGATGAATCGGAAATTAAATGTTTTGAGCTTTGCAATGGGAGTAGCTGCTCTTTTATGTGTGTTGGGTGCAGTCATGATTTTTTCAGGAATTAAGGACTCTGGATCTATTGATTTTTCTTCAACATTCGCAACTGGCCAGGCAAAATCTGGTTTTGTTGGTGTAACTCTAATTTTTTGTTCAATGATAGTAACTATAGGAGCACTAAGGTATAGAGCTTTGGAAAATACAAAAAGACAATTAAACTCTGACCAAACTATAAGAATCAAACATGGTGATATCGAAATTGAATGGAAAGGGAACCTTACCCATTGGAACGATTCCCATCATGTCAAAGAACTACTTAATGAAATTATGCTCAAAATGCAAAAGAATGCTATTACCGATAATGTCAGTTCAGCCAACGAAAAATAATAACCCTGTTTGGTTCAGTTGACCATTAAACTTTATTTTTTTGATAAGTTTTGTTCAGACCATTTCCCGATAGTGTTTTTTAAAACAAATCACCGGCTTGTCTGGTGTATTTAGCGGGTTGGATATTTTTCTAAAAAGTGGCTTAACTCAGCCTCCAGTTTTTTTGGGGGAGAATCATTTTAGTATTACTTTGATTGCTTCATCGCTGCCAATAATTTTTGTGGATTTACAGGCAGTTTTTTTATTCTAATCCCGGTGGCGTCATAGATGGCATTAGTGATGGCAGCCATGGTCGGATTCAATGCAGGTTCCCCAATTCCTTTTGCACCATAAGGACCATTTGGTTCAATGGGTTCAACTAAAAAGGTTTTCACATCAGGGACATCAAAACAACTGGGAACAATATAATCAACAAAATCGGCATTATTCATTTTACCGTTCTCATAGGTCATATCTTCCATCAAGGTCCACCCAAGCCCCTGGGCAATCCCCCCTTGAATTTGTCCTTCTGTTGCCATTGGGTTTATGGCACGCCCGACATCGTGGGCTGCATAAAAATTAGTGACAGTGACCTGTCCTGTATCCGGATCTACCTCTACTTCAGCAATCTGACATCCAAACGGATATGCCGGTGAGATATTGCCTTTTTTTGTTTCCGGGTCCGGCAGCTCAGTGGGTGGTTTATAAAATCCTATTCCAACGATAGGCGCGCCATGGTGCTTAATTGTTGCCTGGGAAGCAACCTCTTTAAATGAAATTGTTTTTTGCGAAGATGACTGGCCGGAAAAAAGTGTTTTCTGAGACGATTGCCGGACAGAAAAGAGGCCTTTTTTACATTGAACAGCATCAACCGGCACTTTTAATAATTCAGATGCAATTTTAACCAGCTGCTTTTTGGCATCTTTTGCTGCTGCAAGTACACCATTCCCTCCCATCAATGTTCCTCGTGTGGCAAATGATCCTAGACCAAACGGAGAGATATCCGTATCGACCTGGGCAACATTAACCACATCCATGGGCACGCCTAAACATTCTGCAGCAATTTGAGCAAAAGTTGTATTCTGACCCTGTCCCATATCAGACTCGCCATGGTATACTATTACCCGGCCGTCTTTGCCGATTCGAACGATTCCAGAGCCACCGTCAAACTCCCGGGCAAAGGGATGGTTTCCAGACACGTGGTTACAGCAGGCAAGGCCAATCCCTTTATAGGGTGTTTTATCTTTTTTTTTCTGGTCCCAGTTTGCCGCCTCTCTTGTTTTTGCAATACATTCTATCAAACCGGAACTGGCAATTTTCCAACCATGCACGCTGGTTTCATTGGGGCCCATGCCATTTTTAATTCTGAGTTCTGCCGGATCAATTTTCAATTGATGTGCCAATTCATCCATGGCAGACTCCAGCACAAAAGTAGACTGGGAATTCCCAAATCCTCTATAGCAGGCAGTGGGAACCGTGTTTGTATATATTGTATATCCTTTTGCCCGAACATTTTTGAATCGATACAGTGAGTCCACCCGGTAACACGCTGTAGAAACGATTACCTGGGAATAGACCAGCCTGGCGCCTGCAGCCCCGACTACGTTAACATCCTTAGCCGTTAAGATACCATCGCGCGTCGCTCCCAGTTTGATATCAAAGTGCATGGGAACACGGGGATTGCCTGCCAAAAAGTCCTCATGACGGGTATTCACAAGCCTCACCGGTTGACCGGTTTTCTGGGCCAATACAGATGCAATGAGATGGATATTGTTTTCCATTTTTCCGCCAAAGCCACCACCATATTCCGGAACTATAATACGGATGTTTTCCGGTGACATGCCCAGTGCTTTTGCATAGGTCATGCGCATCATATTCGGGATCTGTGTTCCGGTCCGAATGGTCAGACGTCCGGACAGATCCACTTCCGCCAGAATAGACATGGGCTCCATAAATGCCTGGTAGACCTGGCTGGTGTAAAACTTGTCTTCATAAACCACATAAGACTCATCAAGCGCTTTATCCACATTTCCGGCTTCAATTTTAAACTCAGAGGCAATGTTGCCCGGTTTATCATCATGCACTAAAGGTGCTCCGGCAGCCATAGCCTCTATGGGGCTGATAACATAATCAAGCGGTTCGTATTCGACCTCGATCAGGTCCAGTGCTTCTTCAGCTGTATCCAGATCTATGGCTGCAACGGCTGCAACCTCATCACCATGAAATCGTGTTTTATCATCTGCAAAAATCGTCCAGTCTTCGGATCGAGGACCAAATTTGATTTGGGGTGTGTCGGCGTAGGTAATTACCGCTCTAACCCCTGGCAGAGCGGCTGCTTTTGCCGTATCAACAGAACGGATTCTTGCATGGGGGTGCGGACTGCGGAGCACACGGCCATGGAGCATTCTTGGTCGGACCAGGTCGGTTACAAATTTCGTATAACCAGATGCTTTTTCCCGGGCAGCTATCTGGGGAAAAGATTTGCCGACGATATCTAATTGAGTCATCAGTCATCCCTCCCTTCTTTTGAGGCCTTTAGGGATTCACATGTGCATGAATGGATGGCATCCACAATTTTGTGATAGCCTGTACAGCGGCAAAGATTACCTGCAATAGCCAATTTAATATCTTCCTCACTTGGATTGGGATTTTCATCGAGCAGGGCCTTTGCCGTGGTAATCATTCCGGGCGTACAAAATCCGCACTGGATAGCGCCCTTTTCCACAAACGATTCCTGGAGCGGATGCAGTTGTTTTCCACCTATGCCCTCAATGGTTGTGATTTCACACCCATCAGCCTGCAGGGCCAATACGAGGCATGAATGAACCGGTCGCTTATCCAGCAACACAGTACAGGCACCGCATTTACCAAGACCGCAACCTTCTTTTGTGCCCGTTAACTCCAAATCATCACGCAATACATCCAACAGCACCTGATTGGGTTTCACCATGATATGATAATCTTCGCCATTTACATTAAGATGCATAGGTATTGTCTTCATAGATCACCCTCTATTTTTTTGAGCATTGGTATTTTCAATTCTGTTAATACCTGTTGGGCACATCGCTGCACAAATACATTAACTATAGTGCGCTTGTAATCTGCGCTGGCCCGCAGGTCATCAATCGGCTTCGCTGCTTCAACAGAGGCTTGGGCACACAGTTTGATTTTTTCAAAAGCCTTGTCTATAGAAATCCCTTTAAAACAGCTTTCTGCTTCGGGAACCCGGATCGGTGTGGGTGCAACACCGCCCAGGGCGATGCCTACCTTTTCAATATTTTTTCCTGTGGCATCGGTTTGTGCCTGAAAGGCGACCCCGACCAGGGAAATATCAACAGCTTTGCGTCGTCTCAGCTTTAAATAACATCCGGCAGATGGATTGACAGATGGTTTAAACCGAATTTCTTTAAGAATTTCGTTTGGCTCCATCACGGTTTGACCGGGTCCTGTAAAAAAAGAGGTGACCGGAATAATTCTATCGCCTTTTAAACCGGCAACAACCACATCGGCATCCAGGACCAGAAGTGGTGGGGCAGAATCAGCTGCCGGAGAGGCATTACAAATATTTCCCCCAATGGTCCCGGCATTGCGAATCTGCCATGATCCAATTAAGCCCACTGCCTGGCAAAGAATCGAGGCATGTTTTTCAAGGATCGGATGAATGGCCAGATCTGCATGTTTTGCCAAGGCACCAATATGGATAACGTCATTTTTTTCTTCAATACACTCCAGATCTTTTAGTAAATGAAGACTGATAATGACTTTGGGTTGGACAGTCTTTTTCTTTAAGTTTAAAACAAGATCTGTTCCACCGGCAATCAGGCGTGCATCCGGACCGGTCTGATCTAATTGCTTTAAAGCATCAGCCAGACTATCGGCTACTTTAAAATCAAATGGTCTGATTCGCATTTATAACTCTTTTGCGGCTTTTTCAACGATCTTATCGATGGCAAGCTCCTGGTCTGATGATAAAATTGACGGGGCCTCTTGTTCGAGCATATTACAAACCTTTTCCAGCGCTTTGTCCCGAATCGTTTTTGACCCTTTGGCTTCCCAGTTATCCCAGTTGTCGTGATCAAACAGGTCTGAATGCCATAATTCAGTTTTAAAGTTGTTAAATGTGTGCTGAGTGGCCAGAAAATTACCCCCCGGGCCGACTTCTTTTATCACGTCAAAAGCCAGGGAAGTGGAATCCACTGAGATATCTCTCAGGGCGTGTTGGATAAAGGCCATGCAATCATTACAAAACACCAGATCCGGATAATCCACCACCATATCGGTATCAAGCTGCATGGCATCCATGATGTCGGCGTTAAATGAAGAAAGGGTCCCCACCATACCGGTTTCAAACCCGGCCTGGGCATCCAGAACCTTGGCATCCCTCAACATGGATGGCATTCGAATGGGAAGATCCAGAAAAAGACCCATTTGGGACATGGCGACTTTTAACACGGCAAATTCCGGACCCGCCATTGATATATTGGTGGTTTTCATATTCATTCCCCGGGCAAAACTGGTGTAAACCAATGGTGCACCGGGATTGATCAATTGTGACAAGGTAATACAGGCAAGAATTTCAGCATGCGCCTGGGCCACCATGCCCGGGATGGTTACAGGGGATGTATTTCCTAAGATTGGACCTGAGCTCAACATGATGGGAATATTGTTCCGGTTCATTTCCATCATGGCTTCAAGAGAGGCAGTGTCCATGCTCAATGGCGGCAGGGTCAATACCCAGCCGGAAATAAACGGCCGCTTTAAAAAGGCTTCCCTGGAGCCTGCAGCGATACTGCCCATTTCTATGGCATCCTTCACCCCTCTATACCCCAACACACCACCTGTAATATGCTTGGTGGTGTTTTTCATACATGTTGCCCAGGTATGCCAGTCACAGACAGTGTACTCAACGTCCTGGGGGGTAACAGGGCCACCTGACACTTTAATGTGCTCAAGCTGGTCAGCAATTCGGACCAGCTGTTCTAAATCCTTATTTGTTGCAGACCTCTTTTTTCCGGACCATGGGTCAATCACACTGGTTGCCATGGTCATACAGGTGATGCCCGGATCATGGCTTGCAAAACTGACATCCTTTTCCGGGTCCAGAGCGAAAAGGGTCATTTCATTTCGTTTTAACGTTTTTTTCAAGGCATCATTGACAAGGGATTCATCCATGCGGACAATATCGTTATCAATGATGGTTGCACCGGCCCTTTCAAAAAATTCCAAAGCTTCTTTCGCCGGAAACCGCATCCCGATTTCCCTCAATATCTTTAAAGAACATTCATGGATGGTTTCAATGTCCGCAGGGGTTAAAAAATTGAGAGTGGGGTTCATTCTTGCTTCTCCTTAAATGTGGCAAACGCCTTTTTGGCCGGTATGGACCTTTTTTATTGTGTAATGGCGGGATCAGGACGTCTTAATCCATTTCCCACCATTTTATCATATTATCATGAGTAAAAAAACTTTACCCTTTATTCTGTTCCTCATACAATTCTTTTGCTATTTTGGGACCGCCCCACAAAGTAGGCAGCATGATAAATCCAACCGGAACCGCCGTAATGACGATAAAGGATTGCAAAGCGCCGATACCGCCAGATCCCATGCGGATAAGGATAGCAGCAACAACACCCATGGTAACGGCCCAGAATACCCTCATGTTCTTTGGTGGATCATCTTCACCTGTAACACAAATGGCAATTGATAAGGACATGGAATCTCCGGTGGTGGCCAGAAAGAGAAAAATCAAAATCAAGAAAAGTGGTATTAAAACGGACGCCATGGGAAGTTGACCCACGACAGCCATAAGTGCTGCCGGTAGTCCTGCGTCTTTTAACGGACCGGAAATAACTCCGGGAGTGGCCAATTCATAAAAGATACCCGTTCCGCCCAGAATAGTGAACCAGAAGTGTGTGGCAACAGGGGCCACAATACCGACAGCCAACATGATTTCCCGGATGCTTCTTCCCTTGGAAATTCTGGCAATCAGAACGGCCATCAAAGGACCGTATCCAAGAAACCATCCCCAGAAAAAGACGGTCCACCAGGATAGCCACCCTAAATCACCACGAAAAAGGCTGAGTGTTGTAAAATCTTTTAAATACGCACCCACGGATTGGGTAAATGTATCTATAATAAATCCACCAGGCCCGATCAACAAAATAACAGCCATCAGGGCGATGGTCAGCCAGACATTTACCCGGCTCAATATCTGGATACCTTTATGCAGACCTGTGACGGCAGAGATGGTGTACACACAGACAAGGGTAATAATAATGGCCAGTTGGGTTCCGTAAACATCGGGAATACCAAAAATCTGGTGCAGCGCATAACTGACCTGGAGACCCAAAAACCCGATAGGTCCGATGGTTCCAGCAGCAACAGCAAGAATACAACACCCTTCAACAATCTGTCCAAGGGTATTTGTCATGATTTTTGCACCAAAAACAGGATACATCAATCCTCTTGCCTGGAGTTTATGACCTTTATGATAATGGACATACATAAGCACAACAGCCCCCAGGGTGCCCAGAATTGACCAGGCCAGAAATCCCCAGTGTAAAAAACTTTGTTCCATGGCCGGCACGATAGCGGCTTTAGTGGCAGACGCAATTCCATCAAATGCAGGAGGTGTACTGATAAAATAGTACATCGGCTCTGCAGCAGACCAGAATACCCCGCCCCCGGCCAGAAGGGTACACATGATAATTGCCACCCATTTAAAGGTGCTCATTTCCGGCGCATCGATATTGCCTAGTCTGACATCACCGTATTTTGACACGGCAAGCCCCATTGCAATAATAAAGTTTAAAAACAGAAGCCATTGCCAGTAGGCACCAAAATATTTGCACGAGAGCCCGAAATATTTATTTACCTGGCCGGACACAAATTCAGCATTGATCAAAGATGCGATCACAAAAAGGAGTAAAATGCCTCCGCTGACCAGAAAGACCGGCCACTCAATATTTTTCCATTGAAACGTTTCATTTCCTGTAGTGCTTTCGTCCATTTTCAACTCCTTTTTTAAAATTCGTGTTTAAATGATTACATCTGTTAAATGTTTTAAATTGCCTTTTTTATATTTGTTAAACTTTCTCCATTTTAATTGTCCCTCTTACCGGGCAGACAGAGTAACACCCGCCACATCCCACACAGTTTTCCCGCTCTACGAACACATTTTTCTGATCCTGCTGCATGGCATTTGAAAAACACGCCTTTAAACACATGCCGCAATTTTTACACAAATCAGCATCCACAGCTGCCTTTTCATGGGGCATCTGGGCATATTCAAGACAGGCATCCGTTGCTAGTCCCAGCATCTGATCAATGGTTTCATATCCTTTTTCATCCATGAAATTCTCTAATCCAGTGACCTGTTTTGTCAGCCAGTCATAGCCGTAGCACATGACGGCAGAGCACATCTGGACAATATGGGCACCACTCATGATAAACATAACCGTATCCCGCCAGTCATAGGCACCATTGGTTCCGGTGATATAGAGCTTATCACCCAGCGCTGCCCTGACCTCATTGATCCATCTCAGTGTCAAGGGTTTTGTCCAAGGCCCGCCTACGCCGGCTTTCCCGTAAATCAAGGGTTTGCCGGTTTCAATATCCGGTACAAATCCGATAAACCGGTTTGTGAGGGTCACTGCCTGGGCACCGGCTTTATGCAGCATGTCAGAGAATAAGACAAGATCTGTCACCTGTGGCGTAACTTTGATAATTATGGGCACATCAAGGGTATCGGTGACTTTTTGGGTAATTTCGCATGCATATTCAAAATCCTGGCCCACATTCATTCCGGTTCGGACTCCCGGCATCAGTTTGGGATGCGGGCATCCAAAATTTAATTCCACCAGGGGAACACCACCATCCTCCATCTGTTTTCCCAGGGTCACCCATCCGTCGATATTGGTGGAAGCAATGCTGCCAATCACCACGGCATCATTTTCATCAGCATATTTTACGGTTTGGGTGATTTCTTTCATGAAATCGTCAGGGGGTTCAAGCGCCAGACCACTTCGGCTGTACAGGCTGAATCCTCTGGGAACCTTTCCGCGGCAGACTTCATGCTTTTCATTTAAAAACCGCCACTTTGCCCGCTGGGTCAGCTCTCTCATATCAGAGGAGTCCGTCATGGTTTTTGCGATCACAGCACCAGCACCGGCATCGATACATTTTTTCATATTGGCCGCATTAAGCGTTGGCTCCGCAGATGCTGCCGCAAGGGGATTCTTAAAGGTTACGCCACAAAAGTTTACTCGGGTATCAGCCACAATACTTTTCCTTATTCTAAATTATTGTATTCATAACGTCGGTTCAATTTGACGATCTGCTTAAAAAATCCTTTCGGCCGGCAAGACCGGGAAACCTCTTTCTTGCGTGTGTTGTTTTTTTCAGATCAATGGTGGTTTTCACAATCATTTCTTCATCTCCGGCACCGGCCAGGATCGTCCCCCAGGGATCAACCACCATACTGTGACCGACAAATTGACTCCCGCCATTTAATCCCGCAGAGTTGGCAGAAATCAGGTAGGCCTGGTTTTCAAGTGCCCGGACCCTGTTGAGCATGATCCAGGATTCAATTCTCGGATAAGGCCAGGCGGAACAAACCATAAACAGCTCGGCACCTTTATCCACCATTGCCCTGAAAAGTTCAGGAAATCTTAAATCAAAACAGGTGGCCATTCCTATTTTTCCAAACGGGGTGTCAACCACGACAACATCTTGGCCTGGGGACAAAATTTGAGTTTCCTGTGAATTGTATCCAAACAGGTGTATTTTCCTATATCTTCCCACAACTTCACCTTCCGGCGATACCAACAGGCTGGTATTGTAATATTGGCCGTTGTCCTCTTCTACAAAACTGCCGGTATGAAGATAAATATTCATCTTTGCGGCCAGTTTTTTCATCAATGAAGGTGTCGGGCCATCAATGGCCTCAGCATGTTTGACATACCCGTCAAAGCTCATAAAGCCGATATTCCAGATTTCAGGAAGAATCACCAGATCGGCATCGGTGCATTTCTCAATTGAATCTGCAGCCTTTTGAAGCGTGGCCTCTTTATTGCCTTCAACAACAGACATTTGAATTGAAGCAACTTTCATAGGAATTTCTCCTTTTGAGCGTTATATGGTTTTAATTGACTCAATCCATGTAATCCAAAGGGTTAATCTTATAGTCAAACCCGATACTGCGGTTTAACGTCGGGTCAACCAGCAGACCTGAGAAGATCTCGGCAAAAACAAAATCTTTAGTTTCCATCTTTACGGTACCTGAAAAAATAACCATATTTTCCAAAGGGCCATTTACTTTTTTCGAAATCAATTCCATCAATTCGTCCGGAGACATTAAAAGGTTCAAACCGCCCTTTTGATACAGCTGGACCTTGCCCTCTTTTTGAACGGTGCATTCCATGCTCAAATCGTCCCAGTGGTCTGCCACATCATTTAAATCCCAGACAACAGGAGAAATCATATTTGGAGTGATCTG
>Ga0180009_10008588_pt1 | contig 10099 bp, 9 predicted proteins | sample OS_PC_MetaG_FD_123537 | JGI IMG/M metagenome (GOLD analysis project Ga0180009, IMG submission 123537) | Groundwater microbial communities from the Aspo Hard Rock Laboratory (HRL) deep subsurface site, Sweden - OS_PC_MetaG | ecosystem: Environmental > Aquatic > Deep subsurface > Groundwater... | reverse complement strand
TAGCGTGTTTTTTAAGGGACAAGTCCAATTGGAAGAATCTGCTTGGCTCTTTTGTCGGTAAAAAATCCCTTTTAGCCTATCTGTTTGCCGTAGGTAGCTTTATTCTCACCTGCCCCTATATTATTACCTCTTTTTCCGAGATTTACACTCTGCTTCACACTTTTTCTAAAACGACGCAGGGATTGAAGGGAAATAACATATTCTCTGGGGTATTATACTATTCTATTGCCCTATATACGGGAATGGGCTTGCCCTTATTGTTGCTCTCCTTGCTTGGAGTAGGATATGTCCTTTATAAAAGGAATAAGGCTGATATATTAATACTCTTTTGGATAATTATCTCGTTTCTATCTTGTGCCTTTGTTAAGCAAAGATATGACAAGTACATTATAGTAGCGGTTCCTTTTTTGATCATCCTGTCAGGAAGGGGATTAGAGGTGATAAAGAATAGGTATGCAAAAGGTGTAATTTTATTAGTGGTAATAATTTTTACCTTCCTTCTCACCCTCGGATACGAGCTTGTTTTTATCCAAGAAAATACAAGAACTACCACCGGAAAGTGGATTGCCCAAAACATTCCACGAGGAGAAAAGATTGGCCTAGCCAGGGATTGCTATCAATTTGAAACGCCTCCCCTCAACTATTTTAAGTACAATGTGTGTGTAATCGGACTGGACCTTGGGTTATTAGAAAAAGAAAAACCTGCATATTTTATCTTGAGCGAGGCAGAGTATCTTCTTTTTAAGCCACACCAGGGTTGGGAGGGATGGATGGAGGAGGGAGGATATAAATTAGTAAAAACAATCTCTAATCCGCCAAAGATCCTTGGTATCCCCTTCAATCATAAGAAGACAAGGAATGAGTACCTCCATTATTATCCCCAATACTTTATTTATCAACCTAAAGAATGACTGTCCCTTTGGCAAAGACAGCAAAACTCGTAGAGTAAAGCCAAAATTCAAAAGGCAAAAGTTCAAGTAAAAAGTCAAAAGTTTGTAAGCGTTCAGATGTCAGCTTTCAGCTTTTTTTAAGAAAAGCGTAGGCTTGACACTATTTTTGGTACTAACTGATAGCTAAGCTAAATACCTACTATAGCGTTTCATAATAATATCTACAATATGTCTATGTTACAAAATCAAAGTTTTTACAGTGATGGATAACAGGTTCTTGATTTATTTCATCAGTACCATATTCTTCATTATATGTCAATGTTTTAATGAAACGCTATACTACTTAACTTTTGAATTTTGAATTGTAATTTTGACTTATTATGCGTTTAGTTTTACATTTTTGCCAAAGTTGATTATATCTCCTCTTCAAGCAATCCAAGCAAATATTTCCCATACCCGTTATGACTTAACTTATCTGCCAGTCTGCTCAAATCAATCTTATTTATAAATCCTATCCGATAAGCCACTTCTTCCGGGCAGCCGATCATCATTCCCTGACGTTCTTCCACAGCCTGGACGAAATTCGCTGCCTGGAGCAGGGTCTCATGTGTGCCGGCGTCCAGCCAGGCGACGCCTCGGCCCAACGGCTGGACACATAATTCACCAGATTCAAGGTAGATACGGTTAAGGTCAGTAATTTCCAGTTCGCCGCGATTGGAGGGCTGCAGGTTTTCAGCAAAACCAACGATACGGTTGTCGTAAAAATATAGCCCGGGGACAGCGTATTTTGACCGCGGTTGCTGGGGCTTCTCTTCAATGTTTATCGCCTTGAAGTCGGCGTCGAATTCGACCACACCGTACTGCCTTGGGTCACGCACCGGGTAGGCAAAGATAAGCGCTCCCTTTTGGATCGCGGCCGCCTTGCGTAGCTGGTCCCACAAACCAGTGCCGAAGAAAATATTATCGCCCAAGATAAGGCAAACAGTATCACCGCCGATGAATTCCTTGCCGATAAGAAAGGCATCCGCCAGGCCGCGTGGCTGTGATTGTTCTTTATAGGTAAACGAGACACCCCACTGACTGCCGTCACCTAACAGGCGGCGGAATTGCGGCAGATCTTCAGGTGAGCTGATAACCAGGATATCGCGTATGCCTGCCAGTATAAGCATAGATAGGGGATAGTAAATCATGGGCTTGTTGTACACGGGTAGCATCTGTTTGCTGACACCGAGCGTGAGCGGGTACAGGCGTGTGCCGCGCCCTCCAGCCAGAATAATACCTTTCATACCTCATACCAAGTCGCATTCAAACGCTAACTGCGTTGGCTTCGTCGTCGGCTCCTTCAACGTATTATCTAATACGCTTCCGTCGCCTCCTCCTTGCCGCCTTGTTATCATTTTGAATGCACCTTGGTATTAGTCCTCCTGTTTTCCTCGTTGGGCATAGTTTTGATTCAACCACTGGCTGTATTCCTGTCTGCGCAAGATGGCCTCAATCCATTTTGGATGAGCCAGATACCACTCGACCGTTGCGCGCAAGCCGGACTCAAGGCTGTGTTGCGGCGTCCAACCCAGCTCGGTGCGGATTTTAGTGGTTTCCATTGCATAACGTCGGTCGTGGCCGGGACGATCAGAAATATAGGTAATCAACTTAGCGTGTGGGGTCGGTATAGGATAGAGTTCGTCCAGTAGGGCACAGATTTGCCGGATGATCTCTATATTGCAGGGCTGGTTGCCACCGCCAACATTGTAGGTTTCGCCAGGTTTACCTTTCGTTAGGATGAGATGGATGGCTTCGCAGTGGTCCTCCACATAGAGCCAATCGCGCACCTGTCTACCGTCGCCGTAGACTGGCAGAGGCTTACCTTGCAGAATGTTGAGAATCATCAGCGGAATGAGTTTTTCGGGGAACTGGTAGTGACCGTAGTTATTGGAACAATTGCTTATCGTGACCGGCAGACCGTAGGTGTGGCCATAGGCGCGTACCAGGTGGTCGCTGGCCGCTTTGGAGGCCGAATAGGGCGAACGCGGCCCATAAGATGTAGTCTCAGAAAAGGGAGGGTCGGCAGGTTCAAGTGAACCGTATACTTCATCGGTGGAGACATGGTGAAAACGAACATACGTCGGGTAAACTTCATTAGACTGTTTCCAAAGGGTACGCACTGCCTCCAGTAGAACAAACGTACCGACGATGTTGGTTTGGATAAATGGTGCCGGGCCATGGATGGAACGGTCAACATGCGATTCGGCCGCAAAGTGGACAATAATGTCAATTCCATATTCTGATATCAGGCGTGTCACTAGCCCGGCGTCGCAGATGTCGCCGTGGACGAAGGTGTGCCGCGCCGGGTCGGGTAGATCTTTCAGGTTTTCCATGCTTCCGGCATAGGTCAAGATATCTATGTTGACAACCTGCACTTCCGGTTCAACTCTGAGCAGATAGCGGATGAAGTTTGAGCCGATGAACCCTGCGCCGCCAGTTATAAGGATGTTTTTCATAAGAACTTATACTCCAAAATTGCCTCGACCACTCGTTGTTGGTCACTCTTCATCAAAGCGTTGTAGAACGGCAGGCGGATCAATTGATCGCTAACGCGTTCAGTCACCGGACAATCACCTATTTTCCCGCCAAAACGCAGCCCCATATCGGAGAGATGCAAGGGAAGGTAGTGAAAGACGCTTAAGATTCCGTACTGATGCAGGTGAGCAGTCAGTCCCTGGCGCAGTTCCAATGTTGGCAGTAGCATGTAAAACATGTGATAGGCCTGGTCACAATGCTCTGGCACATACGGCAATTGTACTTTATGCGTGGCGCACCAGTCCTTCAAATTTTCATAATAAAAATTCCAGACTTTTTGACGATGTGCTTGAATCTTCTCCCGGTTTTCAAGTTGGCCGTACAGAAACGCCGTCAGAATATCAGACGGTAGGTAACTGGAACCAATGTCAACCCATGTATATTTATCTACCTGGCCCCTGAAGAAACGGCTGCGATTGGTGCCTTTTTCGCGGATGATTTCGGCGCGTTCGATATATTGAGGATTATTAATAAGTAGTGCCCCACCCTCGCCGCAGGTGAAGTTCTTGGTCTCATGGAAGGATTGGGCAGCCATCACACCGAAGGTGCCGAGATACTTGCCTTTGTACTTGCCGAACAACCCATGGGCGTTATCTTCCACTACCGGAACCCCACACCGGTTCGCAATTTCCATGATCACATCTATCTCGCAACCCACGCCGGCATAATGGACGGGAAGGATGACTTTCGTGCGTGGCGTGATCTTCATCTCAAGTTGAGATTCATCAAGGTTAAGGGTGTCCGGCCGTACGTCAATGAAAACCGGTTTTGCCCCACGTAGGACGAAGGCGTTGACTGTAGAGACAAAGGTAAACGAAGGGATGATGACCTCGTCACCAGGTTGGATATCCAACAATAGGGCGCTCATCTCCAGGGCATGGGTGCAGGAGGTTGTGAGCAGGACTTTGGGGACGCCCAGTTCCTGTTCCAGCAGAGCATGACATTTTTTCGTGAACAATCCATCGCCAGAGATGTGGCCACTGGCAACGGCTTGAGAGATATAATCTATTTCGCTACCATGCATGGAGGGACGGTTGAAGAGAATAGGTTTCATTACTTTTTCTTGAAAACAAATAATTTCTGAGTGCCATAGTCACCCCACGCAGGAAGTTGAGAAAACCAGCGGTTCCACTCCATGTTTGGATCGACTACATTGACATTACTACTCAAAGCCTTGATTAGAAGTGGTTTGAGTACGCGTGTTCCCACAAAATAGGTACTTGCGAAGTTTACAATTTCCATCAATTCGAGTTCAGGTGACATCGATTGAATCACTTGTGTTTCATCAAGATAATTATTAAATAGTGGCATTGGGATTTCATCTAATTCCCACTCACGGCGAAACCGATTCATTCGCTGCCAGCCTTGAATTGTTGCTTCTGAAAACAATAATATACCGCCCGGGCGGAGCACCCTCGCCGATTCTTTCAAGCCTTTTAACTGATCGTTCCACTCACCCAAATTGATAATGACTCGAATAACAACAACCTTGTCATAAGTCGCTGTTGGTTCACGTAAATTGGTAATGTCATCTACATCGAATTCGACAGTTCCAACCAGTGAGTTTTTGAGAGCATTCAGGCGAAGACACGCCTGTTCAATCATCTCAGGAATATAATCCACCCCGCGGATTTTAAGGCATTTTTGAGCGGCAAATTGAATCGTGGAATAGCCGTTGGCACAACCGATATCTATAACTCGGTCGCCATCATTCAGCCGCCGAGTAATCTCTTGGATTTCCATATCGATGACTGGTTGATCTGACCACGAAGCAACAGGTGATTGGCCGTGCTCTAAGGCTTGCTGTTTCCAGAATTCGCGTATTTGGTCTAAAGTATATTTTGCCGTCATTTTTTATCCTTATTTACCTTTCTCCAGGCTGAACCGCAGCTTCCGGGCTATCGCACATAGTGAAGTCCCAAGTCCGAATCGTCGTCTTCCCAATATTCGCCATTCGAGCGCGGTCAGAAAACGGAGCACAACATTCGTCAGTGGATTGACGGAAAAATCGACAGAAGGATTCACGGTCCCCACTTTACGGATCTTGGCGTTAAGCAAAGCCAGTGGCCGAAGAGCGCGAAAAACTGGAAAGCATGTATCGACGCCAAAACCTGCTTCACGAAGCGCACCAGTAAGTGTTTCTTTGGTGTACCGCCTTCGATGGCCGGCGTAATCGTCGAGCTTGCTCCAAAGGTCGGGGCTGGCTGGAGTCGTGACAACGATCCGACCACCAGGGGTGAGAACACGTAAGCACTCCGTGAAAAAAGCGACATCTTCGTCGAGATGTTCAACAACATCGAAAGCGCAGACGACGTCAAAGCACTCGTGAAAAGGTATTTGATATCCCGAAGCTACTATGACCCATCGCATCCCGTGCGCACGCGCTTTGAAAAGATCCACCAGTCGCAAGTCGATCCCCACATAGAAGCCACGCGGAAAGATATCCACGAGGTAGCCGTCTCCACATCCCACCTCGAGAATCCGATTTGTAGAAGAATCGGTGAGCGAACGCAAAATATCCATAAGTATTTTCCGACGCGTCTCGAACCAGAAGTGACCTGGTCGGATTGAATCGAAGGCTTCGTGAGCGTCCTGGGGGAATCCCATTCGTGCTGACAGCAATTCGGGTGATCTACTAAAAGACATTGGTTTCGATTTCATCTACATTTCCCCTGTTGGATAACGACCATCATTATTTCGGAATGTTCCGTCGACTTCATTGTGGCAGGCGGAGACTCGCTTGTTGATTATGTATGGAGGTCGCTCCATCGACCGAAAATGTATTCGTGCCAGATACTCCCCGATAATTCCCAATGCAAACAACTGCGCGCCGGAGAAAATCGCGATGATGGAGGCCAGAAACGGAAATCCCGGCACGTTGCCGCCCTGGATGAAATAGCGACATAGAACATATACTAATATCACCAGCCCGAAAACTGTGAAGCCAAACCCAATTACACTGGCAAACTGAAGCGGCAGGGTGCTGAAGCCAGTAGCCATGTTCAGGGCGTGGGTAATTAGCTTGCGGAAGGTGTAGTTGGATTTGCCGATCCGGCGCAGCTCGTGGCTCACTGGGATGGCGCTGAAGCAGGTTGTCCCCCAGGTGAGCAGGACATCAATGGAAATTAAAGGGTTTTGGTAGGTAGTGAAGGCATCCCGGATTTTTGTGCGGAAGACACGGAAGGCGCTGACTTTGCGGGCAATATTTGCGTCCATGGCGCTTTGCAAGACAAGTTTGGTAACTTGAGAGGCCAGGTCACGCCACAGACCATGCTGTTCACGCTGCGGTGTGCCGTAAACCACGTCATAGCCTTCTTCGAGTTTATTGAGCAGGGCGGGAATTTCCTCTGGCGGGTGCTGGAGATCGTCATCCATGGTGATGATAATCTCGTATTTTGCCGCCCGGATGCCACACAGCAGGGCGTTGTGCTGACCATAATTACGCATCAGGTCAATGCCAATCACCCAAGGATACTCGCAGGATAACTCTTGTATCGTCTGCCAGCTTTTGTCGCGGCTACCGTCGTTGACAAAAATAACTTCATATGATTTGGCAATATTGGGGAAAACCTGGCTGAGGCGGGTGATGAGGAGGGCAATACTATCCGCGCTATTAAATACTGGGACAACGACTGAAAGCTCCAATTCCTTTTTCACCCTTTATAGTAAATGATAGGAATTTTGATTTTTGAGGGAAATGGAAAAGGTGACCTCTCTATGTGTTTATATATCCCTTTTTACCCCCCCCCAAAAAAAACATTTCATTCCTCTAACCTTCTATCAAAATATTATGTTCTACCAAACCACTCTTTGTCAAATGATAAATTTTCGTAACTATTCAACTTGAGATAGGGCTTGCACATTTGCTTATCAAAAGATTATACTGCCAGTAATAAACCGCTGGAAATTTTTGAACTCGTGTTTTTTAAGAACCCCATTATAATTCTCGCATAATTTATGTAATCCTCTGGAATGGCAAAGAGCTAGGAATTTGTGCCATTTCTATTCTATCATCGGCATTTTATTCCTTTTCCTTTAGAGATTTGTAAATTTGCCAAAGTTTACTTAGTAAGAGAAATTGAGTTCTCTAACGGGGTTTACTCTAAAGTTTTTCAAATTTGCCAAAGCTCAGTTATAAGTCATAAGTCAATAAAGGATTTATCTTTCTTACAGCTTATAGCTTACAGTACTTCGCTCTCGGTAAATAGTTGCTATGGCATGATAACCTTTGTAAAATTTCTCTTATCTTTGGCAATACTCATTCGACCCCTTTTTTGTGGGATGGCAGAACCATCATCCAATTGGTTGATTCTCATCATTCTTGGAGCTGCCCTTGGAATTCATCTTATAAAAAGAAGGGAGTCTTTACGAAGCGGGCTTGACCTTCCATTATCTTTTTTCGGCTTGTCCCTTCTTATCAGCCTCATTATTTCAAAAGGCAAGGGTTTTGAGATACTCTCTCAGTTTTTGGCCTGCTTTATTATCTTTTATCTTGTTATCTCCTGCCAGCCAAAAGAGAAGACAATAAGGGCTGTTCTGCTATTTTCTGGCATTTTGGTGAGCCTCTATGCTATCTACCAAAAATTTTGGGGTCTTTCTGAGACAAGGAGATTTATTGAGATGTATCAGCTTGGAGGAGAGTTTATGAGTAGGGCAAGCAGTAGAGTCTTTTCCACATTTATGTATCCCAATAGCTTAGCTGGTTACCTTATTTTGATTCTTCCCCTCTCTATTTCAAAGAGAACCTGGCCTATTACCCTTCTTTATCTCTATGCACTATATCTTTCAGGCTCAAGGGGAGGATTTGTCTCCCTCATATTTATGTTTTTTCTCTTTCTTCTGATGAAAGCAAAGAGACTGGCGTATCTCTGGTCTATCCTCTCTTTGGTTCTTCTCATCCATCTTCTTACTCCTATTCCAGGCTCAGTAAAGGCAAGGTTTGATTATTGGAAGACCTCTCTTGTCATTATTAAAGAACACCCCCTTGGCGTTGGACTCTCAGAATTTGGCAACGCATATGTTAGATATAAGCCACCTTTGACTGAAGAGACAAAAAATGCTCATAATGGCTTCTTACAGATAGGGGTAGAGGCAGGGGTTTTTGGTCTCGTTTCTTATCTTTGGCTTACCTTCTGCTTTTTGCAAAAAGGATGGAGGGTAGCAAAAGAAAGGAATGATCTCCGTCCATACTACCTTGGTGCTTTTTCTTTCTTCATTCATTCGTCTCTTGACTTTGACCTCTATATCCCTGGAATCTCTCTTCTTTCATTTCTATTTTTAGGCTTGGTCTTTGAGCCAGAAAAGAAAAATGTGCCAACTTCTACCAAGTCGCATTCAAACGCTAACTGCGTTGGCTTCGTCGTCGGCTCCTCCAACGTATTATCTAATACGCTTCCGTCGCCTCCTCCTAGCCGCCTTGTTATCATTTTGAATGCAACTCCGTATCAGTCGCTCCGTCAGTATAAAGAACCACTATATCGCCCTTGGTCAGTTTAATTTTTGCTTCCTCTAAATCAATATCCTCAATAACACCCAGAGCAATTCCTTCTGTCTCCAACAAAACAGTATCACTTGAGCCTTCTCGGAGTAACAGGGGAGGGTTATGACCCGCATTTACATATTCCAAGCTCATCTCTTTTGAATCCAAAATGGCATAGAAAAGAGTGACGAACATACCTGATCTGGCATCTTGAAAAATCAGTTTATTCGTCTGGTTTGTTACTCTTGAGGCAGTTGTATTTTCTGCTACCGTAGCTCGGATTAATGTCCGGGAGAGGGCCATAAACAGTCTCTACTGGAACACCTTTTCCAGAAACATCGGCGATAACTAATCCCCATCTGTCTTCTGCGACAGGGATAAAATCATAGAAATCACCCCCTACCTCCATAGCCGGCACATTAGTCGCCGCAAGCTCAAATCCTTTTATCTGAGGGATAGATTGCGGAAGAAAACTTTGTTGAATATCTCTGGCAATCTCTAACTCTTTCTGGAGACGCTCTTTTTCAGCGTGTGTACGCCGCAATTCCTCCACTTGCTTCTTTACCCGTTGCTCCAGAGTAGCGTTGATATTGGTTAATTCATCGTATAGATGCTTTATACGAAGCAACGACTTCACCCTGGCTAAAACCTCAGCCCGGTCTATTGGTTTGGTCAAGAAATCGTCTGCTCCTGCCTCAAGTCCCCGTATCCTGTCTTCCTTTCCTCTTAATGCGGTTACCATCACCACTGGAATGATGGCCGTCTCCTTTTCTTTCTTTAATTGCCTACATACTTCATATCCATTTATACCCGGCATCATGACATCAAGCAAGATTATATCCGGGGGTACTTGATTAACCTTTTTCAGTGCCTCTTGACCGTCACAAGCCATGATGACATCATATTGAGTGCCTAAAATGGCCTCAAGCAGTTCCCTATTTAGCTCCTCATCATCAACTACTAATACCTTTGATCTTCTCTCTTCCACTATTTAGTACCACCTCATAATTATTTGTAAGATAAGGGAAAATGGAAAAACTGGGAAAAAGGGGGAATTTATTTATATTCCCTTCTTTTCCATTTTTCCTCCATTTCCCCTTTTCCCTTATCTTACATTAAAGCGTTAAGAATCCAAATACACTCTGGGCAAATT